>R21__coassemble_112_pt1 | contig 65787 bp, 45 predicted proteins | sample R21__metabat2_high_PE_008 | metagenome-assembled genome bin R21
GAACGGTCATGAATGACCGCGCTTATATCGCGGCAGTCAGAGAAGCAGGCGGTAGGCTGATCAGGTTAAGAAGGCAGCTGAACCCGAAAAGCAGATACCGGCTGCAAGACCCGTTGCCGCTGCCGAGCCTGCAGCTTCTGATAAGGCGCCTCAGATCCTGAGGATAAACTATTCCGGTAGTCCGGGTTCAGAAGGCTTTAACCGCCTGCTGAATTTCCTGGCATATTTCCACGGCGATCTTCCCGTAGAGGTTAGGTTTGTTTCTGACGGAAGCATCGCAAGGCTTGATCATGTATGCGATATAATGTTTGATGATATTGTAATTGAAAAGCTGAATGAACTTGTCGGAGACGGAAACACGGAGATAATCCGGGAGGATTGAGTTATGGCTGAAGGTGATTACGCGAGATTGAATGAGATCATCAGGGAATGCGAGCACATTGTGTTTTTCGGAGGCGCAGGCGTCTCCACGGAGAGCGGCATTCCGGATTTCAGGAGCAAGGACGGCCTTTATAATCAGCACGATGTCAAATTTGACAGGTATTCACCCGAGTACCTCTTGAGCATTGATTGTCTGGAAGATCACCCGGATGTTTTCTATGAGTTCTACAGACAGAAACTCGATACCAAAGATATTATGCCCAACAGGGCTCACTATAAGCTTGCCGAAATGGAGAAGGCCGGAAAGCTCGATGGAATAATCACCCAGAATATCGACGGGCTTCATCAGCGTGCAGGTAGCAGGAATGTTCAGGAAATACACGGCTCCACGCTCCGCAATTACTGCAAGAAGTGCCATGAGCCTTATCCGGCTGATTTCATTTTTAAGAGCGAGGGGCCTATCCCCAAATGTCCTAAATGCGGAGGAATGGTAAGGCCTGACGTTACTTTGTACGGCGAGGGACTGCCTCAAACTGCCTGGATCGAGTCAAAAAGACTGATCTACCGCGCGGATTGTCTCATAATCGGAGGAACTTCGCTGGTCGTACAGCCTGCAGCCTCGCTTGCATATGATTTTCCGGGCAAATATCTGATAGTGATCAACAGGGATAAGACCTCTGCGGACAGGAATGCGGCGCTGGTATTCCACGAAAGTATAAGTAAAGTCCTAGATACCATCGAACTTGGTGTATAATCTAGTTTGTTATTTTTGAATTTTCGGAGGACTTTTTTATGGGCCGACTTTTATATGACGAGAGCAATTTACCTGAGATCAGCACGCTTAAGGCTGCTAACTACGATATCGTTGACAAGAATACCGTAGAGCCTATCAAGCGTGTCGGCGTTCTCACGAGCGGCGGTGACGCTCCCGGAATGAATGCGGCCATAAGGGCTGTCGTAAGAGCCGGCATCAATGCAGGCTTTGAGATGTACGGAGTTACCAGAGGCTATCACGGACTTTGGAAGGGTGAGATCAAGCAGCTTGACGGAAGATCCGTTTCCGAGACGCTCCAGCGCGGCGGAACATTTCTCATGACAGCCAGATCACAGACCTTCATGACTGATCAGGGCGTCCTCAAGGGTGCAAGGATGATGGAAGCCTATGAACTTGACGCATTGATCGTAATCGGCGGCGACGGTTCCTATAAGGGCGCAAGAGCTCTTGCAAGGATCGGTATGCCCGTAATCGGTATTCCGGGTACTATCGACAACGATATCGCTTCCACCGAGTATACTATCGGATACGATACGGCTATGAACACGGCGATGCAGTGCATCGACAAGCTGAGAGATACGGCATCGTCACATGAGCGATGCAGCGTCATCGAGGTAATGGGCAGACACGCAGGATGGATCGCTCTTAATGTCGGTATCGCTACCGGTGCAGAGAGTATCCTCATTCCCGAGGTTCCCTATGATTTCAACAGGGACGTATTAAGAGTCATCCTTGACGGTCGCAATACGGGAAAGAAGCACTATATCGTTATCGTTGCCGAAGGTGTCGGACATGCTGACGACATTGCAAAGCAGATCGAAGAGTCTACCGGGATCGAAGCGCGTCCCACTATCCTCGGACACTTGCAGAGAGGCGGTTCTCCGACACTCAGAGACAGGACGATGGCAAGCCTTATGGGCATCAGGGCTATCGACTGCCTCGTAGAGAAGAGGTTCAACAGGCTCGTAATCACAAAGCATGGCGAGATTACAGATGTTGACATCGAGGAAGGTCTTGAGATGACGAAGACAATCACTCCCGAAATGATCGAAAGCATCAAGAGACTCGGCTGATACGGTTTATTCCGTAATTTATCAAACTGATCGAAGGGACGGCAAGATGCCGCCATATATCTTATGTATGAATATCTGACAACAGATGAAGAATTAGAACGCCGCAAGATACGCGGAAGGGTCCTGGCGACTCTGGAGTTCAACAAGATAAGGGACAAGGTCACTTCAAAGGCCAGGACAGCATACGGAAAAAAGATATGTGCTGATATGGCGCCTTGTACCGATTTTGGTTATGTAGAAGAAAACCTTGCCTGGACGGGCGAAGCCATGACTCACATAATGAGGTTCGGCTGTCTGCCGCTCGGAGGCTTCCGTGACCTTACTGAAGCGATTTCCTATGCGGAGGCGGGCGGTACGCTTTCATGCGCCCAGCTTCTTTCGGTCGCTTCATTCCTCAGAAGTGCCGGCGGCATAAGAGATGCCCTCTCAAAGGCTCGTTCGGCGGGCTCTCCTTTCGTCGATGAAACTGAGCCTCATATCGTAAAGGCAATTGAAGAAGCCGGAACTGACGACAGGCTCCTTAATGCCATTGATGAAGCGATCCTTGGAGATAATGAGGTCTCTGACAGGGCAAGCAGAACCCTTGCCGAGATAAGACGCGAGAGAAAGAGCACTGCGGCCGGCATCAGATCTTTGCTCGAAAGAGTAATAGAGAGCGGCGGCGACATGCTCCAGGAGAGCATTATCACTATCCGTGAGAGCAGATACTGCATTCCCGTGAAGGCAGACTTTAAGGGAAGGATCGAAGGTATCGTACATGGTGCTTCTGCAACCGGTCAGACTTTGTTCGTTGAGCCGATGAGCGTTGTTGAGGCAAATAACAAGATCTCTGAACTCAATGCACAGGAAGAAGCAGAGATACTAAGGATATTAGGCGAGTTTACGGCTGATTTCATTGCTGACAAAGAGATCTTCGTAAAGGACATAGATATCGTTGCCAAACTTGATTATGCTTTCGCAAAGGGCGAATACGGCATAGAGACGGAAAGCGCGTGCGCAAGGCTCAATACAAATGGCGTGATCTCGCTTAGAAAAGCAAGACACCCGCTTATAGATAAAGACAAGGTCGTACCTGTAGATATCAACATCGGCGAGAAGTACAACACACTTGTCGTCACCGGACCTAACACAGGCGGTAAGACTGTTTCGCTCAAGACGTGCGGACTGCTTGCCCTCATGACAATGTCAGGCCTTGCGATTTCGGCAGGTGACGGAAGTGAAGTCTGCGTTTATGACAGGGTGCTTGCAGATATCGGTGACGAACAGAGCATTGAGCAGAGCCTTTCCACATTCTCGGCGCATGTATCCAATATCGTTTTCATCCTGAAGAACATCAGGGGAAGATCGCTCGTGCTCCTTGATGAGCTCGGTTCGGGTACGGATCCGGCCGAAGGCGCGGCGCTTGCTGTTGCCATTATCGATGAGCTGCGTTCCAGGAACTGCATCACGATGGCAACGACGCACTATAAGGAACTCAAGAGCTACGCTGTTGAGACTGAGGGCGTAATGAACGCTTCCTGTGAATTTGACACCGAAACGCTTGCACCGACATACAGGCTCATTATCGGGCGTCCCGGTTCTTCGAATGCGTTTGTCATTTCCAAGCGTCTGGGTCTGCCTGAACGGGTCCTTAACAGTGCTAAGGAAAATCTTTCCACAGAAGAGATCGCATATGAGACTCTCCTTGCGAAGGCTGAACAGGATGCGAAAGCCGCTGCCGACGCGCTCAAGGAAAACGAGAGACTTAAGGTTGAACTTTCTGCTGCGGCAAAGGCGCTCGAAGAAGAGAAAGCCGCACTTAAGCAGTCTAAGACCAGGATACTCAACGAGTCACGCAGTGAGCAGAGAAAACTGCTCGAGGAACGTGAGGAAGAGATCGATGACATGCTCCGCGAATTCCGCAAAAAGAGCGAGAAGATGGACAGGCAGGAGACTCTTGCGGAAATGGAGAAGATCAGGCGCCGTCTGCGTGCCGGGATCAAGGATCTTGAAGATGATTCCGAAGACGATAACAATCCTGAAGCTGTCCAAAGCGGCGAACCGGTCAAGGATGTTGTTGCCGGAGAACTGTATTTCGTTCCGTCATTTAACATTACAGGAACTGCACAGTCCGGTGTTTCAAAGAGCGGAAGGGTTACCATACGTGCCGGAGCAATGTCTTATACCGTAAAGGTTGCCGATCTGCGTGTGCCTACGAGAGAACAGCGGGGCGCATTTGAGGGAGGAAAGAAGAACGGGCTCAAGAAGAAAGGTCCTTCAAATATGGCCAAGGCCAGATTTGAGGCTGCTTCGAAGACCAGGGCAGAACTGATGCTCATTGGAATGACGACGGCAGAAGCTGAGTCGGCTCTCATCAGATATCTTGAGAACTGCTCGATGTCCGGCATCAAAGATATAAGGATCGTTCACGGCAAGGGTACCGGAGCTTTGAGAATGTGCGTACAGGATGTTCTTAACAGGGATGACAGGGTTGAATCTTACCGTGCGGGTGAGCAGGGTGAGGGCGACGCAGGAGTTACGATCGCGAAACTCAGATAAGGAAAGGTGTTCCTATGGCAGAAAACAACGGTGAAGCGAAAATAGTGACTGAAGAGAGAAAGGAATTCCGCAAAGCATATTTCTTTCTTTCGTTTATCCCGTTTGCCATAATCTTGGCAGTGCAGACGGCTGCAACTACTCCGGGCATGATACTTGCGGTGGTCGACATAAACAAGCAGGGGATGCCTATGGAGATATCCACAATGATGGATGTTTTCAACCAGAAATACGCTGCTTTCTGTTACGTTATTTACTGCCTGATCTGTATGGCGATTTTTATTCCGTGGTATTACAAGGGGCTCGTTAAGAAGGAGCCTAAGGTGGATTACAGGAAGGCTCTCGGGATAAAGCCGGCCATACTGTCTGTATCGATCCTGATATGTATGTATTTTGTCATCAGCGGTCTGTTTATAATCGCTGACAACGCTTTTCCTTCGGTTATGGAAAAGTACAACGAACTGATGAAAATGTCCTCTTTGGGTACGAATGTTTTCATCACCGTCATATATGGTTACTTATTGGGTCCCGTAACAGAGGAACTGTGCTTCAGGGGAGTAATGCAGGGGCTTTTGCATAAGTCGAACATGAGCTATATGTCTGTCATTGTCATTCAGGGTCTTTTGTTCGGCATCATGCATATGAATCTTGTCCAAGGTGTTTATGCTTTTATGCTCGGAATGGCACTTGGCTATATCAGATACAAATATAAGACTTTGATTCTTTCTGTCGTAGCTCACATTGTTTTCAATTTCTTCGGCACCAGTGTTGAATTGTTTTTGGAGGGCGTAGGCCTTTCATTTGCTCATAAAATAATATTCGCCGCGGTAGCCGCGGCGATAGCTGTTGTCCTTTTCGTTGTTGTAGCAAAGGATAAAACGTCCTTTGTAAAAGAGGGAGCAGATATTAAGAACGCTTCTTAATACTTTTCTTGAGAGCCTCAAAAGACTTATCACTGATAACATGCTCGATACGGCATGCGTCTTCGGTAGCTGTTTCGCTGTCAACGCCAATGGATTCGAGAACACCTGAGATTACAACATGGCGCTCGTAGATCTTCTCTGCGATCTCACGGCCTGAATTAGTCAGAGTTATGTATCCGGATTCGTCGATGGAGATATACTTGGCATTGCGCAGGATACCCATGGCGCGTGAAATGCTCGGCTTGGAATAGTGTAGATAATTTGCTATATCAAGGGATCTGACATTCTTCTGATTTTGAGAAAGAACAAGGATCGTCTCAAGATACATTTCGCCTGATTCTTTTAATTCCATAATGATACCTGCCTTATATATTTTCCGTCCACCAATTGATAGAATACTACAATAAAGTGAATATAAAAATCACAAAATGCAACGAGTCTGATATTTTTTTATGATTGTTTGGATAATCGAAAACATTGCTTCCATAATAATTGTCCTGGTCATCGCGACCTTTGCGGTGATAGCCGTGATGAGCCTTATAAGGAACCGGAAAAAAGGCAAAAGCTGTTCCTGCGGCTGCGAAGGCTGTGTATATTCTGGAAATTGCAGTGAACCGGGCAAAAAAGAAAATTCAAACTGATACTTTGATATTCAAATTTGTGGTAAATGGTCTGTTAGTGTAAAATACTTAAAACGCATTTTACGGGGGACTTGAAGTTGAAGAGCGAAGAAGAAGTAATGTCCGAAGCTCTTGTTCGGATTTTTGAAAACGTAGTTCTTACGGAAGAAAAATCCCTTCAGGCCGGGTACTTTTCTGATCTTTCCATAGCGGAAATGCATACTCTTACGGCAATCGGTCCCTATGAATCCAGAACAATGACAAAGACTGCAGAGGACTTGGGCATTACCACAGGTACTCTTACGGTTGCGATCGACAGGCTTGTTAAAAAGGGATATGTCATCAGACAGCGCGATACCAATGACAAGCGAGTAGTAAGGATCAGCCTCACGAGAAACGGAAAACTTGCCTGCAGAATGAACAGCAAGTTCCACAGAGTGCTCGCAAAGCACATCCTGAGCGGATACAGTGAAGAAGACAGAAAGCATCTGCTGGCTCTTGTCAACGAGGTTGACGTATATGTTGCCCAGCAGCTCAGAAGATATGACGGAGCGGTAAATGTCAGAAAGACGGCCATGGAGGTCGCCAAGGACAGCAAGAAGGAGAATGAATGATCATGGGGAATGCCAAGAATCCTGATTCAAGACGTGAACAGATCTATAACGAAGTCATCCGCATCCTGAGTTCTGACCTTGAAGTCTCTGCCGATGAGATTGAAGGGGACATGGATCTTAATACCGAACTTCCTTTTGATTCGCTCCAGCTTTACGAGTTTGTTATCGACCTTGAGGAAGCATATAACATCAAGCTTCCTGATGAGATGCTCGATCAGATGAAGACGATAGATGACATTGTAAATCTCATAATGCGTCTTACAGAAGGAAAATGAAGAGCTTCAGCCGGAAAGTATTCATAGTCAATAGCAGGGCGGATGCGCGCGGAATGGAAAGATTCAAAGCCGCGGCCGGCCTTTTTACCGAGAGCCTGAATGGCTGTGAGATCCGTTATACCGAGCATGCCGGTCATGCATCTGAGATCGCGAAAGAGATACTCGATGAGGATGACGGCGATACTCTGGTCATTGCATGCGGAGGCGACGGCACCGTTCATGAAGTAGCGAATGTGCTTGCAGGAAGCAGTCTTCCGATGGCGATAATACCTCTCGGTACAGGCAACGATTTTGCCAGGTCCGTTATGGACGAGCACCACAGAAGCGACTGCGAATACTGTGTCAGCGAGATAACCAAGAATGATTATGTCGTAAGGCCGATAGACCTTATCAAGGTTGAATCGTTCGATGCGAAGGGAAATCTCATACCCGAGAGTTCGGTATGGTGCAATAACGTTGCTTCCATCGGTCTTGATACAGAGGTTCAGTTAAGAGCGAAATCCCGCGTTTTAAGGCATCCGAAGTCTGCTTTCATCAGAAAGGTGTCTTATCCGATCTCAGCTGTGGGAGCTCTTTTCGGGAACCGCAAATTTGATTTCAAATACGAATGCACAAGGGGTTCTGATGTTCCGGAGTTTGCCGGAAAGCCCGGATTTACACTGATCAGCATCTGCAACGGGTCTTACTACGGCAGCGGTTTCTGTCCCGCTCCGAAGGCAGATGTCAGGGATGGGCTACTTGATGTATGCGCTATCGGTCAGGTCAGCCTTCCGAGAGCGGTCTACCTCATTACTAAGTATAAGAACGGTCTCCACGAGGGGAAAAAGTATGTCGACTGTTTCAGGACGACTGAAATAACCGTTGAGGCTACGGGATACCGCGATCTTAACGGAAATTACGACGGTGAGGACTTCTCAGGACGTAAGGTAAAGTTCACTTGCGTAAGGGGTGCGCTAAATCTTGCATTTTACGATTGATTTTTCGCCTTTATGCTATAATTATATTTTAATAAAGCAATAAGAAGGCAGATCCTTTGACAATAACTGACTCTGACATATTGAAAAATTACGGCGCATACGGCGTCGGAACACGTGTGCTCGATCTTGCCGCTAAGGCGGAGGAGGCATGCTCTGATGCGTATAACGAGATAAAAGACATTGTCGCATTTAACCAGCTTAAGGTCCTTGATGCGTTCAGACAGGAGAGATTCTCCGATGTTCACATGGGACAGACCACCGGATACGGATACGATGACATCGGCAGGGAGAAGATAGAGAATATCTTTGCACGTGTTTTCGGCGCTGAAAAAGCTTATGTAAGACTCCAGATAAGTTCCGGTACGCAGGCCATATCGGCACTTCTCTGGGCAGTGTTAAGACCCGGAGATGAGATGCTTTCCGTTACGGGACGCCCTTACGATACTCTCATGTCGACCATAGGGATCGACAGCGGTGCTAACGACATGTCGCTCGTGTCTTTCGGCATCAGCTACAAGCAGGTGGATCTTAAGGAGTCAGGCGAGCCTGATCTTGAAGCGATAAAGGCCGCTATCACCGATAAGACAAAGATGGTATTCATCCAGAAGTCCAGGGGCTATACAGGCCGCAGAGCGCTTCTTAGCAGCGACATAAAGAAGATCGCCGAATGCGCAAAGCAGGTCAAGCCAGATGTTATCGTTGCCGTAGATAACTGCTACGGAGAATTTACCGAAAAGACTGAACCCACACAGAACGGTGCTGATATCATTGCAGGATCGCTCATCAAGAACCCGGGCGGCGGAATCTGCAAAACAGGCGGATATATCGCAGGAAGGGCTGATCTTGTCGAGAATGCCGCAAGACACCTTACTACTGCCGGCCTGGGCAGCGAAGTAGGTCCCACTCTCGGCCTTAACGGCATGATCGCCAGAGGTCTGTTCACTGCGCCCCAGTGCGTAGGCGAGTGTCTTGCGGGAGCTGTTTTCGCGGCAAAACTGTTTGAACTTGCAGGTTATGTCACCAGTCCTTCTGCGGAAGAAACCAGAGGTGACATCGTCCAGACTCTGACTTTCGGTGATCCTGAGAAGATGAAGAAATTTGTCGGCGCGATTCAGTCATGTGCGCCTGTTGATTCGTTTGTAACTCCTGAACCCTGGGATATGCCGGGTTATCAGGATCAGGTAATAATGGCGGCGGGAGCTTTTGTACAGGGAGCTACTACGGAGCTTTCATGTGACGGCCCGATGAAACCGCCTTTTATCGCATACATGCAGGGAGGCCTTGCCCGTGAGCAGGTCAAGCTTGCGTGCATGCTTGCGCTGGAGGATTGAACCGATGCCCGATAATCAGTGGTACAATGCTCCGCAGAATAATGGAAGGAAAAAGGGAAAGCCTGTTAATCCCAACAGACAGCCTTCAGGCAAGAAGGTACGCAGTAACGGCGCTGCTCCCGTAAAGGGCGGTCAGAGACCTGCAGGCACTCCTCAAGGTGCACCCAGGCCCGTTAACGGCAATGCTCCCGTAAACGGACAGAACAGACCCGGCACTGCAAACGGCAGGAACAAGCCTGTAAACGGAGCGAATCCTGCGAATACGAAAGGCCAGGGGTATCCCGGGAAACGCGTTAATCCTGCAGCAGGACAGAAAGATCCCAACAGGCACATGAACGCTCCCGCACAGCCGGCCGTTCAGCAGAAGCCTTCTGGTAATCCTAAGAATCCTCAGCGCAGACCTGCCGGAAGCCCTCAGGATATCCGCAGGAATAAGCAGAATCCTCAGCAGAAGAATGCCTCAAAAAAGAACAAGGCTAAGAAGAGTAATCTTCCTTATCCCGAAGATTATGTAGCGAAAAAGCCTGCTCAGGCAAAGGGCGGTGTTCCGCCCAAGGGCAAACGTAAGCTTACGCCTGAAGAGAAGAAAAAGAGATTTGAGAAGCTTGCCGAGATCGAGCAGGCCAAGATCGAAGGAAAGACTGCAGCACGCAAGAATCCTTCTCAGAAGAGCGCGCAGAACAAAGCGATCAGGAACGGCATCTTAGGTACCATTGTCGTTATCGCTGCTTTGGTTGTCCTGTCGTTTGTCGTACATCATCTTTATGACTATATTGCTGAAAAGCCGCGTTTCGCTTTCGTAACGATGGGAACCGTCGAGCACTCTATCGGTGCCAAGGCACTGGTCGTGCGTGACGAAGAGGTCATTAATTCAGCCAATGCGGGAGACCTCGTAACCCAGATCACAGAAGGGTCGAGGGTAGCAAAGGACCAGGCGCTTGCAATGGTCGTTCCCGAGACAATGAAGACTGTCGTTACGGACCTCCGTAATGTACAGTCACAGATCTCTGATGTTCAGCAGGAACTCATCCTAAGCGGTGACGTTCCTGAAGCTGATACGCTTTACAGAAAATACAACACGAATATCGCTTCTCTCATGGATGCCGTCAGATTTGATGCCATGAACGGAAATCTTACTAACTCTGCATCTTACGGCGCTTCCGTTAACGTTGTCCTTGAAGAACGCGAATCGGAGATGTCCAAGATATCTTTCAGCGATGACAGGCTTACTGTTCTGCGCAATGACGAAAAGCTTTATCAGTCGCAGCTTCAGCGTGATGCTGCAATGATCAATGCGCATAAGCCGGGCATTGTCTCATTCAGGCTTGACGGCAAGGAGAGTGACGTTGATTACTCGAAGTTCCTCAACATGCCGCTTTCTGATATCAGAAAGCTCATTAATGATTCAAAGGGTGCGATCACTTCTGACCTTTATGTAAAAGAAGGACAGGGAGCTGTCAGGATCGCTCAGAACGAGAGCCAGTATATTACCGTAAATCTTTCGAAGAACGATGCGGCCATGTCTGACTTTGCGGTCGGTACAAAGCACGATATCAATGTCAGGTCCGAGGGTATCTCGATCGGCGATTGTGAGGTCGTACGCTGCGAGGAAGACTCACAGGGCATGCTTATCACATTCAGCACGGCACGCGCCGTAGAGTCGCTTCTGGACCGCCGTACGGTCGATATCGAGATAGTCATAAATGAGTCCAGCGGCATGAAGACATCCGTTGCGAGCCTCATGAATGAGACGTATGCACCTAAGGGCTCTACGGCATTCTGTGTTTATTTCGGTCCTAAGACCGGTTCTTCAGCAAGTTCGTTCGTTGAAGGCGATATGTTTAATGTCAATGTTGTTCCTAATCCGGGCAAGCCTGACGAGAACGGCCAGACTCCGACCAGGAAGCCGATCGCGGTACCCGGATGCACAGTCGTTCATACAGAGACTCTGAGCAGCGGCGGATTCATTGTCGCATTTACGACACAGAACGATTTCGGCAGTCTCCTGAGACTTTCAAGGCTCTGTCCTGACGGTTACTCGGCAGGATTCATCAATTCTTCGTCCGGCCTCGGAACAACGACCGATAACGTCAAGATCACAAAATATACGGGTATGGCATCCGTCTATACAAATAACCAGGGATTTGTGGAAGAGGTAAGAGTAGTCCTTATGGACAACGACCGTGAGTTTGCTATAATCGACCGCGCGGGAAGTTCCAAGGTACCGGATCTCAATACCGTAATAATCACAAATCCCAAGACCGTTAAACCCGGAGATAAGGTCGACTGACAATGGAATACGATTACGATGACGAGCTGCTCGCTCAGCTTAAAGAGAACATTGAAAGAGTCAGAAGCGATATCAGATCCTGCGCTATTGCTGCAGGAAGAGATCCTGAAGAGATCACTCTTATCGGTGTATCAAAAGTATTCCCGGTACAGTATGCTGAAGCTGCCGTAATGGCAGGATTGAAGGATCTTGGCGAGAACCGCGTTCAGGAGCTGATGCCTAAGATCGAAAGATTCTCATCGCTCGATATGGATGTTAACTGGCATCTCATCGGAACGCTTCAAAAGAATAAAGTCAAATATGTAATAGGGAAAACGAAGCTTATTCATTCGGTCAACTCTGTAGAGCTCGCAGATGAAATATCCAAGCGTTCTTCCGGTAACAATGTTACAACACGCATTCTTTTGCAGGCCAATGTTTCAGGCGAAGAATCAAAGCACGGCTTTGCTCCCCACCAGTTAAAACCTGCTTTGGACAACATCATGGATATGCCCGGGATCGAAGTGTGCGGCCTCATGACAATGGCTCCCATTGAAACATATGAAGGCGAGGCGAGGGAAGTTTTCGCGCGCACGCGTTCTATATACGAGGATCTATCTGCATATGTCCGCTCTGATTCATGGAAGGTTCTTTCCATGGGTATGAGCCAGGATTACAAGAGCGCCATATTGGAAGGCGCTACGCATATAAGGATTGGTACAGCTATATTTGGAGACCGCTCCAAATATGTTGCCGTGTAACACTGATACATTAAAAACCTTTGATTTTTGTTACATTTTGTAACAAAACCCCCGTTTCAGTTACCTTCTTGTGTCATATTGCCCAAATCTATTGAACTGCCTCTATAAGTTCGGTAATCTCCACTTATGTTTTACGAAAGTCCTTGGTCGGGCGAAATTTTAAGGAGGAAAACACAAATGGGTAATTTCAACGTTAAGAACTTCTTCGGCAGCATGTTCACACCTGTACAGGATGAAGAATACGAAGAGAACTACTATGAGGAAGAGACAGGTTATGCTGATGAGCCTGAAGAAGCTTACATCGAAGAGCCTATCGTAGAAGAGCAGCCTTACATGGCAGAGCCTCGTGCATATGTTCAGGAGCAGCCTGCTGTTACAACACCTGTTGTTGCTCAGAACGCTACAGTAATCATGCTCACACCTTATGACATCAGAACAAGCCAGATCGTTTGCGATCACATCCGCGATGGTCATATCGTAATCTGCAACCTCACCAACACAGATAAGAATCAGCGCGTTGTTGACTATATCTCCGGCGGCGTTTATGCACTCGGCGGAAGAGTTGAGCCTACACCTGTTAAGACAACATTCGTCTGCACACCTAAGTCTGTTAACCTCGTAATCGAGAATTCAGATTCTGCAGAGCAGCAGGGTACAAGAGTTTCAGCTCTCTAATATCTAAAAGCAAAAATTTAAAGGAGTTGTCTCAAATGAGACAGCTCCTTTTTTTATGCCAAAATTATTGTTGATTTTAAGAATAATGCTATGTATAATAAAAAAATGTTGAGTATTCGACAAAAAACATAAAGGGGAGGATAGAGATGAAAATCAAACGTTTACTGGCATTCGTCATCAGCGTTGCGATGATCGTTGGAATGGTTCCGACTTTCGTATTTGCGAAAGAGATCGATCTCGAAGCAGATGATCCTGAAACAACACAAAGCTCTGAAGCTGAGGAAGAGGACGAGAAAGAACCTGAGGAAAATGAAGAACCGGCTGGATCTGAAGACAAAGATGAACCTGAATCTGAAGAGGATGAGCCTTCTGCAGATGAGCCCGATGAGGTATTCGAATTTGGAGAAAAACCTTCTGAGGTTCCGTCTGAAACTGATTCAAAAGCTGCTTTAGGCGGCAGGATCGGAAAATCAAAGGTTTATTGGAGCTTTTCAGGCAGCACTCTTACGGTTTACGGTAAGGGAAAGATGCCTGCATGGAAATCTGCCGAATCAGTACCGTGGCACAACTTAAGAAGCCAGATCAAGTATGTTTATGTCAGGGCAGGAGTATCATCGATCGGTAATCATGCGTTCAGAGATCTTGTTTTGAAAGGCGGAATGGTCTATTCCCGTCCGAGAGGCAAATATGCATTAAAATCCATAGGCGCATATGCTTTTTATGGTACTAATGCTAAAGTCTTTAACTTCAAGACACTGAAATCCATCGGTGCTCATGCTTATGAAAATTCAGGTCAGAGATCTATAGCTCTCCCTAAGAATGTCAAGTCATTAGGTGCATATGCATTTGCAGGTAATCCGTATTTGACATATGTTAAGTTCAATAAGAAGGTCAAGACTATTCCTACTTGCTGTTTTGCAGGATGCGGATTTAAGTCCGTTACACTTCCTAAGCAGATCAAGACAATAGGCGCTTATGCTTATGATAGTTGTTATGATCTTACATCAGTGAAGTTGGGTAAGAACGTTAAAAAGATCGGTTCTTATGCCTTCGTAGACTGCATTAGTCTGAAGAGTTTTACAGTTCCTTCTAAGGTTAAGGCAATTGCAGAAGGAACTTTCTTTGGTTGCCGCAATCTGACTAGTGTCAGGCTCCATAAAAAGGTTTCTTCTATTGGAAAATCTGCATTCCGTCAATGTGCCAGCCTCACAAGCATATCGATCCCCGGAAAGGTTAAAGCTATAAGTGAAAGTGCTTTTGCAGAGAGCGGACTTACAAGTGTTGTTATTCCGGGAAGCGTTACCAAAATCGATGAAGTGGCATTTTATGGCTGCTCGAATCTTTCTGATGTAACTATCAAGTATGGCGTCAAGAATATTGCAAGAGGTGCATTCAAGGATTGTGTCGCTCTTAAGTCTATTACGATCCCCAGCAGTGTAACAACACTTGGTGATTCCGTTTTTGATGGCTGCTCAGGAATTGCCATTAGGCTTACAAACGAATTGAAGACAGAATTTCCCGATGCTTTTGCCGGTATCGCCGGTACTCCGTCTTTTATTGATCTGAAAGAGAATACGATAGCCGTAACCGGTAAACTTGCTACCGTTAAGGCAAAGAAAGTAAAGAAGAAGGCTCAGAAGATCGCTGCTGCCAAACTCTATACATTTACCGAGCCCGGTATAGGCGGTCACTTATTTGCGAAGGTTTCCGGCAATAAGAAGATCGCCGTTGCTTCCAATGGTGTCATTACCGTAAAGAAGAAGCTTAAGAAGGGCACCTATACCGTAAGGGTTAAGGTCATGGCTACAGGTGATCTCGAGCACAGGGATTCCGGCTGGCAGATCATTACAGTTAAAGTTAAGGTTAAGTAAACTAATCTGTATGCTGAAAATAAGGGCAGTGAGAAGTCACTGCCCTTTTCTTTTGATTTTCAAAATATTATGTAAAAACCCGGAGATAATGTATAATCATCATAATTGAGAAAAGGGGTGATTAACTATGACGTTAGAAGAGAAGAACTATTTATTCGACCAGGCGCTCGCACTTTCCGCCATTCTTGAGCAGGAGGGCCTTGAGCTCCTTGGAATGATGGAAAATATCGATGACAGAGTAGCAATTTCCAAGGCTATCGCAAAACTCGAGTCTGAAGGTGACGACATCTTCCACGCAACAAATGAGAGTCTCCAGAAGATGGAACTCGATCCTGAGATGCGTATAAAGATCTTCCAGATGATCCGTCATATCGAAGACGTCACAGACATGGTTGACGAGCTCAGCAAGACTATCGTCAGATATAACACACGTACTGTTACGAACGGATTCAAAGCGAGCGTAAACAGCATTAACGGCGCAGTTAAGAAACTGGTGGTCCTTATCAATGCAATGCGTGAATATGAGCCTGAGATGAAGGAACATTTCACAAGGACGGTCAATACGTTTGATGCATTCAAGGTTGACTATGAGAAGATGTATGACGTTCTTATCTTTGACCTTTTCTCAAAGCCTCACGATGTTGTGGACATCATCAGATGCAAGGCGATATATGATGCGATCAGAGACATTTTCGAGGCATTCGAAGTCAGTGCTGATGATGCATACAAGTTTATAGTCTCAAGAGGCTGATCAGCTTAACATCTTATTATTTATGTTTGTTCATGTTACAATCCTTATAGTATTTCTATAAGGATTTTTATTTGCACGATAAATGATCTTTCCTTAAGCGAGGTAAACAGATGAACAGAAAAAGACTTAACATCGGACTGCTGATAGATGATTTCGATCATAATTTCTCCAGCCAGGCCTGTAAGGGCGCTGAGCTCGCCGCTAAGGCGTTGGATGCCAATCTGTTCATCTTTCCCGGTCACTATATCGGAAAGCCTGACAGCAGGTATTCTGACAAGGAATATGAGTATCAGTACAATACATTGTTTGACCTTCCTTCATCGCGCAACGTTGACATTATTTATGTCGTTCTCGGAACTATCTGTTCAAGAGCGGATCTAGAGATGCAGAAGGAGTTCATCGAATCGTTTCCCAATGTTCCGATAGTATGTCTGTTCTCCAATTATGAGAATCTTCCTTCGGTGACTTTTGATAACAGCAGCGGCCTTGAAAGTGTCGTGGATCACCTGATAGAGAAACACGGAGCGCGTGAGATAGGATTCGTATCAGGACCTGTAACTAACCGCGATGCAAGAGAACGTCTTGACGCGTTTGCGGAGACGCTTAAAAAGCACGATATACCGGTAGAGAAGAATAAGATAGTTTACGGTGACTTCACCGAAAACAGTTCTTTGGAAGTCAACAAGCTGCTTAATGATAATGAGAGCCTGGATGCTGTCGTTTTCGCTAACGACAGCATGGCGGTGGGCGGTTACCGCGCTCTGAAGCACAGAGGTCTGGAGATAGGCAAGGACATACTTGTTACCGGATTTGACAACGATGTATTCTCGATCTATCTTGATCCGCCGCTTTCTACCGTTGAGGCAAGTTCTGCGGAACTGACATACAAAGCCGTACTGAATGCGGAAAACTATTTGAATGGTTCCGCGTTATCCGACATGACGGTCGAGACGAGACCTGTCATGAGATGCTCCTGCGGATGCAAAGCTCTCGATACAGAGGAGATGTGCGTTCGCTTAAGACTTGATAAGCTCGAAGACAGAGATCTTTCTTTTGTAGAAGAGATCAAGAAGTTCCTTTTCGGTATTTTTGCCGAAGATGCACCGATACTTGAAATAAAGGGGCATCTCAGTGAGTTCTTCTATTCGTTTGCTGATTACGTGCTCGGAAATGATGAAAGTACTGACGAAATGGAGGCTGCTTTTTCAGGCGTTCTGAAGACTTCGATACTGGTCTATACAACGCCCGAAAAGCTTTTCAACGTTCTGCAGTCTATGCAGTATGAGGCTGAGAAGATCCTCTCTGACAGTGAGAGATGCTTTGAAGTGATCAAGCTCTTCTCTGATTTCTACAGACGCCTGTCGTTCTCTGAGATCTCCGTATCTTCTGAAAGTGCAGCGCGTTCTGAGAGTCTGACGCGCCTTGTCAATCAGCAGACGGGAGATATTTTCCTTCTGCCGCAGAACAGTGAGATTCCGTATGAACATTTGCTGGACGGTCTTTATGATTCGGGTTTTGAGAGATCGCTTCTTTATATGTTCCAGGGAAATATCACCAATGAGGGCGACAGGGATTGGAAATGTCCTAAATCGATCCTTCTCAAGGCGATATCAGATAAGGAAGGTGTAAGAGCGCTCGCAGAGGAACAGCAGCTCCTTAGGACCGATCTGATGTTTACGAATGAGTTCATCGATAACAGTGAGCGCCGAACGATGGCCGTTTCGCCGCTGTTTGTCGGTGCCGATATCTACGGTTTCCTCGTAAACGAAATAGACACCAAACATCTCATGAATGTTGCGCCTGTTGCCATACAGCTTTCGGTAACGCTTAAATCTTTGCTTATGATCGAGAACCAGAACCGGGTTAAACAGAACCTGCAGAATTCGATCGAGCGCTTTATCAGGGATAACACGAAGCTCGATGAGATCGCAAAGCATGACGAACTGACAGGACTGTTCAACAGACGCGGATTCATTGCGAATGTTAAAAAGGTATTAAGCGATCCGGTCAATAATAACAAGGTCGCCATACTCTGTTTCTCTGACATGGATAACCTTAAGATGGTCAATGACAAGTTCGGTCACGATGACGGTGACTTCGCGCTCAGGACTGTTGCCGCAGTGCTTCGTGAAGCCTTCCGTGATACTGACATAATCGGACGTCTGGGAGGAGACGAATTCGTCGTTCTCGCTTTAACAGGAACCGATTGCAACGTCTCCGTGATCAGGGACAGGATAGACAGGGTCACCAAGCGCTATAACGAAAACGCAGGAAAGCCTTATCCTATTGCAATGAGTACCGGAATAGTTAAATTCAAATGTTCTGCCGACATAGATATCTATGAGATTCTGGATAAGGCGGACCGCCTTCTCTCTGAGGAGAAGAACAGGAAAAAGGAACAGTACGGTTCTTACAGGTAAGAACTGATTATAAGAAAATGAAAAATCCCGCAGGAAATTCCTGCGGGATTTCTTTTGGACCTACCAGAGTCTGGTATCAGTCTTTGTTTTCGTCTTCAGTCTCTGCCTTTACAGCGTCTGCGATCGCACCTGCGACTACGCCGTCAGCAACCTTGCCTTCGCCTTCAAGGCCTGAAACATTAATGTTCCTTGTGACCTTTGCATCATAGCCGCTTGCCTTAACGATGTCTGCGAGGTCAACGCCTGTCGCAGCTTTAACTGTCTCAAACGTCTGAGCCATAACGGTAGGGACATTTGCGGAGATTCCGGAAACGCCGCCATTGCCGTCGTTGCCGCCTGCGAAGACTGTGACCTTATCGATGGAAGCGAGAGGCTCAGCAACTGCCTTGGCAACATCAGGGAGGACCTTAACGATCATCTCGAGGATAGCAGCCTGGCCGTACTTCTTCATGGCTTCAGCTTTCTTCTCCATTGCCTCAGCCTCAGCGAGACCTTTAGCCTGGATACCTGCAGCTTCTGCATCGTACTTTGCCTTGATACCTGCAGCTTCCTGCTCTGCAGCATAACGCTGTGCCTCAGCCTGAGCCTTCTTAGCTTCTGCGTCCTGAATAGCCTTGTACTTTTCAGTCTCGGCGATTACACGCTCAGCCTCGGACTTCTTCTGCTGATTGTAGAGAGCAGCTTCAGCCTGCTTCTGCTTTTCGATGAGCTCTGCTTCTGCAAGCTTCTGCTTCTGGTACTTGTCAGCATCAGCCTTACGGTTGATCTCGGCTTCGAGTTCCTGCTGTCTGACGTCGACCATCTTCTGACGGAGGATAGCTTCCTGCTCGGTCTTGGCGATCTCAGCATCGGTAGCCTTAACGCCGATGACCTTCTGCTGTTCCTGCTTCTGGATCTCATAAGCAGCGTCAGCTTCAGCCTTCTTGGTATCAGCCTGAACCTTGAGGTTAGCCTGCTTGATCGCGAGGTCGTTGTTACGCTCAGCGATGATGATGTCAGACTGTACGGAAGCTTCGTTTGCTTTCTGCTTTGCTTCAGCGACTGCGATCGCGACATCTCTGTCAGCCTGAGCCTTTGCGATGGAAGCATCCTTCTGGATCTGAGACATGTTGTCCTGACCCAAAGCGATGATGAGGCCATTCTCGTCATCGATCCTCTGGATGTTGCAGGAGATGATCTCGATACCGAGAGCGTTCATGTCGGTCTGAGCCTTGTTCTGCATCTCGTCACCGAACTTCTTACGGTCGGTGTTGAGTTCTCTGAGGCCAACGGTACCGATGATCTCACGCATGTTACCCTGAAGGGAGTCGGTGAGTGCTGCACAGATCTTTTCCTCGTTCATGTTGAGGAAGTTCTTCATTGCGAGCTCGATGCCTTCCGGATCGGTCTTGACACGTACCTTTGCAACTGCGTCGATGTCGACACCGATGAAGTCGTTTGTAGGTACGAAACCGTTCGTCTTGATATCGATGCTGATCTGCTTGAGCAGCAGGATATCCTTTCTTTCAATGAACGGGATCCTGACACCTGCACGGCCGATGAGTATCTTCTTTTTCTTCCTCGGTCCGGAGATGATGAAAGCTACATCCGGCGGTGCCTTAACATAACCGGAAAGTATGATGACGATTACAAAGATCAGTACTGCAATTCCTATTCCAATCGGAAGTGCATAATCTGCTAAATTAGGCATATTCTTAACCCATCCTTTCGTTGTTATTGAGTAAATCTTAAATATATTTGTGGTGAAAATCAATATAAATCGGAACGCATAACTTACCAAATCGGGAATGATGTTTTCGATTTCCGATTTGGTTTAAACGCACAAATGGCTGCGTTTGAGCGGGCTTTATTAATATGTTGACATATATATGATGATGATGTAAAATTCGAACAAATGAACATATGAATAATTGTTCATATGATAAAGGAGGTCATTATGCCGCGTTTGAATAAAGCAGAGCCTGAAAAATCCGGACGTGAGATGCCGCCTGAAGAACTGCTTCAGGACTTGGGCGATCTTTTCAAGGTGTTCGGTGATACAACCAGGATAAGGATCATGTATGCGCTTTATGAAGGTGAGATGAGCGTGTGTGCGATCTCCGAACTTCTCGGAATGACGCAGCCTGCGATCTCGCATCAGCTTAAGACATTGAAGGCTGCAAATCTGGTAGCCGGCAGAAGACAGGGCAAGACCATTTTCTACTATCTTTCCGACGAGCATGTTAAGTCGATAATAGCAGCCGGATATGAGCATTTAACGGAATAATAATTTAAGGAGTACATATATGAAAAAGACATTTGAACTTGAAGATCTCGATTGCGCCAATTGCGCCATGAAGATGCAGGAAGCTATAGAGAAGATCCCCGGAGTTGTATCGTGCTCCGTTAACTTCATGACACAGAAGATGATCCTTGAAGCTGATGACGCTGAATTTGACAAGATACTTAATCAGGCTGTAAAGGCGATCGCCAAGGTTGAGCCTGACTGTACTGTGGTCCTCTGATATGAAATACAAGCTCACCAAAAAACAAAAGAAGATGCTGAGGCGGATAATAATCGCTTCGGTTCTTCTGGCTGTCTGTGCAGTGGTATCGCATTTTGTCGTATTGCCTTGGTGGGCTAAACTCATAATATTTGTAATCCCGTATTTAATCGCAGGCTATGATGTTTTAAAGTCAGCTGCGGTCAATCTGATCCACGGACGCGTCTTCGACGAGAAGTTCCTCATGATGGTGGCAACTCTGGGTGCGTTCGGAACAGGGGAATATCCTGAAGCATCGTTTGTTATGCTTTTCTATCAGGTCGGTGAACTGTTCCAGAGTATCGCCGTCGGAAGATCCAGAAAATCGATCGCGAAACTCATGGATATCAGGCCTGATTATGCGGTCGTTTTAAGAGACGGAAACGAAGAGACCGTTTCACCTGATGAAGTAGCAGTAGGTGAGACCATCGTCATTCGCCCCGGCGAAAAGATACCTCTCGATGGTGTGATAGTCGAAGGATCGAGTTCGGTTAATACTGCCGCGCTTACCGGTGAATCGGCTCCCGTTGATCTTAACATAAGTGACACCGTGATCTCGGGTACTCTTAACCTTACAGGCGTGATCAAAGTCAAGACGACATCTACGTTCGGACAGAGCACCGTTTCGAAGATCCTCGAACTCGTTGAGAATGCTTCCGACAAAAAGGCTAAAGTTGAAAACTTCATTACGAAGTTTGCCAGATGGTATACGCCGGCTGTTGTTATCGCAGCGGTTCTGCTTGCAGTTGTACCGCCTTGCTTCCTTGGTATCGGAAACCTTGCGGTATGGAAGGAATGGTTTACAAGAGCTCTTGTTTTTCTTGTTGTTTCTTGTCCTTGCGCACTGGTTGTCTCCGTACCGCTTTCTTTCTTCAGCGGCATAGGCGCAGCATCGAAAAAAGGCATCCTCATCAAGGGCGCGGGTTATATGGAAGTGCTCTCCAAGATATCAACAGTTGTTTTCGATAAAACAGGCACGCTCACTAAAGGCGTTTTTGCCGTAGACGATATTCATCCGAACATAATCAGTAAACCTGAACTGCTTGACATAGCGGCCGCTTGCGAGAGCTTTTCGAGCCATCCGGTAGCGCAGTCGATAGTCAAGGCTCATGAAGATCATATTGATAAGAGCCGCATCTCGAATGTTGAAGAGATCGCCGGCAAAGGCGTTAAAGCTGTTGTGGATAACCGCACGTATTATGTTGGAAACGGACAGCTTATGGATCTGTGCGGAGCAAAGTGGCATGATTGCCATCTGACCGGAACGATAATCCATATCGCAAGAGACTGTGATGAAGGCAGTGAGTACCTCGGTCATATCGTTATCAATGACGAGATAAAAGAAGATTCCGCATCTGCCATAAGCGAACTTAAGTCGCTCGGCATAAAGGAACTGATAATGCTTACCGGCGACAAGGCGAAAGTCGCTCAAAACGTTGCCGAAAAGATCGGCCTTACAGGACATCACGCAGAACTGCTTCCTGCCGACAAGGTTGCAAAAGTCGAAGAACTTCTTGGCAAGGGCGGAGAGAAACTCGCATTTGTCGGTGACGGTATAAATGATGCTCCGGTCCTGATGCGTGCAGACATCGGCATCGCTATGGGTGCAATGGGTTCTGATGCGGCTATCGAATCGGCTGACGTTGTACTGATGGATGACAAGCCTTCCAAGATCGCTGCTGCAGTAAGGATCTCCAGGAAAACAATGCGAATAGTATGGGAGAACATCATATTCGCTTTGGGAGTAAAGCTCGTCATTCTCGTGCTCAGTGCTCTTGGCATTGCGAACATGTGGCTTGCGGTCTTCGGTGACGTCGGTGTTCTTATCCTCGCTATCCTTAATGCCGTCAGATGCATGAGGGTTAAGGACTGAATTCTGTCCTGATAATCGTACACGTAATTAATCCCCGTTGAGTTAAAATATACTCAAAAGTTTAATCGGGGTATTGACTGATGATTAGTATCTTCAGATACGGCGGGATCGATTGTATAACTCCTTCTGTAGTCAGGAAAGAATTAAGCAGGGAAGATTCGCGTGAAGTTATATTTATCGTGCCTGAATTTGCGAAGGCGCAGGTTGAGCGCGAGATCTTAAGCACGCTCGGGGATGAATGCAGACAGAGGGGTGCATCCATACGTTCAGAAGGACGTGATATTACCGTGGATTCATCATTTGTCGGCGGCGATATATTGAGCTTCATCACTCTTTCGACGGCTATTCTCGATGCTGCAGGATATGAGTACGGCGGAGCGGGCAGCGACGTTGCCTTAAGATGCGCGATCTATTCTGTACTTGCTAACTATAACAAGGATTTCAAGACCTTCGGAAAACTCACCAGCAGATTCGAATACATTAATATGCTCATCGATCTTTTGGGTGACTTTACAAGATACGGCATAGGCGTTTCACAGCTTGAAGAGGCGATAGCGAATTCTTCGGCTTACTCTGCCGAATATAAGAGCAAGCTTGAAGACATCAAGCTTATGATGGAATCTATCGATAAGATCAATGACCAGTACGGAATGTCTTTCCTCAAGAACCGTATCGAAGCAGCAAGCCACATGCTTATGCAGGTTACGCCTGACAAGCTTAAGGGCAGACGTTACTCCGGTTTAAGGAAGCTTTTGTCTTCACGCTTCATCTTTATCGGATTCGGTTCCGGAAGGAATCTTACGCCGCAGGAATACCTTCTCGTAAATCTTCTTTCAGAGAAGGGCGCTGATATCGCTTTCTACGTTCTTTCTTCAGATAAGGCGCCTCTTTCCGATAAGAATCTTTATAAAGTCGGCAATGAGTTTACTGACCGTATGAAAGCACGCGGAGCATCCGTCAGTGATTTTGAGATAGAAGACGGGAAACGGTCTGATTTTGCAAGCTTGATCGAGCCTTTTGCCTTTGATTCAGCATATGACGGTGGTACGACAGACCGTGTAAGGCTTGCTGCGATATCAGGTGCTGATAACCAGCTCGGATATGTTTTCTCCGAGATAATCAGACTTACCCGTGATGAGGGCTACAGATACCGTGATATCAGGATCGTTTGCTGTGATGACGATCTGTCAGGCAGGATGAGGAGCAATGCGGAATTGTTCGGTCTGGATGTCTTTATCGACAGACGCATCGAACTCTGGAGCACGCTTGTTCCCGTGTTTGCTGAAACGGTACTTGAACTTCCGGTACATAACTACAAGATAAGTGATGTCTTAAGGGCGATGAGATGCGGTCTTGTTAAGATCCCGCCTGTCATTGCAGACATGTTCGATAACTACTGCAGACGCATGAATATCACCGATGGAATAAGACTTTTCAAGAGTTCGGTTTTCCTTAAGACTGCGAAAGATGAGAACGGCAATCCTGTAAAGAAGAATAAGATTTCTTTGCCTGATGCCTATGAGGATATCAAGGCCGGTCAGCTTATAGATGAAGGCGATTTCTACTGGAATTATATCGTTCAGTCCAAGCTGATGCCGCTAAAAAAAGCAGCTGATGCGATCGCGGAAGAGAAACTGCTCAGCCGCAAATCTATGCTTCTCAGGGATCTTCTCATAGAGCACCGGGATGATGTTGAAATGCTTTCGTGCGAACAGCAGAACGCAAATGAGAGTGAAGCTGCAGCGGCTCTTGTACGCGGATTTGATGAGGTAATGAATCTGCTTACATTGTTTACCCATGAGATGAATGATGTGCCGATAGCGCAGAAAGCGTTTATCTCTCTTATAAGAACCGATATGAAGAACAGGATCGAAGGTACGATCCCTCTTAAGGTCGATTCGATCGAGATAACCACACCTGACAGAGCTTTTGTAACGCCTTGCAAGGTTATGTTCATCCTTGGCGCGTCGCGTGAGAATTTTCCGCACAGGAAAGGCTCTGAAGGTCTCCTCAGTACAGGTGAGCTGAGAAACCTTTCGCAGTCCGTTACGGACTGTGAGCTTCCTGATAAGAACGAGGCGAGATCAAAGGAAGAGTTCGTTACATGCTGCCTTACTTTGGGTACGGTAACCGACAGGCTTTACATGATCCACAATGCCGATAAGAATTTCACGAGCATTGTGTTTGACTATCTCAGATCAGCAGCTGATCCTGAGAAGTTTGTAAGCGGATATCAGGCTCCGGTGACCGGAATGTTCCGGAAAAGGAATCATACGTTTAAGGATTCTTCAATAGACAGTGAACTCATGGAACAGCTCCTTGTTTTATCCGGTACGGGTGAGAAGGGAATGAATCTTAGCGTCAGTTCGCTTGAGGAATATAATGCATGCCATCTGAAATATATGCTGAACCGTGTTCTTTATATCAGAGACCGTGAAGACAATACTGATATCGATTCAAGAGCATATGGCACGCTTATACATAAGATGTATGAGCTGGGGCTGTCTGAAATCGCTAGAGAAGACTTCTTATCAAAAGCGGAAGAACTTCTTGGTAACGACGAGCTTTACGAGAAGAAGGTCAACGATGTCTTTGAGCATGCCGTAATGGCTGAAAGCATTCCCGGCACGATAGATGATGAAGACGGTACCGAGAAGATCAATAAGGAATTCAACGCTGATACCGGTGTGAAACTCCGCCGTATGTTCAAGCTGACATTCAGAGGCATACTCGGCGATATCTTGAAAACAGGTTTCATACCAGCAGGATACGAGGCGCAGATCGGTGCAGTTTCCAAGGACAGCTCAGGCAGAGAAATCGCACTTTCACTTGCTGATGAAGAACTTGAGAAAGCAACAGGTCTGAAACTCAGGTTTAACGGTTATATCGACAGGTTTGACTTAAAGGAAGCAGAACGGGAGAGTGAAGGCCTCAGGGTAATCGATTATAAGAGCGGCGATAAGAAGATAAAGACATCTGAATTGTTTAACGGTATCCAGATCCAGCTTCCGCTTTATACAAGAGCTTTATGCGCAGGGTACGGCATAGATTCAGCAGGCTGTGATTACGGTTATTTCAATGTCGGACTGAGGACAGGCTCAGGAAAGAAGCCGTTGGTGTTTGAGCCGAAGACCGCCAAGGCCGGATCTTCTTATTCAGATGAAGACATAAAGCTTGCGCTTGATTATTCGAACTATATCGTGAAGAACTCAGTAAATGATATCAAAGCAGGAAAAGCAGATGCTCTTGTATGTCCCGGCTATCATTACTGCGGATTCTGCCCGTATGGAGGCGCATGCGGAAATGTGCCGTCGAATCCCGTTGACCGTTTGGGCAATCAGAAACCCGGAGATGTTTATTCCAAATATCTTGAAAAAGCAGCTGCTTTTACGGGAGGCCCGCTTTATGACGCTGACGGCAAAGCCAACAAGAAGAGCATGGAAGAGGCATATAAGATCATGATGCGCGAAAAACTCGGAATAAAAGAAGAAAATGCCGGAGGTGAAGAATAATGGCAGGACAGAAACCTTCACCCGATCAACAGGCGATCATCGATAACAAGACCGAGAATATTTTGGTTCCTGCAGCGGCGGGTTCCGGAAAGACTACGGTAATGATCGAGAGGATCATCACCAAGATCATCGAGGACATCAAAGATGATTCTATTCCCGATAATGAGAAGCATTCACTCGACAGCATCCTGGTAGTTACGTTTACCATAGCTGCAGCTGAACACATGCGTGAGAAAGCGGAAGATGCGCTTAATAAAGCTATTGCTGACAGCAGGGATAATCCTGAACTGGTAGCAAGACTTAATAAGCAGAAAGATCTTCTGCCTAATTCCTACATCCAGACATTTGATTCATTCTGTGCAAGAGTGATCAGGGAGAAAGGTTATTGTGCTGCCGATTCACAAGAGGCGGATGTTTTCGATCCGGCAAATATCGTTCTTGATGAACATGAGAAGACCATACTCAAGAATGCTGCTGCAAAACAGGCTGTAAAGCAAATGTATGCAGGAGTCAAAGACGATAACGATCCGTTTATCAAACTGACACAGCGTTTCGGAGACGGCCGCTCTGACGGTTCGCTCATATCGGCGGCTCTCGATATTTATGACAAGTTAAGAAGCCTTCCGAGATATACCGAGGTTATTCAGGAGGAAGTCGAAAAAAGAAGGCGCTGTGATGAGGCAGGGAAACTTGCTTATGCGGATAAGATGACTGCAATAATGGGCGATGTCATCGAGTTCCTCGTCAGAAAGAAAAATGAGATCGAAGCTCCCGGCGGAATAATCGATCTTATTGAGACGACTCCTGAACTTTATGTGATCAAAAAGGGAAAACTGAAGGACAATGAGGTAAATGAAAGGTCACTGGAATTTCTTGAGAAAGCAGTCGCACTGATCCACAGACATGCGGAACTTTTCAAGAATTCAGAATATGGAGATATCTATGATCTTGCTTTTGCCATGATCAATGATTGGCAGGAACTTAATTCGTCTTACGGTTTTTCACGCATGACGAAAAAGTCTAACATTCTGAAGAACGATCCTGTTCTTTTCGATGAATATGACCTTGAGGCGGATTCTGTAAGAGCAATCTTTAACCTTATTCTCGAAGAACCTAAAGACGTTTCTTCCGTCAAGCGTTCCGCTCCGAAGGAACTGGCCGATCTTTTCTCGCTGCTGAAGAATAACGAGAAGAGCAGGCTGCTTGAACTTCAGAAGGAACGCACGGAAGTTACGGGCGCCATGGTCGAGCTTCTTCTTAAGATCGACAGGTGTTTTTCCGAGCTTAAGGCCGGTGTTCACGGAATGGATTTTTCCGATCAGGAATATGCTGCTTACGATATCCTTGATACTGAAGATGCCGCACATTTCTATCAGGATAAATTTGTCGAGATCTATATTGACGAGTATCAGGATAACACAAGGCTTCAGGATGACATCATCAGCAAGATCTCCAGAGAAGGCGGCAATGTATTCAGAGTAGGTGACGTCAAGCAGAGCATCTACCGTTTCAGGCATGCAGAACCCGGCATCTTCAATGAGAAGATTGACAGATATAAGGCTGACAGTTCTCTCGGTAAGGTTCTTCCTCTTACGGAAAACTTCAGGAGCAGTCCTCAGATACTTGCTTTCGTAAACCATATTTTCGAACAGGCAATGACTAGGGATGGTTCTGAGATCGATTACGGTCCTGAACAGCGTCTGAATCATCCTGAGAACGGCGGATGTGAAGATCAGGGTGAAGAAGGACTCCCCAAGATAATCGTTATCGATTCTGAAGGTGCGGGCGGCTTTGAAGGAATGGATATGGGGCATGATGTATACGGGGATGACGAGGATGACGGTTTTGAGCAGGGAGACTACGGGAGCGGATCTTCAGGTTCAGGAGATCCCGGCGACAATGAGGAACAGCCGCTTAACGGCGAGATAAAGGCTCTTTGTCTCGGCGTTGAAAAAGAGATCAGAGACTACATGTCCGCATTTGATCCGGATGATCCTGATTATGAGACGCATTATGGAGATATCTGTGTTCTCACGTCGATAAAGAGTGAATCGGAAACGATATCAAGATTTTTGAACCGTCATGGCCTTCCTTCTGCAGGCAGGTTTACGACTAGTATCTTCGGCGATCTTGATATCAGAGGCATAATCAACTGCATAATGTGTCTCGGAAACTCGTTAAGGGACGAGTACCTTTGCGGAATGCTCCTGGCTCCTTACAGGAACACGAATTTTACGGTAAATGAGATCGCCGCGGTTCAGGCTTACATCTTGAAGAATGAACCCGGCCTCAAGAAAGAATACCTGTACAGAAAGATCAAAACTTACAGCGAAAAATGCAACAACGAACTCGCAGACAGGCTCGGCGCTTTTATCGAATGGTTTGAGAACCTGAGAATGAAAGCGATGACCTGCGATATAGATGAGATCATCGAACTTATCTATAAGCGCACTGATATCAAGGCAACAGTAGCCTATAAAGAAGGTGACTTTGACAAGTTGATAATATTCAAGGATTGGATGAGTGCAAACTTTAAGAGGTTCGGATGTGACATCGCAGGTGTTGCAGGCGAACTTGAGAATATGAAGATCCAGATCGATACTGCATCCATCGAGTCCGGCAAGAACGAGAATAACAAGATCACCTGCATGAACTTCCATAAGAGCAAGGGCTTGGAATATCCGTTTATCATATTTGCATTGAAAGACTGCAAGAGTAAAGGCGGCGGATCGGGCGCAGGTTTTGATCCGCACTTCGGTTTCATTTTTGAGGATTACAATGCAGAAGAGGTAACAAGAAACAAATCACTGGATCAGCTTATCTATAAGTTTGACAGTGTCCTGGCTGAGAATGCCGAAGTGTTGAGGGATCTCTATGTAACACTCACCAGAGCGAAGACAAGGCTTTCGATCGTAACCTGGAATTCTTCGGAAAAGAAGAACGGTGCGCTTGAGAAAGCCTCAGTGGTTGCCGGTCAGGCCGGTGCTGTGACTTTCAGCCGTCTTGACTGGCTTTCGGGCGGAAGGAGCATGTGTTCTGACATGTTCATGTGCCTGCTCAGAACTGATTCGGAAGAAGCATTAAAACTTCGGGCATTATATGAATCCGATCCTTCAGTTCTTATCGGATTCAAAGCATGCACACAAAAGAATAATCAGAACCCCGGCTGCGTACCGGGCAACAGAGGATATACTGTTGAGATTTTTGATAAGGAAGCATCTCATGAACTGGATGTTGAATCCGGAAAGAATCTGAAGGAGATGGCCGGAACGGAAGAAGCAGAACAGTCTTCGGATGATCTTTTCGACAGCGAAGGAAATATCATTTTTGACCGTTATGAATATGAGTCAGAGACACGCATTCCTTTCAAGGTTTCTGTTACCGGGATAAGGCACGGCAACCTCGAGGAAACGAGGCATGTTGATCTTGAGGTACCGTCTGCTTCGGATTTTGAGAATTACGGAAAGAGCAAGCTTACGGCGGCATCTAAGGGTACTGTGCTTCATAAGCTCATGAGATTCATTGACACATCAAAAATCAGGGAAGATCCCGGCTCATTTGATGACGAAGTCGATGCTCTGATAAATGACCGCATCTTCGCCGAATACAGCGATGAAAACATCAGGGAATGCGCTCTTGAATTCAGGAAGGGTATACTGGATTTCGCTTCCAGCGGGATCTGTGAGGCTTCTGACAAGGCTGATGAAGAGGGAAAGACCGACAGGGAGAAGCACCTTGTATTCGCTGTTCCGGCTGATGAAAATGCAAATACCGATGTGGCACTCGTTCAGGGTATCATCGACCTTGTCTATGAAGATGGAGAAGGTTGGGTGATCGTTGATTACAAGACAGACAGATACAGCGAAAATGAGGCACCGGGCAAAGATGAACGTGCCGCTTTGGCAAGGGAGAAACATGCTTTCCAGCTCGATTCATACGCGGCGGCTTTTGAGGCTGCGGGACGGAAGGTAACCGGAAAGTATCTCTATCTTGTCAGATACGGTGAGTTTGTCGAAGTTTAAAGGTGCTTGATCTCGGCATTCCCGTCTTCGATCAGTATGTAAGACGGAATGCTTCCTTCCTTGGGAATTGAAGGTGATCCAGGATTCATATAGCGGACAGAAGCTCCTGTTTGAGGTGAAGTTATCACTTTATCGCAGGTAACATGGGTGTGTCCTGCAAGAAGGACAGCGCCTTCGGGAAGGCAAACCGGGAGCTTATCGGGCCCGGCGTTATGACCGTGAGTTGCAAAAAAAGTTGTCTCGCCTGAAACAAGATAAATGTATTCGGTCAATATAGGGAAATTAAGGACCATCTGGTCGACTTCGGTGTCGCAGTTTCCGCGGACGGCAAGGATCTTTGATGCCATTTCGTTGAGAAGAGCAATGACCTTTTTGGGTTCATAGTGCTGAGGGAGGTCATTCCGGGGGCCATGGTAAAGAATGTCGCCCAAAAGGACGAGTCTGTCGGCTTTCTCATTCCTGAAAGCCTCTAATACGCGTTCTGTCCAATATGAATCCCCGTGAAGGTCAGATGCAACTAAAAATCTCACAGCAGTTCCCCTTTGTATTTTTTCTTTTTGCCCGCATCTCTCTTTCTGATGTTGCGGAAGAAGTCCAGCATCATCTTCGAGCACTCGGGTTCAAGTATTCCGCCTTCAAATTCCACTTTGTGATTGTGGCCGTGTGCTACGTTGAAGATGTCGTTGCAGGAAACCACGGCTCCGCTCTTGGGTTCGTAAGCTCCAAAATAGACTTTCCGGATCCTGGATTGGATCAAGGCTCCTGAACACATTGTGCAGGGCTCAAGAGTGACATACATGTCGCAGTTCTCAAGACGCCAGTCACCGAGCTTTTTGCAGGCTTTGTCTATGGCTATGACTTCGGCATGGGCTAAGGAATTGCCTCTTGTAAGCCTCAGGTTGTGAGCTCTGACAAAGACCTTGCCGTCTTTTACGATAACACAGCCGATAGGGCATTCGCCGAGTTCGATCGCTTTTTCGGCTTCTTTAACTGCTTCCAGCATGAAACGCTCGTCGGTATTTGACGGCTTGAGATCCGGGAACAGTTTTGATCTTCGTGAAGGCATAGGAATTCCTGCAAAGTTTTTTGAAAGGATACACTAATGCCTCAAACGTTTCAATTATCTTATTTTCGTGGCAAATGTCTGTTCAATATATTTCTTCAGCGTTGATTTGCCTTATTTATGCTATTGAAGAACCGTCTGACACTATATATTATATTTTTAAATTGGGATATTAGGGGAAAAAGGAGACATTAACATGGCATATAAACGAATCTTTGCGATCCTTCTCGGCATGATAATGACTGTCGAGGCTGTTCCTGTCGTTGTTTTTGCAAAAGAGACTGATCCTGTATCGGACGGTTTGATAGTTACAGAGGAAGAACAGGCTGATGAAACTGAAGCAACAGATGCTTCAGTAAGTGAGACCACTGTAAAGAAAGATAAGGAATCTCCTAAATCAGAAGGCGAGAAGCCTGCTGTCAGTGAAACTGAGAAGGCGGAAGATAAAGCTCCTGAAGTGACAAAGACAGAGGAAGCTGCCGAAACTGAAGAGAAGGAAACGACAACTCCTTCTGAAAAAGAGCCTGAAGAAAAAGAACCTGAACAGACTGAAACTGAAATAAACGAAACCGGGGCCGGTGATAAAGAACCGGCAGAAACAGCTTCTAAGCCTGCCGTAAATTCAAATGATACTGATACGCCTGATCAGAAAGACGGCGAGATCGTATTTGTAGAGCAGCGCCAGCAGGTAGAGACATACAGTCCTTCTAAAAAGCCCGATAACAATGAGCAGCTTGAAACATATTTCAGGAAAAAGACTGAAGCTCAGGTCGGAAAGACACGTCCGGTCCTTCGTAAGGCAGCTCCTTCGGCCGGAAGCAGATTGTCCGATATCGACAGGACTGTTTATGAATACTTCAAAGAACAGAGTGTTCTGGTTGCCCAAGGAAAGATCAACTGCAGTGTCTTTACGGTCCCGTTGAAAAATTTCGGGCTTGGCCTTGAAAACAAGATCTGGACAGCTCAGGAATTAGGAGTTTCCAGCGTGGTTAATATTTCGGCAGGCAGAATTACAAGCCTGAATAAGGTTGCCGCGGAAGCCGTACGAAAACAGTTTAAAATTCCTGTCGATCTAAAAGCCGTTGATGATGCTTTGCTGGCAGATTGCCCTTTTGAACTGTATTGGTTCGATAAAGTAAGCGGAGTTCAGCTGTATTCGTATTCATTAGGTGCGAAAAAAGTAAATAACGAATTCGTACTCTGCATTGCATCCGGTCCTACAGGATGCTTTACGGTTTCTGCTGATTACAGCGGCGGCACGTATTCAGAGCCTGATGGAATAGAAGGTCCGTATTTAACGAACATAACAAAGATCAGTCGTGTAAATACGGCTGTTACTAAAGCTGCATCTGTTGTCAAAGCTGCTGCAAGCAAAACAGACTATCAGAAACTGGTCTACTACTGTAATCAGATCAGGAGTTTCGTTAAATATGATCATAATGCTGTAACGAATCCTGAAGTAAAATACGGAGACCCATGGCAGCTTATATCTGTTTTTGATGGTAATTCAAATACTAATGTCGTATGCGAAGGTTATTCCAAGGCATTCATGTATCTGTGTAATCTCACGGATTTCAAAGATGATATTTCCTGTATAACAGTCACCGGAGATATCCCCGCCGGCGGACATATGTGGAATGTCGTTAATATGGATGATGGAAAGAATTATCTTGTTGACATTACGAACATCGATGGGGCAGGAACACAGGCAGCCTTTAATGCACTGTTCCTTGCCGGTTCCCAAACTAAGGTTAACAACGGGTATATATTTTATAATAATTCTTTCGTGTATGACGACGAATGCCTTAGAACTTACACAAGCGATCAGCTGGAGATCAGCGACAAAAACTACTATATCCCAAGGTCTGTTAGTGTAAGCGCCATAGATAATAAAGGCGACCCGACGGTTTCTCCTGCATCTGCAAAGCCTGATGAAGTGATAACCATTAAACCAAACCCGAAAACTGGTTATGAATTAGACTATATAAAAGTCAACGATAGAACTATCGGCGGTACGACTTACTCTATGAAGGGTGTTCCTGCTGACATTGAAGTTTATTACAAGCATAAGCTGTATAAGGTTACTGTTAAAGCATCAGCAGGCGGCAGCGCTACAGCATCATCTGACAGCGGTTATTACGGTGACTCCATTACAATTAATGCGATTCCTGAAAAAGGATATGAACTTGATAAGATAACCGTCAATAATGGTGAACCGCTGACGGGAAATACATTTACCATGGATCTTGCCGATGCGAATGTTTCCGTTACCTTCAAAAAGATCCCTTTTAAGGTAACCGTTAATTCCGGAGAACATGGCACAGCATCAGCCGATCTTAACGAGGCATGTGTTGGAGATACCGTTAGATTGAATGTATTGCCTGAAGAAGGATACTTTGCCAAGAGTATTACGGTTAATGGTGAGCCAGTGATCGGAACAACCTTCAAAATGCTTCCTGAACCTGTTACCGTTAAGGTCGAGTTTGACCTGATAACACAAGCGGCAATCGGTGACATCTTAACTGATGGTGTCAACAATTATAAGATCACCAATAATGCAATGGACGGTACCGGTACGGTAGCCTTTGTCGGTTCTGCAAATCAGGCTACAAGCGTTTCTGTCCCTGCAATCGTTAATTTGAGAGGAATCTCTTATAAAGTTACGAAGATTGCGAGCTATGCATTCTATAAGAACACCTCAGTTACGTCAGTAAGTATTGGTTCCAATGTTAGCGTTATTGAAAGCAAAGCCTTCGTCGGATGCACCAGACTTACCAAGATAACCGGTGGGTTAAGGGTAAAGACGATAGGTTCCAGAGCATTTATTACCTGTACAAAGCTGAAATCTTTCTCCATTTCGTCTTCTGTACTCTCAAAGATCGGATCTTATGCTTTCTATGGCGATAAGAGTCTTAAGACGCTATATATAAGAAAGACTACAAAGCTTAGTAAGAAGCGTGTTAAAAAGTCTTTGAAGGGTTCTAAGATCAAGACCGTTAAGGTCAAAAAATCTAAAGTAAGGAAGTACAAGAGGTATTTCACCAAGAAGAACTGCGGTAGAAGAGTTAAGGTTAAGAAATAAATAAATCCAGACTTTTGATGGAAACTCCGGGGCGGATCCCCGGAGTTTTTTTGTGCCATTTGCATTTTATAGGATAAGTAAATTATTAAATTGTCAAATAAATGTGCAAAGTGTCAACAATCTTTCATAATAATAATTTATTAATAGTGCATCTTTCCTAAAAAAGTTGTAAAATTACCAATTGGGTGTTCTAATTTGGGTTTCTACGCGGAGGTTAGTTGATGAAGCATCTCAAATTTACTTCGGTCGTTTTGACGATCGCTATTTGTATGTCCATGTTTATGCCGACTGTATCTGTCCTTGCAGATGAAGCTTCGGCTCCTTCAGAGACACAGAGTACTGAAGAAACAGAAATACAGAAACCGAAAGAGACTGTAAAACCTAAAGAAACCGAAAAGCCGGCTCCTAAGGAGACTGAGAAGAAAGAAACAGAACCTTCCGAAAAGAAGGAAACTGATGCAACAGAGAAACCGGCTGCACAGGAAACAGAGAAGCAGGAGCCTGAAAAGCAGGAACCTGCAGAGACTGAAAAACAGATCCCCGCTGAAACCGAAAATACAGAGCCTGCTGAAACAAAAGAGCAGGAACCCGCTGAAACCAAAACACAGAATCCCACTGAGACAGAAAAACAAGAGCCCGTTGAAACAGAGGAGCAGGCTCCCGAAATAACTGAAGCTCCCGTTCAGGAAACTGAAGATCAGAAGGAATCTAAAAAGGCTATTACAGGTTCATGTGGCGATTCAATGTCCTGGACCCTTTCTGATGGCGTTTTGAACATTTCCGGATCCGGTATTATGGATATCGATCCGGGCTGGCTTAAATACAAGGATCAGATTACGAAAGTAATCATCGGAGAAGGCGTTCAAAGATTATGCACAGGCGCTTTTGAAGGATGTACAAAACTTACTGAAGTTTCATTCCCTTCATCGCTTCAGGAAACGGGCAGATATTCCTTTCAGGATTGTACGAGCCTGGAATCTGTTACTGTTCCTTTCAATGTATCCTGGCTTGCCAGCGGAACCTTTAGCGGCTGCACGAAACTAAAGAACGTTACGTTGGAGTGTAATATTGATGTTATTGAAATAAGTTGCTTTGAGAACTGTACATCACTTACAAGCATTAAGATTCCTAGTCAAGCCACGATAATAGCTTGTTGGGCTTTCCGTGGTTGTAAAAACTTAACCAGTGTAACTTTCCCGACGACTTTGTCTGAAATTCAGGATGAAGCTTTTGCCGGTTGTACAAGCCTTAAAGAAGTTACGGTGCCTTACGGAGTAAGTGACCTTGGAGATGGTGCATTCAAAAACTGTACAGGTCTTACCAGTGCTACGATGGTTTCCGTTAATCGAATCGGTAATAATGCATTTGAAGGATGTACCGGATTAAAGACTGTTACGATTCCGGTTACTGTAGATAATATTTGGGTCAGTGCTTTTGCCGGATGTTCATCTCTTACAGATGTGTTTTATGGAGGTACGGTATCTCAATGGGGAGATATTGAGATTGCTGCAAATAACGCGCCTTTGTTTAAAGCAACCCTTCATGCAAAAGATTCTTCTTCATTTAACGGAGCTTCCGGAACTTGCGGAACTAATCTTACTTGGACGCTTGGTACAGATGGTACACTTACGATCTCTGGAAACGGAGCAATGGATAATTTCGATAGTAACATTTATACTAATCCAGACAACACCATTACATATTATTTCTATAAAGCTCCTTGGAATGATTATAAAAATAGAGTCAAGAAAGTTGTTGTTAAAAGCGGAGTCACCACGATTGGTAACGGAGCCTTTAATGGATGCGGAAATCTTACGACCATAACAATGCCCGATAGCATTCGTTCATTCGGCAAGGAAGCATTTGTTAATACTGGAATACTTTCTCTTACCATTCCTTCTGGCATCACTGAAATTGCAAATAGTGCTTTTGCTGATTTTACAAGTCTTACAACTGTTACAATTCCTGCCAGTGTTACGACGATTTGGGATTATGCTTTTAAAAACTGTCCGAATCTTACGACTGTTGAGCTTAACTATGGGCTTACCAGGATTTGTTCAGGGGCATTCCAAGATTGTTCTAAACTTAAGAGTATTAATTTTCCAGATAGTATAAAAAGGATTGAAAGCAGTGCATTTAACGGAGCAGGTCTTACTGAAGTTGTTATTCCGTCTAGTCTTGCGGTCAAGGGTTTTGGGGAATGGGCATTTGCAAACTGCCTGAATCTTACCAAGGTAACGATTTCAAGCAACGTACAAAAGATCGGTATTGATGCTTTTGCAAATTGCAAAAATCTTAAGACTGTTATTATTCCTTTAAGTGTGTACGAAATTGGCGATGCTGCATTTACCGGATGCACAAGTCTTTCTGATGTTTACTATGAAGGTACACAAGCTAACTGGAATAATGTCTCGGGTTCCGGACAAACTGAACTACAATCTGCAACAAAACATTACGGCAGTACGGGGGAGACACTTTATAATATTCAAGTTGTCAGCTGCGAGCACGGTTCAGTAACTTTCTCAAATAATCCTGCTCCAGCAGGCGAAGTTATCACGGTAACAGCAACTCCTGATGAAGGATATACTTTAAATTATATTGACGTTAATGGTACTATGTGTGGCACAACATTCACGATGCCTGCTGGTAACGTTAAAGTAAAAGTCTTTTTCAAAGGTGAATCTTATAAGCTCACTGTAGGACATTCTTCAGGCGGTACGGCTGAATATTATACAAATACGGTGCCAGCAGGTACTAATGTTATTCTTACCTGTACTCCTCAGGAAGGATATGTAGTTGATTCCGTGAAAATTAACGGTGTCGATAACGGAACTAATACTACATTTAGTATGCCCGCAAGAGATACGGAGGTATATGTTTCTTTCGCTCAGAAGGGTTATGATATTAAATTAATTACCGACAGCAATGGTAAGGCTTTTTTGAATAAGACCTCAGCCAATGCAGGTGATAAGATCACTGTGACTGCTACACCGAATGACGGTTACGTAGTCGATCAGATAATAGTTAATGACGTGCCCTTAAAGTCCGGTGTATATGAATTCACAATGGGAGCCGGAGACACAACGGTAGAAGTTACCTTTAAGAAAGCCGCATACTCCGTTACAGTTTCTGTGCCTAATGGTGGCGGAACTGCCAGTGCTAACGTTACATCTGCACAGCAAGGTCAAAAGATCACTATTTCATACAAGGCATCTACAGGTTATACCCTCGATAAGATCACGCTTAATGGTAACGCGATTTCCGGCACTACATTTGATATGCCGGCAGGAGCTGCAAAAGTAGCCGTATATTTCAAGAGGATCCAGTACACGATCACGGCAACCTGTTCAGCAGGCGGAACAGTTACATGCAGTCCTACGTCAGCAGGCGTTGGAGAAACGATCACCATTAAGCCAATATCTGAAACCGGTTATACAGTTGAATCGGTAAAGGTCAACGATGAGGAAATTAATGGCTTAACTTTTGATATGCCTGCCAAGAATACGACAGTATATGTTTCTTTTGTCAGGGGCGGATATCCTGTTAATCTGACGGTTGGACCTAACGGTGATGCAACAGTTTCAAAGAAGACGGCCGGATACGGAGACAAGATCACCATTACGGCAGAGCCTGCAACCGGTTATGTTTTAGATACAATTACTGTTGACGGTGTCGCTTTGGATCCTGGTGCAACGGAATTCACGATGGGCGCTGCCGAGACTAATGTAAAAGTAACTTTCAAGAAAGCCAGTTACAGCATCAATGTTTCCGTGTCTAATGGAGGCGGAACTGCATACGCTAGCGTTTCCAAGGCAGGATACGGTGATACGGTCAAGGTCACCTGTAATGCAAACTCCGGCTATGAGTTTGATAAGATCACGGTTAATGGGGATGAAAAATCAGGCACATCTTTTACAATGCCGGCAGAAACTGCAAATGTAGTCGTTTACTTTAAGAAGATCCAGTACACTGTCACGGCTAATTGTTCATCAGGCGGAACGGTCTCCTGCAGTCCTACGTCAGCCGGTGTCGGAGAAAAGATCACCATTACTGCAAAACCTGAAACCGGTTACTCGATAGGAACGGTAAAGGTCAACAATGCTGCTAATGATGGCTTGACCTTTGATATGCCTGCCAAGAATACGACGGTATATGTTAACTTCGTCAAGACTGTTTACAACGTTGATCTGACAGTCGGAGATAACGGTATTGCATCTGTTTCTGCGGAAAAGGCAAACATGGGTGATAAGATCACCGTAACATACAAACCTGCTACCGGTTATATTTTAGATACTATTAAGGTTAATAATACGGCTCTGGCTTCCGGTGAAAACGAATTCACTATGGGAGCTGCATCAGTAACAGTCGTTGTAACCTTTAAGAAGGCTTCTTACTCCGTCTCTGTTTCTGTGCCCAATGGTGGCGGAACAGCCAAAGCTGACGTTACCAATGCGGGTTACGGAGATCTGATCAAAATAACATGTTCTGCATCTGCAGGTTATGAGTTTGATAAGATTACTGTTAACGGAGTTGAGGAAGCCGGAACGACATTTAATATGCCGGCAGAAGATGCTGTTGTAGTCGCTTATTTCAAGAAGGTCGATTATAAGATCGAACTGAGCGTTGGAGATAATGGTACTGCAACTGTTTCAAAGGATTCTGCAAATTACGGCGATACCATAACTGTGACAGTAAAACCTGATGCGGGATATATGCTCAAGACCATTAAGGTTAATGGTACTGCTTTGCCTTCCGGGAAGATGGAATTCACGATGGGAATCGGTAAAACGATTGTCGAGGTATCTTTCCAAACGGTAAAGTACTATATCAACATTTCTGTTCCCGAAGGCGGCTCTGCAGTGACCAATCCTGCAAGTGCCAGTGTCGGTGATACTGTAAAGGTAATTCCGACACCTGATACCGGTTATGAACTTGATAAGATCACACTTAACGGCTCGACACTGACCGGTAGAGAATTTGAGATGCCTGCAGGAGAGGCGAATGTAGTTGTTTACTTTAAGCTGATCGATTATGATATCAATCTGAGCGTAGGACCTAATGGTACTGCAACCGTTTCAAAGAATCCTGCAAATTACGGTGATGTCATAACTGTCACTGCTACTCCTGTTGCCGGATATGTTCTCGATGCAATTAAAGTTAACGGTACGGCTTTGAAAGCCGGTGTAACAACTTTCACGATGAGAAACGCTGCAGTTACTGTTTCTGTATCTTTTAAGAAAACCCAGTACGCGATCGACGTATCCGTATCAGGAGAAGGCGGAACCGCTTCTGCAAAGACTTCGGCCGTTGCTGAAGAGTGGATCGATATAACATGCAATGCTGATACCGGTTATGTTGTTGATAAGATTACTGTTAACGGTTCAACTATAACCGGAACCGGATTCCCGATGCCGGCAAAGCCCGCAGTTGTAGTTGTAACGTTTAAGAAGGCTGTTTATAAGATCAAATTGAACAAGCCGGTTGGCGGTACTGCAACAATTGCAAAGACAACAGCTTATTACGGTGAAAGCATTACTGTCACAACCAAAGCTAATACTGGTTATGAACTTGATAAGATCTATGTAAACGGATCTCCGGTATCTTCCAAAACATCATTTACGATGCCGGCTTCTGATGCGGAAGTAGAAGTTGTTTACAAGCTGATCGACTATGATATCGAGGTAGAATGCGGACCTAACGGAACGGCAAGCGTTTCAAAGGATCCTGCAAATTATGGCGACAGGATCGTCATAACGGCTACGCCGAACAGCCGTTATACCATCGAAACCATAAAGGTTAACGGTACGGAACTGGTCGGTACGATGGAATTTACTATGGGCAATGCGCCTGCAACGGTTGAAGTAACTTTCAAGAGAGCCGATTATACGATCAGCTCATCTGTATCCGGCGGCAACGGTAAGATATCGGTAGTCAAGATGGCAAACGCTGGTGATAGAGTTGCTGTTGAGTGCATCCCGAATGCCGGTTACACACTCGATAAGATCCTTGTTAACGGTAATGCCGTAACCGGAACATCATTTACGATGCCTGCACAGGATACAACGGTCGAAGTCTCGTTTAAGTTAGCTGTTTACAGCATCTCGATAAACAAGCCGGCCGGCGGTACTGCAAAATTATCGAAGACGTCGGCTAATTACGGTGAACAGATCACTGTAACAGCAACACCTTCAACTGGCTACAGGCTTAAATCGATAACGGTCAATGATATTGAGATCGAGATCGACAGATTCAGCATGCCGGATAAGAACACTAATGTTGTCGTAACCTTTGAGAAGTTTGAATATGAGATTACGCTTAACCAGCCTGCTAACGGTACAGTAAGCGTAAATAAGAATCCTGCAAATTACGGCGATAAGATCACTGTTACGGCTAAACCTTCTGAAGGATATACGCTGGATACCATAAAGGTTAATGGTAAGGCTTTGTCGTCCGGAGTATATACATTCACGATGGGTAATGCTCCTGCAGAGGTTGAAGTAACTTTCAAGAAGATACAGTATTCGATCACTGTTTCATATTCATCCGGAGGAACGGCAACTTCTGATCCTAGGAAGGCCGGAATCAATGATCTGGTATCCGTTATCTGCAAACCGAATAATGGTTATGAGGTTGCCTCCATAACCGTTAACGGAGAGCCGGGAGAAGATGCATTCTTAATGCCGGCAAAGAACACCAAAGTTTATGTCACATTCAAGAAGACGGATTATAGAATAACTTTAGCCTGCGGCCCTAACGGAGAGGCGGGAGTTACTAAAGATACGGCTAACATCGGCGACAAGATCACTGTTAATACCTATCCTAATCCCGGTTATGTACTTGACTTCATCAAGGTTAACAACAATCAGATCACAGGCAATACATTCACGATGGGTGCCGGAAACACAACAGTTGAGGTTCATTTCAAACTGAAGGATCTTAAGGTTAAGGTAACTGCATTGCCCGGAGGAACCGCAAAGGCTGATGTTACTACCGCGAAAATGGGTGAAACCGTCACGCTTACGGTTACGCCTGCTGAAGGATATAAACTAAGCTACATCATGGTTAACAATAAGAAGGCATCGATGGCTTTCGAGATGGGCGCTGAAGATGCTGAAGTTACTGTAGCTTTTGAAAAGATACCTTATAACATAAGCAAGTCAGTCGGTCCTAATGGTACCGCATCAATTGACAGTACTGTCGCCGTTATCGGTGAGCTGATCACGGTTAAGGTAACACCTGACGAAAACTACTATGCGATAGTCAAGGTTAACGGTGAGGATATCGGAGGCAATACATTCGTGATGCCTGCTTCGAACGTATCTGTAACAGTTACGTTTGAGAGAGTCAGCCAGTTGAGTGCCGGGGAAAGCGGAAAGGTTGGCAACGCCACATATACCGTGACAGGAGTTGCTCCTGAAAACGGAACCGGAACTGTAAGACTCGATAAGATCGAAGATAACGGAACAGCAGCTGTTGTGATTCCCGATACCGTCAGTATCAAGGGTTACACATACAGGGTAACAAGCATTGCAAGTTATGCGCTCGCAAACAATCCGTCAATGACAAGTCTGAAGATCGGAGCTTATGTCACTTCTGTTGGTAATTATGTTGCTTCCGGATGCAGGAACCTTACTAAGGTTTATGGCGGCAACAGACTGAAAACTATCGGCACAAGAGCGTTCAACGGATGCTCAAGACTGAAGTCGTTCAGTATTTCTTCTGCTGTGCTTTCTAAGATAGGTGCCTACTCTTTCAATGGTGACAGAAGCCTTAAGACAATTTACGTAAACAAGACGACCAAGCTTTCCAAGAAGGGCGTTAAGAAGTCGCTGAAGGGTTCCAAGGTCAAGACTGTTAAGGTAAAGAAATCCAAAGTAAGGAAATATAAGAAGTATTTCACAAAGAAGAATTGCGGAAGAAAAGTAAAGGTTAAGAAGTAAACCTATAAACTGAATGACAGGCCCCCGGACATTTGTGTCAGGGGGCCTTTTTATCCCTGTTGGAGTTTTATCTTTATCATAGTAAAATAACAGATGCGATAATTCGCTATTTCTTTTAAAGGGGTCAGGAAATGATACATCTTAAAGTGACATCGGTACTTCTGTCAGCCGCCATTTGTATGTCAATGGCGGTATCACCTGTTGCAGTATTGGCAGATGAAACAGAAGTTCCCTCAGAGACACAGACAACTGACACAGCAGAAACTAAAGAGACGGATAAACCGGCTCCAAAGGAAACAGAAAAGCCTGAACCTTCTGAAACGGAAATAAAGGAAACGGAGCCTTCTGAGACGGAGGATCCGGATACAAAAGAACAGGAACCTGAAAAAAAGGTGCCTGAAGAAAAAGGATCTGAAGAGCAGGCTGTTGAAAGACCGGAAACTGAAGAAGATAAGAAAGAAGCGCTGAATTCAATTGTTGCTTCCGGAAAATGTGGTCCTAAAGTTAATTGGTCCTTGGATAAAGCCGGTACATTTAAGATCACGGGCAAGGGTTCGATGACCGGTTATAATTGTGAGTATTCTAATGAAACGGATGCTTATGTTGTTGACTCGCCATGGTTCTCAAGAAGAAAAGAGATCAGGAAGGTTATTGTTTCAAAAGGTGTAACTACAGTCGGTTCATATGCATTCAGGGAATGTTCCAACCTTGTAAGTGTTTCGCTTCCGACAAGTCTTAAGATAATCGGCAACGGTGCGTTTGGTTTTTGTGAATCTATTACTAGGATCTCTGTTCCGAAGACGGTAACCCGGATTGGAGAAGGAGCTTTTTCTTCGGATTACAAACTAGTCAGCATTAACATTCCCAATGGTGTTAAGGAAATATCCGATTATACATTTTCATTCACAGCTTTGACAAATGTAGTTATTCCCTCAAGTGCTACTAGCATAGGTAAATATGCATTTTCGGGATGCAAGGCCTTAAAGAGCATAAAGATCCCTTCAAGCGTGACGCATATAGACGATCGTGCGTTCCGCAATTGTACAAGCCTTGAAACAGTTGACATCGCGTTCGTTGGTCTGGATTGGATAGGAACATATGCTTTTCAGAATTGCACCGGTCTGAAACATTTTCTGGTACCATTGTCTGTGATGTATCTCGATTCCCAAGCGTTTGGAGGTTGCGATAATCTCGAAGAAATAGAGATGAGTGAGACACTTTATAATGAATGCAAGGGCCTTGGGTATCCTTTCGTTGCAAAAGCAAAGGTATTTCACTATTTACCTGCAGGACAGGATTTTTCCGATGCCCAAAATGTCTATTATAGAGTCTTAAATCCGGAGATCAACGGCACGGGTACCGTAATGCTTTACACGATCCCTTATTCCATCGAAAAGGTTGTTATTCCAAGTGTCGTAACCGGCCCGGAAGGCGTTAAATATAAAGTCGTCAACATCGACCCCTGGGCATTCAGATTCCATCCGAACATTAAATCTATTGTTATAGGTCCGAATATTACTTCCATTTACGATACTGCATTTGAAAACTGTACCAACCTTGTTTCCGTTACGGGCGGCGCCGGACTCAGAACTATCGGTACAAGAGCATTTAAGGGATGTACTAAACTTAAAACGTTCAATATATCTTCCAAGGTTCTGAAGAAGATAGGAGCTTATGCTTTCCAGGGGGACAGATACCTCAAGACATTATATTTAAAGAAAACGACCAAGCTCACCAAGAGCGGCGTGAAGAGGTCGCTGAAGGGTTCTTCGGTCAAAACGGTTAAGGTAAAGAAGTCTAAGCTAAAGAAATATAAGAAGTACTTTAAAAAGAAGAATTGCGGAAAGAAAGTAAAAGTAAAGAAGTAAACAATGCACCTGCAGTAAAATGCAGGTGCATTTCTTTTGCTTTAAGGGTACAATGGATAACGATTTTTACCTTAGGAGTTACGCGAATGATCTGCGATACGATATTGGATGCTGTCGGAAATACCCCGCTTATAAGACTTCACCGCATGGTAAAGCCGGGCTTTGCCGAAGTCTTGGTTAAGTTTGAGGGACTTGAAGTCGGAGGCTCCATCAAGACGCGTACGGCTCTGCGCATGATCGAGCAGGCCGAAAAAGACGGCAAGATCAATAAGGAAAGCATCATCGTTGAGCCGACCAGCGGCAATCAGGGAATAGGGCTTGCTCTTATCGGTGCAGTAAAAGGATATAAGACAGTCATAATAATGCCTGACTCCGTAAGCGAGGAGAGACGTAAGCTTGTCCAGCATTACGGCGCGGAAGTTATCCTTACTCATGACGACGGCGATATCGGCAAGTCCATCCGCGACTGCATCGACATCGCAAACGATATGAAGGCGAAGAATCCTAAGGTGTTTATCCCGCAGCAGTTTGAGAACCCTGCGAACCTTGATGCCCAGTATTACTGGACTGCAAAGGAGATCATTGAGGAAGCGGGAAAGAAGATAGACGGATTCGTTTCCGGCATCGGTACGGGCGGCACCATTACCGGTATAGGCAGAGCGTTAAGAGAAGTCAATCCCGAGGTAACAATCCTTGCAGTCGAGCCTGAGCACGCTGCGATCCTTTCAGGTGGCAGTATCGGCACACATGTTCAGATGGGAATAGGTGACGGCCTTATCCCGGCGATACTTGATACGAAGATCTATGACGGTATTGAGATAATTACAGACGAACAGGCACTTAATACATCCAAAGACTTAGCTCTCAAAGAAGGCATTCTATGCGGTATTTCAAGCGGTACCAACGTTGCCGGAGCTTTGAGGCTGGCTGAGCGTCTGGGAGAGGGACACACCGTTGTTACTGTGCTTCCTGATACCGCAGAACGCTACTTTACAACACCTCTGTTCAGCGACCAAATCGTAATTCACAAAAAATATATCGAAATACGATAAATTTCTCTTGCAATTCAATAAAGCGAGTGTTACTATATGCTCATGGAAAGCAATATTGAATCTCAAGGGAGGTAAAATTTATGAAGTATCAGAATGTTATCATCAGATGGTCTAAGATCGCCACTCTGTTATTTGTGGCAATGGTCCTGGTAGGAGATATTTTCGGTATTCCGATCACACAGTACATTTGTTATATCTGGGCTGAGGTATTTGATCCCGCAAAGTTTGCAGCGCTTGCAGTGGTATACTATCTTGGGACGGTCGGAACATATGTGATCCTTTTCAGCCTTTTAAAGCTCCTCATCAATATGGGCAAGGATGTTGTCTTTGACAGATGCAATCTGAAACTCATGAACATAATCGCATATACTTTTGTAGCGGTTGCAATTGACTGTATCGTCGGAGGTTTTATCTGGAGCGGATCTTTCATCCTCGCGATCCTCGCCCTCTTCCTGGCGCTTGTAGTCCAGAGCGTAAGAGTCGTTTTCGATAAGGCGATCACGATGAAGGAAGAACTTGATCTTACGATATAATTGAAGGGAGGACGATTAATATGATCATAGTGAACATTGATGTCATGATGGCAAAACGCAAGATCTCCTCCGGAGAACTCGCACAGAAGATCGGTATCACACCTGCCAATCTTTCTATTCTTAAGAATCAGAAAGCAAAGGCAGTAAGGTTTTCTACTCTAAACGATATATGCAAGGCGCTGGACTGCCAGCCCGGAGACATACTCGAATACAAAGAGGATTAATTCAAAATGGACAATAAGATCTACTTCCGCAGGGCGGGCATTTTGCTCGCCTTCCCTTTAGCATACGTTTACGCAAGACTGATATTGGTCGGACCTTTAAACGGCTGGCAGTTCTCAGCAGCATTAACGGCGGTATCACTTATATTCATCCTCGTATCTGAACTGGTCAGATGCGGAAGGAAAGAGTTTATCAGTAAGAATACAGGTGAGACTGTCTTCTGGTATGTAATGATGGTCTTATCCGCCATAACCGCACCTTTCGGCCCGAGTGAACTTCTTTCAGCGTTTGCTGTGCATCTTTGCGCAGTGTATTCCGTTCTTGTCTCCAACGATATCCTGCTGGGCGGAAGAACGGGCGGCTTTATCCCTGCGGACCTGATCCACGGTTTCTACGTAAAGTCCTTTGCAGGCTTCCCGAACTTCATTACCGACTGGTCGGCATTCAAGAAAGAAGGCGAAAAGAAGCATAACCCGGCAGCTATCCTGCTGGCTGTAGGATTCATCATCCTAATGTCCATTTTCTTTATCATTTCGCTTTCTTTTATTTCAAGTATCGATGAAGATATCGCTGCTTCTTTTGAGAATTTCTGGAATTTCATAGCAAGATACTTCAATAACGTAGAGCTGGACAAAATAATAGCAAGCTTCGTTTTAGCAATTCCTGTATGCTTTTACCTTTACGGTCTCATGTCCAGAAGCGCCAAGTCTGACGGAGCCAGAGAGAAAAGGATCGGAGCTAATATGGCTTCAGGCCTTGAAAGGGGCAGAAAGGTCCCTTGTGTCATAACCTGCATAAGCGCCGGATTCTTCGTTGCACTCTATATCTTCTTCTTCATCAAGAGAACAGCATATTTCATGGGCGGATTTACCGGAGAGCTCCCTGAAGGAAAGCTGGTGGCTTACTTTGCGAGAGAAGGATTCTTCGAACTTGTCGGCATCATGGCGGTAAACATGTGCGTTTATCTTACGATATATCTTTTCGAAAAAAGGAATAACGCAGGAAAAACAACGCTTCCCGGCAGGATCCTTGTCACGCTCCTCATGAGTGAGAGCATCATATTTGCGGTTATCGCAATGAGCAAGCTCTGGCTGTACTTCAGCATCTACGGCTACACGCCCAAGAGGATGCTTGCAATGTGGGGCACGCTTGCACTGGGATTTGCAGCTCTCATGTCGATCCTGACCGTAAACCGCGGAAAGTCACACTTCCGTCTGGGCGTATTCTTTACGGCAGTTTCGTATATCGGTGTCTCGATCCTGTCCTGGATTCTTGGTTCGGTATGATGAGTCGTAGAAAAATTTTGTAAAAGTCCATAATATTTGATAATATGTTCTCGATTACATCCCGATAGGAATAAGGAGGGGAAATATTATGGCAAGGGCAATTTGTCCGCAGTGCGGCAAAGAGGTAGATCCGTCTGAAGGTTATTGCGTTTATTGCGGTTACACTTTCGATGACGGACAGGTAAAGTCACCGTTCGCTTCGGCTTATAATCAAGGTCAGGCAGCCGGTGATTTTGAAGAGACTTCAGGCGGTGCGCCGGTATTGCGTTTTGACGGCAGCAGTATGGGTACAATGCCTATATCTTCAGGCAGGGGATCAAGTTCTGAGCTGATGTTCGGTATCGGTTTTTCAAGGATCCTGGCGATCTTTTTCGCCGTTTTGGTTCTTGTTTCACTTATGCTGCCGTTCGTCTCGGTCAAGATCATCGTTCCCAAGAAGCTTCTTCCGGCCGGCCCGAAGACTACTGCATTTATGAGATCAGTTCAGGAAAAGGACTTCAAATACAAGGATGACGGAAAAGATATTACCATCTCGAACTCTGTCAGCCTGATCTCATCAAGGACTTATTTCCTTTATCTCATAATCGGCGCTTGCGTAACGGGCATTATCTTCGCAATCAAAGGCAAGCCTGCCGTTTATCTGGTGTGCGGAATCGGAGGCGCATTGCTGGCTTTGTTTAATTACATGATGAACTTCTCGTCGATCGATGCGATCACCAAGAGCACCTATTTTTCTAAACTTGTATCGGCTGCCGGAAAACAAGGCATAATCTTTACGGTCGATAAGGGCGCAGGAGCTATTTTGATGCTGATCGGCGCTGTCGGTATGATCGTTGCCGCGGTTATCTTCCTTAACAACCACGCTGCGTATGACGACTGATTTCGTTAAATGGGACAATGTCCCCTGAAAGTGAAGAATTAAAAGTGTGCCGGATAACGATCCGGCATTACTTTTATTTATTTGCGATTATTTGTAAAATCACTATAATGGTATGGCTATGAAGATTCTGTCGGTTTCAATTCCTTGCTATAATTCCGCGTCTTACATGGAGACGTGTATTAAGTCTTTGCTTCCGGGCGGAGACGATATCGAGATACTCATCGTTGATGACGGATCCACAAAGGATAATACTTTTGAGATCGCTCAAAGATATGAAAGAGAGTATCCCGGCATAGTCCGCGCGATCCATCAGGAGAATGCGGGACACGGCGGCGCGGTCAATACAGGCATAAAAGAGGCTACCGGAGTTTTCTTCAAGAACATAGACTCCGATGACTGGGCTGATACTGATGTGCTCCTCAAGATCATCGGCATTCTTAAGGAACTTGAGTCGAAAGGGACTAAGGTCGACCTTTTCCTTGCCAATTATGTTTTCGACAGGGAAGACTCCGACAAGAAGACTGTTATGAGATTTAAAGGCGCTTTCCCTAAGGGGCGTCCGTTTACCTGGGATGAAGTCGGTCATATGGGTCAGTCCCAGTTCATAATGATGCATACCATTATCTACAGGAGAGACGTTCTTATCGCCAGCAGGACTGAGCTTCCCAAGCACGCTTATTATGTCGACAACATCTATGCGTTCCAGCCGCTTCCCTTTACGAAGACGATCTACTATCTTGACGAGGCTCTTTATCACTACCGCATAGGACGCGCGGATCAGTCCGTTAACGTTCAGGTCCAGTTAAAGAACATCGATCAGCAGATAATGGTCGATAAGCTCATAACTGATATCTATGTCAACAGACCTAAAGATCTCTCCGCAAGGCTCGAAAAGTATCTGATCGCCTTTGTCAAACTGATGTACTGCGCAACGAGCGCCATACTGCTTGTCGGCGGCACTCCCGAGTTGCTTGCCAAGAAGGATGAACTCTGGAATTACCTTAAGCAGGCTGATCCTGTTGCGTATAAGAAGGTGAGGAGAAGCTTCATGGGCGGATGGATGAACATTCCAACTGCGCTCGGAAGAAAGATCTCTGTTGCGGGTTACAAGATCTCGCAGAAAATATTTGCTTTTAACTGACGGGTAATATGGATAAGTTTAAGACAGTCGGAAAATACATTCTGAATTTCTTTATCATTCTTTTGGTGGGATGCCTTGCCATTTATCTTACGGTAGGCAAGGAGATCGGTACGGTCTTTGAAGCGGTCAAGACCGCAAAACCTCTGATCCTTGCCGTTATGGGATGCGTAATGCTCATTTACTACATGATCGACGCGCTGATCCTTTACATCATCTGCAAGGCCAGAGGCCATAAACTTAAGCTGAAGCAGTCATTTGTAACCAACATGACCGGTGTTCTGTTCAGTGATCTTACGCCTTCTGCCACAGGCGGTCAGTTCGCGCAGGTCTATGTTTTCCATAATCAGGGAATACATGTCGGACAGTCTTCGGGAATACTGACGGTCGTTTTCATTACTTACCAGATCGTCATCATCACATATGCAACCATTGCAATGCTCGTCAATGCACCTGCGATATTCCAGAACCGTCAAAGCATAATGATCGGGATCATCGGATTCGTGGTCAACGTTGTCATAACGGGAGGTTTCTTTCTCGTCACCAAGTCTGCCAAGGCCCATGATTTCTTTATAAACAAGTTCATCGGCTTCCTTGCTAAGATAAAGATCGTAAAGGATTACGAGAAGACATCCAAAGAAGTAAGCGAATCTTTCGAGGAATTCAGGGACGAGTCGGCTCAGCTTTTTGCACAGAAGAAGCTTTTCATTGAGGTCTGCCTCTGCCATGTTGTTAAGCTGACGTTTTTCTATACACTGCCTTTCTTTGCCGCTATGGCATTGGGAGTTCCGGTTACTGCAGCCGAACTTCCGAAATACATCTCACTTGCTGCGGCCATCAGTCTTTTCAACACATTCATGCCGCTCCCGGGCGCATCAGGAGGAAGCGAGGCCAGCTTTGTAATGCTCTTCGGTTTCCTCGGAAAGACCATCGTTTCAACTGCAATGCTCCTTTGGAGAGTATTTACGTTCTACTTCGGACTTATCATAAGCCTTATAACGGTTGCCGTTGCCAAAGAAACTAAAGGCGGCATCGTTAAGGCCGCCTCAGGTAAGAATGAAGAATCTGTTGAAGGGGATACCGCTATCAATCCTCAGGCGGTATCGGAAGAGTAGCACCGCCGAAAGGCATGCAGATTACCGAGCAGTCCTCGCCGTACTTTGCGTATGCTTCATCAAATGCCTGCTGTGCCGAATGCATGGGTTCGAGGAAGATGCTCCTTACAAAATCGTCATCCATCTCAGAAATAAGAACGATCTTTGCGTGCTTTAATACCATTGCGATGGCTGCTGCTTTGTGACCGCCAAGCTGGAAATCCTTTCCGACTCTTTCGATGAGCTCATCCGGTGTGTTTGCCGTCGTGAGCCATTCTTCAAACTTGGCACTGCCGAGACCTTCATTGCATGCGCCGACGACAATGATGGTGCCGCCGTCCCTGACAGCATACTTTGAGTTGTCCAGAGCCTTCTGGGTCTGGTAAAGGTTAGCATCCTTGGGCGCGCCTCCCTGTGAGACGATAACTATGTCGGCTCTTCTCTTGAGAGGCTTTCTATACATCTTATCGAGATATCTGCAGCCTGCTCTGTGAGCTTCGGTAACATCACCGGCTACGCAGTAAACGATATGCTTATGTTCGTCCAAAACGGGGTTTACGATAAAGCTTAAGTGGCAGAAAGTCTCTGACTCTTCGATATCAGCTCTTATGGGATTGCCGTTGAGGTTGCCTGCGCAGGCTTTCTCGTCGACCATCATGCTGTGGTTTGCCTGAATGGCGGAAGGTGTGGAGACGCCTGGCATCAGCGCCTTGGCACCGCCGGAATACCCGGCGAAATAGTGGAATTCGATATTTCCAACGCCGATCCTGAAATCAGCTTCTGCTACGCTCCTTGTGATGTCAACGGGAGTTCCTCTTGAAGTCGTTCCCATGTGGATGCAGTCGTTCGGATCGCTGTCTACGCATTCGACTTCGCTGTAAACACGCTCTCCGACAAGGTTTTTCTTCTCTTCCTCGGTGTGGCAGCGGTGGGAACCGAGCGCGAAAACGACCTTGATGTCCTTGGGATCGCACCCGCCCTCATAAAGCTCGTCAAGGATAGAAGGGATGACGTCAAAGCTCGGAAGCGGCCTTGATATGTCGCTCGTGATTATGGCGATCTTCTGTCCCGGCTTTGCAAGGTCTTTGAGACGTGGAGAGCCTATCGGATTCAAAAGCGCGTACTTAACGGCATCGGGGCCGCGGCGCTCATGCTCGATGTCGGTTGCTAAAAGTATGTCATCAAGGTTCTTGTCGGGAATGTCCACGACCTGTGTCGTTTTTCCGTAACCGAATTCAACTTTCATATTGTGCCCTCCGTAGTTTCGTATTCATTATAATAGCAGACCGTGAGCGAAGGATTATGCTTTTTGTGTTTTTAATGTTTATTTAGTATAATTTTTTACTGTAATTGCACAAAAGGAGAGAATCAGTGAGGGTCTGTTTTACCGGAGATATTGTAGGCGCGGCAGGAAAGAGGGCTTTTTGCTCCATCATGCCCCGTTTTAAAGCCGAAAACGGTATAGACTGCCTTATTGTCAACGCTGAGAACTCCACACACGGCATGGGCGTGTCGATAAATGTCATCAATGACCTTATGGCTGCCGGTGCCGACGGTTTTACTTTAGGCAATCACGCTTTTTCAAACAAGGATTTCATTACACAGGCTCCTAAGGTCAAAAACTGCGCGAGACCTGCGAATGTCACGCCTTCCTGGCCCGGATACGACTATTTCGTTTTCGAGAAAGGAAATGAGCGACTCGGCGTATTCAATCTCCTGGGACAGGTGTTTTCAGGCGTAAATGCCGATGATCCGTACTCAAAGGCGGATGAGATCATTGATAAACTCAGGAAAGAGGAACGTTGCACATCGATATTCCTTGATTTCCATGCCGAGCTGACTTCCGAAAAGATCGTCATGGGACGCTATCTTGACGGAAGGGTATCCGTTGTTGCTGGCACGCATACACATGTTCCTACTGCAGATGAGAAGATCTTTCCGGGCGGAACAGGTTATATCACCGATGCCGGCATGACCGGAGCAGAAGATTCGGTTCTCGGCATGAAGACTGAAACATCAGTTACCAGGCTTGTCTACAAGATGTCTGCGCGTTATGAACCTGCAAATGGTCCTGCCTCTGTTTGTGGTATAGTCTTTAATACTGATGCCTCCGGAAGGTGTCTTGATATAAGAAGGTTTTGCGAGTATGAGTAAAAAGAAGAATCACAGTTCTATAAAGGGATTGGAACTTATGATCCTGTATGTCTTTCTGATGCTGTTCCTTGTTGTGGCAGATCAGATAGTAAAGAGAGCGATCGATTTCTCGATGGAATACCAGTCATCCGTTCCGATCATCGAGAACTTCTTTTCTTTATACTATGTGCGCAATACCGGAAGTGCTTTCAGCTTTTTAGCAGATAAAGAATGGGGCATCACCGCCCTTACGGTCATTTCCTCCGTGATGGGGGTCTTTGTACTCGTACTGATGGGCATTGCCTGCAAAAAGCAGCTGAAGCTCCTTGGTTTTGCTTTCAGCCTTATTGCAGCCGGCGCCTTCGGCAATCTCATCGACAGGGTTTACTGGAAGTATGTAATCGATTACCTCAGATTCGATTTTGGCGAGTATACTTTTCCGATATTCAATCTGGCAGATATCTGTGCGGTCGTAGGAACTATCATCCTCATGGGTATCATAATCTTCGGTGCCAAGTATTTTGACACTTTCTGGGGTTCTTCTGACAAGAAGAAAAAGAAGGACAATGCTCTGAAAGCAGAGAAGACAGATGATATAAAGGCTAAAGAAGTTAAAGAGACTGTTCAAGATGATCAGGAACAGTCAGGTGAAGATTTTGGGGAAGAGGACGAAGCCGTTTCTGAAAAAGCCGGCGTCCGTTCTGCACCTTTATTCCTGAACTCCGGAAATTTTGAAGAACAAGATGACGAAGATTGATCTTAATTGCAGCACGTCCGGGATCAGACTCGATGTTTTCATTTCAGAAAACTGCGGAAAAGACTATTCAAGGTCTTTCTATAAGAGGCTCATAACCACTGGCATGGTAACTGTCAACGGGCAGGTTCCGTCTAAGGCCGGCATGATCCTTGAAAACGGAGACCGAGTCGAAGTTACTTTCCCCGAGCCCGAGAACAGTGACAACATTCCGCAGGACATACCGCTTGAAATCGTATATGAGGATTCCGATCTTCTGGTCATAAACAAGCCACAGGGCATGGTCGTCCATCCTGCGGCAGGCCATCATGAAGGCACGCTGGTCAATGCGCTCCTGGCTCATTGCGGCGGAGAGCTTTCCGATATCAACGGCGTTATAAGGCCCGGCATAGTTCACCGTATCGATAAGGATACATCCGGTCTCATGCTCGCCTGCAAGAATAACGAAACTCACATTGCTCTTGCCGATATGCTTTCCAGACACGAGATCATCAGGGAATACCGCGCTCTCGTATATGGCGTCATTTCAGAAGAAAAAGGCAATATCGATGCCCCCATCGGCAGATCTTCTTCGGACAGGAAGAAGATGGCTGTCGTTAAGGACGGCAAATCCGCGGTAACGCATTTTACTGTAGTCAAAAGATACGCTGAAGCTACTGATCTTCTGCTAAGGCTTGAAACGGGAAGAACACATCAGATAAGGGTTCATATGGGGTATATCGGACATCCTGTGCTTGGTGATCCGGTCTATGCCGCAAGGCGTCCCAAGTTCGGCCTGGAGGGACAGGCGCTTCACAGCTGTTCTGTTACGTTTGTACATCCGAGGACCGGTGAGACCATGCATTTTGAGGCACCTGTGCCGGCATATTACGAGGAAGCCCTGAAGCAGCTGAATCCGCTTTAAGATTGACGATAAGCTTAATTTGAAAGATAATTCAGATATGACGGAGAAATTGGACATTCAAGCCGCTTCAGACAGTGCTGTCGGCGTCTATTGGAAGAAGATTGCCTTGGCATTCGGCGTTGGCATTTCCCTCGATGGCGGCGGAGTCGCCATTGCAGGTGATGACAGCCTTTCTGTTTTGCGCGCAAAAAGCGTTCTTTCAGCATTGTCGGATTTCGCCAAGGAAGGTGAGATCGATGAGACACTCCCGGATTATCTTATCTTTCTTGCACGTGAAGGAAAGCTTGAGGAATTCCTTGAACAGGGTGACAGGGTGTTCTATGCAACGCCGTCCGGACGCCCCATCAAGGCAAAGACACTCGGCCAGCGCGTTTATATTGATGCGCTTGAGAGGAGTGAACTGGTTATCTGTTCAGGTCCTGCGGGAACCGGAAAGACTTTTCTCGGAGTTGCCATGGCTGTCAAGGCTTTGAAGTCACGCGAGGTCTCAAGGATCATCCTGACAAGACCTGCGATCGAAGCGGGCGAGCGCCTGGGTTTTTTGCCCGGAGACATCGAAGAGAAGGTCGATCCTTACATGAGGCCGCTCTATGATGCGCTTTCCGTGCTGCTCGGAACTGAATCTTTTGAAAAGTATTATGATAAAGGACTTATAGAGGTTTCGCCCCTTGCTTTCATGAGGGGAAGAAACCTTGACGATTGTTTCGTCGTGCTCGATGAAGCGCAGAATACCACTTGTGAACAGATGAAGATGTTCCTTACGAGGATCGGTCTTAACTGCAGGGCTGTCGCTTGCGGCGATTTCACCCAGATAGACCTTCCGAGAGGCGTTGAGAGCGGACTCAAGGATTCGATCAACGTTCTTCGCGGCGTTGAAGGGATCAGCATAGTCAGCATGAATGACAGCGACATTATCCGCAACAGCCTTGTTCAGAGGATCGTAAGGGCATATGAGAAGGCAGGGCAGAACAAATGAACACCGATAAGAAAAAAGCCGGAAAACCGTTGCTGCATCACATCCTCGCGCTCACGCTTGCTGCCGTGTCAGTAATTGCGATCGTATATTACGGCTCGCTTCCGGTAAGTTATGACTACAAGATCGGATCGATCGCCGTTTCGGATATCTATGCGCCCAGATCTTTCACGGATACATATGAGACTAAAAGAAGGGCGATCATTGCAAGAGAGAATGCCGATGACATCTTCGTAAAGTCAACAACTGTTTCTGACGAGAATATCAGCCGAACGAAGCAATTCTTCGATCTTGCTGACCAGGTCAGGACAGACCTTATGAGGGAGAGGATCACAAATTCTCAGCTGTCTTCCACAGAAGGTGCGAACAGGCTTGCAAGGAAAGTTTCACAGACATTGAAAAAGGAGATCCCCGCATCCAGGCTCGTTGCATTCATCGATATGAGCTCTACGGCATTTCCTTTCATACGCGATAAGTCAGTTTCCATGGTTCAGCTCCTCATGACTGAAGAGATCGGCCAGGATGACCTTTCTACCAAGATCATGCTTCAGATAAGCAGCTTCAAACAGACGTCACCTTCTTATTCAAGTTATGCCGACTCCATGTCCGCGGTGCTTCATGCGATCATCGAGCCTAACATAATCTATGATGAGACGGCATCGGCTGATGCTGCAGAGAACGCATACAATGCGGTAATGAACGATCCTGTCACGATCGACAAAGGTTCTAGACTTGTTGAGAACGGAAGCAAGATCGATGAGCACATCTACCAGAACCTTGTAGATCTCGAACTTATCCGTGACAATAAATTCGACCTCGTCATTCTTTTGAGAGTCACGCTTTATATTGCGGTACTCGTAATATGCGGATTGTTCTATCTGAATTCGGAAGTGAAGAGGTTCTCCGTCGATAATCCTGTTTTCTACATGCTTATCGTTACATTCATTGTGCCTGTCGCCGCTTCTATATATCTCTCACGGCTTTCTCCGCTGTTCTGCATAGTCGTATTCTTTACCGCGGTATCTTCGACCTATCTCGGAACGCATAACGGAATCATTCTTTCATTGCTGGATTTCATGCTCATATGGCCGGTTTATAATTTCGATACTCAGCTGCTGTTCATCAGCGTTATCGTTATCATTTCCTGTGCCGTTTTCGCGGGAAAATCATCAAGGATATCCTCCAATGCTTCGATTATCCTGTATCCGACGATCGCCGCTGTTACGGCTTCGCTCTGCTACGGATTCCTTAACGGCGCTACCCGTGATGAATTCATCAATTCAGGTGTTTTCTCCCTGATCAGCTGCATCGCTTCTCTTGTAGCGGCAGTCGGTCTTTCTCCGATCTACGAACTCCTCAGCAATGCGGCTTCTCCTGTTAAGCTCATTTCGCTCAGCCAGCCGGGACAGCATCTGCTTAAGAGACTCTTCATGGAAGCTTCAGGTACATATTCACATTCAATGATGGTCGCAAATCTCGCAGACTCCGCAGCAGAAGCTATCGGTGCCGATGCGCTCCTTTGCAAGGTTGCAGCCTACTATCATGACATCGGAAAACTCGAGGCTCCGATGTACTTCACCGAAAACCAGACTGACGGAAATAACCCTCATGATGCTCTTCCGGTTATGGACAGCGTTAAGATCATTACGGCTCATACGGAGGACGGAGTCAAGCTCGCCAAAAAGGAGCATCTTCCCATGCCCATCATCAAGATCATCGATGAGCATCACGGCAATTCCGTTCCCGCATATTTCTATTACAAGGCATGCGAAGAGGCCAAGGCTAAGGGCCTCGAACCTCCGGACATCAACAATTTCAGATACAAAGGACATATACCTTCTTCAAGGGAATCCGCTGTCGTCATGCTTGCGGATACCACGGAGGCTGCAGTAAGGTCCAAGAAGATCACCACTGCCGACGGCGCTGAAGAGCTTATCAGGACTTTGGTAAAAGATAAGATCGAACACGACCAGCTGAGCAATTCGGGTCTGTCATTTGATGATATCGAGAATATCATCCGCTCATTCAGGCAGATCTACGAAGGTATGTTCCACGAAAGGATCAAGTACCCCTCATGATCATAAAGACAGTATTTTCAGACGAAAAGCATCCGGAAGAATCACTCGGATCCGTACTGGGATATATTCCCGGGCTTTCAGAAGCAGTGTGCTCTGAAGAATTTCTTTCGCCTCAGGTGTTAAGGACTATGAAGGAAGCGTATGTTACGCTTTCTTTCGTTACCCCGGAAGAGATAAAGGAAGTCAATTCCGAGCAGCGCGGATTTGATAAAGAGACTGACTGTCTTTCGTTCCCGATGTTTGACATAAAGGACGGAAGCTTTTTGGAGATACCTTCGGCAGGCGACTATGAGACTGACGAAGATGGAAATGAGGCTCTCTGCTACGGCGATATCCTTATAAATCTCTCTGCTGCTGAAACGCATAGCGAACAGTACGGACATTCGTTTGAGAGGGAAGTCGTTTTCCTCGCTGCGCATTCGCTCCTTCATCTTTTCGGATACGACCATATCGAAAAGAAGGACGAGAAACTAATGATCTCCAAGCAGAAGCGTCTCATGGCTGCTTTGGGTCTTGCTTTCGACGACGAGCTCGAAGATGTTTACGAGATGGATGATCACGCAGACGAAAAGAGTTCCGGTGCTAAGGAAGAAGATGATTTCATCCCTGCGGGAACGCCATGTGCCCACTGCGGAACAGTTGCTCTGCTCGGGCGTCCGAATGTCGGAAAGTCCACGCTTTTAAACTGTATCGCGGGAATGAAGATCGCGATCGTTTCCCATAAGCCGCAGACAACAAGGACCAACATCAGGTCCATCTATAATACCGAAGATACGCAGATAATCTTTACGGATACTCCCGGTGTGCATAAGCCGGGAACCAAGATGGGCGGCTTCATGGTTGAGAGATCATTCAGGTCTGCCATCGCAGCTGACGTTGTTCTTCTCATTGCAGACGGCAGGTTCAAAGAACCCGGCAGCGTTGAAAAGCATCTTATCGCTCTTTGCCGCGAGAATAAGAAGAGAGTTGTTCTTGCGATCAACAGGGAAGACGAAGTAGGCAGAAACGCATTGCTTCCCATAACCGCTAACTATTCGCAGCTTTATGATTTCGAGGATGTTGTTCCCATAAGCGCAAAGACAGGCAGAGGCGTTGATACGCTCCTCAAGGTCCTTACCGGCCTTCTGCCCGAAGGCCCGAGGCTTTATGACGGAGAATACCTGACCGACCAGACCGAGCGTGAGATCGCAGGTGAGATGATCCGTGAACAGATCCTTCACTATACCGATCAGGAGATACCTCACGGTACGGCTGTCATCGTTACCGAGTTTAAAGAGACTGCCGATGAAGACGGACAGGATGAGTATGACCGTTCCATTGTTGTCATCAAAGCTGATATCCTCTGCCTCAGGAAGACTCATAAAGGCATACTTATCGGTGAGGACGGCAAGATGATCAAGAGGATCGGAACTGCCGCAAGAAAGAATATCGAGAGGATGCTCGGATGCAAGGTCTACCTTGATCTTTACGTTAAGGTCAGGGAAGACTGGCAGAACAACGATGCCATCTTAAAGGAGACAGGTCTTTCCGATACGGAGGAAGACTGATGGAACCGTTCTCCTGCAGGGGGATAATCTTAGCTTCGCGTGAATTCAAGGAAAAAGACCGCCTGGTCTCCGTTCTTACGGCAGACAGGGGGCTTGTCACCATCTGCGCAAAGGGCTCCGGACGTCCCGGAAGCAAATCTGCATTTGCATCTATCCCGTTTATGGTCTGTGATTTCGTCGTCAGCGTTTCTCACGGATACTACTATCTCAAGGAAGGAAGCATCGTCGAAAATAACTCGGACATAATGAACAGCCTTGAGACCATGACCTGCGCGTCACACATGGCTTCGTGCCTTCTTGATTCGACATTTCAGGGAGACATGGCGCATGAAGCTTACGAACTTGCGGCATATGCGTTTTACATGCTCGCAAAGAATCCCAAGGACTATCTCGTTATCTATTCGGCTTTCAACTGGCGCCTGCTTACTGTAGCCGGACTTACAGTAAGATACGAAGTCACAAATAACGGCGGTGAACCTGTCTCACCGGGTAATTCATATCTCGTAAGCCTTACCGGCGGAACGATCGAGATTGCAAAGAACACAATGGCGGGACGCCTTACGGGAACCGACTACCGCATTCTTTCCTTTGACTGCATCGATGCACTTAACTATTTCGCTGATTGTCCTGTAAACAGGCTCTTTACGGCAAAGGCATCGGATTCAGTGTTATCAGATCTTAAGGATTTCACGACCGCATATCTTTCGGTCCAGTTCGATAAAGATTACGACGGGCTGAAGCTGCTTGATGAAATTGCTGCAGGCAGAAGATAAGACGTCAGATCCTCCAGTGATCCGGGAACAGCATTACGTATTCTGGTGTTTCGAGCCTGGAATCTATGAGAAGTGCAAAACCGGTATCTTCCTCGGTCCTGATAACTCGTCCGACAGCCTGAAGTACCTTCTGCCAGCCCGGGAACCTGTATGCGAAAGCAAATCCGTCACCGAACTTCTCAGAATAGTAATTGAGAAGGATCTGCCTTTCGGGGGTGACCTTTGGAAGTCCTACTCCGACAATTATTACTCCTGAAAGCCTGTCTCCGACCAGATCTATACCTTCACCGAAATGTCCGCCCAATACAGCCGTGCCTATGAGCAGGCCTTTGGATGCTTCGGCAAATGCGGAAAGGTAATCGACTTTGTCTTTTTCGGTCATTTCAGGAAACTGCGAAACAACCCTGCAGGAATCTTCACCGGTTCCTTTGCCGTCAGCGCCAAGCCTCTCGGAGACCATCGGCATTATCTGGTTCATATATTCAAATGAAGGGAAGAAGACCATATAGTTACCGGTCATTCCTTCAAGCGCGGATATTATCTTTCCGGCAAGCTCGTTCTTCGTTGCGTCGCGGTTCTTGTACGCCGTGCTGATCTCTGTATCGATCATGATCTCGAGATTCTCGGGCGGGAAAGGGGAAGGGAGCTGAAGAGTTGAGGTATAATCAGCATCTCTTCCGACAAGACAGTTCTTGTAATACTCAAAGGGCGAGAGCGTTGCCGAAAAGAATATCACCGGGAGTTTATCCCTGATTATGCTGTCGAGCTTTGCCGAACAGTCTAGACAATCAAGAGTCAGGACAATGTCTGCTTTGTCCTTGCCCATGGTAGTAATGTAGGAATTATCAAAGTAGTGTTCGAGGACAGTGAGGAAATACCGGGCTTCAAAGAAGAACTTCATTGCAGTCCTTCTGGTCTGGCCCTGTTCAATGCCGTCCAAGATATCTCCCAGACACTTTACGGTGTACCACATCTTGGCGTAGAGCTTCCTCGGAGGCTGCCTCATTGCTTCCCAGCCGTCCGTTCTTATGATCTTGCGTTCCTCGGCTTCTTCCAGCACTGCAAAACAGGAACTGTTGTTCATGAACATCTGCGAAGCCGTAACGAAATACTGTCTTAACTGATGGATGAGCGCTGAGATCCTGGTGTCCCTGTCCTTGAAATCCTTGATCATCTCATCGATAAGGCTTAGCGAGAATGAAGCGGAGAACATATCCCTGCCGCGGTCTATCATGTTGTGTGCCTCGTCAACGAGGACTGCGCATCTCGGTTCACCCGGGTCATCAGACATAAGTTTTACTCTCGGATGGAATATATGGTTATAGTCTCCGATGATTACAGTGCAGAATTCCATGGTGTCTATCATGAATTCATGAGGGCACAGACCGAAACGTCCCGCGATCTCTGAAACGATATCCGGAGTGATCTCATCTCTGGTGAGTATCTCTTCCAATGCGGGCTTGAGCTTGCCGTAGTAGTTCTTGGCAAGAGGACAGAACTTGGCATCGCACTCAGTGCCATAGGGACACATTTTCTCTTTGGACTGAAGCAGGATGGACCTGATCAGAAGCCCCTTGGCGCGCATATCATTTAAGGCTTTTGATGCAACATCTCTGGTTGCTGTCTTTGCGGTCAGATAATAGATCTTCTCGTATCTTCCGCGCTGAAGGCCTTTGATCGCAGGGTAGAGCGTAGAGATGGTCTTGCCTATGCCCGTCGGTGCCTCTACGAAAAGAGTGGATCCAGAAGTGAGCGAGAGAAGGGCCTTCTTCATGAATTCCTTTTGTCCCGAACGGATGACATCGTAAGGGAATGTGGCCTGCTTTACGGAAGACATCATCTCTCCGCCGTAATCAAGAAGGCGCTTCGCAAAGACTGCATACTCCATGCATACCGATTCGAAGAAGGTCTCCGCTTCTTCATAAGACATCGCATAGCTTTCTTCATAAGCTTTGAATGTTGTGACGGAAACGTATCTGAGTGTCAGAGTGACATCCATGACGTCGCTGTTGGAGAAGATGTACATCGCTCCGTAGAGCTTGAGCTGTGTGATATGCTCGGGTCTTACCAGACTCTTGAAACTGTCCCTTGCGGAATTGAAAGACTTGATCTCGAAGATCCTCGGAGCCTTGTTCTTCTCCTCCAGAAGAGCGTCAAAACGGCCCTGGACGCGGAGATTCAGACCCGGCTGGCCGTCATAGACCCAGGAAAGCTGTTCTTCGGTGGTAACGACTTCACCGTATTCTTTCTTAAGTTCCGAAAAGACCTTCTGGTGAAGCCTAGTTCCCTCGATGCCGCTGACAGACTGATATGACCCGCCGGCAAGGTCGCCTGCGCGGGATACGTACTGTGAGAGGGATGTAACTGAAACCGAGATCTCTTTCATAGGATAATTATATAGTTTTTATTTATTCATTAAAGGAGACAACTCAAGGTTGTCCGCTAAGTCAAAAGCCGATATTGAAAAAAGAAAACCGTTGTTATAGAATTTACGGGCACGCAGATGTGGTGGAATTGGCAGACGCGCTAGCTTCAGGTGCTAGTGGGAGCAATCTCGTGCGGGTTCAAGTCCCGCCATCTGCACCAAATGATATCAATTTCCCTCATATTTCTTACAAATATGAGGGTTTATTTTTTTTGATTTATTTGTATACTCTTGCCATTGTAAAAAAATACACAGGGGGAAGTTTTTTATGCAGAGCATTAAAACAAAGGTGCTTACAATGTTTATGTCATTCGTCATGGCAGTGGCAATGTTTCCGGCACTTGGTTCCAACGCGGCAACATTAGCATGGACTTATAACAACATTGTATATAAGTTCAATGAATCTACTGGAGTTATGACTGTTACCGGTACTGGTGAAATGTTTAATTTTACCGCATTAGACACAAATGGTGACAAGAGACCTGACAAAACAAACGCACCTTGGTTCGATACCAAGACAAATTATTACTATAAGATCAAGAAAGTAATTATTGGTGATGGCATTACCAAGATCGGTGATAATTCTTTCTGCAGATGCTACAATATCGAGAGCGTAGAATTTCAGAGCACTGGAAGCCTCAAGACTATCGGTACACAGGCTTTTTATGATTGCTATCATCTTACAAGCCTCGGGCTTCCTAACGGCCTCGTAACTGTTGGCAGAAATTCTTTCGCGTATAACAGTGCTTTGCAGTCTGTTTCAATTCCCAATACAGTTAAGACGATCGCTTATGGTGCTTTTGCTTGTTGTTCAAATCTTGCAAAGGTTTATATTCCCAAAAGCGTTTCTTCACTCGGAGACTTTGCTTTTAAGAGCAATTACAAGCTTTCTGCCGTAACCGGTGGCGCAGGTCTTACATCTATCGGCAGACAGGCTTTCGAATATACATATAAGCTCAGAACATTTAGCATCACATCTAAGAAGCTTTCAAGAATCGGTCAGTGCTGCTTCTATTGTTCCGGTCTTAAGACTATCAAGATCAAGAAGACAACAAAGCTTAAGAAGAAGAAGGTTAAGGGTTCTCTCTATCTCTCTTCCGTTAAGACCGTTAAGGTTAAGAAGTCAAAGGTTAGAAAGTATAGAAAGTTCTTTACTTACAGAAACTGCGGTAAGAGAAGAGTTAAGGTTAAGAAGTAATTCATTAACGAATCTGAAAACGGAGCCCGGCATATGCCGGGCTCTATTTATTGCTATAATACGCAGTATCAAAAGGTGAGGACGACTATGGACGGCAAGACTTTATATGTTTCAGACCTTGACGGTACGCTGATGCATAACGATCTTTCAATATCTGATCATTCTGTCGGGGTCATTAATGAACTGGTGGAAAAGGGGTTCGGATTCACTTACGCAACGGCTCGCTCCATAAACAGCGCCAGAGAGATTACGGGCCGGCTGAAGCTAAAGCTTCCGGTAATTACCAGAAATGGAGCTGTCCTGGCTGACAATACAACCGGAAAGTATTTGGAAAAGGCTGTTTTTACCAAAGCAGAGGTAAAGCTGTTAAAGGAACTCATACCGGAGCTCCCAAGGTGCGGTTTTGTATCCTGTTTTATCGGTGACGATATGATCAAGGCGTATGTTCCGGCAATGCATACAAAGTGCTTTCAGGCTTATCTCGATTACTATAAAGATGACCGTGCCAAGACCGAAGTTGCAGATCTTGACGGGATGTTCTGCGGAGTCCCGGGCTATGTAACTTTGATAAGTGACAAAGAAGACCTTGAACCCGTATATGAAAGAGTTAAGGATTATCCCGGCTGGGAATGCATATTCCAGAAGGATATATACAGGGACGAGTACTGGCTTGAGATATGCCCTCAGAACTGCACAAAAGCCAAATCCATTCTAAAACTTAAAGAGAAGTACGGTTTTGAAAGAGTCGTTGTTTTCGGTGATTCCGTGAATGACCTTCCGATGTTTAAGGCGGCTGACGAAGCTTATGCTGTAGCCAATGCCATAGATGAATTGAAAGCGGCTGCCACGGCCGTAATCGGCAGCAATGAGGAAGATGCCGTCGCTTTGTTTCTTAAAGAACGGCTTGCAGCAGACTGACAACCGGCATAAACAAACTGTATAATGAGAAGAAAAGATGCAGGCGGAACGGGAAACAATCTGTTAAGGAGTCCTGATGGCTAAGAAGATCAACGCGGTGCTGGGCATCTCGATTATAGTTATATTTCTGGTCCATATCCTTTATGAGATCGTTGCTTATCTGACGTTTTATTACAACCCGGCCGTTACCAAGATCATTGCCTATACCGCTCTCGTTGCAGTTGTCCTTCACATTCTTTTGAGCGTTTACATCGTGGCTTTTGTTCATGACAAAGGGAAGGGAATGAAATATCCGGCATTAAACGCGAGGACGCTCATTCAGCGCATCACCGCCGTTCTTATGACCGTTCTGGTAATCTTCCACATGAATACTTTTAAGCTTTTGTCCATGAATGCAAAGACCAACATGCCGGCCTTTGTACTCGTACTTGCCGTTCAGATAATATTCTATGCATCCGTTCTTTTGCATGTGGCAGTTTCTGCGGGGAACGCCCTGATCACACTGGGCATGGTCACATCAGGCAAGACACGGAAAAAGATTGATATTGTTGTCTGGATCATCTGTGCCGTCCTGTTTGCTGCAGCTTCGGTCATTATCGTTAAGACACAGGTCGCAATGTTCCTCGGCCAGGGAGGTGCATCATGAACAGGGTTCTGATAATAGGAAGCGGAATATCCGGACTTACTTGTGCCATTGAAGCTGCTAAAACCGGTTCTAAAGTTATCCTTGTTTCGCCATTTCCGTCTGAGAGATCGCAGTCAGTTCTTGCTGCAGGCGGTATAAATGCCGTTATGACCGCAGATGACGGAGACAGCATCGAACAGCACATTCAAGATACGCTCAAAGGCGGAAACTATATTGCGGGAGAAAAGGCTGTCAGGGGCTTGTGCGAAGCAGCTCCTGACATCGTGAAGTGGCTTGAGAGCCTCGGTACCGTATTCAGCAGGGATAAGGACGGAAGCATCAGCAGACGCGCGTTCGGAGGCCAGAGTTTCCCGAGAACACACTATGCGGGAACTTCGACTGGCAAACAGATCGTTACCGCGCTCGTTATGGAAGCAAGACGTCTGGAGGGCCTTGGACTTATCGAGAGACGTTACTGGACTGATTTTTATTCAGCGCTGATCAAGGATGGCGTTTGTTACGGAGCGATGCTCTACAGCGAGGCTGCAAGGACCATCGAAGCGGTTACGGCTGATGCTGTCGTCATGGCAACAGGCGGCCAGAATGCGCTTTTCGGGAAAACGACCGGATCGACGCAGTGCGACGGATATGCAGCAGGCAAGCTGCTTACGCAGGGTGCAGAACTCAAGAACCTTGAATTCGTCCAGTATCATCCGACAACTGTCGTTACGGATCAGAAGAAGATACTCGTATCGGAGGCTGCAAGGGGAGAGGGCGGAAGGCTCTTCTACGAGGAAGCCGGCAAGCGTGTCTACTTCATGGAGGATCTCTATGGCGAAAAAGGCAATCTCATGCCGAGAGATATAGTATCCAAATGCATGTATGAGACCGGAAGGCAGATCTATCTGGATGTATCCTTTTTGGGCAGGAAAAAGATATTGGAACGTATCCCTGAGGTTTACGATCTGTGCCTGAAATACAAGAACACTGATATCTCAAAAGAACCGGTACCTGTCGTGCCTTCCGTGCATTTCTTCATGGGCGGTCTTGCAGTTGACTTAAGGCACCGGACAAACATAAAGAATCTGTATGCCATTGGCGAATGCGCATCCATGTATCAC
>R21__coassemble_127_pt1 | contig 63156 bp, 49 predicted proteins | sample R21__metabat2_high_PE_008 | metagenome-assembled genome bin R21
TTGCATTTGTGTTATTTTATGAGGAAGAAGTATTAGATTAGTTTTTCATTCAAGGAGGCAATTGAAATCAGGAGCCGCGATCAGCACCCCGTCTTCATACACAGGATACTCATATCGGTACGGGATATTGTGGCTCCTGAGCGTATTCGCGATTATGATCTCCGACTTAGACCTCACCCGCTCGTTGTTTTCGGTAATGTATTCCGGATCGCCGCTCCTGAAGTTCAGCTTTTTATATGGTTTACTCAGCCACTGCCTGACGAATTCCTCGTCACTCGGGTATACGGGGGTCACGAGTTGTTTTCTCGGACCTTTCAGATTCTCAAAGACGTCAATCGCTGCCTGTGGCTCATAATCCTTAAGGAATCTCTCTATAGCCTTATGTTGTTTTATCAGAACAGGCATAAGCTTCTTTTCATAATCCTTTTGAGCCAGGCGTGAGATAAGATCACCATTGCTCCTTGAAAGATATATGCCTTTAGTGTCATTAAGTTCAATCATTCGATAGAATTGATTGCCATTGTGATTCCTGGTCACCCGAAGAGTGCCTTCAGGTGAAGTACGAAGCCGGTTTTCAAGCAAAGCGATCTCTTTTTCAATCCTTTGCTTTATCTCTGCCAGTTCTTGTAATGTATCTTCTCGATAATCTTTCATTTTATGTCCTCTCATGATGTCCAAATCTTAAGGTTTACCTATAAATTCTTATATTTCCCAGATTTATAGGTAAAATCAGGCTGAAAATCGGGTATATCGGTCAGGATTTACCTATAAATATCCGAAAATCGCATTTTTATAGGTAAACCAAAGCTAAAACAGGCTATTTTTTTGGAATTCTTACCTATAAAATTCAGATTCATGCAAATTTATAGGTAAACTCCCCTTCATTCTAGACACGCATGAAGCAGAATTGTGAGTAAAGTGAAGCAAATTGAAAAAACAGGCCCGAAAATGAGACTTTAAAGCAAAAATAGAGACCGGTGAGACTTAAGAAGCCGAAATATCACTCGTCGCGGACGAAATCATCGATCTCAGAATCGTAATACCAGCCCTGGCCTTTATTATCCATGACAAACCAGGATTTGGCTTCCTTGTCATAATAAACAGTTGTGCCGTCTTTGTATTTGTGATAGTACATCTCGCCGTCGAACTTCCAATCCTTGTTCTTGAGAACATAATTGAACTTGCCCTTTGCGACATGGCGGTCTTCGACATAGGTTCCGCGTTCAGTTGCGATATAAGATGGTGTTGTTTCGGTAACAGATCCGCCGGTGGTCTCAGAGGCTGTTGTAGGAACTGTTTCGGTCAGCGCCGTTGTTGATGAAGTAACCTCAGATGAAGTGGTTGTCTGAAAAGTTGAAGATGAAGTGGATACGGTAGGCTCTGACGGTTTATGGCATGCGCATGCAAGGCCGGTGATAATGACCAGCATCAGTGATGTTGTGATAAGCGAAAAGCGCTTCATGGCGTGCCTCCCATATTCTTTAAGTTGGCATCATATTAGCACATTTTTTGCTATAATAAGCGTGTTTTACTAAGGGTAAGGAGAATATACAATGGCTAAGAAAATGTGGGCCGGAAGATTTGAGAAGGCCACCGATAAGGAAGTAAACGATTACAACTCTTCTCTCCCGTTTGACTGCAAGATGTACAGTCAGGACATCGAAGGTTCTATCGCTCACTCTCAGATGCTCGCAAAGCAGGGCGTCATTAGCAGCGAAGATGCAGAAGCTATTAAGACAGGTCTTCTGTCGATCAAGGACGACATTGAGTCCGGCAAGCTTACTTTCGATTCTGACGCTGAAGATATCCATATGTTTATTGAAGAAGAGCTTACAAACCGCATCGGCGATGCAGGCAAGCGTCTTCATACAGGAAGATCAAGAAACGACCAGGTTGCCCTCGATCAGCGCCTTTATCTTGTTGATGAAGCTGATGAGATCGTTGAGCTCCTCGATACTCTCGTTGATACTCTGATCGATATCGCAAAAGACAACCTTACGACATACATGCCGGGCTATACACACCTTCAGAGAGCGCAGCCTATTACATACGCTCACTATCTGACAGCTTATATCGAGATGTTCAGACGTGACACAGACAGACTTAATGCTGCCAAGGACCGCGCAAACGTCTCACCTCTGGGTTCAGGCGCTCTTGCAGGAACTACTTATCCGCTTGACCGCGAAGCCGTAGCCGAGGATCTCGGCATGAACGGAGTTACCCTTTGCTCTCTGGACGGCGTGGCAGACAGGGATTTTGCTATCGAATTCGCTTCGGCATGTTCAATCCTCATGATGCACCTTTCAAGACTGAGCGAAGAGATCATTCTGTATGCTTCACAGGAATTCAAGTTCTACGAGCTCGATGACGCTTATTCGACAGGCTCATCAATGATGCCCCAGAAAAAGAATCCTGATGTTGCTGAGCTTACGAGAGGCAAGACCGGAAGGGTTTACGGAGACCTCATCTCCCTGCTCGTTATCATGAAGGGTCTGCCCCTCACATATAACAAGGACATGCAGGAAGTTCAGGAAGCAATGTTTGACTGCATCGAGACGATCAAAGCTGTTCTCCCTCCTTTCACCGGCATGATGAAGACCATGACGATCCGCAAGGACAACATGGAAGCAGCTGCTCTCAAAGGCTTCACAAACGCTACTGACCTGGCTGACTATCTCGTAAAGAAAGGTCTTCCCTTCAGAGAGACTCACGCCATTTCCGGAAAGCTTGTACATTACTGCATTGAGAACAACACCTCACTCGAAAAGCTCCCTCTCGAAACTCTCAAAGAGTTCTCACCCGCTTTTGAGGAAGATGTTTACGATGCTATCTCGCTCAAGACCTGCGTTGATGGCCGTTCACTTATCGGCGGACCCGCTCCCGAGACCGTTAAGAAGTATTTGGACAGCATCTGAGAAAGAAAGACTTAACTAACGCTAAAACCTGAAGTCTGCTGTGCTTCAGGTTTTTTCATGTTTGCTTACAGACAAAAGAAAAGGACTGACTCCTTTGGAATCAGTCCTTATAATCTCTAAATAAGAAATAAGATCAATAAACCTTAACCTTCTTGCCAGAGTTGAACTTAGCGAAGTAGTAAGAATAAAGGAATTTCTTGCTGTTCTTAACGTTAACCTTCTTGATGCTGGACTTCTTAAGAGACTTCTTAACGCCCTTCTTTGTGAGCTTCTTGGTGTTCTTAATTGTAAGAGTCTTGATCTTTGTGCCCTTGAAAGCATAGCTTCCGATCGACTTCAGATACTTAGATGTGATAGTGAAGGAAGTAAGCTTGGAGCAGCCGGAGAAAGCACTCTTTCCGATAGAAGTAACCTTGGAACCACCGGAAACCTTCTTGAGGCCGGACTTATAGAAAGCACCATAGCCGATTGTCTTGATTCCGGAAGGAATTGAAATGCTTGTAAGAGCCGTGCACTTACCAAAAGCAAACTTACCGATTGAAGAAACTGTGCTAGCAATCTTAACAGTCTTAATTTCAGAAGCATACTTTGACCAAGGTGCCTTACCATAACCATAGTTAGGCATTGATCCCTTACCGGAAATAAGCAATACACCGGAAGTTGTAAGCTTCCATGACAGTTTACCAGTCTTGCCTTCATCCTGTGTAGGTGAACCTGAAGGAGAAGGTGAAGTAGAAGGTGAACCACTATCCTTTGCGATCATTACAATTGACTGCTGTTCAGCTTCCTCTACGATAGCAACATCATTAGCAAGAGCTACTTCATCAGCAGAAACAACTGCAGGAAGCATGCTGAAGCACATAGTTGCTGCGAAGAAAGAAGCAAGCAAACGCTTAAATTTCATGTTTTAAACCTCCAAACATAAAATTTATCTTATACACATCCATACGCAAATTTTATGATAGCACAAAGCAATAACAAGTCAACCTTTTCACAAGCTTTTTTGCTAATTTTCCTATATCAAAATAATTCATAACTATTTTAGTTGTTATTATCGCTCCATAAGCCAGATTTCCGACGAATAAGGCGCCAGCGTCGAACCTCCGCCGAAATCATGGACATTGCCGGAAAGGAGCTCTTTTGCCTGGCCGCAGCCGGCATCAAAGTGCGCCGTATAAGGATTTGAGTCCATATTGATGGCAACCATTACCCTCTCATCGCCGCAGTTTCTTTCGAAAATGCACTGCTGGTTGGTAAGAATGACAGAACGGAGTCCGCCGTAATTGAGGGCTTTGGAATTCTTCTTGGCTTCGGCGAGCTTTGCGATGTGATCAGTCAGTTCATTCCATTCAGGCTTATCAAAGCAGGCACGGAGCGCGGGATCTCCCTCTTCTTTCCTTGCCTTTGCTCCCCACTCGGATCCGTAATAGACACAAGGGATTCCCGGCATGGTGAAAACCAGAGTATAGACTAGCGGGAGCTTATTAGGATCGTTCAGGATCGATGCGATCCTCGTTACATCGTGATTGTCTGCAAACGAAAGCAGGTGCGATCCTCTTGCGACAGTCCAGTCCTCAGGTCCGAACAAACGCATCAGCGAATGCATGATCTCGAACATATTGCAGGAATTGAATGCAGAATAAAGGCCCTTGTAGCACTGATAGTTCGTCAGCGAGTGAATGTGCATCTCATTCAACATTCTGCCGTATTCGCCGTGAAGTACTTCTCCCAAAAGGAAGAAATCCTGTTTCTTGGAATCAGTGAACTGGCGGAGCCTTCCAAGGAAATCCCTGTCGAGGCAGTAAGCAACATCGAGGCGCAAACCGTCAATGTCAAAGAAATCGATCCAGTAATTGACCTTATCAAGGATGTGATCGATGACTGCGGGGTTTCTCAGGTTAAGCTTAACAAGGTCGTAATTGCCTTCCCAGCCTTCATACCAGAAGCCGTCATTGTAATTGGAGTTGCCGTCAAATGAGAGATGGAACCAGTCCTTGTATGCGGAGTCCCATCTTTTCTCCTGAACATCCTTAAAAGCCCAGAATCCCCTGCCGACATGGTTAAAAACACCGTCAAGGACTACTTTGATTTCCTCTTTATGCAGGGCATCAACGACTTTCTTAAAATCGTCGTTTGTACCGAGCCTTGTGTCGATCAGGCCATAGTCACGGGTATTGTAGCCGTGAGTATCGGATTCGAACACCGGCGAAAAGTAGATCGCATTGATCCCGAGTTTTTTCATGTGCGGGATCCAGTCGATGACCTTGAGGATCCTGTGCTCCAACTTGCCGTCATTTTCAAACGGTGCCCCGCAGAAACCGAGCGGATAGATCTGATAAAAAACTGATTCTTCGTACCACATAAATAAACCTTAATTGCGCATAGAGTGAATCGGCGCGGGGATCCTTCCGCCTCTGTGAATAAAGTCTGCACAGGATGAGCTGTTGACAGGCATGATGGGTGCCGTGCCAAGGAGTCCGCCGAATTCGACGCTGTCGCCTACGCCCTTTCCGGGTACCGGAATGAGCCTTACGGCTGTTGTCTTGTTATTGAATGTACCGAGAGCCATTTCATCTGCGATGATGCCGGAGATTGTCTCAGCCGTTGTGTCACCGGGAATAGCGATCATGTCGAGGCCTACTGAGCAAACACATGTCATTGCCTCGAGCTTTTCGAGCTTGAGCTCTCCGCTCCTTGCTGCAGCGATCATGCCCTCGTCCTCGGATACGGGGATGAAAGCGCCGGAAAGGCCGCCAACGTAAGATGACGCCATGATGCCGCCCTTCTTGACCGCATCGTTGAGCATTGCGAGAGCTGCAGTTGTTCCCCATGTTCCGCATGTCTCAAGGCCGAATTCCTCGAGGAGCCTTGCAACGGAGTCGCCTACCGCAGGCGTCGGAGCAAGCGAAAGGTCAATGATGCCGAAAGGCACGCCAAGACGCTCAGATGCTTCCCTTGCAACCAACTCACCTACTCTGGTGATCTTGAAAGCAGCCTTTTTGATGGTCTCTGCAACAACGCCCAAGTCTCTTCCCTTTACGCCTTCAAGAGCGTGCTTAACAACGCCGGGGCCTGAAATGCCTACATTGATGACGCATTCAGGCTCGCCGGGGCCTAAGAAAGCGCCCGCCATGAACGGGTTGTCCTCCGGTGCGTTTGCGAAAACTACGAGCTTTGCGCATCCGATGGCATTTCTGTCAGCAGATGCTTCAGCAGTCTTCTTGATAATGACACCCATGTCGCGGACGGCATCCATGTTGATACCGGTCCTGGTTGAAGCGAGATTGACGCTTGAGCAGACGAATTCAGTCGTTGAAAGAGCCTCAGGAATCGAATTGATAAGGATCTTGTCTGAATTCGTATAGCCCTTCTGTACAAGAGCCGAAAAACCGCCGACGAAGTTGACGCCGCAGGTCTTTGCGGCTTTGTCGAGAGTCTTTGCAAAAGGCGTGTAATCCTTTGCTCCGCATGCTGCAGCAACGATGGAGATCGGAGTAACGGAGATCCTCTTGTGGATGATAGGGATACCGTACTTCTTGCTGATCTGTTCGCCTACTGAAACAAGGTTTCCCGCATAGCGGCAGATCTTGTCATAGATCCTGCTGCATGACTCCTCAACGGTTGCGGCAGCGCAGTCCATGAGAGAGATGCCCATCGTGATGGTCCTGATGTCGAGATGCTCTTTGTTGAACATCTGCATCGTTTCGATAATCTCGTATTCGTTAATCATATGAAATACCGCTTTCGAAATCAGATTTTATGCATTGCATTGAAAAGGCCGGTGTGCTGGATCGTGATCTGCACGCCGAGTTCCTCGCCAAGCTTTGCAAGCTTTTCGGAAATGTCGGAATTCTCGATCTGAAGGTCCTTCAAGTCAACAAGCATGACCATCGTGAAGATGTCATCTAAGATGGTCTGAGAGATATCGTTGATATTGATGCCGTATTCAAGGAGAAGATTGGAGATGCCGGCAATGATGCCTACCCTGTCTTTGCCCAGAACGGTTACTACTGCCGTGTTCTTTTCATTTTCCATATATATGTCCTCCAATTATATTCGCGATAGTTAATTATAATCGTTTAGTATCTTTTATCAAAGTTAAAGCAAGGGCGTTTGCGCAGTTGATGCCGTCGATCGCGGATGACATTATTCCTCCCGCGTAGCCTGCGCCCTCTCCGCACGGGAATATTCCCGGGACGTTGATGCTTTGGTATGTCTCACGGTCTCTTAAGATCCTGACAGGCGATGAGCTTCTGGTCTCAACGGCCGTAAGCACGGCATCGGGAGAGTCAAAACCCTTGATCTTCCTGCCCATCTGAGAAACGCCGTCAACAATGGTCTCAAGAATGCTGTCCGTGAAGACCTGTTTAAGATCTGCAGGCCTTACACCGGGCCTGTAAGAAGGTTTTACCTTTCCAAATTCAGTGGTGACTTTTCCTTGGGCAAGGTCTCCGTATCTGGCAGCGGGCGCAAAGCCGTCTCCGCCGCCTGCCTTGAAAGCGAGCTTTTCCAGCTCTTCCTGGTAATACATGCCGTCAAGCGTGCCTTCACCATAGTCTTTGCTGTCGACAGGAACAAGGATGGCGCTGTTGGAGTTTGCGCCGTCGCGAAGGCGTACGCTCATGCCGTTGGTGCAGACGGTGCCTTCAGCAGTCTGCGAGGGCACGACGGTGCCGCCCGGGCACATGCAGAACGTATAAAGGCGTCTTCCCGTCTTAGTCACGCAGGCAAGCTTATAATTTGCGGCCATGAGGTCAGGCGTATCGTTAGTGTCTATACCGTATTGGGCGATATCGATGTCCTGCCTTAAATGCTCTATCCTGACGCCGACGGAGAAAGGCTTTGGCTCCATAGCGATCCCGAGTCTTTCCAAAGCCTTGAAAGTGTCCCTTCCAGCATGTCCGATCGCAAGGATCATGCCCGAACACTTGAATTCGCGGCTTCCGTTGATATCCTGAACGGTTATATAAGAAAGGCCGTTCTTATCTTTCTTATATCCCTGGAAAAGCGTCTCGAAAAGAAACTCTCCGCCCAATGACACGATATCTTTTCTTATGTTAACAACGACATCTCTTATCTTATCCGTTCCGACATGCGGATGTGCGTCATACATTATGTCCGAAGGAGCGCCGTGTGAGACAAACATCAGGTTAACGAAGGACTTAAGTCCCGAACTGACTCCGGAATAGAGCTTGCCGTCGGAAAAAGTGCCTGCTCCGCCCTCTCCAAACTGGATATTGGAATCAGGCTTTAATCGCGCCTTTCCGTTCATGTAGTTCTCACAGTCGGCAATGCGCTTTTTCATTTCGGGGCCGCGCTCGATAACTATCGGTCTAAGACCGTATCTTGCTAGGATCAGCGCCGCGAAAAGCCCCGCTGGACCTGCCCCCACTACTACGGGCCTGGGGTTCTCGTCTGTATGTTCGCTGAAAAAATCCTTATGAGGGAACGCTGAATCCATAATTGAATCCTGCTTCTCCCTGTAAGTCTTATCATCGGCGAAATCAAACCTGTAGATTATCTTGAGCTTGTTTCGTCTTGCATCGATGAAACGCTTTTCGATCATGAGCCTCAGGTCGCCGTTCCTGCAGGCGTTGCAGGCAGCAGAAAGCTTCCTGTCCCTGGACTTGAGTCCGGCTTCAATGATCCTGACAGAATCAGGCATTGCCTTGCCGCCTTTGCGCGGATCGAAAGCGAGTTCAAACATCTGCTGCTACCCCTTTCGCAGCTGCAGCAGCCGAAGACCATGCCCACTGGAGGTTAAAGCCGCCGCATCTGCCGTCGACATCTAGAGCCTCACCGGTGATATAAAGGCCTTTCCTGTTTCTGTACTGCATATTCTGATTCATTGCCGAAAGCCTGATACCGCCTGAAGAAACCTGTGCTTTGTCGTTGCCGCCAAAACCGTCAACGGGGATCTTCATCGCGCAAAGAGACTTTGCCAAATCACTTATTTCCTTATCACCGAGATCACCGATGGAAGCTGCGGGATCTATACCTGCTATCTTGCAGACGAATTCGCAGAGAACGCGAGGCATCATGCCTGAAAGAGCTGAAGATACATTCCTTCCGGCAAACTTATTATGTCTCGTTTCGATCATCTTCATAACATCTTCTTCGGATCTGCCGGTAAGGTTTACCGTGACAACAGGCTTAACGCCTTTATCCAAAAGCTTTACTGCAGCGCCGGATATATCCATAACGCAGATCCCTGATATGCCGCCTTCCTTGGAGAAAATGATCTCTCCTTCAGAAGAATCTATTGTTTTCGAACCGTCAGAAAGATCGACTTTTCCTTTGCATCTGATTCCAGCCAAAGCCTTTATTCCCTGCATCTTACTGGTCAGGGACGTGAGTGCGGGGCTGAAAGCTACAATATCAGATGCATCAACAAGTCCCTTTAAGAGGAGACCAACTGTTCCGTCAGAACCTGTCGAGGGATATGCAGATCCGCCGGCAGAAACAATGAGATTCCTTGCCTTGCATACACTTCCATCCTTAAGCGCAGCCTCGTAGATGCCGTTATTCAAAGAGATCTTCGTGCACCTAGAACCAAGCTTCATCTCAACGCCTGATTCGTCCAGGAAGAACCTGAAAGAATCGATCACAGTCTGTGCCCTGTATGTTGAAGGATAGTAAAGTCCATTATCGCAAACGGTCACTATTCCAAGTTCATTCTCGAAAAAACTTACGGCATCTTCACTGCCGAATGCCTTGAGACATCCGTCCAGAAGGGACGGATCATCCGTATGATACTTATCTGCTGAAGCATTCTTATTTGAAAGATTGCATCTGCCGCTCCCGGTAAGAGCAAGCTTCTTTCCGCACCTGTCGTTTCCGTCTATGATGAGGATCTTAGCTTTACCGGATGTAAGCTTTACAAGCATTGAAGCGGCGAAAAGGCCTGAAGCTCCGCCGCCAATGATAATGCAGTCGTAAACAGTCCTGCTCATACACTTCCTCCGGACTTTGAAGCCCTAAGTGTCCGGGCAAGTTTAGTTTCGTCGAAAGGTACTGCGCCAAATCCGTCAACTATACGTATCTTAGCATCTTCAAGATCTTCAATAGTGCCCTTTTTAAGTTCAAGCTCTATTTCGCATATGAGATCACACGGCCTGCCGTTTGAATCCTTGATCTCACCATAGTCGATGCACGCTTCCATCGAACTGTTTTGATATCTGAAATCGTAGTAAGTTCTTTCAAAAGTATTTGAACACAATACAGTGAGGGTATCACATGTGATGCCGTTCAAAACAGCATTCAGAAGATCCCTGTCATCACCTTCGGCTTTGCGCTTGAAAGAATCAAGATCAAGAATTCCGGAACTGCATTTGAGGTTCCATTCAAAATGATTATGGATCCCGCCCTTAACCTCGCCTTTGTATTTGGCAGTAAACTCATAATAGTCATCATCATCAGATGTGTAATGTCTTTTTCTGAGGCTGACGCCACGCAAGCCCAAAGACCGGTCTGCAGTATCAAGATAGAAGTTTTCAAGAGTCATAGGTTTGCTGTCAGGATTCTTGCAATGTGAAACAAACCATTCGGATGAAGCCGCCGAAAACAGGCTTTCCCTGTCCTTGAATGCAAGTTTGACCTCTGTTTCCATATAAGGCTCCTTATGTGATCGTGTGGACGCCGCTTGCGGAAACTACGCAGAGCTTGTTGCCTGCGATGAAATTGACTCTGATGACATCCTCATCTACAGAGAAATCGTTGAGGATCGAGCCTGTGGAATCGAAAACGAAGATACGTCTGTCTACGCTGATCGCATAGAGCTTGCCGGTACCCGCAACGGAACTTATCTTTGTACCGATATCGGAGTTATAGACAAGCGTATCGGAACCGCTTAAGATAGCGAGCTTATTGAGCTGGCTGACGCCGTCAGAATAAGTGATAAAGAGTTTTTCGTCTACAAGGTTGATATAGCCGATGGCGGAAAAATCAAAATTGAGCTGGGTAAGCTTGCCGTCTATTACCTCAAACATGGAGTTTCCGGTAAATGCGAAAAGCTTGTCGCCGACATAGAACATCGACATGAACATAACGTTGCCTTCGAACGTATACATGGCGCTGTCTGCCATTTCGAGGCTGCTCGTGCCCTTGCTGATGGAAAAGACTCTGATATAAGGAACGATGACGGCGCCGCCGGTATTTACGGTAGATACTGCAAGCCTCGTGGAATCGGCATCGAACGTGCAGCTTACGGGGAAACCGGAATTGTAAGAAGACCACTGATACTGCGCTTTACCGGTCTCATCGTAAAGAACGACATCGCCGTTGGACTCGTCGCTGCCGGTGATCAGCGCAACATAACCTTTCTTAGACATCGTAAGCGCTTTGATCTGATTCTTTGTAGGAGTCGTGTAGAGTGCCTTGTCACGGCTCATTACCGTAAATGAATATCCGTTAAGATCGAAGACAACGGCATAATCACCGTAAACAGAGCACTGGGGGTTCGTATATGCAACGGGGACCGTGTAGATCTCAGTTCCCGAAAGCGTGAGATATGCAATACGTTCGTTGGTAACCTTAATGACGCCCTCTCCGTAGGGATAGAGTTTCTGCGCCTCGGAATATTCACAGTTAAAACCGCCCTGCGCGGCAAGCTTGATCTGGGAATCGGCACCCTTCATCGAATCTATCTTGCCTGAAACCATAAATATCAGGACAACGCTTCCGATCAAAAGGAGCGCAAAGACCAGAACGGCCAGCGTCAGGCCGGCGCCCGGGTTTTTCCTATTAGCTTTTTTCGTATTTATGTCTTTGCTCGGTTTTCTATTTGCCATTATCAGTTAATTCACTTTCCGTCAGGTATCTCATATATTCCGTTGATACCGTCGGTGATCGCCTTCGTAAGTATCTCATATGCAGGCCAGATTCCATAATTGTATGTGTCCTGGCCTCCGTCATTATACAGTTCCCTCTTGAATACATAAAAGCCGGTATATTCACCGTTCTTTACGACATAGAAAGTCTCGTCGCTTCTTCTGAAGAAATCGTAAACAACAGCCGAATGGTTGTGATCATAGACCTTGATCGAAGTGTCGGCAACGGCTGATTCAGGTATATTTGCATGTTCTTCAACGCCGCCGATATTGATGCCGAAGATCGTTTCATAGAGCATGGCTGCATAATTCCTGCCTGAAGCGTTGGTGACTTTTGCATTTCTGCCGTCCAGGAAAACATTGGAATCGCGGTCAGATATCGCCTGCTGTTTCTTGACGTCAACTTTCAGGGTGAACTTGCCTTTAATGCCTGAGACTTCAACAGAATCGATCTCATCGCAAGGGTTGTGGAAAATATAATCACTTATTAGTGAAAGGAGCGGAGACTCTATGATCTCTATTTTTGAAGCATCTGCTTTGAAGATCTTGCCTGATCCGTTAATGCGTCCGTAATAATAACCGTCAATGGCAGTGGAAAGATCAAGCGTATATGTCTTCCCTTCCTTAAAGCCGAGCGTGATCTGATGGGGCGGGATCGCAAGTCCGAACTTCGAAAGGTTGCCGTTAGTTGCATCCTCATAGCCTGCTACGGAGAGCTCGCATATGTTCTTTATAAGCTTGTCGAAATAAACGCTGGAACTGATCTCAAACGGCTTGTTGAACTTGATCGAGCACATATCAGATGATTCATCATAGACGGCACTGCCCGAAACACTGATGGAATCCTTCTTTCTGCTGAAAGCAACAGTTTCAAGCTCCTTGATCTCCACATCTATAAGCCTGTCATCGATAAAATCATTACCGGTCATTGAAGCCATAAAGATCTTATCGTCACCAGCCAGATAAACTGAAGTCGAACCTGCGGCGCAGACATAGCAGCCGGAACCGTCAGTTGCTTTATCGCCGATGAGTATCACCTTCTGTGTTCCGTCAGTCTTGCTGATAGTTACCGTATATGCAGGGTTATCAAGACCGTATTCAGAAAGATTTGCATTTTCGGAGATCGAGGCACATGAAACAAAAGAATTCATGGTTGTCAGGAAAGCCTCCATGTCCGCCTGGGAATACTTTTCGTTTCCCTTATCGCTTCCTGAATAGACATATAAGACCGATCCGTCAGCTTTGATGGTCCTGTCGACCTTGACGTTGATCTTGCCGTCCCTGTGAGCGACGCTGACCGAAGCGATATCAACAGGACTAATGTAGAGCAGATCGACCAGATTATAGGTCGTTTCAACTGTACGTGCCTTGATACTCTTGTCGATAACAAAGAACACCCCCACACCGATAGCGAGGATTATCATAACGATCGAAGGTATGAGCAGGTTCTTTGCAGACTTCATATCACAGGTTCTTTCTCTTGTTGTAAACGATTACGGCCATTGAGCTGAGGATAACGGGAAGAACGATCATGAAGACGATCATGACTGTCGTTCCGGCAGCTGTTGTTGCCTTGTTGTCGTTGAGCCTGTTGCCGTCGAGTTTCTTTACGGGAATATCGATGTTGTACTGGGCAGATGTCGGCAGCATGCTTCTTACGCATGACTTTACGAAATCAGCGTTTCTGTCACTAAGTGTGAACTGCTCGAAATAATCATCAGAAGTAAAGTTAACCGTACCAAAAACATAGACCTCGCCGGGGTTGTCAACGTTATATGCCGTATGCATGGCGACATTGAGTATTCCGGGTGTCGAATCGATCTGCTTGGCCATGTTGTTTTCGTCTGCAACGCTCTTGGTTGCGGACTTGCTGGAAACGATGACCGGCTCGGCTATATAATTGGCATTCTGAGCGGAAATCAGTGACAAAGGCCTTGCGAGAGTAATATGCATCTTCTTCTCGGAAGCGAAATTCGAATACTTATCAACAATGTCTCCCTGGGAATCATTGATCTTGGCATTAAGCTGGTAAGCAGGATCATTCTCTGATACCATGCTGTGCTCGATGTTGATGTTCATCTCATTAAGGAGACGGTTGAGATTCGGGAAAGCTTCGTTGACGTTATCCGCGGAATAATCAACGGAAATGATGACCTTGCCGCCTCTTTCAACGTAAGCCTTGATCTCGGAATACATTGCCTCGGTAATGTCTGAGTTTGGTCCGTTGAGGACAAGAAGATTGCAGTCTTCAGGAACCTTGAAGCCTGTTGCTGCAGCAAGATCCTGTACTTCAATACCCATACCGTTGAGGAGCCTCTTAAACTGGGTAGCGCCGTTCTCTTTAAGACCGGTAACGATATAAGCCTTATTTGTAAAGCCCTTAACGAGTGACATCATCGAATTGGTAAAAGTATATTCGGTATTGATTCCGGTAGCGACAAAACTGTCTGTCTCATTAAGAATGTCCGTATCGATGGTATAACAGCTGACCGGATCGATAAGATCAATTTTTCCGTTATAAGAAACAACATACCATCCGGAAAGAGACTTAAGGCTGTATGAATCAGTAGGATCGAGCTGCTGGATGATACCGGGGTTCTTCGTTACGTCAACATACTCTACGCTTACCTTTCCGCCGGACTTCTTAGCATAGTCATCGAGAAGCGGAACGATGTACTGGTATTTGGTCTCATAGAAAGACTGGGGTCTTTCAAAAAGTCCGACAATACGGATCTTTGTATCCTGAGGCAGGCTTTCAAGGAACTTGACTGACGTGTCCGAAATGGCATTGCTGTGCTGTACGGAGAAATCAAAAGTCAGTGCATTGCCTAAGACCTTATCGATCAGGACGTTTGCAAGCAGAACGATAGCCAGAAGGATCAAAACGGATCCTACAGCAAAAATCTTAAGCTGATGAGCTCTCTCGTTCCTGTGCTTCTTTTTGTTTGCCGCAGCGTTATTTGAAACTTTAGATACGTTCTTTGCAGGTTTTCTTTCATTAGTGCTCATTGCCGTATCCCTCCTTACTTCTGACTCCAGCGCTTCTTCTCAAGTATCCTGAATGACAGGTACAGGAAGAAGATCGCAAAAGAAATGCAGAATACCAGCGCTGATACGGAAAAGAGTCCGATGCTGAAATCCTCGGTCTTCGTAAACGGATCAAACCATCCGATAAAACCGGAAACGGCCTGATTTGCTGCATTCCTCGCAGATGATGAGATACCCATGTATGACATGACAGTGCTGACTGCCGTACCGCAATAGTTTCCGATAACGGAAAGCAGCTGAACAACAAGGATAAAAAGGAATGCAACGATAGCGGAAATGATCTGGTTATCAGTAAGTACCGATGCGAGCAGTCCGATCGAGATGAACAGTGCCGCGAGAAAGAAAAATACCAGAACAGAACCTACGACGCCTGCATCTACAGCGCCGCCGCAGGCAGATACAACGATCATGTGAATGAAAACGTTGATGAACATTACGAAATACAGAGCCATAGCTGCAAGGAACTTGCCTGCAACGACCGAGAACATTTCGATCGGGCTCGTATAATATAGGATCTCTGTTCCCCTTCTGCGGTCTTCGGCAAACATGCCCATCGTGATTATCGGAACGATAACGATGAAAAGAGCCCTGAGCGTGATTATCTCCTGACTGATGCTGACATAGCCCGAAGCGAACTGTGTGTAAAAGATAAAACCGGAAATGAAAGTGAATATCGCCATGGCGACATATCCTACCGGAGTTCTGAAGTATGAAAGGAATTCTCTCTTAAATATTGCCTGCATAATAACTCCTTAACCCGCTGTAATGCTCAGGAAGACTTCTTCGAGAGAAGGATTGAGCGAACGGAATTCAAGTATCGGCCAGCCGGACTTTGCCATCATGAAGAAAGCATTGGCCCTGACGTCGTTTCCTGCCTTGGGTGCCAAAGTGATCTCAACTTCACCGGGATTACCCGCGTTCCTGATATAGACATCAGCAATGCCCGGGATCATCTTAAGTCTTGCGGAAACGTCCTTTGCAGGTCCGTTAAACGACATCAGGATCTTTGAAGTTCCTGAAAGCCTCTGTGAAAGATCCATGATCGTATCAACGGCTGCGACTTTTCCGTGATTGATAATAACAACCCTGTCAGCGATCTCCTGGATCTCTGAAAGGATATGTGAGCTGACGATGATCGAGTGATTCTTGGAAAGCTGCTTGATCAGCTTACGGATACCGATGATCTGGTTAGGGTCAAGACCAACCGTAGGCTCATCGAGGATAAGGATCGGCGGATCACCGACCAGAGCCTGTGCAAGACCGACTCTCTGCTTGTAACCCTTAGAAAGGTTTCCGATAAGTCTTCCGCTAACGGCAGAGATACCGACCATGTCCATGATCGTGTTGATATGCTCTTTACGTTCTTTCGCGGGAACCTGCTTAAGATCACATATGAACTTAAGGTATTCATCGACGGTCATGTCGAGGTATAGCGGCGGCTGCTCCGGCAGATAGCCTATGGCTTTCTTTGCGAGTGCCGGTTCCTCCAGGATATCGTGTCCGTTGATCTTAACGCTTCCTGATGTGGAGGAAAGATATCCGGTGATAATGTTCATCGTTGTAGTCTTTCCGGCACCGTTAGGACCTAAGAAACCTAAGATCTCGTTATCATTTACTGTGAAAGAGATATCGTTGACCGCTTTCTTGTCTCCATAATGCTTTACAAGATTCTTGATCTCAATCATGGCAGACCTCCGTTTTATTTGCTAATTTATTATTTTATAACAAAGCAGACAAAACAAAAAGACAAATATAAAAAATTAAGGAGAATTATGTTCAGCCGAGCTTGAGTTCGGCGGCGAAAACCTTTGTATTCTCGTCTTTATAGCCATATACGGCGAGTTTTTCACCGTTGTCGGCAATATAGAGTTCGACCTTTTCGCCCTGCTTGACCTCGCTGTTATACATTATCGAGATCTCCTTGATGGCGGAAACGTCATATCCGGACTTAAAGAGCGCATCATACGCCCAGGCGGTATATCTTGAGTTGTTTACATGCCTGTTGCGGTCGAGCTCGGTATAATCAGCGTATTTTATTATCACAGGCTTCACGGAGCCGGCAGCTATGTCACTCTTTTCAGGGAACGAGATCTTCGGACAATTACCGCCGAAAACATAAACATCTGACTGAACAACAGCAGGCGGAAGCTCAGGATGCTTATTGGCGATGACAGGTCTGTGTGTCGTCCAGTCAGCAAGTATCCAGATCGAAGTAGCCTTACCTATCCTGACACCTTCGGAATCATAGACTTCAAATTCCCTGTTGTAGTAGAGCTTCTCAAGACCCGTGGACCATGTGCGCACCTTAAACTTCTCGTGCCATTTCGGAAGACGTTCTATCTCGATGTGCATCCTCAGTATGATCCAGCACATCTTATGCTCCTTGAGGAAATCCGTGCCGTAACCCAGGGCATATGACCCCTGCTCAGCCGCTTCCTGCAGATCGCCAATGAGAACCGACGGAAAGAGCATGTCCCCTATCCCGCATTCGGTCGCCTTGCAATATACCTCAAGTTCTGTAAAAGGAGGATAATCAGACATTTTCTTCTCCCGTTTCATTTTCCTTCTTAACAGGAACCCTGTAGAACGCTACATTTCTCGGGTTATATCTTCTGAAGACCTTGTACATTTCAGGCTTGAAGTCAAGGATAAGCATACATGTGTAGTTCTCTTCCTTGTAGAGAAGATACCAAATTGAATCTTCGATAGGATATTTCTTGACCGCAGTGACTGCAAGCTTTATATCTGCTTTCTCGAGATCAGACTTATACCGGTCGTCAGTTACGGGACCGATATAGATACAGTCCTTTATGGAGAAATCCATAAGGTCCACCCTGCTGCTCTGTCCCAATATCTTTGCGACATTGACATTATCGTTGGAGATCTCGATATCGTACTCGGTGTATGATCTTTTGAACATGAATACAAATCCGAAGATAAGAGTAACAGAGAACATGAGCGTGATATATAGAGCCGGGCCGCCGAACACCGCGAGCCCGAAAAAGTTGACCGCAACTATCACGATGCACAATGCAAATATGGAAAACCAGCGTGCCGCAATGTTCTTGCCGCCGTTATGGGTTACGTGGGATTCGATAAAACTGTCTTCGATCATATGAGCTTCACCTCTGCAAATTCCATACTATGATAACACAAGCCAAAGATAATTAAACTAAACAGCATTCAATCGATAGTAAGTCTATTTGCAGCCTGGTGATCGGGAGAATAATGGCAAAGTAGCTATTTTGGTATCTGTTCCATTAAAAACAGATACCCAAACAGCTAATATGCGCCTCAGGAGCCTCTGATTAACCATTTGGGTATCCGTTCCATTCAAAACAGATACCCAAACAGCTAATGTGCGCCCTTCAGCGAAAAAACTCATCACATAAAAAGGGCTGCCTCAATGAGACAGCCCTTAACAGCATCAATAAACGGGTTATCAGTACATCGGCTGCTGAGGCATAGCCGGAGCTTCCTTCTCAGGGATGTCTGTAACGACTGCTTCTGTTGTGAGAAGTGTTGAAGAAACGGATGCTGCGTTCTGGAGTGCGGAACGTGTAACCTTTGCAGGGTCAACGATTCCTGCAGCGAACATGTCTGTGTACTCGTCGTGGAGTGCATCGTAGCCGTTTCCTGCAGCTGCCTTCTTAACATTCTCGCAGATTACGCTTCCGTCGAGGCCTGCGTTGTCAGCGATCTGGCGGATAGGTTCCTCAAGAGCACGCAGAACGATCTTAACACCTGTTCTGACGTCACCTTCTGTCTCGTTAAGGAGCTTCTCGACAGCAGGGATCGCATTGATGAATGCCGTACCGCCGCCTGCGACGATACCCTCTTCAACAGCTGCCTTTGTAGCAGCGAGAGCATCCTCGATACGGAGCTTCTTCTCTTTCATCTCTGTCTCAGTAGCAGCACCGACCTTGATAACAGCTACGCCGCCGGAAAGCTTTGCAAGTCTCTCCTGGAGCTTCTCTTTGTCATAATCGGACTTTGTCTCTTCGAGCTGTGTCTTGATCTGGCCGACACGTGACTTGATAGCATCCTGCTCGCCTTCACCGTCAACGATGATGGTGCTGTCCTTGTTGACCTTGACCTGATGAGCCTTACCGAGCTGCTCAAGAGTCGTATCCTTGAGCTCTAAGCCGAGATCGGATGTGATGACCTGACCGCCTGTAAGGATAGCGATATCCTCGAGCATAGCCTTTCTTCTGTCACCAAAGCCCGGAGCCTTAACGCCGACGCATGTGAAGATGCCTCTGAGCTTGTTTACGATGAGTGTTGCAAGTGCGTCACCCTCGATGTCATCAGCGATGATAACGAGCTGCTTGCCGGACTGTGCAAGAGGCTCGATTATAGGAAGGAGATCCTGGATGTTGCTGATCTTCTTATCTGTGATAAGGATGTAAGGCTCATCAAAAACAGTCTCCATCTTATCGGTATCTGTAGCCATGTAAGGAGAGATATATCCTCTGTCGAACTGCATACCTTCAACAACTGAAAGTTCTGTGAGCATGGACTTGCTCTCCTCAACAGTGATAACACCGTCGGAAGATACCTTCTCCATTGCCTCGGCGATCATCTTGCCGACTTCCTCGTCACCTGCGGAGATTGCTGCAACCTTTGCGATATCCTTGGAACCGTCAACCTTCTTGGCAGAGCCTAAGATCTCCTTAACAGCAGTATCGACAGCCTGTGCGATACCCTTACGGAGGATGATCGGGTTAGCGCCTGCAGCAACGTTCTTCATGCCCTCTCTGATGATAGCCTGTGCAAGAAGCGTAGCTGTTGTAGTACCGTCGCCAGCGACATCGTTTGTCTTGGAAGCGACTTCCTTAACGAGCTGGGCACCTGCGTTCTCGTAACGGTCCTCAAGCTCGATCTCCTTAGCGATGGTAACACCGTCATTTGTGATGAGGGGTGCGCCGTACTTCTTATCGAGAACAACGTTTCTGCCCTTAGGTCCAAGTGTTACCTTTACTGTATTAGCAACCTTGTTAACGCCTGCCTCGAGTGCCTTTCTGGCATCCTCAGCATACTTGATATCTTTAGCCATAGGAAAAATCCTCCTCTTATTCTATTAATCTTCTACGATTGCAGCGATGTCATCCTGACGGACGATAATGTATTCCTCACCGTCAAGCTTTACATTTGTACCTGCGTAATCACGGATGATGACCTTCTGTCCGACCTTGACTTCCATCTTTATCTCGTTGCCATCAACCATTCCGCCGGGACCTACCGCAATGATCTCAGCGATCTGAGGCTTCTGCTGAGCTCCGGAAGAAAGGATAATACCGCTCTTCGTTGTCTCTTCGGCCTGAAGTTTTTTAACTACCACCTTATCTGCCAGGGGTTTAATTGTCATATTAAAGACCTCCAATACAATGATTTATGGTTTAGCACTCACAATTCCCGAGTGCTAAACCACAACTAAATATAAGACTGAAATCTGGAGATGTCAATACGAATATCAAAAAAAGTCAAAAATGTTATCCGTCAGTCTTTCAGGCCTTCAGGATTCATTGTCTGCCACTTCCAGCAGGACGAGCACATCTCGTCTATACCGTACTTTGCCTTGAATCCGAGGACCTTTTCTGCCTTCTCGGTTGAGGCGTAGCATACAGCGATATCACCGGGCCTTCTGTCACCGAAAACATGCTTGATAGGATGTCCGCATGCCTTTTCGAAAGCGGCAACGGCTTCCTTGACCGAAGTGCCTTTTCCTGTACCGAGGTTAAATACGCTTACGGCATCATCAGTCTTGTCCAGATACTCGATCGCTTTGACATGGCCGTCGGCAAGATCGCAGACATGGATATAGTCACGCAAGCACGTTCCGTCAGGTGTATCGTAATCGTCGCCGAAAACAGTCAGGCACTCGAGCGTTCCGCCCGCAACCTTGGAAATATAAGGGAATAGATTATTGGGAATACCTTTAGGGTCCTCACCGATGAGTCCGCTCTCATGAGCTCCGACGGGATTGAAGTATCTGAGCAGGCAGATCCTCATATCGGGATGTGCGACCGCGTAATCTCTCAGGATCTGCTCGATCATCCACTTTGTCCATCCGTAAGGGTTCGTGCATGTACCCAGAGGACTCTCTTCTGTAAAGGGAACATCCTCGCTCATTCCGTAAACAGTAGCTGACGAGCTGAAAACGAGGTTCTTTACGCCGTGCTTTTCCATGCTCTTGAGAACGCTGATCATGCTTCCGATGTTATTCGAATAGTATTCGAGAGGCATCCTGACGGACTCGCCTACTGCCTTGAGGCCCGCGAAATGAATGACGCTGTCGATCCTGTTCTCATCAAAGACCTTATCAAGAGCAGATTCATCACAGCAGTCGATCTTATAGAACTTGAATTCCCTGCCCGTTATCTGCTTTAAGCGGTTCTGGACCTCCATCTTGCTGTTTGAAAGATTATCCGCGATGACGACGTCAAAGCCGTTATTGACAAGAGAGATGACTGTGTGAGATCCGATATAACCGTTTCCGCCGGTAACTAATACTGTAGGCATGATAGTTCTCCTTCAAATGTTGTATCACTATTTAATCACAAAACACCCGGGCTTTAAATCAATTCCTCATATTTGCACCAAATTAATATATTAAAAGCCTCATCTTAGGTTAAAATACTTTCATCTACATTTTGGAGAAACAGATTTTACATGGACAAACTCATTTACATTGCAGATGATGACGACAATATCAGAAATCTGCTGAAATCATTCCTTGAAAGAGAAAACTTCAGATGCATCGGCTTTCCTAACGGAGATGCGCTTCTGGAGCAGTATTCCAATTCACCCTGTGACCTCGTTATCCTCGATGTCATGATGCCCGGTCACGACGGTTTCTATATCCTTAAAGAGATCAGGAAGACATCCAATGTCCCGATCATCATGCTAACCGCAAAGGACAGCGATGCTGATTACATCCAGGGCTTAGATCTCGGCAGCGACGATTATTTCACAAAGCCGTTCTCACCGGTTAAGCTCGTTTCAAAGGTTAAATCCGTACTTAAGAGGCAGGAAGATCTGACCGGCAAGACATCCGCAAAGGAGACTGATGACGGCCTCATCTCTTTCGCAGACATAGTCATCAACAGAAAGACAAAAGAAGCAACGCTTGCAGGCGAACCGTTCCCTCTTACCCCGAACGAGTACGCTCTTCTCACATACCTTATCTCCAACAGGGACAGGGCTATTTCAAGAACAGAGCTTCTCGACAAGATCTGGGGTTATGAGACGCAGGTCGAGACGCGTGTCGCTGACGACACCGTTAAGAGACTTCGTAAGAAGATCTCTCATTCAGGAGCCAGGATCTCCACCATCTGGGGATATGGTTTCCGTCTTGTGATGAGAACTGATGAAGACGGCGCTGAAGGAGACGATTCGGACGACTAAATGACAGAGAGCAGCAATAGCGCAAAGAAGACCAAACCGGTCCGGAGCAAATCGTCGTTCCGGGTCCCTATTGCCATGCACTTCTATGCGCTGCAGATCGTCGCGATCCTGCTCGTTATCCTGATCATCAATTTCTACGTACAGTCCATCGTCAAGAATTACATCGCCCAGGAATGTAAAGCGAGGATTGAAACTGCCGTAAGTTCCACCCAGAACTTCACCATAGCATTCCAGAACGAACTCGAAAAGGACAAAAGGACCGAGGAAGACATCAAGGACTTTCTCATGAAGTCGATCCGTACGGCCGACCTTTCCAACCAGGCAAGCATCGCTCTTTACACTTATGACGACAAGACTAACAAGTGCCTGCTGATGTGGCCTACTTCCGACTACAACGTCAATTATGCAAACAGCGCTTCCAACGTCGTCTATCAGGTCGTTTCAGAGGGCGGTCAGCGCAATCTGCGCGAGACACAGACCACAAGCATCAACGGAAACCTCGTTTACTACCGTTCAGTAGGATTCACTTACAACGCCGGAAACAACCAGTTAAAAGAGCTCAACGGCTATTACCTCCTGGTATACGTCAATTCCGGTTCATACTACTCGTTCATGTCGCAGATCACGCTTGCACTCGTTCAGGCAGCTCTCCTCGCCATGATCATCGCAGGTGTCCTGAGCTTCATCCTCTCCTACCCGCTCATCTCATCCACAAGAAAGCTCTCGCGTTTCGCGGGACGTGTCGCTAAGGGCGATTTCGAACCTGTCACAGGCAATATCCGAAGCAAGGAGCTCTCCGAACTCGGTGACAGGATGAACCGCATGGCTCATAAGCTTGAAGAAGCCGATGTAGAGCAAAAGACTTTCTTCCAGAACGCTTCACATGAGCTCCGCACGCCTCTCATGTCGATCCAGGGTTATGCCGAAGGTTTGAAGTTCGGCGTTTTCGAGGACAAGTCTTCCAGGGACAATGCGATCGATGTCATCATCGCCGAAACAGAAAGGCTTTCAGGCCTCGTTGAAAATCTCCTCTCCATTTCAAAGATGGATATGAGCAAGAGCGGAAACTACGAGGTAAAGAAACAGAACCTCAACGTCAAGGTTCTTTGCGAGACGATCATTGACAGGGTCAGAGGCAACTTCATTCACGAGGATAAAGCCATCATCAACAGGATCAACGCCGACAGCCTTTATATCTATGCGAATGAGAACGACATGATCAGATGTCTCGAAAACATATTCTCGAACTGCCTGAGATACTGTGATAAAGCCGTCACTTTCGACTGCAGGCCCGACAGTTTCAGGAGAAAAGTAACTTTCTCCATCGGAGACGACGGCCCGGGCATCTCACCGGAAGTACTGGAACATCTTTTCGAGCGTTTCACAAAGGGCAAAGACGGAAAGCACGGTTTCGGTCTTGCGCTTGCGCAGGCCATCGCAAATGAACACGGCGGAACGGTCAACGCATACAACAAACCCGACGGCGGTGCATGCTTTGAAGTTACGATCCCGCTCGTAAAGAAGCGTGACCAGCTCACCAAGCTCAACAACCTCAGAGCGGAAAAGAAAGACAAGAAATAATTCTTATTGCTTTTATAATTAGCATAAGTAATATCCTTATGTTAAAATCTTGCGGTAAAAAATCACTTTATAAAGGCAATATACATGAAGACTCATGATTTCTACTATGACCTCCCCGAGCGTCTCATAGCACAGACACCCATTTTGGACCGTACGGCATCACGTATGCTCGTACTTGATAAGAACACCGGGAAGACGATCGACAAGCACTTTTACGATCTTCCCTCTTTCCTTCACAAAGGCGACGTTCTGGTCATAAACAACACACGCGTTATACCCGCAAGGCTCTTAGGCGTAAGATCGGATACCAAGAGTCCCGTTGAACTGCTCCTCCTCAAGAGGATCGACGATAACCACTGGGAGACTCTCGCAAGACCCGGCAAGAAAGTCCATGAAGGCCACAGGTTCACTTTCATCGAAAACGAACTTGAAGCAGAATGCGAACAGGTCCTCGAAAACGGCAACCGCATCATAAGATTTGATTTCGACGGAATCTGGGAAGAAGTTCTGGACCGCGCAGGCCAGGTTCCCCTTCCGCCCTACATTCACGAAAAGCTCGACGATCCCGAAAGATATCAAACCGTCTATTCAAAGGATCCGGGTTCTGCAGCAGCGCCCACAGCAGGTCTTCATTTCACGAAAGAACTGCTCTCACAGCTTAAGGAAATGGGTGTTGAGATCGCCGAGCTCACTCTCCATGTAGGTCTCGGCACATTCAGACCCGTTAAGGCTGAGGACATCAAGGATCACGAGATGCATTCGGAATGGTATGACTTCCCCAAGGAAGCATCTGACATCATCCGCAAAGCAAGAGCTGAGGGCCGCCGCATCATCTCTGTCGGCACCACTTCCACAAGAACGCTTGAAGCAGTTGCATCAAAAGATCCCGAAATGTTTCCCCAGTCCGGCTACACAAACATATTCATCTATCCCGGCTATGAGTTCAAATGCGTCAATTCGCTCATTACGAACTTCCACCTGCCGGAATCGACGCTGATAATGCTCGTTTCAGCACTCGCAGGAAGAGAGCACGTTCTTGAAGCATATAAGCACGCCGTTGAAGAGGAATACAGATTCTTCTCATTCGGAGACGCAATGTTCATTACAGATCTGGAGGAAAACAATGCCTGAATTTCCGGTTTGGTACGAACACATCCACACATGCAAGCAGACCGGAGCGAGAGTCGGCAAGGTCCACACTCCTCACGGAACTTTCATGACACCGGCTTTCATGCCTGTAGGAACATGTGCTTCCGTTAAGGGCATGTCTCCCGAAGAAGTCTCTGAAATGGGTGCAGGCATCATCCTTTCGAACACATATCACCTCTGGCTCCGTCCAGGCAGCGACATCGTTGCCGAAGCAGGCGGTCTTCACAAGTTCATGAACTGGAAAGGCGCAGTCCTCACAGACAGCGGCGGATTCCAGGTATTCTCTCTCGCAAAACCGAAGGACATCAAAGAAGAAGGCGTTAAGTTCTCATCACATATCGACGGCAGAAAACTCTTCCTGACACCGGAAGAATCCATGCACGTACAGAACGATCTCGGTTCGGACATCATGATGGCATTTGACGAGTGCTGCCCCTACCCCTGCGATCACGCTTATGCGCAAAGATCCCTGGAACGCACGACAAGGTGGCTCGACCGCTGCATCGAAGCGCACAAAAGGCCTGATGAGCAGGCTCTTTTCGGTATCATCCAGGGTTCAATGTATGAAGACTTAAGGAAGATCAGCGCCGAACAGATCACTGCACGCAACCTCCCCGGATACGCCATCGGCGGCATCTCCGTCGGCGAGCCCAAGGAACTCTTCCTCAAGATGATCGACTGCACGGTTCCCCTCATGCCCGAGGACAAGCCAAGATATCTCATGGGCGTCGGAACTCCCGATTACCTCATCGAAGGTTCATGCAGAGGCGTAGACATGTTCGACTGCGTCCTCCCGACAAGAATGGGACGTCACGGAACGATCCTCACTGACCACGGCAGAAAGATAATCAGAGACAAGAAATACGCAAGAGATTTCGGTCCTATGGATCCCGGCTGTGACTGCTATGCATGCAGGAACTATTCGGCAGCTTACGTAAGACACCTTATCAAAGCAAACGAGATGTTTGGATTAAGGCTTTGCACCTATCACAACATCCACTATCTCCTGAAACTTATGGAGCGCGTAAGAGAAGCCATAATGAACGACTCTCTGGGTGTTTTCAGGGACGAATATTACAGGACTATCTCACAAGAAGCGTAACAGCCGAAAGGTTTCCGCACTTGAGCTGATTGACGTCCGATATGCGTCTTACAAGCAGATTCATCCATTCGGTACATGAATCGGTTACCAGGGCATCCGCGAGTATCCCCTCGTCTGACAGGCATGAATAGAAATTGTCTGTCGCTACAAGGATCCGGTCTCCGGTGTTAAGGCCGAAAATACCGTTTGGCAGAAGTCTTAAGTCTCCGTTAATGACGATCTTTGCCGAGACGCCGCCTCTTCTGAAGCAAGCGATCTGATTGCCCTCTATACGCAGAACAAGATACTCGGCATTTCCGGGGAGCCTGTTATCCAGGACTTCGCACATACGGATAAAATCACTGTCTTTGCTGACTTCGGCCAGAAGTCCTGAAAACATCTGCGGCGATACCTTGGACTGAGACTTCAAAGCACTTCCGTAAAACACAGCAACGGTAACAGACGGAACGACGGTCAGATACACCTCGTCCTTATAAGAATCGCTATCACCGCTGTGTTTGAAGGTATGATATTCGATCATATAAGGCTCCTGTCCATCTTTATGATTACCGCTGAGAAATTATCCTGCTTAGGCAGTTTCTTGTTCTTAACTCCGCTCTTCATTATCCTCGCGAGCTGCTTTGCGCCGTAATCGGGCAAAAGGATATTGGACATCCTGTGAAGCGAGATCGCATCGGTAACACCGTCAGTACTTACAACGATTATATCGTCTTCATAAAGCTGGATGGGTTTGGATGTGTGAATTACATTCGTCTCGATGTTTCCGACAAAATCGATAAGCGCCTTTGCTCTTGAGTTGCGGTATGCCTCGGCAGTGTCATTGCCGCTTTCCGCGAGTTTTCTTATAAGGAGCGACACATAGTTCTGCTTCGGATTCAGGAGTGTTGCCCTGCCCTGCCTTATCAGGATTATGTTGCTGTCGCCTACGCTGTAGAAGTTCATCTTGTTCTTCAGGATGTGTGTCATAACGAGCGTTGCGCCCGCGCCCAAGCGGTACTGTTCATAAACTTCTGCAGAGATCTTTCTTATGGTCTCGGAGATCCCTTCCTGATCATCGAACTTCATCGGATATGCTTCGCTCAAGCGTTCAACCACATACTGGGAAACAACCTCTCCGTAAAGAAGTCCGCCCATTCCGTCGGAGCAGGCAGCGATCACGCCGTTCGTGTTAGCATCCTCAAGATGCGAGATATAGACGGAGTCTTCCTGGTTTTCGCGGTTGCCGCGGCAATGGAAATACGCAACGTCACATACCAGAAGATTATCGGTATCAGGCCCTGCGTTTTTTCTAAGCTTAAGGATGCTCTGAATGGTCGTCAGCGCGACATAGATGAATGACAGGAATGCCGCGACGAAAAGCGCTGCCGCTATCTGGATGAGCAGTATTGACTGATCTGACAATAGAGTAAAATCAGGCATTCTCCGTCTCCTTTCCCGGCATTCTTTCCTAAAGCTTCTGTGAGTTCCTTATCCGTTATCCCCGGAACGCACGGAATCCAAATATTCCTTCATCTTCGCTATCTCTTCAAGTGCCCTGTCGGCTATAGCTCGGTTTCTGTCTTTCTTTCCGGTCTTGCCTTTGAATCTGCCTGCTATCGGCGACATTATTCCGTGATTTGCGTTCATCGGCTGGAAATGTTTGACGGTCGGATCAGAAACGTAGAGTGCCATGGAACCTATCGCAGTATCCGCAGTAGGCTCGAAAACTTCCTTTTTGCCCAAAGCCATGAGCGCGGCATAGTAACCCGCAAGGAATCCTGAGGCAGTTGATTCGATATAACCCTCAACTCCCGTTATCTGTCCTGCGAAAAAGACCTGCGGACGCTCTCTGAGCGAATAATGCGAGCTCAGGCACTTAGGTGAATTCAGATAAGAATTACGGTGCATTACGCCGTATCTCATATACTCTGCGTTCTCAAGTCCGGGTATCATGCCGAAGACTCTCTTCTGTTCGGGGAACTTAAGTCTTGTCTGGAATCCGACGAGATTGTACATGGTGCTCTCACGGTCATCCTGACGGAGCTGGAGGCACGCATAAGGCTCTCTTCCTGTTTTGGGATCAACGAGTCCTACGGGTTTTAACGGACCGAATCTCATCGTGTCCTCGCCTCTGGAAGCCATTGTCTCTATAGGCATGCAGCCTTCGAATACGATCTCTTTATCGAAATCCTTGACTTCAGCACGTTCAGCCGTGACAAGCTCAGTCCTGAAAGCAATGTACTCTTCTTTCGTCATGGGGCAGTTGATGTAGTCGTCTCCGCCCTTGCCGTATCTTGAGGCCCTGAAAGCCTTGTTCATGTCGATCGAATCAGCTGAAACGATCGGTGCGGCCGCATCAAAGAAATGCATGCCGTCATCTCCCGTTACCCTTATGATGTCCTCATAGAGAGGCCCTGCGGTAAGCGGACCGGTGGCAATTATAACTATCCCCTCATCGGGTATCCTGTTGATCTCGCCGTCAACGATCTCGATCAGCGGATTGTTCCTGATCTTCGATGTAATGTATGAGGAAAACTCAGTCCTGTCTACTGCAAGCGCGCCGCCTGCAGGAACCTGGGCTTTGTCTGCCGCTTCCATGATAAGCGACCCCAGGCGCCTCAATTCCTCTTTCAAAAGACCTATCGCATTCTCGGGTGATGCAGCTCTCAAAGAATTGCTGCAGACGAGTTCCGCAAAATTCTCACTGTGATGGGCAGGCGTCATCTTAAGAGGCTTCATCTCGCAAAGCCTTACCTTGACGCCCATGGAAGCAAGGAAATTGGCAGCTTCACAGCCGGCGAGTCCTGCTCCTACGACGGTTACCGCCGGAGCATTACTCAACGTTGCCGTCATTGCCGCGTCCTCCGCCGCCCTTACCCCTCTTTGCATTTGTAGGGCAGTCCTTATTTGCACACTTGGGATATACTTTCTTTCCATAGTGCTTCAGGACCATATAAGAACCGCATTCAGAACATACTCTTCCTTCGATCGGGAGATCCCATGAGATGAATCCGCAGTTGGGATCAGAACCCTTCTTATCGCATGTGTAGAAAACCTTGCCCTTATACTTCTTGGATCTGTGTGAGAGCAGGCCTGAACCGCATTGAGGGCACTTACCCTTTGCAGCTACTTCGATGTTCTTAGTAAACTTGCACTCGGGGAAATTCTCGCAGGCAATGAACTTGCCGTATCTTCCCTCTTTGAAGAGCAGTTCTCCGCCGCACAGCGGGCATGTCTCACCGGTCTTCTCAGGTTCAAAAGTAACCTTCTCGATGGAATCCTTTGCGCTCTTGATCTGTGAGTCGAACTCGGGATAGAAGTCCTCTAATACCTTGTCCCACTGTTCCTTGCCTTCTTCGACCTTATCGAGACGGTCTTCCATGTCTGCGGTAAAGGATACGTCAACGATCTCCTTGAAGTTTTCGTTAAGGAGATTGGTAACGATCTTACCAAGGTCCGTGATAAGGAGCATCCTGCCGTTCTTCTCGATGTAGTTCCTGTCGAGGATCGTTGTGATCGTAGGAGCATATGTGGAAGGACGTCCGATTCCGTTATCCTCCATCGCCTTGATAAGCGTAGCTTCCGTATAGTGCGGAGGCGGAGTCGTAAACTTCTGTGATGCATTGAAATCGAGGACTTCAAGCTTCATGCCGTCTTCGAGAACGGGGATCTTTGCCTTTGACTCGCCCTCTTCACCCTTGGGTGTATCTTCGGCGATGTCAGCATAAAGAACGAGATAACCCTTGAAGATAACGGTCTCGCCTGCTGCTCTGAAGATCCTGCCGTTGCATGAAGCCTGAACGGTAACAGTATCGAGCTTTGCGGAAGACATCTGAGTTGCGAGGAAACGGTCCCAGATAAGCGAATAGAGCTTATACTGGTCGTTTGTCAGGGATGACCTGATCGTCTCAGGATCCATGTCGAAATGTGTAGGCCTGATAGCCTCGTGCGCGTCCTGAGCGGAATTCTTGTTCTTGTATTCTCTCTTGTAGCGTGAGCAATATTCTTCGCCGAATCTCTTCTTGATGAGGTCCTTGGCTGCCGCTACGGCCTCTTCTGAGATCCTTACGGAGTCAGTTCTGATATAGGATACGAGAGCCGTCTGACCTGCGCCTGAGATCTCAACACCTTCGTAGAGCTGCTGAGCGATGGACATGGTCTTCTTGGATGAGAAGCCGAGTCTCTTTGAAGCTTCCTGCTGGAGTGTTGATGTGGTAAACGGAGGATAAGGATTCCTCTCCTTCTTGCCCTTCTTGACTGAATCAACTACCAGCGGACCGCTTCCGACGTCCTTCAATACGCGCTGGGCATCTTCCTCGTTCCTTAGTTCATCCTTAACGGCCTTGCCGCCTTCAGAATACCCGTAGTAACCGAGAAGGAACTTATCGGACTGCTTGCCTGGTGTGGCAAGTGCCTTGATGAGCCAGTATTCTTCGGGAACGAAAGCATCGATCTCAGCATCGCGGTCCATTACGATCTTTGTGGCAACGGACTGAACTCGTCCTGCCGAAAGGCCCTTTCTGACCTTCTGCCAGAGCAGAGGGCTCAATTCATAACCTACGAGTCTGTCCAATACACGTCTTGCCTGCTGAGCATTGGCAAGGTTCATGTCGATGGCCCTGGGATTCTTGATAGCTTCCTGGACTGCAGACTTGGTGATCTCATTGAAAGTGATCCTGCACTTTGAATCAGGATCGATCTTAAGGACCTTGGCAAGGTGCCATGCAATTGCTTCTCCCTCACGGTCAGGGTCCGTTGCGAGCAGTATCTCGTCACAGCCGGCTGACAGTTCCTTGAGGTCGCGGACCACCTTCTCCTTTCCCTTCATGGTTATGTAAAGAGGCTTAAAACCGTTCTTGACGTCTACGCCCAGATTGTTTGACGGGAGATCACGGATGTGTCCCAGAGATGCCGTTATCTGGTAATCACTTCCCAGATATCTGCTGATGGTCTTCGATTTTGCAGGAGACTCAACGATTACTAACTTCTTAGCCATTTCAACATTCCTTTATATTATATAAATGATATTCATCATTATACAAACCTAAAAAAATGTCAACGCATATTTTCCGTTTTCAAGTACAACCTTTCCGGAGAGCTGAAGCCCGACCAGGAGTTCCGAAAGCCGGTAGAACGGCAGTCCGAAAAATCCTGAAAGGCTGTCTATATCAAGAGGCTTAACCGACAGCTTATCCTCGATCAGAGCTTTCCATTCATCGTCGGTTAATTCTTCAGGTGTTTTGTCTGCCTTTATCTTCAGCATGGCAAGTCTGTCCTTATCCCCGGAACGCATATCCGACGGTCCGCAGTCCGTCTCATCTGCTTCCATAAGATCCGGGTACTCCATCCTCCTGCATAAGATAGCCTGCGAGACCGAATCGATCACGTTTTCTATCGAATACAATACGCAGCAGCCGTCTTCCAGGAGCCTTAACCCTCCGACCGCATTCTCGCAGTATATGTTGTTCGGCAGAACGAATACTTCCTTTCCCTGAGCGGCAGCAAAGGATGCCGTATGGAGCGTTCCCGACTTTGCTCCGGCCTCCATTACAAGCGTACAGTCTGAAATTCCCGCGATCAGTCTGTTCCTTGAAGGAAAGTATTGCCGGAGCGGCTGCTGGCCGGGCGGCATCTCAGATAAGATCAATCCTTTTGACGCAATCTGCTTATAGAGCTCCCTGTTCTCTGACGGATAGATGTTGTCGGGGCCTCCTGCGACTATTGCTATCGTGCTCGCTTTTCCTTCCAGAGCAGCCCTGTGAGCCATCCCGTCCACTCCGAGCGCCATGCCCGATACGATGGTTATGCCTTTATCGGAAAGATCTCTTGAATAGCTTTCCGTAGCGCACAGCGCATAGCTTCCCGCTTCCCTTGAGCCCACGATGGCGACTGACCCGTTCTTTGAGCTGCGCTTAAGGAGCTCAGTCCGTCCTTTGCAGTATATGACCTCGGGCATACCTCCGAGCAATCTGAAGTTCACCGGGTAATCGAAGCTGTGCGCCGAAATGACCTTTATATCATTCTGAGCCGCGGTACTCATATACATGCCGCAGGCTTTTTCAACCTTGTCTTTCCGGTCAAGCCACTCGGTTATCTTTCTCATGCTGACGTTGCTCAGGCCGTATTCTTTTATGTGGCTCTCGGGCATGTGCGAAAGTCCATACAGATCCCTGTGTGACTCTATAAGGCCGCTGTCCCTCATCTCACGCATGGTCTTATAATCCACAGGCGTATTCAACCTTACCGCCGTATAGTAGAAATCCTTCATCTCTTCTTCCGTATAATCCATAACCTAACCTCACAGTTCATGTGCACGGAACATCGCAGCTTCCGATACGTCTGCCCTGGTGACGTCCGGGCGTCCTTCATAGTCTGCTATGGTCCTCGCAAGCCTTAATGTCTTCTGATATCCTCTGGCAGAGAAAAGCCCTTTGGATGCCAGTTCGGAACAGTATTCCAGAATGTCTTTCGTAAGCCTCATCGTTTCGGCAATGTTTGAAGACGGCACACAGGAGTTGAATGTCTTTGCTCCATAGCGATCCCTTTGCATTGCCCAGCATGTTGCAACCTTCTCTTTTATCTCCGGACTCTGTGCATCACTCCCGTCCGCGTACATGAGAGCCATGTCGTTCTTCCCGATCGAACGCATCTCGCTGAAGATGTCTATCCTCTCAAGGAACGGTCCCGAGAGTTTGCTCATGTACCTTCTCCTCGCCCCCTGCGAACATCTGCATCTGGAACCGGGTTCATAGAACAGACCGCATCTGCAGGGATTGCCCGCGCCGACGAAAAGGATCCTCGCAGGATAAGAACATACCGATCCGTTATGGAAAAGCCTGACTTCCCGTTCCTCCAGCGGCTTTCTCATAAGGTCCAGGACCTGGGACGGAAACTGCATTATCTCATCAGCGAAAAGAACCCCGTGATCCGAAAGAGCCATCTCACCGGGAGTCATGCTTACCGCATTTCCGAGGAGCTTTCCGGGAGTAATGTCAGGACTGATCATCCTGACAGGGCGTTCGGTGCTTATCTTCGCTGAAGCGCCTTCGAGCGCTTCATACATCGCATATACTTCCCCGGTCTCTTCGGGATCCATCGGCGGAAGAATTCCCGCCAGGATTCCTGCAGCCATTGTCTTGCCTGAACCGGGACTTCCGAGGAGGAGCATGTTATGAAATCCTGCGGCAGATAAGATCAACGCCCTCTTAGTCTTTTCCTGACCCTTGAGCATTGATATGTCTATCCTTTGAGAAGCAGGGACCTCTACATCTCCCATCTCAAAATGCTCGGGCCTGTAACCCGTAAACCCGAATACCGTACAGGCATCCGAGAGGCTTTCAACACACTGCCCGTCAGAACCCGTACAGCGTGCGCTGTCGCGTTCATCTTCCGGGAACAGTACAAATTCAAACCCGGCCATTCCGGCTCTGTTAAGCCTCAGCGCAGCGCCAGGTGTGCCCTTTACGCTCCCGTCGAGACTTAATTCCCCTTCCGCGTATATCCTTTTCTCTGACGGATACTTCATCTGGCCCGATGCAAACAGTATCCCCAAAGCCATGGCAAGATCAAAACCGGAGCCTGACTTCTTCATATATGCGGGACTTATGTTTACGGTTACATGGCCCTTGGGCATCTTAAAGCCCGCTGACCCCAGAGCTGATATGAGCCTTCCGTGCGATTCCCTTATTGATGAATCGCACAGACCTATCACCGAGAACGTCGGGATACCGGGAGTGACCGATATCTCCAGTTCCGAAATGACACATTCGGTTCCTCTGGTAAAACCCGAATATATCCTTGCGATCGACGGTTTTCCTGACATTGGCAGACCTCCTTTGTATACTTTCGTTCAGAATACAGCCTGAAAGGCCCCGAAAAACCATACAAAAACCGACAAAAACCGACAAAGACAAGTGTGATATAATGCTCGGGTAATATTATTAAAAGAGGTACCTATTTATGAAATTAGGAATCGTCGGACTCCCTAACGTCGGAAAGAGCACATTGTTCAATGCCATCACGAGAGCAGGAGCTGAAGCTGCAAACTATCCCTTCTGCACCATCGAGCCGAACGTAGGCGTCGTTTCCGTTCCTGACGAGAGACTTGATAAGCTCGCTGAGATATATAACCCCGAGAAGTACACTCCTGCAGTTGTTGAATTCGTTGACATCGCAGGTCTCGTAGCAGGAGCCTCCAAGGGTGAAGGTCTCGGAAACAAGTTCCTTTCCAATATCAGGGAGTGCGATGCCATCGTTCACGTAGTACGCTGCTTTGACGATTCCAACGTCGTACACGTAAACGGAAGCGCTGACCCTGCACGCGACATCGAGACGATCGACGTGGAACTCATCCTCTCCGACCTCGAGATCATGGAAAAGAGAGTCGAAAGAACAAAGAAGCTCTTAAGAGGCGGCGACAAGAAGCTCCAGGCCGAGCTTGACTGCTACGAGAAGATCGTTGAAGTCCTTGCCGAGGGCAAGAGCGCCAGAACGATCGAGTTCACTGAAGACGAGCTTGAATTCACATCCGATCTCCAGCTCATCTCCATGAAGCCTGTCCTCTACTGCGCAAACATTGCAGAGGACGATATCAAGAATCCTGACATTCCCTATGTTCATACAGTCGAAGAGATCGCAAAGAACGAAGGTTCCGGCGTAGTTGTCATCTCTGCAAAGATCGAGGAAGAATTAGGACAGCTTGATCCCGAAGACCGTCAGGTATTCCTTGATGATCTCGGTATCGAGAGCGCCGGTCTCGACAAGATGATCCAGGCTTCATACAAGCTCCTCGGCCTCATCTCATTCCTTACCGCAGGCCCCAAGGAAGTCCGCGCATGGACCATCAAGAACGGAACAAAGGCTCCCCAGGCCGCAGGCAAGATCCACTCTGACTTTGAAAGAGGATTCATCCGCGCCGAAGTCGTTGCATACGATGACCTCATGGCATGCGGCTCATATAATGCAGCCAAGGAAAAGGGACTCGTAAGATCCGAAGGCAAGGAATACGTCATGCATGACGGTGACGTCGTAGTCTTCAGGTTCAACGTCTGACAAGACCATAACGCTAAAACAAAGAGTACACTTCATGTGCACTCTTATTATTTGCTCTTTTTAAAGGATTCCTCGGCGATGCTCTCGATGCCGCTTATGATGAACGCTATACCAGAGAACCGTATGACCGTAATGGTCCCGCCGAACGGGTTTACGAGGAGCGCGATGCCCGCGGCTATAAGAGCCAGCGAAAGCATCAGCATGACACACCACAGTATGTCTTTGATCCTGGGTACCAGCGTGCAGTTCCTTAGCTTTACGACACCGTCAATGAGGAAATACACACCGATGACAAATGACAGGAGCTGCATTACGAGGGTCGGCCTGATCATGAAGATTATTCCGAGCACCGTGATGATAATCGAATAAACGAGGACTATCTCGGCACCTGCGGCATTACCGTAGTTCTCTTCTTTGAACTGCTTGATGCATAGTACATAATCTACCGCGCCGGCGATACCCGCCACTACGAGAACGATGCCCCAGAGTATGCCAAGCACGCCGGATACCGTCTCCGGGAACAGGAAAAAGAACACACCCGCCAAAGCGGTCATGAAACCGCTGATGAATTTGGGTACTCTTGAAACTGTCTTACTCTTTGTCATCAGGCTTTTCTTCCTGCTCAGTTCTTTGATCATTGCGCTCTGCTGCGCCGGCTAAGGCTTTTGACAGATTTGCTATGAGTATATACGTTACGATGAAGACTGTCATTATCATGAGTTCTGAAATGACAATAAACGCTACCGGAACGCCTTTCAGTGCAAAGGCCAAGATGAGGAGCAGGACCGTTCCCGAGATATAGACTGCCGAGCCTGCCCTGTAGTAATTGCGAAACTTCCCCGAAAAGACCGGATGCTTAGTGAAGAGCAGATAAACGAAAAACAGTACCGAGACTGCCGTAAAGCAAGCTGCCGTGATCACTGCTGCCGTATTCATATCCTGATGCCTCTTGAATGGAGCTGCTCTTTGATAAGCCTTTCGACCTTGTCATTCAGGCTTTCAAGATCCCATGAATTGTCTATGGAGAAATCACCGAGAGCACAGTACTCGTCATCGGACATCTGCATATCGATCCTTCTGTTTGCCTCTTCTTTATCGAGGCCGCGCTTTGCAAGCCTTGCGAGCCTTACATCCTTATCGCATGTTACGACCCATATCTGGTTGCACATGTCGGTGAATCTGGTTACGGGGATCGGTACGTCGAGAACAACGCATTTGGTTCCCTTCTCCTTTTCCTTCTGGACCTGTTCTTCCATCTCCTCGAAAACAAATCTGTGAACGATGGAACTCAGGACATCAAGCTTTTTCTTGTCAGAAAACACTATCTGCGAAACAGCCTTGCGGTTCATTACACCGCCTGCACCGATAGCCTTAGGGCCGAATTCCTCAGCGATCGCAGGGATCGCCTTTCCGCCGGGTTCAGTTACTTTTCTGGATATCTCATCGGCATCGAGCACCAGGACACCCTTATCGCGAAGGATACCGCTTACCGTGCTCTTTCCGCTTCCGATTCCGCCTGTTATTCCAAGTACAAACATTATTTAGCGCTAAGCCAGTCCTTTCCTGTACCGACTTCGGCAACGAGCGGAACTGAAAGTACCGCTGACGCTTCCATCTCTCTTTTGAGGATCTCGGATGCCTTTTCGGCATCCTTTTCAGGGCATTCCACAATAAGTTCGTCGTGGACCTGCATGACGAGTTTTGCATCAGGGAGTTCATTTGCAAGAGCTTCGCTGACGCGGTTCATGGCGATCTTGATTATGTCGGCCGCTGTGCCCTGGATAGGCGTATTCATTGCGGCCCTGAAACCGAAGTTCCTGACGTTCCTGTTCTGGCTCTTGAGTTCGGATAAGATCCTCTTCCTGCCGAACATCGTCTCGACATAGCCGTTCTTCTCACCGTTTTCCTTAAGGCCGTTAAGGTATTTCATGATGCCCGGGAACTGGTTCTCATATTCTTTTATGAGGGTTCCCGCTTCCTTGTATCCGATGCCGAGATCGGTTGCAAGGCCGTAATCCGAAATACCGTATATGATGCTGAAATTGACCGTCTTTGCGATAGAACGCATCTTATGGGTAACGGCATCCTCGTTGACGCCAAACACCTTGGAAGCGGTCTTTCTGTGGATGTCCTCACCGCCTATAAATGCAGAGCACATTGTCTCGTCATTTGAGAGCGCAGCCAGAAGACGCAGTTCGATCTGCGAATAGTCCGCATCAACGAGGACGCATCCTTCAGAGGCCGTAAATGCCTCTCTGAGCCTTGATCCTTCGTCAGACCTTACCGGTATGTTCTGAAGGTTGGGCTCGGTCGAAGAGAGCCTTCCCGTGTTTGTCATGGCCTGAGTGAATGTAGTATGTATGCGGCCGTCGTTCCTGATGGAGCGCGTAAGTCCCGCCGCATATGTTGAATCGAGCTTGGAGAGCTCTCTGTATTTGATTATCTCTTCAATGACAGGATGATATTCCCTGAGCCTGTTAAGCTCATCGATGCCTGTAGAATAAGCGCCATTCTTGCCTTTCTTTCCGTGAGGCAGATTAAGTCCCTTCTCGCCGTAGAGAACGTCCCCGAGCTGCTTGGGTGAATTGACGTTGAAATGCATTCCGGTCATGTCAAAGATGCGCGCCTCGATGTCTTCAAGCCTGTTCGTATACTCGGCATGGAGCGCATCAAGTCTTTCGCGCGAAACATGCATTCCCGCACGCTCGATCCTGTCCAGCGTAATAACAAGCGGAAATTCAATGTCATAGAGGAGCTTTTTTATCTTCTCCTCCTTTTCGAGCTTATGAAGGAGGATCCTTGCGACAGCAGTAACGCAGCAAAGGCGCTTGCCTTCCTTTTTGAGTTCCTCCTCAACGTTAACCGAAGAAGAAAGCTCGTCAAACAGCGAAAGCTGAACGGCTTTGGTCTTCTCCTCGACTACGGGATAAAGTGACCCGGTAGTATATTCATAGAGCCTCTCAAGGTCAGACTTGCCTTCGATGAGGTTCATTACATATCCGCATATCTCAATGTCGAAAACGGAGCTGACGGCAGGCAGAGGATTGTCGATCTGCTTGGATCTGTCCTTATATCCGTATGCCGCGGGAATGATGTTGCCCTTTGAAAAGGCCTTCAGAGCCTCGTCTTCTGTCATGCAGTAAAGCTTTGCATTGTCGAAATCAAGCAGGAGCACGTATTTGCCGTTTGAAGCCGTGACAAAATCAATACCTGCGGCAAGCTCGCCTTCAGGAAGATCACATCCGCCCATAACGACTTCAAATCCGTTATCGAGCAGGCCCATCAGCTTATCCATTACGGCCTTGGATTCATCATCCATTTCCTGTGCGGGGGCAGCTGCTTCGCTTCTCTGCATTCCGTCAAGTCCGAGCTTTTTAATGAGCATCTTAAGTGACAGCGCGGAGAGCCTGTTATACAGTGCCTGGCTGTCGGAGGGTTCACCTGTGAATCCGGTCTTATCAAGGCCGAAAGGTACTGGCGCTTCCCTGTCGATCGTGCAGAGCTTGATGTTCATGGCAAGAAGATCGCCCGCAGCGGAGATCCTTGCACTTAAAGCAGGAGAAAGCTTGTCCGCATTAGCCATTACGCCGTCACAGGAACCGTAATCGGCAATGAGCTTGAATGCAGTCTTCTCACCTACTTTTTCAACGCCTTTGATGTTGTCCGAGTTATCACCCATCAGGGCTTTTACCTGAACGAAGACCTCAGGCTTAACACCATATGTTGTCTCAAATCTTTCGCGGTCGAAAAGCACTCTCGGGTCTTTGTCTTTGCCTGACTGAGGCATAACGACGGAAACCTTGTCTGAGATGAGCTGGAAATCATCATGGTCGCCGCTGAAGATGAAAACATCCATACCGGCCTGTTCGCCCATCTTAGAGAGTGTTCCGATAAGGTCATCGGCTTCATAACCCGCAAGTTCCATCCTGGATACGCCCCAGAGATCGAGGATCTCTTTTACGACAGGCATCTGGGCTGCAAGATCGTCAGGCATGCCCTTGCGGTTTGCCTTGTAATCAGCGCTCATCTTATGCCTGAACGTGGGCTCTCTCCTGTCGAAAAGAACGCAGATGTTATCGGGCTTATATTCGCCCATAACGCCAAGGATGGAGTTGAAGAAGCCGTTTACGGCACCCGTAGGCGTTCCGTCAGGCGCCGTCATCGGTGCGCGTCCGATTACCGCGTAATATGCGCGGTTAATTATCGAGTTACCGTCTACTAAAAGGAGCCTGCTCATTCTCAGTCCTCCACGGGTGATCCGCCCTGGGATCTTTTCTGGTCTTCGATCTCCTTGTTCCTGACAGTATGAGCGGTGCTGATCATGAGCTTGATCCTGTTGAGCTGGTTAGCTTCTGAAGCACCCGGGTCATAGTCGATCGGGATGATGTTCGAATTAGGATACTGGCGGCGGAGCTCCTTGATCATGCCCTTTCCGGTTACATGGTTAGGCAGGCACGCAAAAGGCTGTGCGCATATTATGTTCGGAACGCCGTCCTGGATGAGCTCGATCATCTCGGCAGTAAGGAACCATCCCTCACCGCATGAGTTACCGCAGCTGAGTACGCTTGAAGATTTCTCTGCAAGTTCCTGGATCCTCTCGGTGAGCATGAACTTGCCGCCGGTAGCCTTAAACTCGCGGTTGATGGGCTTTCTCAAAGACTCAAGGAACCTGATTCCCTGCTTCATGATATAAGCGGTCTTCTTGCTCTTTCCGAGGTTCTCAGCCTGCCAGATAGGGTTGTATGCACAGTACAGGAAGAAATCAAGTACGCCGGGCAATACGCCTTCGCATCCTTCTGCCTCGATAACGTCGATGGCGTTATTGTTGGCATCAGGCTGGAACTTTACGAGGATCTCTCCTACAAGTCCTACCCTCGGCTTTCTAGGAATGTCGAGGAGCGGAAGCTGGTCAAACTTCTGAACTGCATACTTAATGAATGCCTTGTACTTTGTGATGACGGGAACGTTCTCCATGTCAACGCCGATATCGGCAAGGCAGTCGCGGATCTTTTTCTTCTGCTCGGGCGACTTCGAATAATAGCTGTTGGGCATTATCTTGTCGTAACGTTCCGTAAGGTCATCGCTGATGCCCTTTGGATTGAGCATATGGCGTCCGATCTTGTTAATGTACGAATACAGCGCATTTGCCGATCCTTCAACCTTCTCGTAAGGTCTGACGCGAAGGAGCAGAGTCGTGAGCATGTCGCCGAGGCTTAATGCCTTGACCGCATCAAGAAGGAATCCCGCGGTATATTCGAATCCTTCGTTCTTCTCGAATCTCTGTGCAGAGATCGTGATGACGGGGATCTGGGGATATCCTGCTTCTCTCAGGGCTTTCCTTAAGAAAGCAACGTAGTTTGTTGCACGGCATCCGCCGCCCGTCTGAGTTATTGCGAGCGTAGTATTGTCAGGATCAATGTCGCCCTTGAGGATCGCATTGATCATCTGGCCGATAACGATTATCGTCGGGAAGCATGCGTCGTTATTAACATACTTGAGTCCGCACTCAATATCTTCCCTCGTTGCCTGCTTGAGGAGCTTGAGCTTATATCCGTGCTTGTGGAAAACAGCCTCAACGAACTCAAACTGGATAGGCGCCATCTGCGGAGCAAGGATGGTGTGATTCTTCTTGTTCTCCTTGGTGAACTCTACCCTGCGCATCGTGTAAGGTGCGTCATCAGGCTGTGCATCTGCAGACGGATAGAGCTTTTCGACAGCCGCACCGCTCTGCTCGAGTTCGGCACGCTCATTCATCGCAACAACAAGCGATCTCATTCTGATCCTCGCAGCACCAAGGTTGCTGACCTCGTCAATCTTGAGGAGCGTATAGAGCTTGCCTGATGATTCAAGGATCTCCTGGACCTGATCCGAAGTGACCGCGTCAAGTCCGCATCCGAAGCTCGTAAGCTGAACGAGTTCGAGGTCAGGCCTTGTAATAACGTAAGCTGCAGCCTCGTAGAGTCTTGTGTGATACATCCACTGGTCGATGACGCGGATAGGACGCTTAAGTCTTCCGGGTCTTGCGACAGAGTCTTCAGTAAGCACTGCGAGACCAAGTGAATTGATCATCTCGGGGATGCCGTGGTTGATCTCGGGGTCGATGTGATAAGGTCTGCCCGCAAGGACAACACCCTTAAGGCCCTTCTCTTCCATTTCCTTGAGTATCTGGGCGCCCTTGTTGCGGATGTCTTCCTTGAAGTTGAAATATTCCTCGGCACCTGCCTGAACAGCTGCTTTGGCTTCTTTGAGCGACACTGCAGTGTAATCGAAGATCTTAACGAGCTTCTCTGCAACACAGTCAAGATTATCGAGCGGCATGAACGGATTGAGATAGCGTATCTCCTTCTCCTTGAGGTTCTCAACATTGTTGCGGATTACCTCAGGGTAAGAGCATACGATCGGGCAGTTATAGTGGTTGTTTGATCCCTGGTTCTCGACATTCTCATACGGAACGTCCGGATAGAAGATAGTCTTGATGCCGCGTGATATAAGGTTCTCGATATGGCCGTGCGCAAGCTTTGCAGGATAGCAAACTGACTCCGAAGGGATAGTCTCCATGCCTGATTCATAGAGCTTATGTGATGACCTTGCAGAGATCAAAACCCTGAATCCGAGCTTGGTAAGCACGGTAAACCAGAAAGGATAGTTCTCGTACTGGTTCAATACTCTCGGGATGCCGATCTCGCCTCTGGGAGCGTCCTCAAGCTTAAGAGGCTGATATTTAAACGTCCTGTTGTACTTGTATGCGAACAGATTGGGGATCTTATCCTTCTGATCTGCAGGCTCTTTATCAAGAGCGATGTCTTCGCCCCTCTCGCAGCGGTTTCCGGAAACGAACTTCCTGCCGTTGGAGAACGTCGCAATAGTGAGTCTGCAGTGATTCGTGCAGCCCGGGCACTGGGTATTCTCAGTCTCCATGGTGAATGAATCAAGATCGTCTCTTCCCAGAAGCTTTGATCTGGCACCGTCCTTGCAGCGTCTCTGTGCGATGAGCGCAGCACCGAACGCGCCCATGAGTCCTGCCACGTTAGGTCTGATGACATCTCTCTTGGAAACGAGTTCAAAGCAGCGCAGGATCGCGTCGTTTAAAAACGTACCGCCCTGAACGACGATGTTCTTTCCGAGCTGCTCCGTATCACGGATCTTGATGACCTTGTAAAGAGCATTTCTGACTACGGAATATGAAAGACCTGCGGAGATGTCTCCAACGGAAGCTCCTTCCTTCTGGGCCTGCTTAACCTTTGAGTTCATGAAGACCGTACATCTCGTTCCGAGATCGACAGGCTTTGTGGATGAAAGCGCTGCAGCGGCAAACTCAGGTGTCGTAAGTCCTAAAGTTTCTGCGAATGTCTGGATGAATGAACCGCATCCTGAAGAGCATGCCTCATTGAGCATGATGGAATCAATAACGCCGTTCCTGATCTTCATGCACTTCATATCCTGACCGCCGATGTCGATGATGAAATCAACGTCCGGGCAGAAGAACTTGGCAGACTGGAAGTGAGCCATGGTCTCGATCTCGCCGAGATCGATGTTGAGCGCCGCCCTGATGATGTTCTCACCGTATCCCGTTACGCAGGAATAAGCGATATAGCAGTCAGAAGGCATCTTCGAATAGATGTCCTTCATGATGGTAACCGCACTCATTACGGGGTTGCCCTTGTTGCTTGCATAGTATGTGTAAACGAGTTCGCCATTGGTGTTGATGACAACAGCCTTTGTGGTGGTCGAGCCTGCATCGAGTCCGAGGAAGAGCGCTCCCTTCTGGTCCTTGAAATCAAGGACAGGGATCATGTCCTTCTTGTGGCGCTCGTCAAATGCCTTTTTGTCTTCCTCACTCTTGAAGATAGGATCGATCCTGATGATGTCGGGAACGAAACCCTCACGGTTCTTGAGCTTGTCGAGAAGATCGGAAAGCAGTACGGGATTCTTGCCGTCAGCTGAAAGCGCTGCGCCCAGTGCAACATAGATCTGAGCGTCATCCGGCATCCAGAAGGAATCAACCTTCTCTGCGAGCGTTCTTTCAAACGCGTTCCTGAGCTCGGAATTGAAGAACAGAGGTCCGCCGAGGAAAGCTACGTTGCCCTTGATGGGCCTTCCGCACGCAAGACCTGATATAGTCTGGTTAACGACTGACTGATAGATGGAAGCAGCGAGGTCCTCCTTAGCGGCGCCCTCGTTGATCAGCGGCTGGAGATCGCTCTTTGCGAAAACGCCGCATCTCGAAGCTATGGTATAAAGCGATCTGTAATCCTTTGCGAAGTTGTTGAGTCCGTCAGCATCTGTCTGAAGGAGCGATGCCATCTGGTCGATGAAAGCGCCCGTACCGCCTGCACAGGTACCGTTCATACGCTGCTCTAAGACAGGATGCATGTAAGTGATCTTTGCGTCCTCACCGCCGAGCTCGATGATTACGTCAGTCTCAGGGTGATACTTCCTGATGGCCACGGTCTCTGCCATGACCTCCTGCGTAAACTTAAGGCCGAGCCAGTTTGCAACAGAAAGTCCGCCCGAACCGGTTATTACGGTGTCGACCATTATTCCGGGGAACTTCTTGTTAAGATCCTCGAAAAGCTCGTTCAAAAGACCGGATACATCCGAATGATGTCTCTTATATTCGCTGTGGATAGTCTTCTCACCATCGAGAAGAACCACCTTTATAGTCGTTGATCCAATATCAAGCCCTAAACTGTAGAACTTGTCCATCTGCTGTCCTCCACTCACGCTTATTTCCTGTTTCCTTTCGAAGGAGCACCCTTCGGCTGGACTATGCCTGACGGTATCTGAGCCGCCGTATCTGAATATTTTGCACCGCTGACGGAACCCGGATTCTGCCTTGTATCAGAAACCTTTGAAGAGGCTGCCGTCCTTCTTCTTGCAGGAATGCTTCCGAAGACCTTAAGAGACTTGTCCTTGAGCTCTGCAAGCCAGCTGAGCTGCTCGTTCTTAAGGCTCTCCCTGAAGTTCCTGTTTACCAGACTTGCCTTGAAATCCTCGCGCAATGAAACGCGGAGGAGCTCATCCGGAACCCCGAGCCCGAGATCAAACATATGACCGAAAGCATCATATGCAACGAGCCTCAATGATTCCATGATCTTCCTTACATTCTCCTCGTAAACGTCAATATCGCACTTGAGTCCCAGCTGGAACATCATGCCGGTGAAATTGAGGTTGATATACGGAAGATTGCCCGAAAAGATCAGATGCAGGCAGATAAGCTTCATATATGACTCGAGATTGATGCATTCCTGATCGCAGATAAGCGCAAGCTGGCCGTCTGCGGTCATTGCTGAAATGTCAGACCTCTCGCCTTCAAATCCGTTAGCCCACAGAAAATAGAGCTCACGGAACACTTCATTTTTAAAATGCTCGAAATCCCTTGTAAGGGGCTCGGCTAAAATCTTGTTGCCGAGATTGAAGATATACTGCATGTATGACACTTCGAGATAGCTCGGAACAGAAAAATATTTGAAATATGCAGCCACGTCACGGCTGTTGAATATGTAAGTATGCAAATGAACAAAAACCTCTACGCATTATTTTTCAGTTAAAAATTATAACATAACGCGCGCGATATATTTGTCAGAATTGGCTGATTTTTCAGGACAAAAAACACCTGAAAATGTTGCTAAACATTAAAACCCGATAACACCGGCCAGACCAAGGATCAGAACAAGCACTCCAAGTGCTATCCTGTACCACCCGAAGCATGTAAAACCGTGCTTCTTGATGAAGTTCATCAAACCCTTGATGACAAAGAGGCTGACGACAAACGCAGTAACCATTCCGATGACCAGAAGCACGATTTCGCTGCCCTGTACATCGCCTTTGAACTTAACGATCTTAAGAAGGCTTGCTCCGAACATGACAGGGATCGCAAGGAAGAACGTAAACTTCGCCGCAGCCTCGCGCTTGATACCCATGCCTAAGGAGCCTACGATCGTCGAACCTGACCTTGATGCGCCCGGGAATACCGCTGCGAGAAGCTGGAAGATACCGATCATTAAAGCATGACCCCAGTTGATCTGGCCAACAGTCTTGATCTTGAACTCCTTGTCCTTCATGATGTGCTCTACAACGATGAAAGCAATGCCGAAAACGATAAGTGCTATCGCGACGACAACATAGTTATAAAGGTGCTCATCGAGCCAGTCGTCGAAAAGAACTCCAACGATCGCTGCGGGAATGCATGCCACGGCGATCTTGAACCACATGATGAACTTATCCTTCATTATCCAGCGTCCGATACCTGAATCCGACAGCGGATGGCTGTTGCGCTTAACGCCGAAGGGCCAGATATCCCACCAGAAAACGACCATAACGGCCAGGATCGCTCCAAGCTGTATGACAACAAGGTAAAGGTCATAGAATTCCGGTGAGACATTGAGTTTCAGGAATTGGTTCAATATGATCATATGACCGGTCGAGCTGACGGGAAGCCACTCGGTAATTCCCTCAACAACGCCGAAAATAAAAGCTACAAAATAATCCCACATAAAATGTTAAGACTCCAAAGTTAATTAGTCTGTTTATCTTATCACTTTTATCATTCTGTTGTATGCACAAACTACGGCTCTAACTGACGACTTAGTTACAGAACTTGAAACGCCTGCTCCGATATAGGTTTTGCCGTCAACTTTGCTCAAGATCTCGATGTATGTGATAGCGGCGGAATCAGAACCGCTCTTCATAGCGTGCTCTGAATAGTCCTTGATCTCAAAATCAACGCCGGTGTATGTCTTAAACGCAGATACAAAGGCGTCAAGAAGACCGTTACCGGTACCTTTGACAATAACGTTCTCTCCGTTGTCCGTAATGACCGCCTCGACTGTGGATATCTGCTCCGAATCCTGAGTCTCCGAGAATGTCTTCAGGCCGTAAGGCTCCAACACATTGATATACTTGTCGTCGAACAGGTCGAAGATCTGCTGTGGAGTCAGTTCGTTCTCGGAACCGTTCTCCTCGGTGGCAGCCTTAACAACAGGCAGGAAACTGCGCTGGAAGCTTCTCGGCAGATGAATGCCGAAATGCTTTTCCATGACATAGGAGATTCCGCCTCTTCCCGACTGCGAATTGATCCTTATGATAGGCTCGTACTGACGTCCGACATCGGCAGGATCGATAGGCAGATAAGGAACTGCCCATACTGTCGAATTACGTTCCTCCATCTTCTTTCTGCCCTTGTTAATGGCATCCTGGTGAGAACCGGAGAATGCTGTAAACACGAGTTTTCCGGCCCACGGGTGCCTCGGCTCGACCTTCATTCCGGTGCAGTCCTCATAAACATCAATAACATTGTTCATGTCCGAAAAATCAAGTTTAGGATCTACGCCCAGCATCAGCATGTTGATCGCGAGCGTAATGATATCAACGTTTCCGGTCCTCTCACCGTTGCCGAAGAGCGTACCTTCCACCCTGTCAGCGCCCGCCATCAGTCCGAACTCGGACGTTGCAACGGCAGTACCCCTGTCATTATGTGTATGCAGAGAAACAATGATATTATCTCTCCACCTTGTATGAGTGCAGAAATACTCGACCTGATCAGCGAAAACGTTGGCCGTCTGATATTCAACGGTTTCAGGCAGATTGATTATGGCCTTATGCTCTTTTGTCGGTTTCCAGATATCGCATACCGCATCACAGATGCGCACGGCAAAATCAGGCTCAGTAGAAGAAAAGCTCTCGGGAGAATACTCCAGTATGAATTCAGTCCCGCTGTTATCCTTTGCAATGTATTCCATGATCAGCCTGGCACCGACTTCAGCCAGATCTATGCAGTCCTCGGGTGCAAATCCGAATACCACGTCTCTTTGCAGAGCGCTTGTTGAGTTATACAGATGGATTATCGCCTTTTTACAGCCTTTTACAGCCTCCATCGTCTTTTCGATGATGTGAGGTCTCGACTGTGTCAGTACCTGTATCGCAACGCCGTCGGGGATCAGGTCGTTATCGATCAGATGGCGGCAGAAATTATAATCCGTTTCGGAAGCTGCAGGAAAACCGATCTCGATCTCCTTGAATCCGATCTCGCACAAAAAGGTAAAGAACTCGACTTTCTGGTCAAGTGTCATTGGCACCTCGAGAGCCTGGTTTCCGTCTCTCAAGTCAACAGAGCACCAGATCGGAGCCTGTGTTATTGCTCTGGTCGGCCACTTACGCTCAGTCATGGGGACTGTGGGATAAGCCTCATATTTCTTATTGTTCATGCCCGGCACCTCCTTGTACCTATCAAAAAGCCCCCTCGTCTCAAACATAGAGACGAAGGGGCGTTCGCGGTACCACTCTATTTCACGGCATAGGCCGTGCACTCACAAGATACGGGATGTTATCCGATATCAGTGTCCCTGTAACGTGGGACAGATCCGTTCAAGTCTAATTGCTAAAGCTTTCAACCGAATGCTCCGGAGCGAGTTCCTTAACCGGCTTCCTGTCTGCTCGCACCACCCGCAGACTCTCTGTAAAGTCGCCTGATGAAGTACTATTCCCCTTCACCGCATTTATCTATTCAATTTCGGTTACTTTAACATAACCAAAGCAGAAAGGTCAACCTTTCAAGGAATTTCAAACATTGTGCAGCACAAAAGCACTGCAAAAGAGATTAATTAAGACCGTTCACCAGTTCCTTGAACATGTCGCCCCTGTGCTCGAAATGCCTGAAGTGATCGTAAGATGTGCCGATCGAAGACATGATAACTATCTCACCCGGCTTTGCCCATTCCCTTGCCTTTGAAATGGCTTCCTTATAGGCATTAACGACATTGTCCCTTGTTTCGGGGAACTCATAAACGTCGCCTTCCTTATCGGGGATCCTGTATATCTCATACTTGCGGCCGTTTGCTTCCTTTTCGATGATATCAGAAACCAGATCGGCATTTGAACCGTACAGGATGATTCTGTCGCAGACATTAAGTATCGCATCGCCAAGGTTATCGTAGATGCACTTCTTATCAGCGCCGCCGCAGATAAGAACACCCTTCTCATTGCGTGCCGCAAGGGCTTTCATTGTGTTCAGTGAACGGTTCGGAGAAGTATCGATCGAAGAATTGTACCACCTGACTCCGTCAAGCTCCCTGATGAACTCGATCCTGTGAGGAACGCCTTTGAAATTCTTTGCGACATATGCGATGTCTTCGGGTTTTACGTAATCGAAAACAGCGCATGTAGCGGCAAGGAAGTTCTCGACGTTATGCTCTCCCGGAATGAAGATCTCATCCGTGCCGCAGATGTCGGTCTTAACGCCCTTATCCTCATAGATGAGCCTTCCGTTCTCGGTATAGGCTCTGCGGTAATTGGGAGAATCAGTCCTCATTACGTTTGCTTTGTCAGCTGAGAAAAGATCCACTCTGCCTCTTGCCACGTCCTTCATGTCATATGTAAGATCGCAGCCTGCGTTCAAAATGACTTTTCCGAAAGGTCCCTGATTCCTGAAAACATTGACTTTAGCCTGGATATACTCATCGTAATCCTTATGAAAATCAAGGTGATTCGGAGTGATGTTCGTGATTATCGCAACGTCAGCCGGTGTCTTCATGCCAAGAAGCTGGAATGATGAAAGTTCAAGAACGACCATGTCATCCGACCGCATCTGTGAGACCTTATCGAGCAGCGGAGTGCCGATGTTTCCGCCGACCCAGACGGTGTAACCTGACTGCTTCAGGATCTCAGCAGTAAGCGTCGTTGTGGTCGTCTTGCCGTCAGAACCCGTGATCGCAAAGCTCTTGGCAGGACAAAGATTCATGAAGAGTTCCATTTCTGTCGTCAGGATCGACCCCTTAGCCTTAAGAGCGGCAAGTTCAGGTGTCTCAAATCTCATCTTCGGAGTTTTGAAAACTATGTCGTAGAAATCATCGTTAAGATGTGAAAGATAGCTCTCGCCCAATGACCATTCGATCTTGTCCGCGATGTCTGATAAAGCTTCGATGTTCTTTTTAAGAACAGGATCATCGGAAGTATTCTTATCGCATGCCGTAACCTTGCAATCAAGTGAAACAAGCCATCTGATCAATGGAGTGTTAGAAATGCCGACTCCGATGACAGCGGCTTTTTTGCCTTTGATATATTCAGCAAAATCATCAAATCTTATATTGCTCATTTTTACTCCTTTTATCCGGATATATACGAAGCATAAAGCTTGCTGTAAAATCCGCCGTTCGCGATAAGCTCGTCATGAGATCCGATCTCCGAGACCTTTCCGCCGTCTATGACGACGATCTTATCACAGTTCGTGATCTGCGAAAGCCTGTGCGCGATTATTATGCTCGTCCTGCCGTTCAGAAGCTCTCTTACGGCCTTCTGGATACGGTCTTCGGTAACAACGTCGACAGATGACGTAGCTTCATCGAGGATCATTATCGAAGGATCAGATGCCATTGCCCTCGCTATCGTCAGAAGCTGCTTCTGACCTTCAGAGATGTCGTCTCTCGAGTTATCGATCATCTCATTATACCGCTTTGGCAATTTTCTGATAAAAGAATCGCATCCGCTCTTTTTGCAGGCATCGTAGACCTCTTCATCAGTGATGTGAGGGCCCGAAAACCTGATGTTTTCCATGACGGTGTCATCGGAAAGCCATGTATCCTGTGTTACGAATCCGATATAGTGGCGAAGTTCTGACCTCGGGATATCCCTGATCGACTTACCGTTTATCAGGATGTCTCCCGAATCAGGCTCATAGTAACGCATAAGAAGATTGATGAGAGTTGTCTTTCCGCACCCGGTGGGTCCGGCGATCGCAAAAGACTCACCCTTCCCCACTTTGAACGAAATGTCCTTCAGCACAGGCCTTCCCGGTACATAAGAAAAGCTGATGTTCCTGAACTCGATGTCAAACTGAACGTCTTTGTCAGGAAGTTCTTCGGGTACCTTTTCCTGAGGTATCTCTTCTCTGTCGAGATGCTCGAAAATGCGGTTAAGACAAGCAAAGCTGTCAGACAGTTCCGTATAGACTGCCGACAGATCATTGAAAGGCTTCATAAACTGATTTGCATATGCAAGGAGCGAAGTGAGTGCGCCGACCGTGATCGTTCCGCCGATCCCCGCAAAGCATCCGGTAAGAACAACTCCTGCATAGATCAGCGCATTGACAAATCTCGATGACGGGTTGCTGATCGAAGACAGGAACGTGGCCTTAGTAGCGGTCTCTTTATACTGTCCGTTGATCTGATCAAAACCTTCTATTCTGACGTCAGATACGTTATATATCTTGCATTCGCGGAAGTTGTTTACAGATTCCGCAGAAAACGAAGTCTGTTTACTTCTTATCTCCGACTGCTTGGCAAATGACTTGTATGAACCCTTAGCAATAAATGATGCAACGGCGATCGATACAGGAGTAAATACAACTACGATGAGTGATATCTTCCAGTTGATAAAGAACATAACCACAAGCGTGATGAGTATCGTTGAGATGCCTGATGCAAACTGGTTAAGGAACAGCAGGATTCCGTCAGAAACAGTCTCAACATCACTGATTATAAGGCTCTGAAGATTGCCTGAAGAAGTGCTGTCGATATATGACATCTTTACCCTGTGCATCTTTGCATATGCGGCATCACGAAGGTTAAGACCGATCTTATAAGAGATCCGGTTATTCATCTTTATCATGACGAACTGCAAAACGGCCGCAAAGGCAAGAAGGAACAGCATATTGATGAGACACTTGATCAGGTATCCCGGTTCTCCGAGGCTGTCTATAGCTCTGCCGGCAAAATACGGGATGGCGACAGTTGCTGCTCCATAGAACAAACCGATGACAACGGACAGCACCGCTAATGCAGCTGAACCGCTCAAAAACGAAAGAAGGCGTGTTAAGTTCTTTCTATTCATTTCGCGCCTCCCTTCATCTGAAGAGAATTCATATATCTGTAGTTTTCGGATATCTTCAGAAGCTCTTCATGAGGCGCGACAGCTTCGATCCTGCCGTCGTCCATGAGAATGATCCTGTCGCAGTTCATGCATGTCCTGACCTTCTGGGATATAAGTATGACCGTCGGCTTATATTCAGCCGAACCGATGTTATTCAAAAGCCTTTTCTCAGTACCCCAGTCAAGTGCGGATGTCGAATCATCAAGAATAAGAAGTCCCGGTTTTCCCGCAAGTGCCCTTGCGATCCCGATCCTTTGCTTCTGTCCGCCTGAAAGTCCTGCACCACCGTCAGAAATAACATAATCCAGACCTTCCTCTTTTGAAGCGACGACATCATCGCTGCATGAAGAAATTACGGCTTCATCAATATCTTTGTCAGTCAAAGACTTCCTTCCGAGAGTGATATTGTCTTTGAGAGAACCCTTGAAAAGCCTTGTCTTTTGAAGGCTCATGCCAATTGATCGTGCAAGGCTCGAAGCCGATATTTCCTTGATGTTGATCCCGTCGATCAGGACCTCGCCTTCCTGACAGTCGTATATACCGGAAATAAGCGAAGCAGCCGTTGATTTTCCGCAACCCGTGCTTCCGATGATACCTATGGTCTCACCGGGTTCAATCTCAACAGAAAAGTCCTTTACCGATTCCTCATTATTGCCGGGATATGTAAAAGAAGCATTCCTGACAGATACCGAAAGAGGCTTTGACGAAGGAAGAACAGCCGTTCCGTTGTTGGCTGTACTCCTGACCTCCATAAGCCCTTCTGCCCTCTTTACACATGCATATGCCCTTGAGACGGATACGATGAGATTGGCAAGCTTTACGAGTTCGATCAGGATCTGTGACATGTAGTTATAAAGAGCCACCACCTGTCCGTCGGTAAGCGTTCCTGCGTTGAAATTAACCGAACCTCTGTAGATGAGAAGGCAAATCGCCAGATTGACCATTGCATAAGTAAGCGGGTTGAGCCAGGATGCAAAATCCGCTGCCTTTGTCTGCGAGATGTTAAGCTTTCTGCTCTTCTCCTCGAACTTCAAATAATCATCGGCAGTTTTGTTAAAACCTCTTATTACGCGCTCGCCGGTGATTCCGTTCGATGTCTTTTTAACAAGATCATCAAGACCTTCCCTGGCTTCCTTATGACGAGCGATCGAAAACTTCATGTTGAGCGCGATCACAACTGCAAGGATCAAAGTACATCCTGCAAAGATCAGTGCCATCGAAGGCTTTACGACGGCTGCCATGATGCATGCACCGATAACGATAAAAGGAGATCTTAAAAGAAGCCTCAGGAACAGGTTAATGCCTGTCTGTATCTGGTTAACATCAGACGTAAGGAGCGTGACGATGCCGGAAGATCCGATCTTCTCATAATCGCTTACAGAGAGTGTCTGTATCTTGTCGTGAAGGCTCTTTCTTATATCAGATGAGATGCCGCATGCAGCGTAGGCAGCAAAATACTGCGCAGTGATGGCGCTTACAAAACCGACGATCGCAAAGAGTACCAGTATCGGAACATGAGACCACACATAGTCCATGTCTTTCATCTTGATACCGTTGTCGATAACCCCTGCAACTATCAGCGGAACGGTAAGCTCAAAGCATGCTTCGAGCAACTTAAACACAGGGCTTAAGATCGAAGCCGCTCTGTATTTGCCTACATGGTCGAAGATCAGTTTCATTATCTGATCAGGCCAGATCTTTCCTGAACTTATTGCATTCGCGGATTACTTCATCAAGATCCAGAGTATTGAACTTTCCGTCCTCATAAAGGATCTTTCCGTCGATCATTGTCATCTTAACGATCGAGTTGTCACCGCTGTATACAATGTTCCTGACGATATTGTTTTCAGGCTGCATCGATGGCTTATTCATGTCGATCATGATGATGTCAGCCTTCTTGCCGGCATCAAGCACATCACACTCTGTAAGGCCCATGCAAAGAGCGCCGCCGCTCGTGCCTGCCTTAAGGATCGTGAACGGATCTACAGCTGCTGCATTCTTAGTCTCAACATTGGAAAGCACACAGTCGAGATACATTTCACGGAACATCGAAAGCGCGTTGTTAGAGCCCGCACCGTCAGTTCCGATAGCGATATTCATACCGTCTTTTACGAACTTATGGACGGGTGTGATGCCGCTTGCCAGCTTAAGGTTGGAGCAAGCGTTAAAGACGGACCATAGGCCTCTCTTCTTAAATATCGCCATGTCCTCATCTGTGAACCAAACGCAGTGGAAACCGCCTCCGCCGAAATCGTATATGCCGAGTTTCTCGAAAAGAACGGCAGGTGTAACGCCGTATCTTTCCTTACATCCCGCAACCTCTTCAGCCGTCTCTGAAATATGTGCAAACACAGGAGCTTTATACTTGTGCGCGAGTTCAGACATGAACTTGAGATTGTCTTCGCAGGTCGTGTATTCGGCATGAAAACCGTAGATGAATGAAATCAAGGGATCATAGGAATTAAGTTCGTTATAAAATCTTTCCAGATCATCAAATCCGCCGAAATCATTGGCAGCTCCGCAGAACACGTGCCTGAAGCCTGTCTCCACCGCTGCCCTGGCATTATCTTCCTTGTGAAAATACATGTCAAAGCAAGCTGTAATACCGCCTGCGAGATAATCTGCATAAGCAAGCTTGGAAAACCAGTAAACATGCTCAGGAATGAGCTTTGCTTCCCTCGGGAATATGGCCTTGTGGAGCCAGTCGTTAAGACAGTATTCATCCGCCAGTGACCTTGAGAACGTCATCGCCGAATGAGTGTGAGCATTTTTAAGTCCCGGCATCAGAAGGTTGCCTTTACAGTCGATCTCACGGTCAAATTTCTCACCTGACGGCGCTTTTGCCGGACCGATATAACTTATCCTGTCATTTTCGGTCCAAAGTTCGCCTTCAATTATCTTGTCGTCCTTCATAGAAAGGATCCTGCAGTTATAGAATCTGACTGACATTTATCTTTCTCCTTCTCTTACATCAGCGGCGCTACAAGCCTGAGTATTGATTTATAAAACCTGACGAACAGGTTCGGTCTTATTGCGTATTTATCGGTTACATTCCTGCATACCGCAAATGTATCTTCGAAATCCTTCTTTATGTCCATAATGCAATCGGTCTTATACATATAGACCGCATTCTCAAAGTGATGGTAAAGGCTTCTGAAATCAAGGTTGATAGTTCCTACAACAGCGCATTTGTCATCACAAATGAACGTCTTCGAATGGTTGAATCCCGGTGCATACTCATAGATACTGACGCCGGAATTGATAAGCATGTGGTAATACGATCTCGTAACACCGTATGTAAGCTTCTTATCGGGAATACCAGGAGTCATGACCCTTACGTCAACTCCTCTCTTCGCAGCGATCTGCAGAGCCCTTGCGATCTCGTCAGACAACACCAGATAAGGCGACATTATCCAGCAGTAATCCTGAGCATTGTTGATCATGTTCAGATACACATTCTCGCCTATCGGTTCATTGTCCAAAGGGCTGTCACAATAAGGAACACAATAACCTTTTGCACCTTCAACGGGAGTCAGAGGAACGGTTTCAAAAGCCATCATGTCATAGTCCTTACGCTTCAGATCAGCAAAATTCCACATCTCGACGAACATCGCAGTAAGGCTCTGAACGGCGGGACCTTCGATCCTGATTCCGTTGTCCTTCCAATGTCCGTAAGGATTGACGAAATTAAAATACTCGTCTGCGATGTTATAACCGCCCGTGTATCCTACCTTGCCGTCAACAACCGTAATCTTTCTGTGATCACGGTTGTTCATGAACAAAGAAAGGAACGGATATGCGGGATTAAAGGCATTGCACTTGATGCCTTCAGACTCCAGTACCCTGACGAAATTATGGTTTATGAAAACCGATGAACCGACGTCATCGTAAAGCACTCTGCAGTCAACGCCCGCCGCAGCCTTTTCCTTCAATACTTCATGCAAAGGCTCGAAAGCCTCCTTGGTCTCGATCGCGTGATATTCAAGATAAACGAATCTCTCAGCTTTCTTTATGTCCTCGATCTGAGCCTTAAAACAATCGTAGGCAACGGGATAGTACCTGATATCAGTACCTTCGTAGATCGGGAAATTATATCCTCTGAGATACTTTGCATTGGAAGCTCTGGCCGGATCCTCATTTCTGAATTCAAAAAAGATATCATCGTTATAGTTCAGATGGCTGAAGACCATCATGTCCACTTTCTCGAGACGTCTTCTGATCTTATGCTTTGAACTGCTGAAGTTGTTGAGCATATAGAACAGAAGTCCCGGGATGGGCACGATCAGTATGACTATGACCCATATGAGCTTAAAGACACCGTTATGGTCCCTTCCGTTGATACCTATTGCAACGATAAGAGCTACAGCCCTGGTTATGATATCGATCGGCGGATAGTTGTGGCCGAGATACATCAAAAGAACGATAAAGCCAATGATCTGCGCAATTACCATGAGTCCGAAGACAATAATCCTTCCGACACTGTTCTTTATCGCTGTCTTGTTCTCTACCGTTCTCTTCTTAGCCATTATCCGATGTTCTCGATGAATGCTTTATATCCGAGGAAAAGATAGTAAAGATCTATCTTTGAGATAACTTCAACCGGTGCATGCATTGACCATACGGGTACACCCATATCGACTACATCCATGCCGAGTTCAGCCATGATGGCTGCGATCGTTCCGCCGCCGCCTGCATCGATGCGTCCGAGTTCGCCTGTCTGCCACGGGATGGAATTCTTCTCGAAGATGTCAGTGATCTCAGCGATGAAATCTCCCGTTGCTTCAGAGCATCCTGACTTGCCTCTTGCACCCGTGTACTTCTCGATCTTAAGGCCGTGAGACATAAATGCTGTGTTGTTCTTCTCGAATACTGAAGCATACTTGGGATCGTAAGCTGTTGTTACGTCCGTGGAAAGCATCTTTGTTGCAGCAAGCGCCTTGCGGAACTTCAGTGTGTTGAACTTATCGATGCCGCCTTCTGCCTTTGCAAACACTTCCATGAGGAAGTTCTCGTAAAGGTTAGATGTAGCACCGGAATTCGAATAAGAACCTATCTCTTCCTTATCGGTAAGAAGACATACGCATGTCTTCTTGGGCTTCTCCTGTGCAAGAAGAGCTCTCAACGCGGGATAAGCGCAGACCTTGTCATCGTGACCGTATGCGGCGATATAAGCGCGGTCAAAACCGACGTCTCTTGCATGTGTTGCGGGAACGATCTCGATCTCCGCAGAAACGAAATCCTTCTCCTTAATGCCGTACTGCTCATAAAGGAGCTTTAATACGCCTGCTTTGAAGATGTCATGTGTCTTCTTGTCATCCGTACAGGGAATTCCGCCGATAATTACATTAAGATCCTCAGCGGGAATGAATTCGGAAGCTTTCTTAGCCATCTGTTCATTACCGAGATGAGGCAGAAGATCAGTGATATAGAATACAGGATCAGATTCCTTCTCTCCTACTACGATCTGGTGTGCCTTGCCGTCATTTGTGAAAACAACGCCATGAACAGCCAACGGGATCGTAGTCCACTGATACTTCTTCAATCCGCCGTAGTAATGTGTCTTGAAGTAAACGGTATCGTTATCCTCATAGATCGGATTAGGTTTAAGGTCAAGCCTGGGAGAATCAATATGGGCACCGAGGATGTTGAATCCTTCTGCAGGTCCCTTCTTGCCGATAACGGCAGCTGCAAAGCCCTTGCCCTTGATGCTCTGGTAAACCTTGTCACCGGGCTTGAGAGTATCTTTTGTCGCAATGTCCACAAAACCCAGTTCTTCGGCAGACTGGATGGCATTAGCCGCAAACTCGCGCTCTGTCTTGGAATCGTCGAGGAATGCCTTGTATTCTTCGGCGAACTCAAAGGTAGCGTTCATGTCGTCTTCAGACGCTGTCTCATAAAGGTTCGGGAAATCTGCGAAAAGCTCGCTCGTTTTGATCTTCTTTGTCTCTTTCTTCTTGGGCATATTATCACCTCTTTCTTAATGAACTTATGATACCATAAAGAAAAAATAAAACTTGTAATTAAAAGGACAATTATGATCACAGACGGACACAACCACACCAAGCACTTTTCCCCGGATGCAGGCCAGTCTATAGATGAACTTATATCTGAAGCCTCATCAAAAGGTTTTACCCGTATCGGCATCACGGAGCACTACGAATTGGACTATCCCGAAGACGGCCTCAACTGGATGTTTGACCTCGAAGAATACAATAAAGTCTTCCCTTCCTGGCGCGAAAAGGCAGTCGCAGCAGGACTTGACCTCCTCATGGGCATAGAATTCGGCTATCAGACTCATGTAGCTAATGAGATCGACAGGATCGCCGCTTCATACCCGTTTGACGTCGTATTGCTCAGCAATCACCTGTTCAGAGGCAAGGATTTCTATGTCGAACGCGAATGCTATAAGCTTCCCAAAAAGGAACTCCACAGGGAATACATAGGAATAATGGCTGAGATGTGCGAGAAATGCAGCAACTTTGACGCAGCAGCCCACTATGACTATATCAACAGGTATACAGATAATCTTGAAAACTTCGTACTCTACGAAGACTGTCCTGCCGAATTCGACAGGATGTTCGAGGCTCTTATCACCAAGGGAAAAGCGCTGGAGATCAACACAAAATCTATCCAGAAACATAAAGAACGCGGCTTTAAGAGACACTTCCCAGACTCTGCCGTACTCAACAGATACAGGGAAATGGGCGGCAAACTGATCTGCCTGGGATCAGATTCCCACTTTCCCGGCACATTCGGAGTCTGCTTCGATGAGGCGGTCCAATATCTGAAGTCCTTAGGGTTCAAGGAATCAGTATATTTCAAAGCACATAAACCGGTTTTCGAACCACTCTAAAAAACTAAGAACCACCTTGGATATCAAGGTGGTTATTTTTGAGTTACTTCTTAACTTTGACTTTCTTACCGCAGTTCTTCTTTTTGAAGATCTTCTTGTACTTCTTAACTTTAGACTTCTTGACCTTTACCGTCTTGACCGAAGATCCCTTCATGGAGTTCTTCACACCTGACTTTGTAAGCTTTGTGGTCTTCTTAATCTGAACGGTCTTAAGGCTTGTGTCAGCAGCAAACGCAAAAGCTCCGATCTTTGTGAGATTCTTGGATGTGATGTTGAACACTTTAAGCTTCGGGCACTTTTCAAAAGCTCTTGTGCCTATGGACTTAAGTCCTGCGCCGCCTGTTACGGATTCAAGACACCGGCAGCCCGAGAAGGCTTTATCTTCGATCGAAACAACATTGGATCCGATTACGAGTTTCTTTAAAATGTGCGGTATGGAAAGCACCATGTTTTCTGCTGTCTGTATGCTTGTAACTTTGTATTTGACACTTTCACCTGAATCGGATCCGTAATGTGTAACAGCATTGGGGATCACAAGTGTTTCAACAGTAGCACCAAATGATTCCAAAGCAACTGTTCCTGTTCCGTCCAAGGCAGGATTAAGCACTTTATAGCTTGTTAAACCCATGCCGTCAAAGATTTCACCTTTTGTACAATAATCATGGACAACCTTGTTCAGCTTATCACTGCAATATGAAAAAGCATTGCTATTTGTAAGCGAATCCTGATATTGGCCGATCCAGACGTAGGCAAGTTTTTTGCAGTTATAAAATGCATTATCACCTATGCTCGTAACGGTTAATGGAACTATAAAAGATGTAAGGCTTTGGCATTGTTCAAAAGCCTTTTCACCGATAGTTTCCAATCCGATACGAGGCAGTGTGAGAGTTTCCAATTGCGAGCACTCCGAAAATGCCTGACTGTCTATAGTTTTTACGTTAGCGGGAATCTTAATCTCCTTCAAGCCGTCGCATTTGTAAAACGCATGGTTTGCTATGATCTTTAATGTACTCGGGAGCGATACGCTTGTCGCGTTTTCACACCAATAGAAAGCGTAAGATCCAATCGCAGTTACTCCATTGGAAACAACGATCTTCGTGATCTTTTGATAATAATCCGCTATCCAGGGCGCCAAAGACTTATCGGAATAACCGTACATGGAACCTTTACCGGAGATCGTTAATACATAGTCGTTACTTAATGACCACTTCAGATTCTTACCGCACTTTCCTGAAGCTATAGCATTTAAAGCCTCTTTCTTATCTTCAGCTTCAGCAACAGGCTTCTGCGAAACTTCAGTTTCCTCAGTCTCAGGCTCCTTCTCTTCTGATGCTTCCTGCTTATCAGTTTCGGCAGGCTCTTCTTTTTGAGATTCCTCAGGCTCCTGCTTCTCAGTTTCTTTTATAGAAGGCTTTTCAGTCTCTTTCGTCTCCTGCTTTTCGGACTCTGAAGGCTCTTCTTTCTCTGATTCAGCAGGTTCTTCCTTCTGAGTCTCTTTAGGCTCCTGTTTCTCAGTTTCACTTCCAGAAGGCTTCTCCGTCTCTTTCGGAGCGGGTTTTTCCGTTTCTTTTGCTTCCTGCTTTTCGGTCTCTTCGATCTGTGTTTCCTCGGTCGCAGTTGTCTCGTCAGCCATGACCGTAACCGGCGCCATGACCATTGACATGCACATTGCCGCTGAAAGCAGCGCGGAAGTTACTTTGAGATGTTTCATGATCTCCCCCAACTTTATATAAATAATAAAAATCACCAACGCAAAATAGTTTACTACTGCGGGCGGAAAATTACACGCATATTACAGATTTGCCCCGTAATTCACGAAAATAAAAAGGGCCGCTCACATGAGCAGCCCTCTTATAAAATTCTTATTTCTTGACCTTAACTTTTTTGCCGCAGTTCTTCTTTTTGAAGATCTTCTTATACTTCTTGACCTTGGATTTCTTGACTTTGACAGTCTTGACCGAAGAACCCTTGAGGGACTTCTTAACTCCTGACTTTGTGAGCTTTGTGGTCTTTTTGACCTGCAATGTCTTAAGTGCTTTGTCACCGGAAAATGCATAAGGACCGATCTTCGAAAGCGTCTTAGATGAGATACTGAAAACTTTAAGCTTAGGGCAATTAGAAAAAGCTCTTGCTCCGATCTTCTTGAGCTTTGCTCCGCCTGTTACTGATACGAGCTCAGTGCAATTAGCGAATGCATTATTACCAATTTCAACAACATTAGAACCGATCACCAATGATTTTAAACTTGTGTTTTGATTTAGCACGATATTTCCATTTAAACGTGTGACTCTATATGTCTGACCGTTCCAATCAACAGTATTGGGGACAACGAGGCGCTCAGCATCAGGATTATAAGCCAAAACTTGAACTTCTCCCCTGCCGTCTATGTCAGGGTTAGTTATCGTGCAGAAGAAATCGCCAGCCGGAACAGGATCATCAGGTTCAGAATAATCATAACGATTAACACTGTTCAACTTCGTGCATCCATTAAAAGTACCAGTGGATGCTGCATCAACCTTTTTTCCGATCCACGCTTCTTCAAGGCTTGTGCAGTTATTAAAAGCAAAACTTCCAAGTTTAGTAACAGACAAAGGAATATTAATTTTCTTAAGTGCGATACAACCGTCAAAAGCTCGCTCACCGATAGAAGAAGCACCTGAAAGCGGGATATTTACCGTAGCGAGGCTGTCGCAAAAAGCAAATGCTGAATCACCAATTGTTTTTACACTTGCAGGTATAGAAATGGAAGTTAAATAGTCACAGTTATTAAATGCCTGTTTACCAATCGATTTAACGGTATTCGGTATGACTATACTCTTGAAACCACACCCAAAGAATGTTCCGGCATTGATGGCTGTTACACCCTTAGGGATGTTGACACTTGTAAGACCGAAGCAACCATCAAACGCATAGGCTCCGATTGTCTTGACCTTTTTCGGAATGGAAACACGTGTAAGAGACTTACAATAGCCAAAGGCACCCGTCCTGATAGATTTCAAAGTCTTGGGAAGTGATACGCTCACAAGGCTCGAACAATCAAAAAAAGCATAGGAGCCAATAGCTGTCACCTTTTTAGATACAACGACTTTCTTGATCCTTGCGAAATACTTGCGCCAAGGTGTATTAACGCTGCCGGAGTTCTGATTAAATTTATAATTGTACATGGCACCTTTACCGGTAATCTTAAGAGTGCCCTTCTTGTCCAAGGTCCACTTGACCTTTTTTCCGCATTTACCCTTAGCTAATAAAGCATCGAGTGCATCGTTCTTTGCTTCAGCTTCAGGTTCACCCGGGTCCTCAACAATCTCAGGTTCATTTTCTTCTGAATCTTCAGACTCATTCTCTTCCTCAGTTTCAGTAGTCTGTGCCTCTGAAGGTGTTTCAGTCTCGTCTGCCGCAACAGGTGCCATAACCATAGTGATGCACATTACTGCAGCCAGAAGCGCCGATGTGAATTTAAGATGTTTCATTTTCTACCCCCTTTACAAATATCATTTATTGAAACAACTTTTATAGTTTACTATCTATCGGGGCAAATTACACTATACTTATAAAAGATAATTGTAAGTTCTTGCATAAAAGAAGGCCGCTCGCTTGAGCAGCCCTCTTTACATCAAATTTCAGGTCTTATTTCTTGACCTTAACCTTCTTACCGCAGTTCTTCTTTTTGAAGATCTTCTTAAACTTCTTAACTTTTGACTTCTTAACCTTGACTGTCTTGACTGAAGAGCCCTTGAGGGAATTCTTCACTCCGGACTTTGTCAGTTTAGTTGTCTTCTTAACCTGAAGAGTCGTAAGAGCTTTGTCTGCGTTAAATGCGTATGCGCCTATCTTCTTAAGAGATTTGGAAGAAATGCTGAAAACTTTGAGTTTCGGGCAGTTGGCAAATGCTCTTGCTCCGATCGTTACGAGCTTTGCTCCGCCTGTTACAGATACAAGTTCAGGGCAGTTGGCAAATGCGTTATCAGCGATCGATGTTACATTAGAACCGATAACGACAGTTTTCAGATTCTTATTCTCGGTGACTGCAGCATTGCGCTCGATCCTTGTGACTTTATAAGATACTCCCTTATATACAACGACATTCGGGAATACCACTTTTTCAGCTGTAGGATCGTATTCCGTAACAGTAACTGTACCGTTTCCGTTTATTTCAGGGTAAGTAACCTTAAAGTGGAAAGGTCCCTGATCTTCAATCGTTTCATTGATATCAGCATACGGATAATATTCAGGCTTTCCAGCCTTGAGGTTTGAGCAACCGTTAAAAGTGCCTGTTGATTTTGCATAAAGCTTTGATGAGATCCATGCATCTTCAAGATTTGTGCAATTGTTAAATGCAAAACTTCCGAGTGTAGTTACTGTCAAAGGAATCTTGAAAGACTTAAGACTTGTGCAACCGTCAAAAGCAAATTCACCTATCGTAGTAGCTCCCGCAATCGGGATACTGACTGTTTCAAGTTTTGTACAATCGGCAAAGGCATTTCTACCGATCGTCTTAACACTTGCAGGGATCTTAACACTTTTTAAGTTTGGACACATTCTGAAAGCTGAATCACCAATACGCTGAACACTATTGGGCAGAACAACACTCACAATACCTGTAACGCCAAAAGCACCCTCGCCGATTGTCTTAACCTTCTTCGGAATTGAAACTTTAGTTAGATTGGAACACATTGTAAATGCATATGATCCGATAGACTTCAGTTTTTTAGGAAGCGAAATGCTTTTCAGATTGGGACACATGCAAAAAGCGAAGTCACCAACCTTAGTTACCTTCTTAGAGATCACAACTTTCTTGATCTTTGATGCATATTTAGTCCAAGGTGCAGTGGATTTACCAGAAGCATTCATAGCATAGTTCTTCATAGCACCCTTACCGGTGATCTTGAGTGTACCCTTCTTGTCCAGGGACCACTTTACCTTTTTACCGCATTTACCCTTAGCTAATACAGCATCGAGTGCATCGTTCTTTGCCTCAGCTTCAGGTTCTCCCGGTTTTTCAACAATCTCAGGTTCATTTTCTTCAGACTCTTCAGCCTCCGTCTCTTCCGCAGTTTCAGTTGTCTGCGTCTCTGAAGGTACCTCTGTCTCGTCTGCTACAACAGGTGTCATGAACATGGAAATGCTCATAACGGCGGCTAACAGAGCCGCTGTCAGTTTCAGATGTTTCATCGTCTTCCCCCTTATTATGAATAAAAATTGAAACAACTTTGTAATATACTATGTTATAAAATAAAAAACACTAAAATAATAAATAATTTTTGCGGTATTTTTATGTGCAAAAAAGAGGACTGCCGCTACAGCAATCCTCATTCTTTAATATCTTTGTACCTGTCAATAAAAGTGGACACGAAAAATATTTTTCTTTAATTCTTTTTT
>R21__coassemble_129_pt1 | contig 62581 bp, 59 predicted proteins | sample R21__metabat2_high_PE_008 | metagenome-assembled genome bin R21
AAAAATCCCCAGTTTGGTCCTCTGTTTTGCGTAAAACAGAGGACGTAACAGAGGATTGTCAGCAAAAAACAGGCGCCGTTACAGCGCCTGCTTTAGTTTTTGAGATAATAACGGATCAAATCTCGATGCTGCCCGTGAAGACCTTTTCGCAGTTACCGGTCATGTAGACTGCGTCGTCGGTGTAGCGGATGATGAGCTCGCCGCCGCGCAGGATGACGCGGATGTCCTCGCCCTTGGGGCAGAAGCCGTTGAGGCAGGCGGCCACGACTGAAGCGCACGCACCCGTTCCGCAAGCGAGCGTCTCGCCGGAACCTCTCTCCCAAACTCTCATCTTCAGCGTGTGGGGGTCAATGACCTTGATGAACTCGGTGTTGACTCTCTCGGGGAAGATCTTGTGTGTCTCAAAGTCGGGACCGATCTTCTCGAGGTCGAGCGCATCGACGAGGTCTGTGAAAATGACCGCGTGCGGGTTGCCCATCGAAACGCATGTAATATTATAAGTCGTTCCGTTATAGTCGACCGGACGGTTGATGACAGAATCTCCGTCAAGCGTTACGGGGATCAGCGAAGGCTCAAGGATTGCCTTACCCATATCAACTTTGACGCGTACGACCTCATCGCCCAGGGTCATGAGCTCGAGCTTCTTGATGCCGCTCTTTGTCTCGACCGTCATATGTTTTTTCTTGTGGCCCGCGACATCGTACATGTACTTGCCAACGCAGCGGATCGCGTTGCCGCACATATTGCCTTCCGAACCGTCCAGGTTGAACATGATCATGCGGCAGTCAGCGACACGTGAAGGCGCGATCAGGACGATGCCGTCACCGCCTACGCCGAAGTGGCGGTCAGACATGTAGACGGAAAGCGACTCGGGTGATGCAACCATCTTGTCGAGGCAGTCGATGTAGATGTAGTCATTGCCGCAGCCCTGCATCTTCGTGAAGTTGATGACCTTCCTCTTTTCGCGCATGTTGTTGATGTCGACGAGCTCGGTGTTGATCTCGCTGTATCTGGACATGAGTGAATCAGCAAGCGCGTCTGCGGTATCGATAGCCGTGAGGCAGGGGATGCCGAGCATGACCGCGCGGCGGCGGAGCTTGACGGAATCGCGCGCGGGCAGACGGCCCTTTGCCGATGTCGAAATGATGTAATTGACCTTGCCGCTTTCGAGCAGTGTCATTGTGTTGTTCGTCTCTGATTCGTGGATCTTGTGGACCGTCTCGACCTTGAGTCCGGCGGCCTGCAGCGCAGCAGCATTGCCCGGCGTCGCGTAGAGATTGAAGCCGAGGGATGCGAATTTCTTTGCGACCTCGACTATCTCGGACTTGTCGGAATCACGTACTGTGATGAGGACGCCGCCGTGCTTGTACATCTTGTAGCCTGCCGCGACAAGGCCCTTGAAAAGCGCCTCAGAAAGGTTGCGGCCGACGCCTAAGACTTCGCCCGTGGATTTCATTTCGGGGCCGAGCTGCGTATCAACGTCAGTGAGCTTTTCGAACGAGAAAACCGGGACCTTAACGCATGTGTAAGGCGACTGGCGGTAGAAGCCTACGCCGTAATCCATGTCGGCGAGCTTCTCGCCCAAGGATACCCTGATCGCGCAGTCGACCATCAGAACGCCGGTAACTTTGCTCATGTAAGGAACGGTACGCGATGCGCGCGGATTGACCTCGATGACGTAGATCTCATCGTCCTTTACGATGTACTGGATGTTTACGATACCGATGGAAGCGAGCCCCTCGCAAAGAGCTCTCGTCGTGTCAACGAGCTTCTTTGCCATTCGGTCGTAGATATGCTTTGCGGGGTAGACTGCGATGGAGTCACCGGAGTGAATGCCCGCTCTTTCGATGTGCTCCATGATGCCCGGAATGAGTACGTCGTGGCCGTCGTAGATCGCATCGACCTCGATCTCTCTGCCCTGGATGTATTTGTCGATCAGGACAGGATTCTCGATGCCCTGGTCCAATATGATGTTCATGTATTCTTCAACGTCATCGTCGTGGAAAGCGATGGTCATGTTCTGACCGCCCAAAACGTATGAAGGACGAAGAAGGATCGGATATTCCAAAGTGTGCGCGGCTTTGAAAGCCTCTTCCTTCGTGAGGACGGAGAAGCCCTTCGGCCTGCTGATGCCGAGCCTTTCGAGGAGTGCGTCGAACCTCTCGCGGTCCTCAGCCATGTCGATCGAATCTGCGGATGTTCCGATGATATTGATGTTGTTCTGAGCAAGCGTCTTGGTGAGCTTGATGGCAGTCTGTCCGCCGAATGCGACGACTACGCCGACAGGGTTTTCTTGCGCGATGATGTTGAGAACATCTTCAGGTGTCAGAGGCTCGAAATAAAGTCTGTCGCCGGTATCGAAATCAGTCGAAACAGTTTCCGGGTTGTTGTTGATGATGACAACTCTGTAACCCAGTTCGCGGAGCGCGTGTACGCAGTGAACAGCAGCGTAGTCGAACTCGATTCCCTGACCGATCCTGATCGGGCCGGAGCCGATAACGATAACGGTCTTTGCGTCGCCGGCATTCCCGATCGAGGCCTCGTTCTCGCCGCCTGCCGCAGCAGAATTATATGTTGCGTAGAAGTAGGGCGTTACGGCCTCGAACTCGCCTGCGCAGGTATCGACCATCTTGTATGTGACGGATACGAGATCCTTGAATCCGGCAACGGAAGAACCCGAGATCCTCTCGAGCGCTTTGTCAGTAAATCCAAGCTTCTTGCCCTTGATATATAGATCAGCGTCGATATTTTGAGAAATCGCCTTCTCGTACTCGGTGAGATTCCTGATCTTATTCAGGAACCAGTTGTCGATCATGGTTATCTGATGGATCTTATCAAGATCGAAGCCTCTGAAAAGACCTTCCGCTACATAGAAAAGTCTTTCGTCAGTCGTGTGGCCGATGCCTGCCCAGATATCCTCGTCGGAGTGATCTTTGAGCTTGGGGAGCCTTACTGTGTCAACGGAGATCTCAGCGCCTCTGAGAGCCTTCATGAGTGCGCTCTCGAAAGAGTCTGAGATCGCCATGACTTCGCCGGTCGCTTTCATCTGTGTTCCGAGGTCACGCTTTGCATATACGAACTTGTCGAAAGGCCACTTCGGGAACTTGACCGCGACGTAGTCGAGCGCCGGCTCGAAAGCTGCAAATGTATTGCCTGTTACGGCATTCTTTATCTCGTCGAGACGGTATCCCAGAGCGATCTTTGTCGCAACCTTTGCGATAGGATAGCCGGTCGCTTTTGAAGCCAAAGCAGACGATCTTGATACACGGGGATTGACCTCGATTACCGCATATTCGAATGATGTCGGATGGAGCGCGAACTGGCAGTTGCATCCGCCCTCAACGCCCAACGCTTCAATGATCTTCAAAGAAGCTGATCTGAGCATCTGATACTCTTTGTCGGAAAGCGTGACCGCAGGCGCGATGACGATACTGTCGCCCGTGTGAACGCCGACGGGGTCAAGGTTCTCCATCGAGCAGACCGTGAGAACGTTGCCTGCCTTGTCGCGGATGACCTCAAACTCGATCTCTTTCCATCCGGAGATGCACTTTTCGATGAGGACCTGCGTGATGGGAGATAATGCAAGTCCATTACGTGCGATCTCGTGGAGTTCTTCTTCGTTGTTTGCGATACCGCCGCCGCTGCCGCCCAGAGTGAACGCAGGACGGACGATAACCGGATAGCCTATCTCCTTGGCAAAATCGAGTGCCGCATCAACGTCGGTTACGACCTTTGAAGGGATGCAGGGCTGGCCGATGCTCTCCATCGTGTCCTTGAACATCTGGCGGTCTTCGGCTTTGTCGATGCACTCGGGTGATGAGCCCAGGAGCCTTACGCCATTTCTTGCAAGGAACCCGTCCTTTGCGAGCTCCATGCAGAGCGTAAGTGCAGTCTGCCCTCCGAGTCCCGAAAGGATCGCATCAGGTCTTTCGGTCTCGATGACTCTCTTGACCGTCGTAAGCGTGAGCGGCTCGATGTAGATCTTGTCGGCCATCCACTTGTCGGTCATGATGGTGGCAGGGTTCGAGTTGATGAGAACGATCTCGATGCCGTCCTCGCGGAGCGCGCGGCATGCCTGCGTTCCCGCGTAGTCGAACTCGGCTGCCTGGCCTATTACGATAGGACCGGAGCCGATCACCAAAACTTTTCTGATATTCTTATCAAGCGGCATGATCAATTCCTCCCCTCATCCATCATCTTCGTAAACTCGTCGAAAAGGAAGTCCGTATCCTTCGGGCCTCCGCATGCTTCCGGGTGGAACTGCACCGAGAAGACCGGCTTGTTCTTGTATCTGATGCCTTCGTTCGTTCCGTCGTTTACGTTCACGAAAAGCTCGCTCGCAACACTCTCGTCGATCGAATCAGAAACGACCGCGTAGCCGTGGTTCTGCGATGAGATGTAAACGTGTCCCGTCTCGAGATTTTTTACAGGGTGGTTCGCGCCTCTGTGACCGTACTTGAGCTTGGTCGTCTTGAAGCCGTGAGCCAAAGCCAGGAGCTGGTGACCTAAGCAGATTCCCATTGTGGGGATGCCCGTCTTATCAAGTTCCTGAAGCGTTGCGATAGTCTTCTTGTTGTCCTCCGGATCGCCCGGGCCGTTGCTGATGAAGATGCCGTCCGGGTTTACGAAAAGGATCTCAGAAGCAGATGCCGAAGCCGGGAAAAGAAAGACCTTGCAGCCGCGGGCCACAAGGCTTCTTACGATGTTTTCCTTGACGCCGCAGTCGATCATGGCAACGGTGTATTTATTTTCAAGCGAATCGTGCTCTTCGACTGAAGGAACGGTAACGGCATCGACCGGATCGACGATCCTGTATGCCGCGATGTCCTTCAATGCCTTGTCCATGTCGGACGGGAGCTCGTCTGTGATGAGACCGTTCATGACGCCCTTTTCGCGCAGGATGCGTGTAAGAGCTCTTGTGTCGATCCCCTTGAGTCCGGGGATGCTGTTCTCCTTGAGGTAGTTATCTATCGTGTCTTTGCACCTGAAGTTCGAAGGCTCTTCGCACGCTTCTCTTACGATGTAAGCCGAAACGCTCGGGACAGGGCCCTCTTTGTCTTCCGGGATCACACCGTAGTTGCCGATGAGAGGGAATGTCTGCACGACCGCCTGACCCTTGTAGCTCTTGTCGGTAAGAGTCTCAAGGTATCCCGTCATTGCCGTTGTGAAAACGATCTCAGAGATCACCTCGCCGGAAGCGCCGAACGCCTCCCCTTCAAATACATCTCCGTTCTCCAATACCAAATACCGCTTCATACTATTTCCTCATAGCATATTGGAATAACCCATCAGATATTTATCAACTTCAACAGCGCAGTCTCTGCCTTCACGAAGTCCCCATACGACAAGCGACTGGCCGCGCCTTACATCACCTGCGGCGAAGACTTTGTCTCTCGATGTCTTGTGATCTCCGGCCGATGCCTTGATGTTGGACCTTGCGTCTGTCTCGATCCCAAAGGACTCAGAGATATAACTCTCAGGTCCAAGGAACCCTGCAGCGATAAGAACGATCTGCGCCGGTATGACCTGCTCTGAACCTTCGATGAGGTTCATCTTCATGCGGCCGTCCCCGCCTTTCTGCCAATCGATCTTAACCGTCTCAACACCCGTCAGTCTGCCTTCGTCATCGCGGACAAAGCTCTTGACTGTTGTCAGATAAACCCTGGGGTCTTTGCCGAATACAGCTATCGATTCCTCCTGACCGTAATCGGTCTTCAGAACCTTCGGCCACTCCGGCCAGGGGTTGTTAGCGGCGCGTGTGACAGGTGGTATGGGCATCATCTCAAGCTGTGTCACGGACTTGCATCCGTGCCTTATGCAGGTGCCCACACAATCGTTGCCCGTGTCGCCTCCGCCTATTATAACCACATCTTTATATTTTGCACTAATGTAATTTGTATCAGAGATATTGGATGAGAGGACCATTTTTGTTGTAGATGTCAAAAAATCGACGGCGAAAAAGATCCCGTCCCCATCCCTGCCGGGTGCCTTGATGTCCCTTGGATTCCTTGCCCCGCACGCCAGAACGACCGCATCGTAGCCGTTTACGACCTCATCTGCGGTGATGTCGCGGCCCACGTCAGTGTTGTACTTAAACTCAACGCCCTCGGCCTCCATCAGGTCTATCCTTCTCCGGATGAACCTCTTCTCGAGCTTCATGTTGGGAATGCCGTACATCAAAAGTCCGCCGGCCCTGTCCGCCTTCTCGAAAACAGTAACGCTGTGGCCTCTTCTGTTGAGCCAGTGAGCGGCAGATAAACCGGCAGGACCCGAGCCGATCACGGCGATCCTTTTTCCGCTTCGCTTTGCGGGCACACGGGGCGTGACCTTACCCTGTCCGTAAGCCCTCTCGATCACTGCGTACTCGTTCTCCTTGACCGTCACCGCGTCGCCGTTCATACCGCATGTGCACGCCTTTTCGCAGAGAGCGGGGCACACTCTCGAAGTGAATTCCGGAAAGGGATTGGTCATTGTGAGCCTCTCGAATGCCTTGTCCCAGAAACCCTTATAGATAAGGTCGTTCCAGTCGGGACAGAGGTTGTTCAGAGGGCATCCCGCGATCATGCCGCAAACGGGCTTTCCGTACTGGCAGAACGGGACGCCGCAGTCCATACAGCGCGACGCCTGCTCTTTTCTTTTTGCTTCGTCCAAAGGTTCATGAAATTCGTTGTAGGTCTTGATCCTCTCCATCGGATCAATGCCCGGGTTTTCAACTCTTCCGTATTCCAAAAAAGCGCCTGTCTTACCCATATGGCTCACCCGTTAACCCTTTCCTGGAAAGCCTTGATCTTGGCTTCATCCCCATTGCAGCCCTGCGCCCTGTATTTCGCGATCGCGGTCATCATTGCCTTGTATTCGTGAGGAACGACCTTCTTGAACTTTGTGACGTATTCATCGAAGTCTTTGAGGATCTCTTTTCCAAGGTAAGAATCAGTCCTCTTAACGTGCTCTTCGATGAGTTCTTTGAGGGCCTGTCTGTCTTTGTCTTCAGTGATCCTCGAAAAGCCTACGAGCGACTTGTTGAGCTTGGTGTAAAGGTCGTTGTGTTCATCGTAAACGTAAGCGATACCGCCTGACATACCTGCGGCGAAGTTCTTTCCGACTTTGCCCAGGATTACCGCAACGCCGCCCGTCATGTACTCGCATCCGTGATCGCCCGTGCCTTCACAGACTACGGTCGCGCCCGAATTTCTTACGCAGAAACGTTCGCCTGCGACACCGTTGATGAATGCTTTTCCGGAGGTTGCTCCGAAGAGCGCGACGTTGCCGGCGATGATGTTCTCATCAGCCCTGAAAGCGAAATGTTCAGGGGCTTTGAGGCTTAATGTTCCGCCTGACAGACCTTTGCCGAAATAGTCGTTCGCGTCGCCTTCAACGTTGATCGTAAGGCCCTTGGGGATGAACGCTCCGAAGCTCTGGCCGGCAGAGCCCTTGCAGTTGACCTCGAACGTATCTTCCTGAAGAGAGCTGCCGAATTTCTTTGTGATCTCGGCACCGAAAAGCGTACCCACCGTTCTGTTGAGGTTCGTGATCTTCACGTCGATGCTCTGCTTTTTGCCTTCTTTGAAAGATTCCGCAAATGAAGGGATTATCACCGCTTCGTCGATCGTCTTGTCGAGCTCGAAATCGTATGCATCTTCCTTCTCGAAATGCTGCTTTACATCAGCCCTTCCGGAGTAAGGATTATCGAGTACAACGCTCATGTCGAGGCCTGCCGGATGTGATCCTTCAGGAAACTTTTTGGGCGCTAACAGGTCAGATCTTCCGACCAGTTCATCTATCGTCCTGATGCCGAGTTTTGCCATGATCTCACGCATTTCCTGAGCGATGAACATCATGAAATTGATGACGTATTCCGGCTTGCCCTTGAACCTCTTTCTAAGCTCGGGGTTCTGTGTCGCAACGCCTACGGGGCATGTATCCAGGTGGCATACACGCATCATGACGCAGCCCATCGTGACGAGCGGCGCGGTCGCAAAACCGAATTCCTCCGCGCCCAGCATGGCAGCGATTACAACGTCTCTTCCCGTCAGGAGCTTACCGTCTGCCTCGATGACGACGTGTGATCTCAGGTTGTTCTGTATCAGGGTCTGGTGAGTCTCAGCGACACCCAGTTCCCAGGGCAGACCCGCGTTATGTATTGACGATGCGGGAGCCGCGCCCGTACCGCCGTCGTAGCCTGAGATGAGGACGACGCCCGCACCTGCTTTTGCAACGCCTGAAGCGATCGTTCCGACGCCCGATTCAGAGACGAGCTTGACGGATATCCTCGCATCCTTGTTTGCATTCTTAAGATCGTAGATGAGCTGGGCTAAGTCTTCTATCGAATAGATATCGTGATGAGGCGGAGGCGAGATCAAAGCAACGCCCGGTGTGGAGTGACGGGTTTTCGCGATCCAGGGATAGACCTTCTTCGAAGGAAGGTGTCCGCCTTCGCCCGGTTTAGCGCCCTGCGCCATCTTGATCTGCAGTTCTTTTGCAGAGATCAGGTATTCGGATGTGACGCCGAAACGTCCCGATGCGACCTGCTTGATCGCGGAGCAACGGTCTTCTGCGCTGCCCTTTGTCGCGATCCTTTCGGGATCTTCACCGCCCTCGCCGCTGTTGCTCTTGCCGCCTAATCTGTTCATCGCGATCGCAAGGCATTCGTGGGCTTCTTGGGAGATCGAACCGTAGGACATCGCGCCCGACTTGAATCTCTTAACGATGCTCTCGGCGGGCTCAACTTCGTCGATGCTGATGCCGCCGTTTTCGGGGAACTTGAACTCGAGCGTGCTCCTCAAAGTGATGTGTCTGTCTTCCCTGTTGATCGTGTCCGAAAACTGCTTGAACAGTTTATAATCGCCGGTCCATGTTGCCTTCCTCAAAAGCGCGATGGACTCAGGGTTATAGAGGTGGTCTTCCTTGTCGGATCTCTCCTTGTGAGATCCCACGATACGCAGCGAATCAGGGGTCTCGAGCTCCTCGGGATCGAAAGCTTTGTCATGCAGTCTGACAGTTCTGTCTTCAATATTCTTGAGCGTGATGCCTCCGACGCGGCTGACCGTATCCGGGAAGTATTCATCCATCAGTTCCTTGCCGATGCCGAGTGCCTCGAAGATCTTGGAGCCCTGATAGGACTGGATCGTGGAGATACCCATTTTCGCGCTTATCTTTACGATGCCGTGAACGACGGCCTGCGTATAAGCGGTGCTCGCTTCGGTATAGTCCTTGTCGATCTGTCCCTCGCTGATAAGCTCGTGGATAGAGTCAAAAGCGAGATATGGGTTGATCGCGCTCGCACCGAATCCCATGAGCGTTGCGAAATGGTGTACGTCGCAAGGTTCACCGGACTCCAAAATGATCGAGATCGCCGTATTCATTCTCGTTCTTACGAGGTGTGTCTCAAGCGCCGCAACCGCAAGCAGCGAAGGGATCGCTACGTTGTCTTTGTCGACTCCGCGGTCGGTCAGGATGAGTATCGCGGCACCCTCTTCATGCGCCCTGTCAGCCTGCTTGTAGAGGCCGTCGACCGCATCCTTGAGTGATGTGCCCTTCTTGTAGAGCATGCTGATGTCGTGGCTCTTAAGGCCCTCAAGGTCAGCATGTCTGATCTTCATCAGGTCGATGTTCGAAAGTATCGGATTATGGATCTTCAGAACGCGGCAGTTCTCTTCCTTCTCTTCGAGAACGTTGCCCGCGATGCCCAGGTAAACAGTGGTATCCGTGATTATCTCTTCTCTGATGGAATCGATCGGCGGGTTTGTGACCTGCGCAAACTTCTGCTTGAAGAAATCGAAAAGCGGCGGATCCTGCTCGGAAAGCGGAGGCACGGGCACGTCAACACCCATCGAAGCAGTCGCCTCGATGCCGTTTAAGCACATCGGGATAAGCGTGTTCGTGAGGTTCCCGTAGCTGTATCCGAAAGCCTTCTGCAAAGTCTTTAACTCTTCGCCTCTGATGCGGACGGGCTTCCTGTTCTCCTTTTCGAGCTCGCTTAAATTAACGAGCATCTGGTCGAGCCACTCGCCGTAAGGCTGTCGCTGTTCAAATCCTTTCTTGATGTCCTCGTCGCTCAGGAGCTTGCCGGATCTCGTATCCGCAACGAGGATCTTGCCCGGACGCAGACGGTCCTTCCTGAGGACTGTGTTCTCGTCGAGATCTGAAAGCGCGCCGACCTCGGAAGATATGATGAGCAGGCCGTCCTCCGTGATGTAATACCTCGAGGGCCTGAGGCCGTTACGATCGAGCGTTGCGCCCAGGATGTCGCCGTCCGAAAAGATTATCGACGCAGGACCGTCCCAGGGTTCCATCATGGTCGCGTAGTACTGATAGAAAGCCCTTCTCTCGCGGCTCATCGTCTCGATGTGCTGCCACGGCTCAGGGATCGTGACTGCGAGCGCCAAAGTCAGAGGCATGCCGCACATTTCCATGAACTCGAGCGTATTGTCGAGCCTTGCGGAGTCTGAACCCGTCACGTCAAGGAGCGGATAGATATCATCGAGCCTGTCCTCTAAGACCTTTGAATGAAGGATGTTTTCGCGGCTCAGCATCTTGTTCATGTTGCCCGTGATCGTGTTGATCTCGCCGTTATGGACCATGAGCCTGTTCGGATGCGACTTCTGCCAGCTGGGGTTCGTGTTCGTCGAGAATCTCGAGTGAACTATGCCGATGGCGGAAATGAAATCTTCCTTATTAAGATCCTCATAGAAAAGCCTCAGCTGGCCTACCAGGAACATTCCTTTGTAAACGACCGTGCGGCATGACAGCGAGCAAACGTAAGTGTTCTCGTCAGCCTTCTCGAAAAGGCGTCTCGCGACATAGAGCTTCCTGTCGAAATCAATGTCTTCTTTGCAGCTTTCCGGACGCTCCACAAATCCCTGCATGATGGTCGGCATGCTGTCTTTCGCCTTGCTTCCGAGCACCTCAGGGTTGACGGGAACTTTTCGCCAACCGAGGAACTTCATGCCTTCCTTTGCGATGATGTCCTCAAAGGTCTGCATGGCTTTCTTATAGAGCTCTTCGGTCTGCGGCATGAAGAACATTCCAATGCCGAATGACCTTTTCGCGCCCAGGGTAATGCCGTCCTTGGCAGCCGCTGCAACAAAATAATCGTGGGGAATCTGAAGCAATATTCCGACGCCGTCACCGGTCTTGCCCTCGGCATCTTTTCCGGCGCGGTGTTCAAGTGTCTCGACGATCTTCAGCGCGCCGTCAACGACTCTTCTTTCCTGAAGGCCGTTAATGTTTACAACAGCGCCGATACCGCAGTTGTCGTGCTCTAATGCAGGATCATAAAGCCCCTGTTTCTTAAAGGGTTCGTTCACTCTGTAGTTGTCCATACCGCTTTATACTCCCTTCGAATTTAGCAACAAAAAAGGCGCTTACCCGGCAGAGTGAACTCTGCAGATAAGCGCCGTTGCTTGAAGTATTTAATTGTCAGAATTATGCTACTGGGCTTTGCGGTTGTCAATACACGATTCAACTTTTTGTTTCCGTCCTCTGTTTGGTCCTCTCTTTTGAGCAAAACTGAGGACCAAACTGGGGATAATGTCCAAAAAACGTGAAAATCCTCTGTTATGTCCTCACTTTCAGTTAAAACAGAGGACCATACAGAGGATTAATCTCGCTGAAAAATAAATTTCAGGTCGGCAAACAACACTTTTACTTTTATTAGAGAGTGCTTTTCGGCGTGCGAAAAAAACTGATATCGGCTGTTGACAATATCAAATCCGCTGTGTTAATATCCCGGCATGCAAAGGTGCATTGAGCAAAGCAGCTCGGTGCACCTTTTTTATTTTAACTGCAATACGAAGGATCTGTCACAACGGTGTGAGTGCATTTGTGGCGGATTCTTTTTGTTTGCAGGAGAACGGGAGGAAAGTTTATGGAAGACGTTTTAAAAACAATGCATGAACAGATCTTCGGCGTGTGGTTCTTAGCTGGAGCAGCTTTGGTCTTCTGGATGCAGGCAGGATTTGCCATGGTAGAGACAGGCTTTACCAGAGCCAAGAACGCGGGAAACATCATAATGAAAAACCTGATGGATTTCTGCATCGGCACCGTGGTATTCATCCTTATCGGATTCGGTCTCTTCCTCGGTGAAGACGCCCTTTTCGGTCTTGTAGGTATTCCGAACTTTGATATATTTACGAATTATCAGACCTTCGACTGGTCAGGATTCGTATTCAATCTCGTTTTCTGTGCCACGACCGCAACGATCGTTTCGGGCGCAATGGCCGAGAGAACAAAGTTCCTGTCTTACTGCATCTATTCAGGAGTCATCTCAGCAGTCATCTACCCCATCGAGGCTCACTGGACATGGGGCGGCGGATGGCTTGCACAGATGGGTTTCCACGATTTCGCAGGTTCCAACTGCATCCACATGGTCGGCGGCATCTCTGCCCTGATCGGCGCAGCGATCTTGGGACCCCGCATCGGTAAGTTCATCAAGGATGAAAAAGGCAAGGTTACAAAAGTTAACGCATTCCCCGGCCACAACATCCCGATCGGCGCTTTAGGTGTATTCATTCTCTGGCTCGGCTGGTACGGATTCAACGGCGCGGCAGCAACTTCACTCGAACAGCTCGGCAGCATCTTCGTAGCAACAACCATCGCACCTGCGATCGCAACAGTCACGACAATGATCTTCACATGGATCAGATACGGTAAGCCCGATGTCTCCATGTGTCTCAACGCTTCACTCGCAGGCCTCGTAGCGATCACCGCTCCCTGCGACACGGCAGATGCGCTTGGCGCTTGCATCATCGGTCTCGTTTCAGGTCTCCTCGTAGTGTTCGGCGTATGGCTCCTCGACAATGTCCTTCATATCGATGACCCCGTCGGTGCAGTTGCAGTCCACATGATGAACGGTATCTGGGGAACAGTCGCAGTAGGTCTCTTCTCCACATCAACAGTACCCGGCTACTCAGTAGCTGACAAAGCAGGCAACGTAATGACTGGTCTCTTCTATGGCGGCGGTTTCAAGCTCCTCGGCATCCAGATGATCGGTATGCTCGCAACAGCAGGCTGGACAGCAGTCACGATCACCATCACATTCTTTATCATCAAGGCAGTCGTCGGTCTCCGCGCCTCCGAAGAAGAAGAAATCACAGGTCTCGATGTTACAGAGCACGGCCTCGTTTCCGCATACTCCGGCTTCTCCATCATGGATACAACAGACAACATGATGGCAGTCAACGAGAACACCGACCTCGGCGTTGCAGAATACGACAAGGCTTCAGACACACTCAAGGAAGCTGCAGTTCCTGTAGTAAATACAGTTGCTCCTTCTTTCGATACAGGCATCCACAAGGTCGTAATCATCGCAAAGCTTTCTCGTTTCGATACTCTGAAGAAAGCCATGAACGACATCGGCGTAACCGGTATCACAATGATCCAGTGCATGGGCTGCGGCGTCCAGAAAGGTGCCGGCGAGAAATACAGAGGCGTCGAGGTCGATACTACACTCTTGCCTAAGGTCAAGGTCGAAGTTGTCGTATCCACGATCCCTGTAGACAAGGTCATCGCAGCGGCCAAGAAGGCGCTTTACACAGGCCACATCGGCGACGGCAAGATCTTCGTTTACAATGTTGACCGCGTCGTAAAGATCAGGACAGGTGAAGAAAACTTCGCAGCGCTCGCTGACGTAGAATAAGACTTATCCCTTGTAGCAGCGAAAGGGCTGATTCCGTTTGGAACCGGTCCTTTTCGTTTGGCGTTTTTGAGACTCCCTCAACACCAGAGTTATTGAAGAAAAGATAATGAAATACCTTGTTTGATATACTAGGGGCAGCACGTCAGAAGAATTTTTTAGAATTTTTGCAACATTTTCGAAAGCCGGTCTGTATTAAGGGCATAAACCAAATCACAAACCGAAAAATGGAGGCAAATAAAAATGAAAAGCTTTACAACAAAGATCATGGCACTCGGACTTACGGCAATTATGCTCACAGGCGCAGTCACTGCATGTAAGACAACAAAGACCGGAGGCGCATCTGAAATGAACGCACAGACAAAGCAGGAACAGGCTGCCGAAGCAAACAGCGGAAAGCAGATCGCAGGCGGATGGACGATCCCCGAATCACACGAAGTCACCGAAGAGCACAAGAAGTACTACAAAGCTGCATGCAGCAAGTATGACGGCACCGGCAGCGGCCACGAGCCCGTCGCGCTCCTTGCAACACAGGTCGTAAACGGAACAAATTACTGCTTCTACTGCATTTCAAACGCAAAGTCTTCCAGCGGCCCCCTCTCACCCGTCATCGCATACGTCAACGTCAAGCCTTCAGGCGAAGCTGATTTCATCAAGACTGACAGGGACATCCTCCCCGGAACCGGCGAACAGCTGCCCGGCGGCTGGGAGAACGCAGCAGATTACAAGATCACCGATGAGGTCAAGAAGATCATCGAAAAGGCTTCCGCAACACTTACAGGCGCAACATATGAGCCCGTTGCCTACATCGGTTCACAGGTCGTATCCGGAAAGAATCACTACATCCTCTGCAAGATGACACCTTCCGTAAAAGAGCTGAACGGCGCTGTATCTTATGTTTTCGTAACTGTCTATGAGAACCTCGAGGGCAAGTGCGAGATTACAAACACAACGGACTACAAGCTCGGAATCTGACAACAACTCCTAAACCATACAACGACCCAAACGGAAAGTGCAGTCTCGTTCAAGAGGCTGCCCTTTTCATTTAAGCTGTTCAGTATCGGAAATCAAAGCCACTGAATAAACGCGGTCTTGTCGGAGCTGTTGTATCCGGCGTTTTCGTAAAAGCGCAAAGTCGAGGGGTTTTTCGAGCCCGTCAGGAGCATCATCTTGTAGCAGTTTTCCTTCACGGCAATGGACTTGGCATAGTCAAGGCACTCGCGCGCATAACCGCGGCAGCGGTAGTCTGCATGTGTCACGACGTTTTCGATGAAGGCGTAAGGCCTGACGCCGCGCGTCAGGTTCGGAATTATCACGCAGACGCAGGACGAGACGATCTTTCCGTCGATCTCGTTGACGATTATATGGTGATTGGGATCTCCGATTATCTGATTCCAGGTCGATTTCAGATGCTCATCGATGGCCGGAACAGCATCTTCGTGAAGGTGAAGATACAGCTCCAAAAGCGCGTTCAGATCGTCAGCTGCGGCTTCCCTTAACATATCTCGTACCCTTGTTCAGCAAGCGCCTCGAGCGCTCTCTCATAATTCTCTTCCTTGACCAGGATGTAGTCGGTGTTGTAAGTGGATACCGCGAATATTCCGATCCGGTTCTCAGCCAGGATAGCAGATATCTTGGACAGGATCCCTATCAGCGAAAAGTCCAGCACTCCCTCGATCCTAAAGCCTCTCCAGCCGTCATCGCGCGCGGTGGTAACTGAAGGAACCGAGGACGTTTTGCACACAAGAGATATCTCTTCGTCCGTCCTTCCGACGAAGTAAAAATCCCCGCCAAGATCGACCGAAGAAACATCGGCGACCTTGCAGACGGAAAGCTCATATGGAATCTTCTTAAGTTTCATTTTACACCCCGGGTCCTGCGACAAAGACAATATACCATACTAAATGCGCAAGCAGCAAAGCGCCGATCACTTCAACGATGCCGAGGATAAAAATGCCGGTCATCTTCGCATTTGCAGCTCTTACCATTCCAATGATCGATAAGACCGAGCCGGGCAGGATTTCGAGCCCGAAAAAGATAAAGGACCAGATTATCAGGAACGGGAAGACGACCCTGCGAAACCTCGCTAGTGCCCAGCCGACACCGAAGCAGGTCGCACCCAGCACAAAAAAGATCACGGGCAAGATCAGGAAGACCTTCGCAAGTTTGTCGGAACGCTTTTCTACCTGATTAGAGCTCACGGCCGCCTCCTTATTCTTCCACCCTGCATTACTCCGGCCGTTATCTTTTTAAAAAGTGTTTTCATGTATCATTGATCTCCGTCTTCATTTGGAAGGAATTCCATGACTTCGTCATCGGGCGAAAACTCGGTGACTCCATTCTCGTTGGAATTGAGTTCTTCTCTTGGAATGACCGAACGGATGACCGCCGTTACGACTTCGTATTCCTCCATCATGGCATCATGTTCGGTTACGATCGTGGCGGCATCGCCGTCGTTTGCGGCAGCCTCGAGCTTTGCTGCGCGCACCGACAGTGCTGTTGCGCCTATCATCTTAGAAGAGCTTTTGAGTGAGTGCACATAGATGGCGTAATCATGCCAGTTTGCTTCGTCATAGCTCTTCTGCAGATTGTTGCCCTTTTCGATCTCTCCGTATGCATATTCGGCGAGTAGCGAGCGGTAGAGAGCAACGTCATCCTGACAGTAGCGCAGGCCCGCCTTCGGCTCGATGCCGACGGATCTGAGACTTGCGAATTCCGCATCTGACGCAGAGGATTCCTCTTCGGGATCCGCCGTCTCATCCGTAACAAGCTCCACCTTGCGCCTGGGAAGATGCTTGAGGATCATTCTTTCGAGCGCAAAGCTGTCGATCGGCTTTGCGAGATAGTCGGTAAAACCTTCGGAAAGATAGCGCTCTTTCGCGCCGATGACTGCATCCGCCGTAAGGCAGATTATCGGGACGTCGCTGCTCAATCCGCCTTCTGTCGCGCGGATCCTGCGGAACGCTTCGGTGCCGTCCATTTCGGGCATGCGCTGATCCATAAAGATGATGTCGTATTTGGTCCCGGCTGCCATCGCAACGGCCTGCGCGCCTGACTCTGCGGTATCGATCTTGATCTTGGTGTTCTTCAGGAGATTGTCGACGACCTTCATGTTGATCTTGGTGTCGTCAACGACAAGGATGTGTGCCAGAGGCGCACGGAATGATTCCCTGTACGGAATGTCAGCGGGAGTATTGTCCTTAAGGCGGTTCTGGAAGTCGCCGATCGGAGTCTCATCAAGAACGTTCTGCGGGATCGTGGCGGTAAAGATGGAGCCTTTGCCGTACTCGCTCTCAACATCGATCTTGCCGCCCATGAGCTCAACAAGATGATGCGTGATCGGAAGGCCCAATCCGGTGCCTTCGATGGTGCTGTTGCGCTCCATGTCAAAACGCTCGAACCTCTCAAACAGCATCGCCTTGTCTTCTTCTTTGATGCCGATTCCGGTATCCCATACGCCGATTATGAGGTGGATCCTGCCGGCCTCAATCTTCTTGCTGCGGACCTTAAGAGCAACGGAACCCTTGTCCGTGTACTTAACCGCGTTGTTAAGAAGATTCGTCAGGATCTGGCGGATGCGGACCTCGTCGACCTCGAGTTCGTCGGGGATCTCGGGATCGACTTCCACGCTGAAATCAAGGCCTTTGTCCTGCGCCTTGAAAAGGATCATGTTGTTGATGTCGTTGATGAGCGAGCTGAGCTGGTACGGCGCATTTACGATGTCCATGCGGCCCGCTTCGATCTTCGAAAAGTCGAGTATGTCATTGACGATGGCGAGGAGATTGTGGCCTGCCTTCTGAATGTCTCCGGCGTAAACGCTGATGTTTTCGAGGGATTCCTGAACAGCGAGCGGATCGCTCTCGGTGATGCCCATCGCTTTGTGGTCCTCGCGGATGATCATCTCGTTCATGCCGAGAACTGCGTTGATGGGCGTTCTGATCTCATGCGACATATTCGCAAGGAAGTCGCTCTTGGCGTTGTTTTCGCTCTCTGCGCGGACCTTCTCCTCCATGAGCTTGCTCTGCGCTTTGATGAACGGCTTTACGGTAAAGAATGCCAGAACAGCTGCGAGAAGCTGGGTGATCACGAGGATTATCAGGTAGGTGATGACGGATGCCCTGGACTGCTGGGCCAGCTGGCTGTCGAACCACTCGCTCGAAAAGTCGGCGACAACGATCCCGACAACATTTCCGGAAGAATCGAAAACAGGGCTGTAAGCGCTGTAGAACCTGCCCCACCTGTCAGTATAAGGAACCTCATCGACTGAAGCAGCGCCTTTGGCCGCCTTTGCAAGCGCGTCCGTATACTTAACGCTGTCACCGTAGCTTGCGGGCGTTACCAGGTCAAGGTCCATCGTGAAAATGAATTCCTGAGGACCTGTCTGCTTGATGCAGTAAACATATTCGAGCTCGACATTGTCCCTGAAGACTGAGAGCGTGCTGTAGACCTTGTTATATGCTTCGCTTCCGACTGTCTCTTTGGAGAAGGTCTTCATCACCTCGCCGTCAACGGATCCCGCCGCGCAGTTGGAAATATCGAGCATGCGCTGCTGAATGGCCTTTCGTATGCCGAGTCTTGACATGTAAATGGAAACAGAACAGAACAAGGTGCTTGAAATAAGCAGTATGCACTCTACCATCAGTATTATCCTGGTAGACAGACTGTACCTCGACGACACGAATTGTTCCCCCGGTTGATTTTCTAAAATATTATATTAACTGATAAAGCCTCATATAATCAATGCCGGAAAGATGGTATAATTATATAGTTGTGGGTAGTAAGGGATATTTTTATGACATGGAAATCTAGACCGTTTAACAAAATTGACGCTGATCCGCTTAAGAAAAAAGCGGATGAACAAGGCGATGTTTCGCTGCTCTCTGCAGATTCTTCAAAGTGCCCGACGTGCGGTTCGAACATCTTTTTCGAGCCTGAACTCGGCGGCCTTTTGTGCCCTAACTGCGGCAACGTATATTCGCCTGATACGATGGAGCCCCGCGGCTCTCTGGGCGTAACCAAAGAGCATGACTACGTCGGCGACGTTGATATGTCCGATGACGATAAAAAACGCCACGAGATCGTCTGCAACAGCTGCGGCGGCACGCTCGTAGCCGATGAACTCACGATGTCAACGATGTGCCCTTTCTGCGGTTCGCCTGCCCTCATCACACGAAGGATGAGCCGTGAATTCAAGCCGGATTACATCATCCCGTTCAAGATCGACAAAGACCGCGCCGAAAGCATAATGAACAATTGGATCTCCAGCAGGAAAAACACTCCGGCCGGCTTCAAGAAGAAATGCCGCACAACGCATCTGACTGCACTCTACGTTCCTTTCTGGCTCGTTGACTGCAGCGTCAACTCCGATCTGTCAGGAACCGGAAAGTTCGGCACCGTTATGGCATCAGATATCTACGAGGTTAATTCAAATCTCAAGTACTTTGTCAAAGGCGTTCCTTTTGATGCATCGCTCCAGATTCCGAACAAGCTCATGGAGGCTGCAGAACCTTTCGATTACAGCGAGATGGTCAAGTTTGAGAGCAAGTATCTGCAGGGCTTTTATGCAAATAAATATGACCAGCTCCCGACGGAAATGGTCGACAGGATAGTTAAGCGCATGGACAGATTTTCGCTCTCGACGACTGACATGCTGGCAAAAAAGTTCGATAAGTTCGAAGACAGATTCGATAAGCATTTCACATGGCTGAGCGACCTCAAAGTCAGCTACTGCCTGCTTCCCATATGGTTTGTAACCGTTGATTTCCAAGGCGAAAAGTACCAGTTCGCGGTAAACGGCCAGACCGGCGAAGCATGCGGCCGTGTACCGGTATCAGACGCTGTCGATTTCAGGAGCAAAATGCTCCGCTTAAGCTCCGGCCCCTGGAAATTTGCCACTATTCCTATCGCCGGAATATTACCCTTTATTATCATGACTATCGTCATGGATTTTAAAGTTACTCCGGTCAAAACGTTTATCATAGTATTGCTGACCGTTTTGCTCGTGCTGGACCTTATCTTACTGGTCGCATCATTCATCATGAATTTCATATGCAGACACGTGACTGACTTCGGCAACAAAGCATACGACCTGAACGATTACGACAAAGATCCGGGGCTGAATGCTTACTACGATTCCACGCGCAAGTCCGAACGCCAGATATCCGAAAAGCTGCTCCGCCACACCGTAAATGTCACGAACGAACAGGGTAACATCATCGACCAGCATTCCATAGAACTCTGACGGCCCGAAGCGCAGTAAAACACCACGTCTATCAAGTCCGGTTCCTTTTCGGGGCCGGACTGTTATTTGCTTCACAACAGCTACTTTGGCCGCCGCAATGGGGAAATTAACCGAAAAGGTATCCATTTCGAACAAAACAGATACCCAAACAGCTACTTTTCCCACCGCAAAGGGGAAATTAACCAAAAAGGTATCCGTTTCGAACAAAACAGATACCCAAACAGCTACTTTGGCCGCCGTTCAGTGAGAATTTGCCCCGATACATATACTCGAGCGAAAATGTATAATTAAGGCAGTTTCACAGTACACGCCGTCTCTTGCGGTACGTGTCGGAAAGGTGCCCTTATGAATTCATTTTCTGAAAAGATCCTCGGAAACGTAGGCAAGGTCATCGTCGGAAAAGACGATCAGATCGAGCTTCTTCTGATCTCCCTGCTGGTCGGCGGACACGTGCTTCTGGAGGACGTTCCGGGAACCGGCAAGACGAAGACAGCAAAGGCTCTGGCCGCATCACTCGACCTTGATTTCAAGCGCGTGCAGTTCACGATAGACCTCCTTCCTTCCGACCTCACGGGCATCAACTTTTTCGACCGCGAGACCAACTCTTTCGTATTCAGAAAAGGACCTGTATTCACGAACATCCTTCTGGCGGACGAGATCAACCGTGCAACCGCAAGGACGCAGTCAAGCCTTCTCGAGTGCATGGAGGAAAAGCAGGTAACGGTCGATGGCGACACAAGGAGATTAGAGCCGCCGTTCCTCGTAATCGCAACGCAGAACCCGGTCGAATCACAGGGTACTTTCCCGCTTCCCGAAGCGCAGCTTGACCGCTTTCTCATGATGATCAAGATGGACTATCCGACACACGAAGAGAGCATGGACATCCTCAAGAGATTCGCCACGGAAGACCCGCTCGACAAACTCGCTCCCGTCACTGACAAAGAAGAACTCTTCGCGATGCAGGAGCAGGCAAAGAACATCTTTGTATCAGACCTTCTCTACGACTACGCAACCAGGATCGTCGAGGCAACAAGAGGTTCGGGTGACATAGCGCTCGGTGCGAGCCCGCGTGCGCTCCTTGCTTTTGTGGCCGCTGCCAAGGCGAGGGCTTTCGTAAGAGATCGCACGAACTGCATCCCCGATGACTTCAAGGCGCTTGCCGTTCCGGTCCTCGCACACCGTCTCACCATCCGCCTGCAGCGCTCAGTTTCAAAGGAAGGCAGGTTCCTTTCCAAGCGCGATGTGGCTGAAGAGATAATCAACAAGATCCTTGAACAGATCCCCTGCCCGACTGAGGATTTCAGCAGGAACTAAATGGAAATAATCGTTCTCGTCGGTATACTCATTGCGGTCTTCATGGGAGAGATCCTCTATTACCGCATGCATGCGCTCGATGAATTAAGCCTTAAGGTCGACTTCTCCAAGAACGTCGCGGATTTCGGCGAAAAAATCGAGCTCATTGAAGTCGTCGAAAACAGGAAAAAACTCCCTCTCCCGTTCATCATCCTCAAGTTCGAGACACCCCGCGAGATCAAGTTTTTCGACGAGGTTAACGCAACGACCTCCGACTTCATCTACCGCGAAGACATGCTCACGATGAAGGCCTTTTCGAAGCACACAAGGCGCATCAAGGCAAAATGCAGCAAGCGCGGATACTATGTCTTCCCGAGAGTCGGCATCACGACATCGGACCTCTTTCTCATCGAGCGCTTCACAAAGGAATTCGACAATGACTCGCATCTGATCGTGCTTCCCGAGCTCGTAAGGACGAACATCATAGATATCCTCGTTTCGGTCACGCTCAGCGAAATGCAGTGCAGAAGGACCCTCCTGACCGATCCGTTCTCGCTCTCCGGCATCCGCGAATACGGCCCGAACGATCCGATGAAGAGCATCAACTGGAAGGCGAGCGCCAAGACGGGCGACCTCATGGTCAACCAGAATGCCTCGACATGCACGCAGAAAGTGCACATCTTTTTGAACCTGGAAAACTATAATCCCAAAGGCTCGACATCGCTCCTCGAAAAGGCGATCAGCCTCACTTACACATACCTGATCGAGCTTTCGCAGCTCGGCATTCAGGCATCGCTATACACCAACGGAATAGACATCCTGACGGGCAATCCCGTCGTATCCGAGAACGACCCGGGATCCCCTGAAAAGCGCGGGATAATGCTCGCGGGGATCGATCTTAAGACGCCCGTCATCCCGTTTGCGGAGATCTTCGAAAAGTACGTTTCCTCAACTGATCAGAGCGATTTCATCCTGATCATATCCCCCCAGTTCAGCGACAGCTTCCGCATGTTCCTGGCTGACATTAAGACCATAAGACCTTCTCTTCTCTGGCTGATGCCCTGCTACAAGACGTCGCCCGAAGTGCACCCGGAGCCGGAGATCGAAAGCTCTTACCTGAGGTGGGAGGAGGTCGGCTATGACTGAACAGGATACCAGGAGGATACGCGAAAACTTCTTCGCCGAACTTTTGCTGTCGATGATAATAGCGACTTCGATCCTGTCTTGTCTCATGGCGGTCAGGGGCTTCAGCGAATATATCACGATAGACGCATACGATCAGTTTGTAACACTGTTACTAGCTGTGGCCCACACATTTATCAGAAGAAAATGGCCGAAGCTGATGCCTTGTTTCCTGATCCACATCGTCTCATCAGCCGTTTTCTATTTCGCGCTGATAATGATCCCTTTCCTGCCGTTCGGAGATCACATCGCGAACATGATCTATCTGGCGGTCATCGTATTCGTATTCACGGTATTTTCGATAAGCTACAGGCTGAATCCGACGTTCTCCGCGAGCGATTCCCAGGTCATCGCTTTCCCTGCGTGCATTTTCCCGGTCTGCGGCATCTTCTACGCCATGATGAGGCGCACGGATCTCATCGAAAACATCATCATCAATACCATCGTGATCGCCGTTATGTACCTTGTAATGCGCCAGATCGCGACATTTGACGAGAAGTACTATCACTCGATCAGAAAGTCAACGAGGCCGGTTAAATTCCTCAAGAGGCAGAATTACCTGACGGCTCTGGGCCTTGTCGGCGTCTTTGCGGTCTCTCTCGTTCTCCTGAAGATTCTGCCCATATCCGTTCTTTCGAATGCGATACAGAACTTACTGCTCGCGATCATACCGTTCCTGATACGCCTGCTCCTCGCGATCCTTGATCTGATCAGCAAGCTTTTCGAGGGCACTGAAAATTCGGATGCGACCCAGGGCTTCATGATCGAACCCGAGGAGGTTGCCAAAGACGAGCCCTGGCTGCGCGTACTCGGCATCATTATCGCGATACTGATCCTGATCGGCCTTGCACTCTTAATCATCCGCGTGCTGCGCCTGATCATCCTCAACGCGCCAGTTTACCGCAAGAGCGACGAACCCGTCAGCGACGGCAACATCATCGATACGATCGAGGACCTGCGCCCCGATAAGAAAACTTTGTTCAGGAAGAACCGAGATTTCGGCAAAGGATATGAGCGCCGCATCAGAAAGCAGTTCTACGAGAAGACCTCACGCGCAATGCGCAAAGGCCTGCCGGTCTATGCTTCCTCTACTCCCGGACAGATCGAAAAAGTCCTTAAGTCGAACGGCGACAAGGACATCGCAGCTTTAAGACAGGAATACGAGAAAGTACGTTACGGTAAATGATATGGAACTGACGATTCTGATGCCCTGCCTGAACGAAGCTGAAACTCTGGCCCTATGCATAAGAAAAGCCCGTGCCTTTCTCGAAAAGAACAACATAGACGGAGAAGTCCTGATCGCCGATAACGGCAGCACTGACGGCTCCGCGGACATAGCCGAAGCAGAAGGCGCACGCGTTGTCCATGCGCCCGTCAAAGGCTACGGGAGCGCTCTCATCAAAGGATGCGGAGAAGCAAAAGGCAGATACGTCATCATGGGCGACTGCGATGACAGCTACGATTTCTCAAACCTCATGCCCTTTCTCGAAAAGCTCCGCGAAGGCGAAGATCTCGTTGTCGGCAACCGCTTTGCGGGCGGCATCGAAAAAGGCGCTATGCCCTGGAGCCACAGATACATCGGTAATCCTTTTCTCTCCTTCATCGGAAGAAAGCGTTTTCACAGCAAGGTAAAAGACTTCCACTGCGGCCTCAGAGGCTATAACAGGGAGGCTATACTGTCGCTTGATCTTCAGACGACAGGCATGGAATATGCCTCCGAGATGATCGTAAAAGCCGGACTGAAAGGATTAAAAGTAACTGAAGTCCCCACAAGACTCAGAAAGGACGGAAGGAGCGGCCGGCCTCACTTGAGGAGCGTGAGGGACGGCTTCAGGCACCTTAAGTTTCTGCTCACGTTCAAGGGGTAGTCTGTTCCTGAATCCGCCTGTAAATGACGATGCCGTCGTCTTCGTTTTCGAAGACCTGCTCATAATCAGGCTCGCCGTAAAGATAGTCGTCCATATGGCTGCCCGATGAGACAGCGAACCAGTCAAAACCATATTTCTCTATGAATTCCGCATAATCGATATCGCCTGTCCAGACCGCCAGGGCCTCTTTGGTAAAGGCCTTTTCGCCGGCTATGTGCGTATGGTACAGCTCGGGCCTCGCATCGAAATAGATCTTATATCCGTCGATGAGAAAATACGGGCCGGAATTGAAATCGGTATAGAGCGTGACCTGATCGGGCGGCGGCACTGAATCGAGCATCTTCTGAAGGTCGTCTGTCTTTTCGTTTTTGTATTTGAAAATGAGATTAACCGAAAGGATACAGACCGCAACAAGGCCCCATCTGATCCATCTTTCCTTCTTTTCGATTAGCTTGAAATTCACCATGAGCTGGGCAAGCGGCAGGACAAGAGTCCAGCAGCAGCGCTGGAAAAGCACTGACATGAAGACGCATCCGGCGGCAAGCAAGAACTGCGCTGCGGTGAGTTTATGCTTGACCGCGGCATATACCAGGAGCGCGACGATCATGGCGATCATGACCGGATAGACCGACCACAATTTGGGCGGCTGGCACTCGTAGATATTGAAGCCTTCGAGCGAGCCTCGCGAATAGAAAAGATAAAGCGTTCCGTGAATTCCGTTGGGACTCAGCATCGAGCTTACGAGCCCTATCCCGATCGCAGCTATCGCCTGCAGATTGATGCCGAATCTTATGCTCATCCTGTCTTCTTTGATGACGGGAATGTAGCACAACAGCCAGAAGACCGGGAACAGTATGTTTGAAGCCTGCCAGTTGACCTGGAAGATGAATATCGCGGCGATGAGAAGAAAGAACTTCAATGTCTCTTCCCTTGTGTGTTCCTCTTTCGAAAAGTACCTGTGAAGGAGCGCAAGTTCCAGGAGCGATATGGAGATCGTGATCGAGAACGGCCTCGTGCTCGTGAACTCGCCCAGGAGAATCCACAGGAAGACTGCGGAAACAAGGGCTGTCCTGCAGTTCTTAAACAGCTCTTTGCAGTAAATGAACATGCATCCCAAAAGGATGACGTCAAATAAGATCCCGAGTATCACAAGTCCGGTGTATCCGCCCAGAGAGTACGCTATGTAATTGGAAGCGTCGCACATCCACTGCTGTACGATGGTCGGAACATCATCCGTGATGAGCCAGTATGCGGTCGTGGGAAGCGCGCGGTTATTGACGATGTATCTTCCGAGATCGATGAGGAAAAAACTGTCGTGATCGGGATTGCGGATAAGGCCTTCGCCGGTCAGGAAAATGATGACCCCGGCGGCAAGGAGCACATAGCTGATCTTATCTGTTAACGTGAGGCTTTTCTTCTTTTCCATGAGACAGATTATACCTCATACCGTAATGCGGATCTGCTTCCACTCGGCTGTGAGCTTATCAACGCTCCACATCGCGTTTGCAGGGCTCGTGGAGGGCAGGCAGATGCCTTCGCGCTTAACGTCCGGATACATGTATTTCTGATACAGGCTGTACGCCTTCCTGCCGTTAAGAAAGACCGCCTTTATTCGGGCGGTCTTAAGGATATGACTTATGTCATTAACTTTTACATTACGGATGCTCGCGTCAGAAGAACCCTCGATGTCGCATGAACCGATAACGTCCCAGAGAGCAATGTGATTGCGGAGCAAAAACGCTTTCTTCTCATCAACCGTCTTCGGCACTTCCTCACCGAAAACGCGTGCAGTCACTTTCCAGAAACGGTTTTGCGGATGTCCGTAAAAGAACCCTTCTTCCCTGGACTTGACCGAAGGAAAACTTCCGAGGATCAAGACACGCGAATCTTTGTCGAAAACAGGGTCGATCGGGTGGAGCATCAGGCTTTATTTTGACTTCTTTGTGCCTGAACTCTTTTTCTTTGAGCCGGAACTCTTGCCGTTCTTCTTTCCTGCCGTCTTCTTTGAAGAAGTCTTAACAGCTACAACGATCAGAATGATCACTGCAGCTGCAGCGATACCGCCGAAGACATAGACAAGAACATTGGACGAGTTGAACGTTACGATCTGACCCTCGTCCTTGAATCCGTACTTGCCGGAAGTCATGTCCTTTTCGACGTCGTCGCTAAGGGCCTTGTTCGCCATGTCCTGCTTTTCGCTGGCGTCGATCTCGACCTTGCCGTTATAGCCGACGCAGAAATAACCGTATTCCTTCGCAAAGATGACAGCCATTTCGCCTTCTTTGCGCTCAGCTTCATAAGCCCATTTCTCGAAATCGGGAACCATCTTTCCCTTCTGTACGGGGACGGTGCCTGCATCCCTGCAGACTCCCGAGTTCTTTGCATCAGCGCCCAGCTTCTTGAGATCGTCAATGCTCTTGCACTTGCCGAGCATCTCATCGGCAGCTGCTTTTGCCTTCGCCTTTTCGTCAGCGGATGCGGAAGCTTCGGGAGCATAATGGAGCGCATATGTGATGCTGGGGATCATCTTCTGGTCTTCGGGAACGTTGAACTCTTCAACGAACTTCTTCTGGTACTTGCCTGCGAGTGTTGAATTCTCGAGGATCTTGCGGTAAGCCTGCTCATCGCACCGGGGTCCGAAATAGATCTTGATCGCCTTGTCGAGCGTTATTCCGGAAGGCTTTGCCTGTTGCTCGTACAACGTGTTAACGTCATTGTCGATGCTCTTCATGTCTTCCTCGTTGAGCGAAAGGCCGGCTTCCTTGGCGCGTCTCATGATGATATACGTGCTGTGGAGATACTGCTCGGCCTGCTCGACAAGATACTGTCCGCAGGTCTTGCCCGTCGTGCCGTAAGCGGCCGTAAGATCGATCCTTCCGTTATTTGTGGAAGGGAGATAGCCGTATGCCGCATACTGGCTGAGCTGCATGAAAGTCAGCAGAAAATAGTAGTTTGATTCATTGACCGGGATCTTCTCGCCGTCAAAGACATACTGGTGATTGAGATACTGCGGAAGCTGATTTCCGTACATCGTGTCAAAGCTCATCTTCGAAAGATCCGTCGTTGACTGTGTCTGCGCGGTTCCCGTTCCTGCAGGCACGGAAGGCGTGGTCTCGTCAGCCAGAACGGCAGCTGCGGATGTCATCATCATTGCAGCCGCAACAACGGCTATTGCCAGTTTTTTGATTATCTTCATAAAAATACTCCAAAATGAGATTGTGCCGGCGGCTTTTCGCCCGCATTTTGCGATATTACCCTATTTATTATTATTTATCAACGATTCAGATGCCGTCATCAAAATCATCAGGTTCTTCGTCGTCTTCATCATCTTCCTCGTCGCCGTCATCCCCTGCTTCATCAGGATCGTCCCAGCCAACCCAGTACGGATTTTCTTCGTCGTCCAGATTTCCGCCGTTTGCATCATAAGCCCACTCGTAGAAGTCAGCGCCTGCCATGGTGCAGACCTCTGAGATGAAGAAGATCTTGCCTTCATTTGTAAGGCCGATCTGCATCTTGTCATTGAGGTACTTTTCGCTGAATGATGCTTCGACGCCCTTCATTTCTTCATCGACTTTCTGGCCGGCTTCCGGAACGACTTTATAGTCCTTGACCTTTACGATCTCCATCTTGTTATACCAGTTCTGGAGAGCGTCCATAGCTGCCTTCCTTATGTCCGTGACGCCTGCGATCTCTGCAATGCGGGCGTTTTCGATCTTTTCGCCGGTCTTTACATCGATGTTATAGACCTTGTAAGAATCCAGGTCGGTCTCTTCATACGCAATGAAAACAAGGCTCAGGATGCCTTCCTTTGTAAGATAAGGGATGTAAGCCGTGCTGTAAAAATGCAGCGCATCCTCTTTCTGGAGATCTTTCTTGTACTTTTCGAAAGCGGCAGCGATCTCTTTGTTGACTGATTCAGCGTAAGCAGACTTGATCTGGAGTTCGGGGATATGGAATTCGACTTCCTCGGTATCACCGTCTTCATCAGTTACCTTAAGAGTCTCGACTTTATCCTTAATGTACTGCAAAGCGGGATTGTTTACGGTCTGCTTGGGTGCAGTGGACTCTGAGGTATCCGGTTCTTCAGGTCCTCCGATACTCTCGTATGTTACGACCGTAGCGCTCGACTCCGGAGTCTTCTTATTGCATGCTGCAAACGACATGACGGTCGTTATGCAAAGAACTGTCGCTATAAACTTTTTCATAATCATCTCCTTGTGCTTATTCCTATGAATTATAAACATTTTCAGGCTGTATTTGTGTCAATTTTGAGTGTTTTTTCGCTGCCCGAAAAGAAAAGGCTGCCTCTTCACTCTGAGACAGCCCTTTCTTTTATCGGTCTTTGTGCCGGTACGAGGTCGGCACTTTGATCAGCTAATTAATATTTTGCTCTGACAAGGTTCTTATTCTTTTTAGTGTACAGATCATTACCGTTAGCATCATAAACTGTATCGTTATCTTCGCAGCAACCGTCGAAATATCCGGATACGAAGAATATCTTTCCTTCATTGGTCAGGCCGATCTTCATTTTGTCATTAAGGTGCTTTGTGTTGAATGACTTTTCGACAGCCTTATCATCCTCGTTTTTCTTCTGGCCCTTCTTCTTGACTACCTTGTAGTTCTTGACCTTAAACAACTTCTGCTTGTTATATCTGGCCTGAAGGGCGTTCATGGCGGACTTTCTGATGTTGCTTACGCCTGCGATCTGAGCGATCCTTGCGTTGTCGACTTTCTCGCCTGTTATAACGTTGATGTTGTAAACTTTGCATTCGATCTGGTCATTTGGATAGGTATTGATGAAGACAATGCTCATGATGCCGTCTTTTGTAAGATAAGCAATGTACTCAGTGCCATATTCACCGATATCTTCCTTGTCCTTGAAATCCTTCTGGTATTTCTTGATCATCTTATCCATTGTTTTGTTGATCGAATCAGCATAAGAAGACTTGATCTGAAGCACGGGGAAATGGAATTCGAGAGTAGTATAATTCCACTTCTTTTTCTTTTTGTTATAGTCTTCCTTTACCTTGAACTTAACGACCTTGTCCTTAAGGTAATCCTTTTTGTTAAGGACTGCTGCAGCCATGGTTTCCGTTGTAACTTCTTCAGAAGTCTCGGAAGGAGCTGTCGTTTCGGCCGTCTCAGAAACTGTGGTCGTTTCTTCTGCTTCTGTTGTTTCCGTTACCTGGACCACAGCCTCGGAACTCTCAAGAGCAGTCTGCTCAGGCTTTCTGCTGTTGCATGCTGCGAGTGAAAATAACATCGTGCAGGTAAGTGCTGTTGCAAATAACTTTTTCATAACTGATCACCTCGTACTGTTATTGATTTGGTTTTCTGAAGTTCACTGAACTTCTTGAGTAAAGGATAAGAGAGTTATGTGTAGTCTGTGTGTGGGCTGTGTGTTTTGTTTGTGTACATGTAAAATCTATCACTACTATGTAATTTCTCAACCGACAGTTGGTAGAATCCCCAAATTTTATGGATTTGCGGGCTTATTCCGGGCAGTCAGAATAAAACGGACGGTCTGCAAAAAGAAACCGTCCGTCCATTATCAGTCTTGTGTCAGCACGAGATCAGTACATCAATCTTCGTCTTCATCATCGTCTTCGGAAAAACGCTCTCCATACGCGTACGGATTATCGCCACGGTAAAGATCCTTGCCGTTACTATCATACATGCCGAAGAATTCGCCTGCGCCGGTCTCATACTCGGAAATGAAGAATATCTTACCTTCATTGGTCAGGCCGATCCTCATCTTATCGTTAAGATGCTTTTCACTGAATGATTTCTCAATTGCCCTTTCCTCTTCATCGAGCTTCTTGCCCTTTTTCTTGACGATCTTATAGTTCTTGAGCCTATGGTTATGATTCTCGTCTTTGTTATACACATTCTGGAGAGCATCCATGGCAGCCTTTCTGATGTTGCTTACACCGGCAACCTTTGCAATGCGTGCGTTGTCAACCTTCTCGCCTGTCTTGGTGTCGATGTTGTATACATAGAAATCATTGCAGTCATTATCTCCATGTTCAACGAAGACTATGCTCAGGATGCCGTCTTTTGTAAGGTAAGCGATATAGTCGCACAAATGAAGATCCGGAGTTGTTTTGTCTTTAAGAGCGGCTTTGTATTCTTTTTCGTACTTTCCATAGAACTGGTTCATTTCTTTATTGATCGAATCCGCATAAGCAGACTTGATCAGCAATTCAGGAAAGTGGAATACGTATTCTTCAGCCTCATACTCTTCACCGTCTTCATCTGTGAATGCCGGAACAGTGAGTTTCTCGATTCTGTCCTTAACGAATTCTGACGCGGGATTTACAAATGCCGTAGTCTCAGTTGCGGACGCGGAAGGTTCTGTAGGTGCCGCAGTTGCAGCCGCTGTGGTCTCTGCCATTGCTGCAACAGTCGTGGACTGTTCAGGCTTCTTGCTGCATGCTGCAAATGACATAGCGAGTGTTATACAAAGAACTGATGCTAGAAACTTTTTCATGGTGGATCACCTCGTATCGTTCTATTCTTGATCTCAGGAGCCTTTGGGAGCTACCAAAGCCGGGTTATCTTTTTTCCTCAGGTCGTTTCCGTCTGCATCTAAAACATATCGCTCATACAAAAGGGCATCAAACAAGGTTACTACAAAGAACATCTTGCCCTCATCAGTCAGGCCTACCTTCATGTTATCGTTGAGGTATTTTTCGCCGAATGTAGCTTGCTTACCCCTTTCATCTTCATTAAGCTTTTTCCCGTTTTCCGGTTTTACTTTATAGTTTTCGACTTTTTTGCCGGCTGAAGCGCCGTAAAAATTTTCATGAATGCTGTTATATTCATTCTGGAGAGCATCCATGGCTGCAGTCCTTATGCTCTTAACACCTGCGATCTCAGCCAGGCGGGCATTATCAACTTTCTCGCCCGTTTTAACGTCTATATTGTATACATGGACCAAAGTCTTAGATCTGCGCTCAATGAATGCTACGCTCAGGATGCCATCCTTTGTAAGATAAGCAATATACTCAGTTCCGGATATTTCTATATCAATTTCATTATCTGATTTCAATTCTTTTTTGATCTTCTCAAAACGCTTCTGAATCTCTTTGTTGACAGAATCAGCGTAAGAGGACTTTATCAGGATCTCGGGAGCACAATAAGAATCACTGCCGTTTACATATGACTTGTACTTGCTCTGGGCATTCTTAACGTAATCCTCTTTGTTAAGTCCCGCAGCATTTTTCGAAGCGGTTGTTGCATCGGCAGTCGTTTCAGAAGTCTGAGCCGCCGTTGTCTCCGCAGCCTGTGTAGTCTCCGTCACCAGGGTTGTTGTCTCAGAAGTTTCCGTAATGGTCGTCTCCGGCTGTTTGCTGCTGCATGCCGCGAGCGAAAACAACATCGTGCAAATGAGTGCTGTTGCAACTATCTTTTTCATAACTGATCACCTCGTACTTATTCAAGTTTTTTGCAGGAAGTTCACTGAACTTCTTGAGCAAAGGATAAAAGACTTTTGTGTAGTTTGTGTGTGGGCTGTGTGTTTTGTTTGTGTACATGACAAATCTATACCACTATGCCTGTCCCCTCAACCGACTGTTGGTAGAGTCCCTTTGTTTTAAGGATTTGCGGGCTTTTCACCAGCGTACGGTTGCCTTGAATGTTTCGTCTTCAAATCCGATGTCCAGGCTGTGGCCTGCGGAAAGAAGGCAGTTTTCGACTATCGAAAGGCCGAGTCCTGCGCCGCCCTCAGCGTCTCTGGATTCCTCGCCCTTTACAAAAGGCTTCTTGAGATCCTTTACGTTCTTGATCTTCTGATCGGTAAGGTTGGTCATCGTAAAGCCCTTGCTGTCTATCACGATATCGACCGTTGTATCAGGCCTTGCGTATTTGGTCGCGTTGCCGACGAGATTTCTAACGGCCTGGTCGATGAGCTCCTTATTGCTCTTAACGTGACCTTCGCCCTTGATCTCGACCTTGATGTTCTTCTTCTCGAAAAGCTCTGCAACAGCATTGTACTCGGCCTCGATAAGTGCATGAACATCGATATCCCTCGACACGGACTTCGCCGTACCGGTCTCGCTCTTTGTGAACATCAGTATGCTCTCGATCGTCTTGTTCATGAAAGCGACGTTCTCGCGGACCTTGGAAGAATAGTAGGCGCGCTTGTCCGAATCGATGTCATACTCAAGATTCTCTGCGTACGCAGACATTGCCGCCAGAGGGGTCTTGAGGTCGTGAGCCATTGCGGCGGTCGTCTTCTTTCTGTATTCGAAGATCTCCCAGACAGCTTTCTTGCTGCTGTAGATGATCGAAGAAACCGTTACGGCAAGCAGGAGAGCCACGAGGCCTGCGATGATGAGGATCAGAGCGGTCGTGAGAGGGAGCGCCTTAAAACATGCCTTGTTGCAGTACATTTCGGACGGAACTGTCAGGATCTCCCATGACATATCCGTTGTGCTCATATCGTACGAGATGTCGAACTCGGTATCGTTCGTAATGGACTGGGCATCGTTGATGTCTGTCATCGAAGGATTCATAAATCCGTTATAACAAAACAGTTCGTTAACCGGCTCGTAACCTTTTGTGTCCTTGGGCGTGCAGTCGATCGTTGCTATAGGTTCTTCACTTGCACTTTCGCCTTCGCCTTTGAAGATCAATATCTTTCCCGGAAGGAATGTGTGTGTTTTCCTGTTGATATAGACTTCCTGATAAGAGTAGCTGTAGATAGCAGGCATCAGTCCGATACGTTCAGTCAGACTCTTCAGCGTTTCGCTTTCGACGGAATAGACTTCAATAAGATAAGCGTTCTTTACCGGATCGTATTTTCCGCTCTTATACAGCGGTTCAAGATACTCACTGCTTTCCAGGAAAAACACTTCATCGTGTTCATCTTCATTATCGTCATAAAAGTTAATGATTATGCCGGCACATGCACCCTCAGGTGTCTCTGCGATCTTTTTGTTTTCCACATAAGCGCCGCAGAACTCATTCATGTTTTCGCCGTATCTTCTGCAGAGATAACGCCTTATTCTTCCCAGATTTTCGCTGCGCTCTTTTTCATCTGAGGAACAGTAATCATTCATGAGCTTTACAAGCTCCTGTGTGTAGCTGTTCCACTTGCTCAAAGCCTTGGTCCTGGCGGTCTGCCTGCAAACGTTGATGACGAAATACGAAGCAGCCATGGAGACAGCCAGGAATATTGCGAGCCATATGGCGAAATATTTGATGTACTTTGGTTTCTTGATCGCTTTCTTTTTGGGTATAACGGTTTTCTTCTTAGTCATGAGATCCCCTTTCAGACGGCTTTATAACCTCCGCCTCTGATAGTCTTGATCTGATCTCCTGAAGAACCGAGCTTATGACGGACGTTCTTAACGTGGGTGTCTACGACCCTGTCACTCCCGAAATAATCCATGCCCCACACGAGATCGAGCAGCTGCTGCCTGCCGAGAACGTGGCCTTTGTTATCGAGCAGAGCTTTGAGGAGGAAGTATTCCTTGGGTGCAAATTCGATCTCTTTCTCACCCACGAAAACCTGCATTCTTGAAGGGTAAAGCTTGATGTCTCCTGATTCCAATACCTTCTCGGTCTCCTTTTTCACCTTTCTGTCCATAAGGATCAGGCATTTGGTGTAAAGGACCATGAGCGAAAACGGTTTGACCATGTATTCGTCCGCGCCCATTTCGTAGCCCAGAAGGATGTTGTCTTCAGTTCCTAAAGCCGTCAGGAAAACGATCGGGCAGTCGCTCTTTTCGCGGAGCTTCTTGCAGATCATATAGCCTGAGGGCCCCGGCAGCATGATATCCAGTATGACCAGGTCATATGTGTTATTCATTACGGCATTCATTCCTTCGTCGCCGTCTGCCGCCGTCTCAACTGTGAGTGTTCCGCCGCTTCTGTTCATAAAGAAATCAGAAACCGCTTCCCTTAACTGAGCCGAATCTTCGACCATCAGTATCCTTGCCATTCAAGACCTCCTTGCCCAAGAGGATAAAAGACTAATGTGTAGTCTGTGTGTGGTTTGTGTGTTATATCGGTGTGATACACGGACTATTATACTCAATATATAAAAAAATATTGCGAAAAGTATATTTAAAAAGGCCTGCCCCAAATGGGGCAGTTCCTGCTTTATCCGATAAAAAGTCGTATGAACTGGTTCTTGTAGTTCGTTTGTCCCGGAAAACGTCCCTACTATAGGGACGTTCTGCTGTACATTTGGGCCTTTTCCAAAGCCTGGTACTTACAGCTTTACTTCCGCTGTGAACTTATCCTCTGAAATCTTTATCTCCAGTTTATATCCCAGCATCGCGAGGTTGTTGTTGGCGATCGCGAGTCCCAGGCCAGTGCCATGGTTGCCGCGTGCAGAACTCCCCTTCGCAAACGGCTGTTTGAGGTCACGGGAAGTATCGATCTCACCGTCCGATGTATTGCTGATCGTCAGGAGTTTGCCGTCACAAGAGATCTTGATCGTGGTCCCTTCTTTGCTGTAGATGACGGCATTGTTTATCAGGTTTGCTATTGCCTGTCTGAAAAGGCTCTCATCCGTTTTGACCGTAATGCTCTTCCTGTCGTAACTTATCTTAAGGGAGCGCTCTTCTATCGTATGCTCGTTGTCTGCGATCAGCTTTGAGATCACGTCAGCAACATCGATATCTTCTTTGGTAACAGAGGCAGTCTGTTTCTCGGACTTGGAGAACTCAAGCATGTCATTGACCATCTTGTTCATCTGCGAGACCTTCTCTTCAACCTTTCCGGCATAGTATTCCTGTTTGTCAGTGCCAATGTGGTTGGAAAGGTTTTCGGCGTAGGCAGAGACTGCGGCCATCGGGGTCTTCAGATCGTGAGCCATCGCATCGACCATCCGGCTCCTGTATTCGTAGACCTCGTATCTTCTCTTTTTAGTGTTGTATCTGATCGTTGCGGGTATGAACGCGAATGCAACTGCAGCCACAATAATGACAGCTATTCCCATCATGATGCCTTTGCTGTACTTTTTCGTAAACGGGATCTGCACTAAAGGCGTCCATTCTCTTTTGGAGATCAGAGCATCCCCGCTGCTGCCGAATTCGGTGTAGTCTGAATCATTATCTGTTCCGGTATATCCTGCGATGATACCGATGCATGAACTGACACCATCCTGAGTCTTTATAAGTGTATATCCTTCAGTATTATCGGGTTCGCACCTTACAATGACTCCCGAAAGCGTGATATCGCCTTGCCCGTCGGTATAGGTGCAGATCTCGGCTTCTACAGGAATGAATATCCCCTTATCAAAATCCGCATAGAATTCTCTGCATTTGAAACGGATATAAGACAGATCATCATCCGTACGTTCAAAGTAATCCATTACATCATCCTCGCGGGCAGCTGTTTTGTAAGCATTTACCTCGGGAGTATCAAAATACTTCAGATACTTATTATCTGCCAGCCTCAATGTATTGTCTCTTATGAGTTTTGACTGATCATCCGATAATACGCTGTAGCTTACTACCGCAGTCCGGGACGTATCTATGACGCTTCCGTCATTTATATGTATTCTGTACCTTTGACCGTATGACAGATAGTTCATGATCAGGGTGTTCTTGATCCTTGAAATATCTTCACCTGACAATCTTTCTTTTTCTATATTGTTTTCGTAGGCATAGTCTACAATTATCCTGTCCGCGTTCATATAGCTCTTAAATTCCTGGGCATCATATCCGTAGCTGATATATGACCCCACGTAAGGGATAAGAGCGATGACCGTAAAAATCACTAACAATAAGAAAAAGCAGTTCAGATATGTAACTATAAACTTAGGTTTCTCAATGGTACCTTTGCGCTCTTTCATGGTTATTCCTCCGTTATGCGGTAACCTCTGCCGATCACAGTCTTTACCAGTCCGGAGGCTTCGCCCAGGCATTCCCGAAGACGCCTTATCGTGTTATCCACGACTCTGTCATTAACATCAAGATCGTCGCCCCACACGTGTTCCAGGATGTTCCGGCGCGAGAGGACCGAGCCCTTGTTTTCGAGCAGATAGACTAAGAGAAAATACTCTTTGGCGTTGATGACGATCTCCCGGCCGGAGACTTTGACCAGCATGGTCTTCTTGTCCAAGGATATGGCTCCGCACCTTAAGATCTCGCTGTCAGCGTTCCTTTTCGCACGCTTCAGGAGAGCCAGGCTCTTGGCATAGAGCTGCCTTATCGAAAAGGGCTTTACGACGTAATCGTCGCATCCGGTCTCATATCCTTTAAGTACATTGTTTTCGGATCCTAAGGCAGTCACGAATATGATCGGGCAGTCGCTTCTTTTTCTCGCTGCCTTGCATATATCAAATCCGGATGCCCCGGGAAGCATTATGTCTAAGATCATGAGGTCGAAATCTTCACCGGTGACCTTGGCCAAAGCATCGTTTCCGTCAGATGCGGTTACCACGTCCCAAAGCCCTGCGTCTTCCTCGCGATAGAAGTCGCATGTGGCCTCGAGAAGTTCCGGTGAATCTTCAACGATCAACAATCTGTAAGACATAGCTTCATCCTCCATGCCAACATCATACTCGTCCGGTATGTCGTCAGTATGTCACGGCAATATATTAACATCCCGTGGAAGATTATTCTGCAAAAGACAGCAAGTGTCCGTCTTGCGGCGGAAGACTGATTTTCGATCCCGAAAAGCAGCTCCTCTGCTGTGATTTCTGCGGCAACGATTACAGGCTTTGATCCCTGCATTCCGAGATCCTTGATCTTGAGTTCGCCGCCTGTCCTTGTCTGTGTTCCGGCACTGATGAAAGATCGCCCCTCAGGCAAAGCACTGTAACTATTGCCATTGCAGGCTGCGTATCTTCCTGCCGTTGAAATCATATCAGTTGTTCTGTTCGTTATATATCTTCAAGACATCACCCAGACCGGCTTTGATCACTTCATCACCAGACGGAGTATCAGCCGGCGGGCTGCTGCTCTTGTCACAGTCAGCCAGCGAAATATGTGTTATCTTGCCCGGATCATCTTTATCGTATCCTGCACATAAAACAACGGAGTTATGATTAAGATACATCTCGAAAAACACATACACGGTATCGCCCGATCCGGACGTCCACTTGAGATAGTTGGCAACCGGGTGGCACGAAAGAAACCACTCAAGTGCGAGGAGCTCTTCCTCACTATGGTCTGCAAGACATCCGTCCGTCAGGTTCTTGCTCAGATATTCAATTTTCTTATTGAACCTGACATTCTGAGCTCTGACGAACTCGGTTCCTTTTTCCATGTATCTGCCGAGATCCGCCTTGTAAACGCCTGCAGTCTTGTAGATAATTTCATTTGTTTCCATAATGGCGACAGAATACAATCCTTCGCATGACCTCTCCTCGACTTTTCGCGGAACGTCCAGCCAGGAAAGCCTCATCTTCCCCTTCGAAGTCTCAACGTCGCAATAGCAGGAAAGATAATACCAGCCTTCATCGCCGCCCTGGCCATAAGCACTGCAGTTGATCTTGCCGGCCGACTTAATGTCATTAAAGTCCTGCAAAAGCTGACCCAGATCGCTGTCGATCGTTCCGGCCCTTTTCACGGCAACCTCAGAAAACAGGTCTTTAAGGCCGGTCTTGTCATTCCTGTTGAAGCAGGAAATGATCTTATTCATCATCTCCTCCGAGCGCTCCATCTGAGCCTCCCGGCCTGTGTAGGTCTTCTCATATGTCTTTTCCATTATCGACGATGCATCAGAAATAAACCTGCTGCATCCTGAAGCAGAGGCAGCCAGTGAAGCCGCCAAGAGAACGCACGCGATCTTCTTTAAATGTCTCAACATTTCTTCAATCTCCCGAGAGGCAAATGAACATCCCTTATCCTGGTTATTATATCATCAGCGTAATCAGAGCTTTGTCATCATGTCATAGAATCCCGGTATCGCCGATGTTGCCAGGATCTGCCCGGCTGTCAGAAGGTCGATTACCGCGTGTCCTGTCATTATGGGCACCGGGTTCCTGTTTTTCCTGTAGATGATGCAAAGCACTACCGTCAAAGGAAGGAATGACAGGAAACGGTAGACCATATACCTTGCGTCAGGCAGTGTCGGAATAAAGCAGTGCTGAAGTGCAAAGAAGAAAGCCGGAAGGATCACTGATAAATATCTGTTTTTGATCGTGCCCACTCCGCAGCCGAGATAGAGGCTGTCCTCTGCAAGCGCCGTACTGACGGGAAGCACAATGAGATTGATCACTGCAAGAGGAACCGGTACCGGGGCGATCATCATCGGCGGCGCGTAAGGTACTATTCCATAGCAGACAAAACCTGCCAGAAACATTCCTACCATACCGAGACAGACGATAAGTATGCTCATTCCGATTACCTGTTTTGGTGCTGTCCTGCCCTTCTCATAGTTGATAAGCTTTTTAAATCCGCCGTCATTTTTGGTCATGAAGATCAGAGCCGCGATCATGATGATGTTTACAGCACTCGCAACTGCTGACCATGTGCTGCTGATATCCTTTAATTCTTTACGGGCGGTTACCGATATGAGAACAAATACAGCAATAAACACAAGGCTTCTCACCGGCATGAGAAAAGGAAGGATATTCCTTTTCATGATATCCCTCCCATGAGCATATTGACCGTATCTTCGATAAACGAACCGCGTCCCTTTTTCGTATTAAGATCATAGCCTGTTATCTTCTTTGACTCATCTGCCGCGAGAAAAGCAGTCTGCATCGAAGAGGCAAGGCCGAAAGCTATCAGCCGCTTGCTCTTTTCGGAAATGTCACCCCTTAACGCCATCTGAAAGCCCCTCTGCGTAAGTGCTGAATTGGTGTCTGCCCCGTAAGATCTGAAATCCGAAAGGATCGACATCTTAACGATCGCGCGGTTTGCGAAAAGATACTCAAACGTCTGTTTCGCGTACCCGGTGAGGCGCTCGCGGTCTGTCAGGCCGTCATCTTCTGCCTTCATGAGACCCGGCTTCATGCTGCTCAAAAGATCATTGATCATCTTGTTGGAACACTCTGCAAGCAGATTATCCTTGCTTCCAAAATGGTAATTGATAAGGCCGAGCGCCACATTGCTCCTCTGTGCTATGGCTCTTGCCGTAATGCTTTCAGGTTTGCCGTCCGATTCCTTGATAAGGGCAATGGTCTGATCTATAAGAAGTTCTTTAATATCGCTCATATGCATCTCCTTGAACATTGTTCAAGTTCATTGTATTGAACACTGTTCAATAAGTCAACCGGCTGTTCTGTATTGGCTTCTCAAGCACGCCTTGGTTAAAAGTCTATGTTGGTGTCTATGTTGAGGCCACTTACATAGAGCGGAACATAGAATTCAGGTTTCTCTCCCCGTGCAGCATAAAAATCCGGCAGTTTACGTTCCCTTCCGCTGCGTTCTGTCATTTGAATAACTTATAAAGGACCTTTTTGTATTTGTATGAACCTATCACAAAGCTGCGCGGATCAACTTTTTCCGTAAGTTCCGATGTCTTTACGAAATCTTTTGTGATCTTTACGAGGAACTGCTTTCCGCCCTTTTCGACCAGATAGCATTCCGGGTTCTCATTGATCTGATCCAATGCCTGAACGATTCCGGGCGCAACAAGAAAATCAACTATGGCCTCGCCTTTCGTCATCTTTTTGGTCCGCATCAGCGGGTAGATCATGTCGGCATCTGCAAACTTCGCAAGACATACAGCATCCTGTCTGCTCCTGCATCTGCCCGTTTTCTCGTAATCAGCCAGGTTGACCGGCTCGGTCATCTCGCCGAATTCAGGGGTCTCTCCGTCATCTAAGAGATGGTCGATGCTGACGTTCAGGAGTTTTGACATGACCTTGAGATTGCTGATATCAGGGATCCCCTTGTCGGTCTCCCACTTTGCCACGGCCGAGCGTGATACATTCATCTTCTCCGCAAACTGCTCCTGAGAAAGTCCGGCATTTTTTCTTGCTTCTTTTATCTTCTCGCCTAAAGTCATGAATTAACTCCTAATACAAATACACATACCGCCATGCCTATACAGATAATAGAATACAACATCACAGGCACATTGATAAACCAATCTTCCGGAACGGAGATCTTTGGAAGTTTCTTTCTGTTCTTTATGAGAAGGACTGCAAAAACCACCGCCGAAATAAGTCCTAGTCCCGCTTCGATCAAAGGCCAGTATCCGCCGTAGACCGGTATAAGCGGCAGCAGGACGGACATAGCGTTATTTGCGAAATGCAGGACCATGGTTACCCATATCTTTCCGGTCTTCTCGTAAACATAACAGAAGATCATGCCCATTCCGAAAGCAAATATACCCTGAAGTATATTCTGGTGCATCAGTCCGAAGCAGACCGATGAAAAGACCGCTGCCGGCCAGAAACCGGCCTTCCTTGTCAGCCCGAAGATGACTTTTCGGAAGGCGAATTCCTCCATAAGCGCCGGCATGACTGAAATGAATATCAGGCCGAATCCTGCCGGGACTGTCTCACCGCTCATGGGAACTGACAGCTTATTTGAAGTAACCGTATCGATCAGCGAGATGACCAGGTTCCACATCACAGTAGCCGCAAAGCCTCCGAGAATGACCTTAAGGTCGATCTTCGCATTCTTAGCCTTAGCAAAGTCCTTTTTCCTTATCAGATAGAAAATACCGAAGACAACGACATTTGCCAGAAAACTGCCGATGCATGACCCTATGATCGTCGCTTTGTCACCGAGTCCCAGGACGATCCCGATAAAAGCCGTTATGAATACCGTGGTCTGGAAAAACAGCTGACCGAGAAGGAGGAGCCAGCCGATCTTTTTTACATCGTTTTTCATTTCTGTTCCTCCAGACCGAACATCTTCACTGCTTCTTCCATGAGCTCTCTGAGCTTCACATTCTTGTCTTCTGCAAGAACCCACTCTCCCGTCTCTTCAGCGAGCCTGCCGTCAACTCCGTAAACTGCGGAATATGCTTTCTTCGACTTATTGTCTACGAGTGAGATTGTGATCATGGGAACAGGATAGACTTTGCCGTTTGCCTTGAGTTCTTCGGTCCTGCCGTAAGAGATCGTTATCTGACAGGGAACGTCCTTGAACGCGGTGGGCGATTCCGGATCATAGTTGTAGATGATGACCGTCCCGGCGTTTTTCTCGTCATCTTTATAATCCGGATCCAAATAATATGTCTTTCCGAAACCGTACTTTTCGAGAGCGCTGTTTGTTTTGTCCCAGTCACATTCCACACTGACCTGCTCCGTCACGGCGGTCTCCGCCTTTGCAGCACATCCTGTTAACGCGGGTGTCCCTATACTCATTAAGATGATAAGACTTGCGATGATTCCCTTGATTCCTTTTTTCATTTCTGACACATCCTTTCTTGATCTGAACGGGCTTCGTCTGCCCTTTGACCTCATCTTGCGGAAAGGTGTGTCCGGATGCCATACACGGCCTGTGACACGGGTGTTACGCTCCGTAACATGCCCTGATCACCTGCTTTTCCGGCTCCGGGATCCGACTGGTCAGGTATTGACAAAAAGATCTTACGGGTACAAAATGAAACCGATTTCATTTATTGAAACTTGTTTCATTTTTCGCAAACGGATAAGGGAAGGTGCAAAGAAACATGCCAAAAGTCACTCAGGAATACTTGGAGAAAAAGAAAGAGATGATAGTTGAAGCGGCCTATCAGGTCTGCCTGAAAAAACCCGTGGAAATGGTGACGATCTCCGATGTCATTGCAGAGACCGGAATGTCCATGGGGGCGATCTACCGCTACTACGACGGACTCGATGAGATCCTTGCCGATATGCTCAAAAAGCTCAGAAAAGAATACGACTATTACGAGCGCATCGAAAAGCTTTCCCAAGAGAAGGATCTGTCTTTCGAGGAGATCACGTACAGGGCCTGCGACATCATTGGCGATGTGATGGAAAAACACCTGATGGATATCCAGAAGATCAACTTCGATTTCGGTTCTCTGGCAGTGAACAGTCCCGAGAGGATGGCTAAGATCGTGGAAGGCGCTTCGGGACAGGGCATCACTGAGAAGATAGGTATCTTCATCTTCCCCAAAATGGTGGAAGCTGCACTGAAACAGGGATACAAGATGAACGCCACACCTGAAGAGATCGGAGTCTTCATCTCTGCGGCATTTACGGGTATCGAGAAGTGCTCGATACTGCAGGCTAATTACGCAACAGGTAGTCTCGGAGTAAAGGTAAAGCCCAAAGATGCTTTCAGGACGCTCGCCAAATCGATAATCCTTCTTTTCGGAGGAACGGTCAATGAGTAAAAAAGTGATAAACAAACCGCTCCCCACCGGTGAATATGCAGTGGGCGTCTTTACTTATACAGTGCATAACGACCGTGAAGAGACGATGTATAACGCCCTCGGAACAATGAGATCCATACCGGTAAAAGTCTACTATCCTGTCACAAAGGAGTCTGTGGAAGGCCTTCCCAAGACGCGTTATATGAGCAAGGCGGCCGTCGATGCCATCAGAAAGAACTTTTATGTTCCCATTAAATACGAGAAAGTGGAAAGTGACGGAACGAACCGTTCCGAGTGCTATGAAAATGCACCTTTTATTAAGGGTAAACGTTTTCCCCTTATCCTGTTTAATTACGGTTACTGCTCATACCTGGAAGCCAATACATATCTTTTGATCGAACTTGCTTCTCACGGCTTTGTTGTCGCATCCGTAGGGCATCCTTATGAAGGCATGATAACCGAGTTTGATGACGGAACAACATTAAAAATGGCAAAAGGTATTGCATCAAAAGCGTATTCGCCCATGCTCCCTTCCATTCTTTCCGCGTTGAAACTTCAGAAAGCCAAAGGAACAAACGAAGAACTGTGGGAAAGATTTGATGCAATGCAAAAGAAGTACAACAGATTCATAATCGAGAGACTCCCGGAATGGGAACTGGACACGAAAGCGGCCCTAAAGGTTCTCAAGGACAAATATTCCGGCATGATCGACTTTGACAACGGGATAGGCGTTACAGGTCATTCCATGGGCGGAGCAACAGCCTTTGCCCTTTGCGAAGACGAGCCTGAGACCTTTACCTGCGGCATCAATATAGACGGCGGACTGTTCGGAGACCATGACAGAAAAGTAATTACAACACCTTTTCTTCAGATGAACTGCGAATCGAACAAAACAGCTGTTACTGTTGCATTTGTTAAGAATAAGAACGTTGCGTACCATGCCATATTGCGGGACATGCAGCATCTGGGCTTCACGGATATGAAGCACGTCATCCCGCTCAAATCCCAGGTCGGAAAACTGGACCCCGACATCGCCCACAAAACGGTGTGCAATATTCACCTGGAGTTCTTTGATGCTTATCTTAAGAAGGCTAAAGCCAAGCCGTCTCTGGAAAGCAATGACGTGGTTACCATTACGGAATATGAACCGCACTAAGGTCAAGGGAGAATAAAGGATGGATCAGCTAACTCCAAACGGAGTCTTCGCGGATATTCTGGGTCATAAGATACATATTTTCAGGACCGGTGATGTGAACAAGCCGAAGCTGGTGTTCTTATCAGGGTCAGGAACTGCCGCCCCCTCTTATGATTTCAAGATCTTATACAGCAAGCTCTCTGACAGATACAGGATAATCGTGATCGAGAAATTCGGTTACGGCTATTCAGATCTTTTCGAAGGTCCTACCGATATCGATAAAGTGGTCAATTACCAAAGAGAAGCGTTGAGCCGCATAGGCGAGAGCGGTCCGTATATCCTGCTGCCTCACTCCATGTCGGGACTTGAAGCCATGCGGTGGATCCAGCTTTATCCGGATGAGGTTACGGCCCTTATCGGGATCGACATGGCTACTCCAAAGACATATCTTGCATGGGAAGGCGGCGAACTTGATAAGAGGATCGCATCAATTAAGAAGATGCAAAAGATCAAGAAGACAGGGCTTCTCGATCTGATACCAAGAAATAAACGAGGCCTGACCAAAGAAGAGATAAAGCAGCAGTCGCTCCTTTGGAAACGGAACGGAATGAATGGCTGCATCTTAAATGAGGCGTATGCGGTGATAGACAATGCGAAGGCCGTCGAAAACGGCGGAAAGATAAATTGCCCTGTATTACTTTTCGTATCCAACGGCAAACAGGTCTCACCCGGCTGGATCGAAGATGAAAAGGCTTTTGCCGAACAGACAAACGCAGAAATGGTATGTTATGACTGCGGTCATTACATGCACTATTTCGAGAGCTCGAAAATGAGTGAGAAGATCAGCAGTTTCTGCCGTGCATTATTAAATCTCTGATAACTTGATATTTGCTCCTTCGTTTTGCAAAATTCTATGTTGGCGTCTATGTTGCCCCCCTTAACATAGAGCGGTACATAGAATTCAGGCCAAAATCAGACTCAGGCCCGAATCAGACTCAGGCAAAATGAAATCCGATTATTACTTTACTGTTCCTGATAATTATCCCCGAATGTATCATTTTCGACATGATACTTGGCACCGGTCTTTTTATCATGCTCCCAGGGATTTGACCACACGGAAATAAAAACACTGCTGTTGTCGTGTTTCTTGTTGAATACATTTCTTTCAGCATCAAACACTCCGAGTTTTCCCATGACAGTATCAAGGATCTTTTTGTTATCTTCTGCCGAAAGATCACGCTCAGCATAGACCCTGAGTGACGGGCTGCCCCCTTCTTTACTTCCGTTGTTTTCGAATCTAAGACCATATTCTTCGGTTATGTCTTTCAGCTCAGAACTCTTAATGAATTCATTTATGTAGCAATATGCAAAATCACTGCCGGAGAAGTAATCACTGGTCTCCCCTTCTTTGACATAGTATTCAAAGCCGAATTCTTTGTCCTTCATTACGTGGTATACGATCTCGGTTCCATCGTAAAGCTCTTTAGTATAAGAGTCGACCTCTTCACATGGTCCGAACCAGTACTCGCAGTATTCTTCGGCGCTCTTATATTTATCAGAGCGATCCCTGGCTCCATAAATAAATTCACCCGCAGAACTCCCGCCTCTTCCGGGAAGGATCGAGCATCCGCTCATAAAAACAGACGTAAGAAGTGCACAAGCTATTATCCCGTTCTTAATACCTGATCTCATACTGCTGCTCCTTCTAAAACTCTATTACCAACCGTGATCTTAATCTTCATTTATACTCTTGCCATTCAATTTAAGTCAGTTCTGTATAACGCATATTTGTGTCTTACGATCCCGCACTGAAATAATAGATGTTACTGTCCCCAAGCCTGTTTATAGCATTTATTCTGTCAGAATCAAAACCCAGGCCCGGAACCGTCAGAACGCCTTCTAATTCCTCATCCGAGGCCACGTATCCTTTAACGCCCTGGAACATAGCATCCGTAACGACTATCACCTTATTACCGTAAAGATATACCTTATAATCCTTAACGTCATCGTATTTATCTATTGCTTTATAAAGATCACTATTGGTATCCGCGAGCTTTTGAATGTCAGTAATACCGACCGGTAACGGAGTATCTTTACCCTGACCTTTGTAATTGTCGTTCACGATTACCGCTATGCCTGAAATAACATCAGCACGTTTTTCTTCCGGCAGTGCATATCTGCAGGATGATAATACGCATCCATACAATGCGCATATAACAATAAAGACTGTCTTCTTTATGATCTCTTTTACTCTCATATCCTCACCCGGTGAACATTGTATTTCACTGTATCATGAAAAGAGCGGGACAATTAGGGCAAATCAAAGCTTGTATTTACCGCAGATGCCGGGATGGTTCTCTTTCAGTAGCTTATTCCACTGCTTTGCGGTCTTCAGATAAAACAGTGCTGGAAGTGTGAATTTGTGGTGATTATTATCTCTCCGTCTTTGGCTAATCTTTCTGCAAAGTATTCCTTGATCTTCTTCTCGTTAACTGAGAAGAACTTTGCCTGTGTTTCGTTCCTTCTCTGGAAACACTCAAAGATGTCGTCCACGTCAACAAAGCGGAATGAGTTGTGCAGTTCGATAGACTCAACCTTCTTAAAATACTTTCCTAACATCTCCATATATTCGTCGTGCTCAGCAATGCATGCAGCGATCTTTTCATCAAGGAAATTCTCCTCTATGCCGGCTTCTTTCATCGCGTCCTTCAGGAACGTATCCCATACTCTTACTTCAGGTCCGTTAATGGAGAAGAAACCGTCCTTGTTCAGGACTTTACTTGACTTCTCTACGATAGCTTCGATATTGCGTACCTCATTGTCGATATAATGCGCAATGATGCGGTCGTACTTCTGCTCTTTATCGATCTTCTTCCACGAAGCTTCCTTATCGAGATCTGCATAAACGAGGTCGATCGCAACATTTTTGGGAAGTGATCCCTTGTTCTCTGCTATGAATTTCTCGAAATCTTCAGCCCAGCTGCCCGGCAGATCGTAAGCATAGATCTTTGTTCCTTCGGGAATGATGTCCCAGTTGTTTCTCCAGATCTTGGAAAATCCGCAGCCCAGGTCCAGGACCTTCTCACCTGCCGCGAAGTCCATCGTTCTGAACAGCTGAACATACCAGTCTTCGCTGATGGTGCGCTGCAGTGATTTCCAGTGAGCAAGGTCTGCTGCCTGGTCCAGTGTTACGTTCTGAACGATCCTTGCAACATCGTCCCAGTCAAGAGCTTCTTCCTTCTGTGCAAGTGTTCTCTTGATCGCATCGATGACCATTTCGATCTTATAGCGCTTCTCCTCCATTACCGCGAGCTGCATCCTGAGCGCTTCTTCGATGTCCTTTGCATCACCTGATGTGAGGTTGTCGCGGATCTCTTCCAAAGAGAAACCGATGCGCTTCAAAGCTACGATCTTCTCTAAGACCTGAAGAGCTTCCTTGTCGTAGAGACGGTAGTTTCCGTCGGAATAGTCCGTGGGCTTCAAAAGGCCCTTTTCATCGTACAGGCGTACTGCCTTCTGGGATACACCGGCCTTCTTTGCGATCTCTCCTGATGTCATTTTGTCATCCATTTTTATGACCTCCTGTCTGTTTGATAGCCCCATGCTAATGGGTTCCCTAAGGGGAGAGTCAAGGGGTCACATATCAAACACATATAAACAACCCTATTCAGTCTGAAAGTCTTGCTTTTGATCTAGTTGCAGTTGATATCGGGATCGTTGTCCCACCAGTCTCTTTTCTGCTTCATCAGGAACATTATGTCATCGTCACTGAACATACGGAAATTATTGACATCCGTGCCCATATTAAATCCGAACGGACGGTATAATCCTAATCCCCTGTGAACATGGCCGAAAAGCGTCAGGCATGTTTTATCATGATCAGAAGGCTTGTGTGTCAGGAAAAACTTTGTACCGTTTATATCGACGTAAGCGTTCCTGATAACATCATCGAATTTGAACGCAGGATCCGTCAGGCAATACTCTCTGAATCTGTCAAAGTCGCCGTCAAAATGTTCATCTATAACGCGCTCTTCGGAGTTTCCGGTTATTAAGACAATATGAGCGTTAACGAGCCTGGATACGGCAAGTCCGCTTCTGAAATCCTTTTCGTGAACATTATAATTGCAGAAATCTCCTATCACATAGATAGTGTCATCAGCAGACGCCTGCGCATTCCATATCCTGACCTGCTCTTTTGTATATTCGGTTATATCTTTGAACGGACGCATGTCGCGGATCAGGATGTCATTTGAATCATCACCGAAATGCGTATCTGCCGTATACCAGTTTCTCATCCTCTCTATTCCTCTAAGACTTTATTTCCCGTTCATTATAACATCGAAACAAACATCAGATTCCGGGATCTACAGATCAAAAACATAGAACACTTCAGGATATCCTTTGCCGTAATCAGGCATTTCAACCGGTGCACTCAACAAATATCTTCAGATCCCTGCCTTCATTCCCGCACGAATACTGATACCCTTTCGATGAACGCACGGCCTCAAAAAACTTCTCCTTATCGTCGTTCAGGAGCTTCAGCTCGGTAATATCTTTAGACGGCTTGTCGTAACTCAGGCACGTGCGCAGCTGGAAGAACTCTCCGTTCCTGTCATCAAAGCTCCACGTCAGAAAGAGCATCAGCCCTTCTTCATCCGTAATGCATGAATATTCCAGAGGCGGTGTGTCTTCATTGCGTTCCTCCTGACCTGTGCCTGAAACTTGAGCCGGAATAATGCTTTTTATAATGCCGCAAACACCCTGTCCATATTGCCATAGAACAAGGGAAGGGAAAGACCGTGTTTTTTGCCTTCATCATACACGCAGCGGCAGCCGTACATAATGTCGCTGACGTCATTATGAAGCGTCATGATCCTCGAAGTAAGCTCATTGCCTGCGAAAAGCCTTTTCATGGCGATCCCGGCAATGCCCGCAGGTATCTTATAAGCGAATATCTCATTATTGTATTTCTTCAGATCCACTCCTCTGGCACTGACAGTCTTAAGTGTCTCTCTTATGCACTTAACCGCCATGGACAGAGCTTTTGAATCAGCCATAAGTTCCCTTGCAAGACGGTTGGGGTCATCGATCTTACCTTCACGGGCAGCGGTCGACGTTACACCGGCGTTTATTGCCATGTGAACCCATATCCATTCGAACATGTCATGGGGTATCTCCTGCTTGATGTCAGCCGAATCAAGAAGCGCGATAAGATCGTCGTAATTATGGATCTTTGCTTTGTCTCTGCCCTCAAGCATAATATGGTCGAAAAGAACACAGTTAAGCTTTCCGTCCTTTTGCATATGGCCGCCTGCCGTCGGGAAAGCAGTGATGTATTCATAGTCTCCTACTATCTTTTCGACTTCTTTGCGACCGTTCCAGAAATTGCAGAAGAGGATGACCGTTCCCTTAAGATCCCTCTCACGCAAAGTCTCCATGGCAGCTTCAAGCTTGCCGCTTGCAACACTTATCAGGATGAAGTCGAAAGTCTCATTTTCCGAAGCTAGTCTTACGTTATATGTTCCGTCCTTCTCTTCGCCCTTCTGGTTATATCTTCCGTCAAGAAGATGTACCGGGATCTCTGCCCTGACTTCTTTGCCGGGCCTTACGATGTGATATGTCTCGCAACCTGCCTTCTGAAAAGCATATGCATATGTTGTCCCGATAACGCCTAATCCTAAAACCGCAATCTTCATCTTCTAACCCCGTATGTTAATCATGTATGTGATCTGACGGCAATATTCTAGCCTAACAGAAGAGATCATTCCTTACCTGTTTCTTAACAATTCTTAACCGTTCCTTTTGATAGCTGAATTCAGGAATCACACCCTCAGGCAAGGTGATTATACCATTATTGCTTTTATCTAATACTCCGTTAAAAGAGGAGCCTCATCGAAAACCAACCGGCTGATTCAAACCGGGCAGCAAACAGAGCCAAGATCAAAATGGCCGTAATAACATACTTGCTGCTTTTCTTTGATCATGCCCCTCTAGTGCCTGTTTTTGTGCATCTCCGGCCGCAGTTCGGACAGAATCTCCCAACTTCTCCCCTGTACCCGCAGGAACATTGATATTCACCTTCTGCGAGGGGAACTTCGTCTTCTTTAACTCTCGTAAGGACTATGTTATCGGTATGTCCGTCAAAAAGATCCATTATCTCCAGGTGAAGCTCTCCGTTGCCATACCAGGCCTCCGACACTCTGCATATCGCCTTTTCGCCCTCATATACAACGCCGTTATTCAGACATATCTTTATCTCTTCACCGTCATGGACCGTGTAAGCCGCTGCCATCATTCCGAGCATCATTCCGCCCCCGTTCAGCCGGAGCTGCATGGCATCCGTTACGCCGTATGAGGAGGCAAGCTTTCCCGATGCATACCGTATCTCTATTCCGGCAGCGCTGTTTAGAACAGCTTCGCATGAGCCATTCGCATCTTTCCATGTGCCTTCGAGTTTTTTGTAGTACTGATAATCCGGATTTACAATTGATGTCATTTTCCTGTCCTTATCTGCTGAGCTTGAACCATGGAAATACCGATTACTGTGTGTTAGATTTTGTGTTACAGCTCAATTAGGATATGAGAACGATCCGTCCGCGTTAACGGTGAAGTAAGCATAGATGCACGCATTCTGTTCGCCTACCGCGAGCCTGTATTCACCCGGCTTTAAATTTCCGTAGTGCGACAGATCGTATTGCTCAGTTTTTGATCCGCCTGCGGGAAGGATTATACCCTCCGCGGTCCAGGCAAATGATTCGATAGCCCTGGCATAGCACCACTTTCCGTTCTTTTGGACTTCGAGCTGGTAGAATCTGCCGTACATATATTCGCTGTCACCTTCATTAGTGATCTCGACCTTGCCCTTATCGGTCATCTTCGCCTTCATATAATCAGGGGCGGGCTTATCGTCATCCGCCGGGATCAGGACATCTTCAATAGTATGAACGAAAACAATGCTCGATCCTGACTTGCTGCCATCGATCGTAAGAGTCAGTTTGTTGTGATATACGCTGGCGATCATGTCTTTGTCCGAATCGACATAATCAATGCGGTATTTACCGTTATCCATAGACATAGAAGCCCTATGGTTCTTGCCGCTCTGACGGTAGATGACCATGTATTCGCCCTTGTTCTGCCCGTCTTCGTCAATGGTGATCATCGGCCGGTCATCTTCTTTGAGGTCTGCGGCTCTGGTCGTCTTTCCGCCTGATGAGACCGATTCGAACTTCCAGTTTGAAGTGATCGCGCTGTGTGTTCCGTCGCCGCACGCAGCAAAAGAGAAGACCGAAGTCATCAGTACTGCTGACGCCAGCATTTTCGAAAACATCCTTTTCATGTCATCACCCCTGAAACTTAATGCCGCCCAGATTGGAAGATGCCGGTGTCTTCTTTGCATTATTACATGAAGAAAGTGACAAGAGTATCGTGGCTGAAATGATCAGTGCTGTAAACATTTTCATTTTTCTATCCTCCATAACAGGGTCAGGACTACGGATCTCTTCTTCAAACAAGATAATTATACCATGCCGTTCTTTTTGAACTGCCTTCTGTTGAGTATTACGCCCACTACAAGGAATACATAAAAGAACAACAGGAAGTATCCGAATAAGCCCATTCCCAGTGCCTGCCCGAGGAAACCGAAAAGGAGCGGTGTTATGACAATTGCAACGTTGGCAACTGCCATCTGCGCACCGATAAGTGCTGCCGAAAGGTCTTCACCGAATTGCTCGGGCGTCAGGAAATTAAGATTCGGGAACATCGGTTCGTTGCCTAATCCGATAAGGAACAGAGCCGCTATGGCAACATAACTGTTATTCGCGATGACAAGCGTAATAAGCGCTGTGCCCAATACGGCAGAACCGATCGTTATTATCGTACGGCTGTGTATCTTGCGGGCCAGGATGCCTGACAGGAATCTTCCCAAAGTCATTCCGAGATAATAGAAAGTTACCGTCCTCGCTGCAAGCTCCTCTGTCGCGCCCCTGCTCTCTACCAGGAAAGTGCTGCTCCAAGCTCCGACGGTAAGTTCTATCGAGCAGGTACAGAAGAACAAAAGCCACATAACTTTAACGCCGCGTATCTTTGACGCTTCGATAACGGACAGGCTCTTAATATCGCTTTCAGAGATCTCATTCTTATCTCTGACTTTATTCCAGAGCGGAAGCGAAAAGATCACTACCGCCGCAATTGCAAACTGAATTATCGTGGCAATGCCGTAACCCCTTCTCCAATTGGTACCGTTTCTGAACACAAGGGTAAGTATAAAAGGGCTTACCGTTACACCGATTCCATAGAAGCAGTGCAGAAAGCTCATCTGGGAGGCATTGTAGTGAGAGGCCACATAATTGTTGAGCGCGGTATCTATGGAACCTGCGCCCAGTCCAAGAGGAATTGCCAGGATGATCAGGATAACAAAACTGTGCGAGAGCGAGAAGCCAAGCAGCGCCAGCGCTGTAAGAAGAGTACATCCGGCCGTCAGGCGGGCTGTTCCGAACTTCCTGATAAGCCTGGCGCTAAGCAGGCTTGATATTGTTGTTCCGATAAAAGTAACCGTCGTTATTACTCCGCCGAGAGAGATCGGAAGACCATATTCCGCATAGATGGCAGGCCAGGCGGTCCCAAACAGGGAATCCGGAATGCCAAGACCGATAAAGGCAATGTAAATGACGATCAAAAGAATAGTAAACATTAATCTATTATTTCACACCTTCAGGTATATCTTCTGATCAGGCACTTAAAATACGCGTCAATTATCTCGCCCGGGCTTTGTGTGAGACCGTTTGCGATCCACCATTTGACTGTATTTATAAAGCTTCCTGTGACAAACTGCTTCTTGAATTCAGCAGACACATCTATGTCAATATTTGAGATCATTTCACCGAATGCATCTTCAAGATAGCCTGAGAAATAGCGCGTAAAGAGTTTTTCCGACTCTCCCTGCATGATCGAGCTGATGTTGTCCTCGTGATCCTTGATGTGCCAGAGGATGTGCTCGAGAAGTGCCTTAAGTTCCTCGTGGTTGGCCGAGAAATCGTGGCTCTTCTCAGGCAGCAGCGTATCTGAAAAAACATGCGAGAACATCTCTTCACACATCTGTTCGAGGAGTTCGTCCTTGGTCTCGAAATGAGAATAGAAAGTGCTCCTTCCGATGTTTGCCTCATCGATTATCTCCTGCACCGTAATGTCTTCGAAGCGCCTTTTTCTCAAAAGCTTTGTCAGCGCATCGTATATTGCCGTCCTGGTCTTTTGCTGCCGTCTGTCCATCTTCGCTTACCGTACATTTTCGCCGAAATGTTCAATAACTGACAAATCGGAAAGTCTGATTATTGTTTGCTCATACCGCTGATTATACCATTTTGCTGAACACGATGTTCAGAAAGTGACGGATATGAATAACAGCAAAGCGATCAGATACGCAATATACGCGGCATTGCTCTATGCGGTAAGCACTCCTTTTTCCAAGCTCCTCATGGATAAGATACCTCCTGTCTTCATGGCCGGGCTCCTCTACCTCGGAGCCGCAGCCGGCATGAGCATCGTTACTTCACTGTCCCGGGGCAAGAGTAAAGAGAATTCATCGTTTACGCACAGCGACCTGCCCTATCTCATACTGATGGTCGTGCTGGACATCGCCGCGCCGATCCTCCTGATGACGGCTCTGAAGAACTCCTCGCCCGAATCGGTATCCCTTCTCAATAACTTCGAGATAGTCGCCACGTCCCTCATCGCGCTTCTCATCTTCAAGGAAAAGATATCGCCCCGGTTATGGATCGCGATCGCACTTATCACCTCTGCAAGCATCCTGCTCTCCTTAAGCGACATCACTTCGTTCTCCATATCGGTCTATTCGCTCCTGGCTCTTCTCGCCTGCTGCTGCTGGGGACTCGAGAACAACTGCACAAGGAAGCTCTCGAACAGGGATCCTGCAAGGATAGTGATAATCAAGGGGTTCGGCTCAGGGACCGGATCTGTCATCGTGGCGCTGATATCGGGAGAACGGCTCACATTCACGCCTTATATACTGCTGGCGCTCCTCCTGGGTTTTGTCGCTTACGGTCTCAGCATCTACACATACGTCTATGCCCAGCGCTACATAGGAGCCGCCAAGACATCGGCATTCTATGCCCTGGCACCGTTCATGGGTGCACTCATATCGCTTGCGTTATTCCCTAAGATACCCGCATTGCTGTTCATCATCTCATTCGTCATCATGGCGCTGGGAGCATTCCTGGCCATAGAAAAAGAAAGGACCTGAAAACATGGAAAAGAAAGATTTCAAATTCGACAAGAGAGCTGACAAATACGACGATCATTTTGAAGGCAGGATGTCACGCAGGTTCTATGAGCTGCTCTACAGATACACCGACCTGAAAAAAGGCGACAGGGTCCTTGATGTCGGCTGCGGAACAGGCACGATCTTAAAAACATTCAGTGAATTAGAAAATATAGAAGGACACGGCATAGACGTCGAGCCGCAGATGCTTTCCGTCGCGCACCGCAAATGTCCTGACATGGACATAAGGGAATGCTCCTGTGAAGACACCCCTTATGATGATTCTTATTTTGATACACTGACCGTATGCATGGCATACCATCATTTCCCCGATAAAGATGCTTTTACGAAGGAAGCTTTGCGCCTACTGAAACCAAACGGCAGATTATATATTGCAGATCCGGCCTTCCCTCATCCGGTCAGAAAAGCGCTTAATCTTATGTGCCGCAACATCAACGGTGAATTCTTTTCTTCTGAAGAGATGAGATCAAGGTTCGAAAAGCAGGGCTTCCGTTATATCGGCGTGCAAAAAGACAGATATGCCCAGCTTGTTATTTTCGAGAAGAATGCAGATGCATTAAAGGGTAAGCGTTTGATCCCCTTCTCAACGCACGAAGGTTCAGGATTATCAGGTTTCGACAAAAAACTCGCTTCGGCATGCCCCGGTTCCACAGTACTTAAAGGACTCGCCATAAGGGGCAACGACTGCCAGAACAAACAGGAAGATGTAAAGAACAAAGTCAATGAGTGGGTATCAGGCCTCGGATATTAACTGATCTCCATGACTTAAACTTAAAAGGGGCTGTCTCAAAACAAAAGAGATAGCCCCTATCTTATTTAGATGCAGAAGATATGCAGTTTTATATTATAATAGTCTCATATGTATTCCTTTATTCCATTAACCCACAGCTTCATTTCAAGCCTGTGAGGCATAACCTTACTTAAGAAACGCATATAACGGTAGTAGAAAGAGCACACCGATACATCTCTGCCCTTCCTGGCATCTTTTAAAGCTACATCCACAACTTTACCGGCATTTACCATTCCGGGATAATTGATCTCTTTCCCCTTATTAGTTTTCGGAAGCATCTTCGTATCGACCCAACCTGGACAAACAGCTGTACATGTTATCCCTTCATTTTCAAAATTAAGGCTTCTTGTAAATGACAAGAGATAAGCCTTACTTGCAGAATATAAAGCAATATACGGATTAGGCTGAAAAGCAGAGGCAGATGCAATATTTAAGATATATGATTTTTCTGCCATAAATGGAAGGGCCGCTCTGCAGATAAGTGTTGCTGCTTTATCGTTGATATCAAGCATGTCACTTATCTCTTCCAATGTGAATTCTAATACCGGAGCCATTCTTGCAACACCTGCATTATTTACCAGATACTTTATCTCAAGTTTTTCAGATTCGATCTTTCTGCAAAGTGATAAGATCTGTTCTTTATCTGAGAGATCAGCCTTTACAGGGATGATCTTGTCACCGTAAAGTTCTGCCAGTTCTGATAGCTTTTCTTCACTTCTTCCTACAGCCCAGATATTATCTACTTCGCCGTAAAGCTTACTTATAAACTCTTTACCGATATCACCTGTCGCACCTGTAACTATTGCGATCATTACTTATCCCCCAGCAAAACCCTTGATAAATCATCTGAATTGATCATAGCAAAGTCAGTCTGATACATATTCTTTACAGCGTAAAGATAGACGACACCCCAGTATAATTCTGACAGCTTTCTGGAGTTGCCGGATACTACACATCCTTCTTTCTGACCTTGCTTGATTATCTTCTCAGTTGTCTTATAGAAAGACTGATCAGCCTCCCCTTCAAGAAGTCTTTGAGTATATAATGCGATTCCCGCAGAGAACATCTCGTCTTCCTTAAGATTCTTGATAAGATAATCAGACAACTTACGTATCTTCGTATCAGCAGGAAGAGGAAGCTTTACAAGTGTTGTTAGCTTATCATTCTTAGCGATCTTATCTGATATGGAAAAGATCTCAGAATATAATTCTTCTTTTGATTTGAAATAGATATATATAGTTCCCTGAGCGATACCGATGTGCCTGGACAAGTCACTTATCTTTGTACCGTCAAAGCCATTCTTCGCGAAATATAGAACAGACTTTCTGATGATCAGATTCCTGGTCTCTTCCCTTATCTCCTGGCAGCGTTCCTGTGATTTTGGCATACCCGCTCCTTTATGAATGAATTTTTATTCATCCATAAATTATCACACGTTCTTTCATATTGTCAACAGATCAGATAATCACGTTACCATTCTCTTCGAACTTTAACGTTGCATTTTCGGCATGCATCATTAACTGGTCTGTACTTATATGGCTTTATGTCACCTTTGGAAGTTTTAATTCCTGATTATCTTAACTGTGCGTTTGCAATAGGGATGGAACTATTTCACGCAAAACACTTTCCTAAACCACGTGATGTTATTTCCGTTCTCGGGGCCGTATATTGCGAATCCGAATTGATGACCTTGAACGTGCAGATCCTGCCGCCGTTCCTTACCTGCTGAGCTTGAACCAGAGAACGGTTACAGCTCCGTCATCTTCTTCTCCGGTAATCTTGAATCCGAAGCGTTCAGTATAAAATCTGATATTCTGTTCTTTATCTTTAGGCGTTACCAAAGTGATCTCCTTCCAGTCAGGATGTTCACTCATAAAATGCTTCAGCAATGATGTTCCGATCCCGCGGCCCTGTTCTTCTTTTTTCACTGCTAAACAGCCAATATAATACTTTCCTGCTCCTTCAGCTTTAACGGAAATGACTCCGACTGCCTTTTCATTATCGTATGCAATGGTCTTAGGATAATCACGTATTGACTGTTCCATGCTTTCGCGCGAATGACCATATGCCGGACAATGACCGTATCGGATGTAATCGTCATAAAAAGCTGAATTATATATGTCTATCAGAATATCTGCATCACTTATGTCAGCGCTCTTATAGATCAATTGTTATCTCCTCTAACATATTCACTTCTTTTCTGATAAAAATTGAACCCATCCTCAACCTTTATGATATGATACCCCAATCTTTCGTAAAACGCATTTGTCCGCTCATTCCAGCAAGGGGTGTCCAGATCAAACTCAGCAGCATAAGGGTAAATCTTTTCTATGCATTCCATCAGACGGATGCCGTAACCTTTTCTGTGATAGACGCTGTCAATAAAGATCCTGCCGATGTATACGCTTTTTCCTGTTTCATCCGGGAATAAAATGGCAGCCCCTACAAGATCTTCTCCTATCATTGCCTGATACAAATGCCCCTCACGGGCCATCTGTTTATGCCATTCTATCGAATCGAATCCGGGCGGGCAGTCACCTTTTGTTCCACCGACATTTACATCTGTCTCAAATGCTCTGACAGACATATCCACGATCTTTTCTATCTGATCTGCTTCTGCTCTGACAATATACATCCCGCTTCTCATAACTTATCAATATCATCTTCCCCGTACGATTTCGAGGGCAACACCGTGTACCGGCCGGGAAACAGTTCTTCGCATATCCTGAGCTCAAGATCCTGTCTGTGAGTCCAGTGCCTGACTAAGCCGTCTTCGCCTTCGAGTCCGCATCTGACTGCATGGGGACTGTTGTTGAAATAGTCGCAGAGCATCGCAAACCAGACTTCATTGCCTTTGTCGTCAACCCGGGTCTGCCTCGCAGTCTCAAGATTTCTTCTGATATCATCAGGCTGCGCCATAAGATAAGCAATATGGATCTGCTTATCACCTATGGCAGTCTTAATTCCTCTGTAAAAATCTATGATGTCTTCATCCGTCATATCACGGAACAGTATCATGTCCTCCACGGTGTTCTGGAAAAGAGCGCATTCAGTAATTACAGTGCCCCGTCCCATCGGCCGTAACGCCCTAAAACAATGTCTTTGAACTGTTCAAATGGTACACGGCCATTATATATCTCGTATTTTTCCATCGCCTGATAAAAGCTACGGTCTTCGGTCCTTATCTTTGTATAACAGACAACCACATGATCATCTTCAAAATGTGTTTTTGCTTCTATCTCAGATTTCAGAGAAGAATGCTTTTCCAGTGCGGCCCGGTAATCTTCCATACCCATATACGCGCACCATGCAAGTTCCATCGGAGAGTAGTCTCCTTCTTCGAGAACTTTATGGTCCGGATATCTCTCTGAAAAAAGCTTTACAAGCGTGCTCTTGCCGCTTCCCTGTATGCCTTCAACGAAATATGTCACGTTAGATCTTTTTCCTTAAATCTCGTATAGTCCTGTTTCATTTTTATTTAGCAGGAAATCAAATAAGTTCATAATGTAAATGCCATTTTCACTGTTGTGAGAGATACCTTCCTTAACGATAATTATCTTTCTGAATGAATCTCTAATCTTAATTAATGAGGACTGTTCCTGTTCCATCTTGCTCTTATCAGGTATGGACAATGCTGATTGTATATATATCCTGTTAGACCCTTGGTTACATACAAAATCCACTTCTAATTTCTTTTGTCTTCTCTGATTATCTTCATCTGTGTAATAATGATCAACTACTCCTACATCAACATTGTAACCACGGATCAAGAGCTCATTGTAAATGACATTCTCCATCAGATGTGTTTCTTCAATTTGCCGGAAATTTAATCTGGCGTTTCTTAAACCTACATCCGTAAAATAATACTTCATTGGAGTATTAATATATTTCTTTCCTTTGATGTCATATCTTTTTGCTTTCGAAACAAGAAAAGCATCCTCAAAATAATCCAGAAAATTCTTAATAGTTTCCTGATGAACAGATACCTTCTTTTCAGTCTTAAAGGTATTCGCAATTTTCAGGGGATTGGTAAGAGATCCTATATCGGAAGCAATTATATCGATCAACTCCTCGATTTCCGCTTTATTTCTAACGTTGTTGCGATCGATAATGTCGCTAATATATGTTTCATCAAATAAGCTCTTGAGATAATTAGATTTGTCCTGAACATTATCCATCGTAACCTGACCGGGCATACCTCCAAAGGTAATGTATTCCTGCCAAGCAGAGTTAATATCTGCCAATCCATTTGAAACAGGAAAACTCATTGGAAAAACAATTCCGGAATGTTTCTGACTGTAGTATTCCCAGAACTCCGAAAAAGACAAAGGATACACATGCACCTGATCTCCACGTCCCCTGAATTCCGTAATAATATCTTTTGACAAAAACTTGGCGTTGCTGCCGGTGACATAGATATCCACATTCTTTCTTTTCAAAAGAGAATTAAGCACTTCTTCGAAATTTATCACAAGTTGAACTTCATCAAGTAAAACATAATACATTTCATCATCAAGAATTCTCTCCTTGATGTAATAATACAGTTTTTCCGGAGTGCGATATTCTTTGTTTTCAATGTCATCCATCGCCATAGTAATAATATGGTCATCACCGATGTTTTGCTTTTTCAAATGGCCATAAAATAAGTTGAACAGCAGGTACGATTTACCGCACCTTCTTACACCGGTAATAACTTTAACCATTCCGTTATGCTGTTTTCTTATCAATTCATTAAGGTATATCGGTCGCTCCATATCTGCCTCGCCAGTGAATATTTTTCTGTATAATCATAGAAAAATTCACTAGGATTATACCCTAGCAGAACATTTAAAGCAAGATAACTGAATATTCTACAAGAAATACAGCAGAATATTCAGTACATTCCAATTGATACTAGAAAGTATCCACTTCAATTTGCGCTAGTCTATTATCCTGATTATTGTCTGAACTAAGGGATCTTTCAGACAAGATAATTATAGCATTTGATCATCCGCGTTCCGGCTTCCGTATGTTAAACACGATCAGTACGATTGCAGCGGCTACTAATACTGCGGTAGTGATGATACTTGCTTCGATACCGTACTTTCCGCCATTTAATATATTGTCTCCGACAGAACTCATATCAAATACGGCAGCATTGATCTCATCATTGCCGCTCAGATTGAGCCCCAGGATGCTGTACAGGATATAGTTCCATATCGAATGCAGGCCGCAGGCCGCCCAGATGCTTTTGAAACGGATAGTAAGAAGCGAGAAGATGACCGATATCAGGATAAGGTTGATAACTGCCGTTACTGCAATGGCAGGAGCACTGAAGTCCATGTTCCCGATGTGAGGGATGGTAAATAAGGCTGTACTTACACCTATAGCGACAGGGATGGATTTCTTCTGCAAAAGCTGTTGAACGATACCTCTGCAGAGCACCTCTTCAAAGGCACCCTGAAAAATAAAAGCTCCGAGCATGAGGAGTACCATCGCAGTGTCGATATTCCGGAAAACGCCGTTATACTTTACCGCGCCGGTAAGACCTGCCAAAGCAACTGAAACAAGCAAAAGAAGTGTTCCTGCACCGGCTCCTGCGAAATAGCTCCATGCAGGTCTCGCCAAGCCCAGTTCTGTAAGAGTCTTTCTTTGAAACAACTTCCAGAGAAGGATTATTATTCCTATCATGACGCCGTATCCGTAGTAAGTGATCAATGTAATCGTGATATCGCCGAACATCTCACCCTGCAGAGGGTTCTTACCGCAGGCAAAGTGTATCGCCAGGACTATGCCTTCGCCAACCAGTTCTGCGCCGAACTTGAATACCCAGAAGATCAGGATGACCTTGATGACATACAATAATTTCGGCATGTCGGTCCGGTTGTTGAACGGACTGATATTTTTGATGAATTCTTTTATCTTATTCATGGATAACTCCTTTTTTGAGCGCATTAATACAAACAGCGAAAACGCTGCTGTTTTTAGTGTCAGATTATTTGAGGATCAGATCAGACGGGGAATCCGTTGACCAGGAAATAAACCAGCATCGATATGAGATCTATGGCGAGCAAAATACCGAATCCTATGAGAAACCACTTAAGGGCTGTTTTCGCGCGCTTGCCGTTCTTCTCCGTAAGAACCTTCTGATCGATAACATCAGCCATCGTCTTGTGATCATCGGACTTAACCGGCTCGATCCCTTTAAGAAGATAATCCGTAGTAACTTCAAAAATATCGCTCATGATCACGACTTTATCGAGATCCGGGGTTGCCTGTTCACTTTCCCACTTAGAAACGGCCTGCCTTGATACACCGACCTTGTCAGCCAGTTCCTCCTGGGACATGCCTTTCGCCTTTCTAAGGCTCTGTATTCTGTCAGCAATTGTCATTTACATCACCTCCGGGTTTTGATGGCTTGAGATTAGCAAAAATGCTCTTAACAAATCCACCAACCGGACCTTGAACTTTGTCAACCGTCAGTTGCAACCCAGTATTTTCAAGGTTTTCCTGTATCTTATATATTCTATCACGGATTTTGGAGTTCGGTGCTTTCTGTATAGCAGGTTTCCATTCATCTGCATCTGTTATGGCATTATAACCGACTATTCATACATCAATTTTTCAATCGAACACGATATGATACAGATAGAACCTTATCCTGAAAGTTATTCCTTCAATGTTTCTCTTACTGCATCAACATACTCATCCGTATGAAAATACAGCATGACTCCATGACCGACATTCAGCCAAATATGTTCTTCATAGTTCTTTAAGTACTTTTTCAAAATCTCATGGGATTTTATGGCATAAGGTTCCTTGCTGCCACACCAGAGATATACTTTTGTTTCGGTCTTGCTGATATCTTCATTCACGCGATACGTATAATTCTCGATAAGATTAGTCTGCATACACTCTTTGCTACTTCCCAAGTACATTAACGAAAACTCAGCGAGATCTTCTTTGCCAAGTCCCATAAGTTTACTCACGACCTGCATTCGTTTTGAAATCTGTCCGCCGTTTTTCTGCATCTTCAGAAATGCCTTCAGCCCCAGCTTGGCACATATTTTCCCCTGATGCGCCAGATATACTCCGTCGAGGATTGCTTTTTCTATACTAATCCTGTTTCTTGCAAGAAGCTCTGTCAGTACGGTTGCACCCTGAGAAGCGCCCCAAACGGCATAGAGTTCGCCGCCAAGATTCTCCGTAACATAGGCCTCAATCTGCTCACTTTCTTTTGCAAAAGAAACAAAACTCTCTGAACCGTCATAGCATCCGGTCATTGCGGGATATATGACATAATATGTTTCTTCCAACGGTTTAAGCAATTCCCGGAATTTCTGCCAGTCGCAAAGCATTCCGTGCAATGCCAGTATCGTCTTATTCTTTTTATCTCCATATGAATGAAACTGCATTCTTTTTCTCTCCATGGAAAGTTTTACTGTTGATTATCACGACTATCAGTCATGACAGTTTCCGTGCCTGCATCAATGGAGTCTTCTATGATTTTTCTCGAGATGATCACTCCTTCAGACAAGAGAATTATACCATTTCGGTTGACATTCTAACAGTTGTTAGGTATTATCTCTCTAACAATCGTTAGAAAGGTTTTGGTTATGACCACAAAAGAGAAAATAATGGATGTAGCGCTTCATATGTTCTCTGAAAGAGGCTATGAAGCAGTCTCTATAAGGGATATTTGCGGCGAGGTTGGTATTAAGGAAAGCACACTTTATTATCACTTCAAAAATAAGATGGATATCCTTGATTCGCTTATCGCTAAGTTCAAAGATCACATAAATGGTCTTTTGAGCCATATAGATGAGATGCCGCAGATGCCTTCCGGAAAGACAAAGAAAAAGAATGCCGGAAGCACAGATATCATTGATTCATACATGATGGACAGTTATCTTTTTGATCCGTTCTGCAATCTCATGATAAGGCTGATGATGATCGAACAGTTCCATAATGAAGAAATGC
>R21__coassemble_131_pt1 | contig 62479 bp, 53 predicted proteins | sample R21__metabat2_high_PE_008 | metagenome-assembled genome bin R21
TACATCATTACTGATATTTTTTCTGCCTATCGTGTCCACTTTTAGAGTAGCAGCACTTATCTTATTTCTTGACCTTAACCTTCTTACCGCAGTTCTTCTTTTTGAAGATCTTCTTGTACTTTTTGACCTTGGACTTCTTTACTTTTACAGTCTTTACAGAAGAACCCTTGAGCGATTTCTTTACTCCCGACTTGGAAAGCTTGGTGGTCTTCTTGAGCTGGAGAGTCGTAAGAGCCTTGTCTGCATTAAATGCGTATGCACCAATCTTTTTAAGAGATTTGGAAGAAATGCTGAAAACTTTGAGCTTAGGGCACTTTTCAAATGCTCTCGCTCCGACAGAAACAAGTCTTGCACCGCCTGTTACTGATATGAGTTCAGGGCAGTTCGCAAACGCTTTATCAGCAATGGTTGTTACATTAGAACCTATGACCAGCGTTTTCATTTTTAAATTGGAATTAGAATTACCGGAATAATCGGTAATCCTTGTTACTTTATATTTTACGCCATTGTTCTCGACTACAGAAGGAATAACTATTTTTTCTAATTCAGGATTAATTGCAATAACATCAACTGTACCTGTTCCGTTAATTGCGGGATTCGATACAACATATCTAATCTTGCCGTCATCGAACTCTTTGCCGATCAGATTATAATAATTCACATCGAATTCTAAATTAGGACACTCATCAAATACAGTGGAATATAATCGATTTTTCTGTTCCACGTTGATCCATACTCTACCAAGATTAGTACAGCCCGCAAAAGCATAAACTCCAATTCTATTTACAGATAACGGAATCTCAAACCCGGAAAGTACTATGCATTTATCAAATGCATATGCACCGATAGAATTCAGTCCTGAAACAGGAATCTTAACAGTCGTCAGAATGCTGCAATCGCCGAACGCATACAATTCAATAGTTTTTACGCTTGCGGGAATAGTAATGGTCTTAAGGCTCTTGCAGCTTCGAAACGCCTCAATGCCGATAGTTTTAACGCTGTTGGGAATATTGACACTCGTAAGATTATCGCACCACCCAAACACTCCTTCTCTAAGCTCGGTAACACCTTTAGGTATGGTAATACTCGTAATTCCACTTTCGCAGAAAGCATATTTATCTATTGTTCTGACACTTTTAGGCAGAGTAATCTTTCTCAGACTGTAACACCCGCCAAATGCAGCATACCCAATACGCTTAAGCTTTTTTGGCAATGACACGCTTGTCAAATTCGGACATTCGACGAAAGCGTAAGCGCCAATGGTTGTCACACCTTTGGAAACAACAACCTTCTTGATCTTTGCTCTGTACTTGTACCAAGGCGTAGTATATGTATAAGACGGAGTGAGAAATGAAAAGTTTTTCATGGCACCCTTACCGGTAATCTTCAAAGCACCCTTTTTATCCAGGGTCCACTTAAGCTTTTTACCGCATTTGCCTTTTGCCAGATAAGCATCTTCAGCCTCACGTGAATCTTCACTTTCAAGAGGCGCTTCTTCAGTTACTTCAGGAACCTGCTCTTCAGATCCCTTTTCACTCCCGGCAGGTTCTTCCTGCTGAGTCTCATCATCTTTCTCGGTCTCTTCAACCTGTGTCACGTCAGGCGCAAACGCTTCATCCGCCATGACGGGCGAAGTCAGCATGGAGAAACACATTGCAGCGGAAAGCAAAACGGAAATGATCTTAAGATGTTTCATAATCTATTCCTTTACATAAAATAAGTAATATCGAGTTAAGTTTACTATGCCGGCGCTAAAAGTTCACTATATAATTAAAAAATCCCGGATAACTCCGGGATTCATAACTCATTTTGGATTATCAGATTACTTCTCGTTCTTCATTCCTGACAGGAAAGCGTTGATGAAGCCGTCTAAGTTGCCGTCCATTACGGAATCGACATCGACTTCCTCGTAACCTGTACGATTGTCTTTTACAAGAGTGTACGGGCAGAAAACGTAAGATCTGATCTGTGAGCCCCAGGCGATATCCATCTGGTTGCCCTTAAGGTCTTCGATCTTCTCCATCTCTGATGCCTTGGCAAGTGCGAAAAGCTTTGCCTTGAGCATCCTAAGGCAGGTCTCCCTGTTCTGGAGCTGTGATCTTTCTGCCTGGCAGGAAACAACGATCCCCGTAGGATTATGCGTCATTCTGACAGCGGTATCGGTCTTGTTGATGTGCTGACCGCCCTTACCTGTAGAACGGTATGTATCTACTCTGACTTCGGTCATGTCGATCTTGATGTCGTCTTCCGTCTTCTGGTCAAGCTCAGGGATGACTTCGCATGAAGCAAAGGAAGTGTGTCTTCTTCCTGCGGAGTCAAACGGAGAGATCCTGACGAGACGGTGAACGCCGATTTCTGATCTCAGGAAACCGTATGCATACTCACCTTTGATCATGATGGAAACAGACTGGATCCCCGCGGTATCACCTTCGACATAGTCGAGTTCTTCAACCGCAAAGCCATGGCTTTCAGCCCATCTGGTATACATCCTGTAGAGCATGGAACACCAGTCCATAGCTTCAGTACCGCCGGCTCCGGCATGAAGAGTAAGAGTTGCGTTATTAGCATCGTAAGGGCCTGTGAGAAGGGTCTCAAGGCGCATCTTCTCGAAGGCTTCCTTGAAATGAGCAACATTTTCACGGAGTTCAGGGAGAGAATCGGTATCCTCTTCCTCATTTGCAAGTTCACAAAGTGCAAGGAGGTCTTCCCTTTCAGCCTCAAGAGCATTATAGTTCTCAACCTTTTTCTTGAGCTGGCCGAGTCTCTGGGTAAGTTCAGTGGCTTTATCAGAGTCGTTCCAGAAATCAGGCTCTGTCGTACGCTGCTCGAGTTCGCTGATCTGATCGCTTACATGATCGATGTGAAGCGCATCCTTAAGCTTTTTAACGGGTTCTTCAAATGATTCGAGATCAAGTCTTATGTTGTCAAATTCCAGCATAATTAACCTTTCTTAAGTACTTCTACAAATTCCTTGAGAAGCTTCATAGCTTCCTTAATATCATCCAGAGAAGCCGCATAACTGATCCTTACGAATCCCTCGGCACATTCTCCGAAAGCATTTCCGGGAACCATGGCAACGTGCTTTTCGAGCAGAAATCTCTCGCAGAATTCCTCTGATGAAAGGCCCGTGCACTTGATCGAAGGAAAAGCGTAGAACGCGCCATAGGGCGTAAAGCAGTCAAGTCCTGCGTCCTTAAGGCCCTGGACAACAACTCTTCTTCTGTGGTTATATTCGTCACGCATCTTCTTGATCTCATTGTCGGCATTCATCGCAGCCTCTACAACAGCGAACTGAGATGTTGAAGGAGCAGACATGATGCAGTACTGATGGATCTTTACCATAGGTGCGATGAGTTCGTGCGGACCGGCAAGATAACCGACCCTGAAACCTGTCATGGCATACGATTTGGAGAAACCGTTGACCATAACTACCCTGTCCCTGAGCTCGGCAAACTGCGCGAGCGAAGCGGGCTTGCCGTCAAGATAGTTGAGTTCGCAGTAAAGCTCGTCAGAAAGCACTATGATATCAGGATGCTTCATGAGGACATCCTTGATCTTAGCCCAGTCTTCGAGTGTCATTACCGCACCGGTCGGATTGTTCGGATAACCGACGATAATGTACTTTGTCTTGTCGGTTATAGCAGCTTCCAGTTCCTCGGGCATGAGCTTATAGTCGTTCTCAGGCTTTGTTGAAACGATCACGGGTACACCGTGAGCGAAATTGACTGTTGCTTTGTATGCGACGAAGCAAGGCTCTACAACGATGACCTCGTCACCAGGATTGATCAGTGCGCGAGCCGCAAGATCAAGTCCTTCACTGCCGCCGACGGTAATGAGGATCTCGGATTTGGGATCGTATGAAATGCCGTATCTCCTTGTGAGATAACCTGTGATCGCCTTACGCGCATCAATATAACCCGAATTAGGCGAATAGTGCGTATATCCTTCGATAAGCGAATTGATGGCGGCCTCTCTGATGGACCAGGGCGTATCAAAATCAGGCTCACCGATGGAGAGCGATATAACATGGCCCTGCATCTCGTTTGCAAGGTCAAAGAATTTCCTGATGGCAGACGGCGGTACCTGCTGTACTGCTGAGGAGATCTTGGATTCGTAATCGAAACTCATAAGATGATCGCCTGCCTGTCGTCCGTATTCGGATTATCGTAGATAATGCCGTTTGCTTTATATTTCTTAAGAATAAAATGTGTAGTCGTTGAAAGGACGCCTTCCTGGGGAGCGATCTTCTCTGAAACGAAGTTGGCGATACTCCTTAAGTTGCTGTCTTCGTAAATGATCATGAGATCGAAACCGCCGGAAACAAGATAGCAGGCCGTAACCTTCTCATATTTGCTCAATATCTGGGCGATATGGTCATAACCCTTGTTCTTGATAGGCGCGATCCTTACTTCGATCATGCCGATGCAGTTATCCGGAGCCTGTTTCTCCCAGTTGATTATCGTGTTGTAGCCCAGGATGATGTTCTCATCCTTAAGGCGCTTGATTTCGGCTTCCACATCACCGGCGGTCGTGCCGAGCATAACGGCTATCTCTTCAGAAGAAAGCCTTGCGTTGTTTTCTATAAGTCTCAGCAATTCGATGTCGTCGATCATATTGAACCGTCCTTCCACACATGAAAATCTCCCGCATAATTTCTTATGCGGGAGACATTATACCATTAATTATAAATTATTAAAATCAGATACGGGCAACGCCTGTGTCACGTGCAGCCTGAGCAACAGCAGCAGCAACTGCCTTTCCGACTCTTGCGTCGAATGCGTCAGGAAGGATGTAATCAGGGTTGAGCTCAGAATCAGAAACGATGCCTGCGATAGCGTTTGCGGCAGCAATCTTCATCTCGTCATTGATATCGGAAGCTCTTACGTCGAGAGCACCGCGGAAGATACCGGGGAAAGCAAGAACGTTGTTGACCTGGTTCGGGAAGTCGGAACGGCCTGTAGCCATAACCTTAACGCCTGCCTTCTTAGCTTCATCAGGAAGGATCTCAGGTACAGGGTTAGCGCAAGCGAAAACAACAGGATCCTTAGCCATTGTAGCTACCATGTCTGCTGTGAGAACGCCGGGAGCGGAAACGCCGATGAATACGTCAGCGCCTACGATAACGTCAGCAAGAGAACCTGCCTTCTTCTCAGGGTTGGTGATCTTAGCCATCTCTTCCTTAGCGGAATTGAGGCCCTCTCTTCCCTCGTAGATAGCGCCCTTACGGTCACAGAGGATAACGTTCTTAAGGCCTCTGGAGATAAGGAGCTTTGTGATAGCTGTAGCTGCAGCGCCTGCGCCGTTAACTACAACGTGGATGTCTTCCATCTTCTTGCCTACGATCTTGAGAGCGTTTGTAAGACCTGCAAGAGTGATAACTGCTGTACCATGCTGGTCATCGTGGAAGATCGGGATGTCACATCTTTCCTTGAGCTTCTTCTCGATCTCAAAGCAGCGGGGAGCTGAGATGTCCTCGAGATTTACGCCGCCGAAAGAACCTGCGAGAAGAGCAACTGTATTAACGATCTCGTCAACATCCTTGGAACGGATGCAGAGAGGGAAAGCATCAACGTCACCGAAAGCCTTGAACAGAGCGCACTTACCTTCCATAACCGGCATACCTGCCTCAGGTCCGATATCACCGAGGCCAAGAACAGCCGTACCGTCAGTAACTACTGCTACAAGGTTGTGTCTTCTTGTGTACTTATATGAGAGATCAACGTCCTTCTGAATGGCGAGACAGGGCTCGGCAACACCCGGTGTATAAGCGATTGCGAGTTCTTCCTTGGTGCCTACAGGAGCCTTAGCGATAACTTCGATCTTACCGGCCCACTGCTCATGCATCTGCATAGCCTTCTCTTTGACGTCCATAATAATACCTCCGTAACTGAATGGAACTGCTTAAATCATTGCGTAATTATAATATTTTAATTCCACGCGAAATACAATCACGCGAAGTGCAATAAAAGTTAACCTATTTTGCCCTCTTTTTCGGGATTTCTTTCAGGGTGATCGACTCTCTCCTTCATCGCGCAGTAAGCCATGCCGGCGTATCTGCCGAATGTAAAGGTGATCCAGGTCGAAAAAGCCGAGGAAAGGATATAGAACGTAGTGTTCGAAAAGAACGAGGTGAGACCTGCGAGAGCATCCGTGAAAAAGAACATCAGGACTATGACAACAAGGCTTCTGACATGCACGGTATAAAAGCCTCTGGTAAGCTTTACGACATAAGGGAGAGCATTGAACATGCCCTTATCCCCAGACAGATAGCACGCCGGTGCCGTAAACAAAAACGGGAAACCGATGCAGAAGAACAGCAGGAAGTTTGAACTGATGAGCATGAAAGGCAGTGAAACCGCCAGATAAAACAACGTCAGGAGCAGCAGTCTTTTAATGAGCGCACCTGGACGCTGCGGCTCTTCTGTGCCGGATGTTCCTTCGGTTTCGGCTTCTGCCTCCTTTTCCATCTTTTTGATCCTGAAATATCTGACATAGAGTCCGGAATAAAGGATCCCCATCATGAGAGTGATGAACAGGGCCAGAAATGCGGTTACAAGGAAAACTATGTTCCCGCTGGTGATAGGTATTGCCGCAGGGAGCTGCTCTGTTGTCTGTGCCGACTCGAAATTGCTTATCCATGTGTTAAGCCAGGTGAAATCAGTATCAGAATAAGGATTGAAGAAAACCGCGCAGCGTGCAACCACGCAAAACAGGAACATAAACCTTACGCCCCATTTGCAGTCTATATCGTCAATGTTGAACATTCTTTCTAATATTCTGAAAATCATCATTGGTTATTATACGACAATAAAAACCAAAAAATATATCAGAGATTTTTATTATATTCTTGTGATAAAATCATATCTGATTTTTTCTTTAAGGACGGGACAATATGATTGATTTTCATGTAATACCGGATCTGCTCTATGTAATCCCCACGGACAAACATTCAGCATCCGAACTAAAAGCGGTTCTCACAGCACATCCCGAAGTCAAGTTCGTTTCTCTCGCAGCAGTCGACCTCATGGGCAATGATACCGACGAGAAGATCCCGATCGCAGATTTCATGTCGAACATTGACGATTACCTTGAAGGCAAGGCCGTCCAGACTGACGGCTCCTCGGTTGTCCTTCCCGGTATCGCGACACTCAATGACGGTAAGGTCGATCTTATTCCCGACCCCGAAGTCATCTGGTACATCGACCATAACTACGAGCATATCGATCTGGCTACGGGAAAGCCCGTAGGTACTTTAAGGATCCCTTCTTTCCTTCACCACAACGGCGAAGAGGTATGCTCAAGATCGATTCTTCGAAGAAGTACGGCCAATTTCGAGGAAAAGGTCAAGGAAATGTTCCTTAATAATCCCGCTCTGTGCTCTCAGTACGGATTTACACCCGAGATGCTCGACAGGATCATGCTCATCACTGCTACAGAACTCGAATTCTGGGTCAACTCCCCGGACGAGATCATCAGCACCGAGCAGCTCTCCATCTCACAGGAGCTTAAGGAATCCTACTGGAAGCGCACAAAAGGCGTCGTAAGGACAGCTCTTGAGCAGGTAATCATGATCCTTGAGAAATACGGCTTCGGTCCCGAGATGGGCCATAAGGAAGTCGGCGGAGTTAAGGCTTCACTCAATTCTTCAGGCGAATTCCACTTCATCATGGAGCAGCTCGAAGTCGACTGGAAGTATTCCGGCGCAAGACAGGGCGCTGACTACGAGCTCATCGCAAGGATCCTCATTAAGGAGATCTTCCGTCTGCACGGTCTGGACGTCAGCTTCAATGCCAAGCCCCTTCCGGGAGTCGCAGGTTCAGGCGAGCATACACACGTAAATGCTGTCGCTTACCTTAAGGACGGCAAGAAGATCAACCTCTTCTCACCCGAAGATCCCGGATCCGATTTCCTCAGCGTATTCGGCTGGGGATGCCTTTTCGGTATCATGAAGAACTATTCCAGGGTCATCAACCCGTTCGTATCCGCTACCACGGATGCTTTTGAAAGACTCACGCCCGGTTTCGAAGCTCCTACCCACTGCGTTGCTTCCATCGGTCAGGACGTTAAAACGCCTTCAAGAAACAGATCTGTCCTTTTAGGTCTCGTAAGAAGCGAAGACAACAAGTATGCGACACGTTTCGAGCTCCGCGCACCTAACCCTCATACGAATACATATCTCTGTCTCTCGGCTGTTTACCAGGCAATGCTCGACGGCATCGATTATGCTATCGGCTCAGGCAAGGATACAAAGACACTTGAAGCTGAATTCTGCAAGCCTTACGGTACTCCGAGCGACTATCTGCTCGCCGACAGGCTCTACAGATGCGAAGAAGATATCTTTGAAGATATGGATTCCAACGAGAGAGACAGGCTTTTCGGCGCACCTGCCGCTACGGTCTTTGACTCTATAAGCCCGCTCAAGGATGCTGACGTCGCAGAGATCCTTAACCGCGATGACGTCTTCTGCACAAGCCTTATCGATTCCTACTATCAGGCAATGCTCGTACGCTGGGAGATGGAGCTCCTGCAGAAGATCATTCCCGCTAACCTCTCCACTCTGAGAAACATAACCAGAAACGAAGAGGGCGAATGCGCTTACGACGGACGCCTTTGGAACGACATTACCGATCTCAAGAACCTTCTCGGCAAGGATACCGGAGAGAAGCAGTCAATCTTCACACGCATCAAGGCTGCCGTTAAGGCCAACGACTGGGCTAAGACTTCCGAGTATCAGCTGGCCATGAAGAACGCAATGACCGAGCTCCGTACAAAGTACAAGGCATATTGCGAAAACCAGATCTGAAGCTTCAGATAAAAATGCAATTTAAAGGGGGTGCGGAATCCGCACCCCCTTCTCATATATCAATCCGGTCGGGGATCAAAAATGACTTGTTTATCAGCCCTTCTTAGCTGCGAGGAACTTGTAGACGAGAGCTGCAAGAGCCGCACCTGCGAAAGGTCCTACGATGAATACCCAGAGATCTGTAAGAGCAGCACCGCCAGCGAAGATTGCAGGTCCGATGGATCTTGCAGGGTTAACAGATGTACCTGTAAGACCGATGCCGAGAATGTGTACCATAACGAGTGAGAAACCGATTACGACACCACCGAAAGAACCATGCTTGTAATCACCGTCTGTAACGCCGAGGATTACGAGAATGAAGATGAATGTGAGAATTACCTCTACGATAAGGCCTGCACCGATGTTGCCACTGACTCCGGCAAGACCGTTTGAACCAAGACCGCCTGTAGCGTCTGTGATTCCGCCCATAGCGAAGATTCCCTTAAGAACAGCAGCACCTAAGATAGCGCCGATGGTCTGGAATACGAAATAAAGACCGAAATCCTTTGCATTCATTCTGCCTGAGATCAGGCAAGCAAGTGAAACTGCAGGATTGATGTGGCAACCGGAGATATTGCCTACGCAATAAGCCATACCAACAATAACGAGACCGAAAGCAAATGCAGTGGTAAGATATCCACCCCACTTGTCACAGCCTGTCAACATAGCTGTTCCACAACCAATAAGAACAAGAGTAAATGTACCGATGCACTCGGCAACATACTTTCTTAAACCTTCCATAAGATTCACCGTCCTCCTTAATTAATTCCGAGACGGCAACCTTACACCGCCCCTTAATTAATTATATACAAATTCTTCGCCTTGGGATTTAATTATGACTTCATTTGTATTACCGTTTGAAGACTTTTCCACATGGCCTACGATCCTTGAATCGATGTTGAACGAAGAAGCAATGTCCATAATGCCCTGAGCCTCTTTCTCATCAACGTAGAACTCGATCCTGTGGCCGCAGTTGAATACCTGGAACATCTCCTTCATAGGGATCTCGCCTGATTCATAGATGGCAGCGAAAAGCGGAGGAAGCTCAAAAAGATTATCCTTAACATACCTTACGCCGTTACCGAAGTCTCTGCACTTGGCCTGACCGCCGCCTGTGCAGTGGATGATACCGTGGATCCTTTCCCTGCCGCCTTCGAGGACCTTGCTGATGACAGGAAGGAATGTTCTGGTGGGAGCGAGGATAGCCTCACCTACCGTAACGTCAGCTCCGGGGAGCTTGTCAGTAAGGCGGTATTTTCCACAGTAAGCCTTGTCAGCGGGAACCGTATCGGAGAAAGACTCCTTGAAGTTCTCATAGTAGTACTTGGAAAGGAGCATGTGACGGGCTGCCGTAAGTCCGTTGGAAGACATTCCTGAATTGTAGGAAGTCTCATATGTGGCCCGGCCGGATGAGCTGAGGCCTACGATGACGTCACCGGGCTTAATGTTCGCTGCATTGATGACATCAGATCTTTTAGCGCGTGCAACGATAGTTGAATCGACGATGAGTGTCCTTACGAGATCTCCTACGTCAGCGGTTTCACCGCCGCACATCGTGATGCCGATGCCTAAGTCAGCAAGACGGGCAATTATCTCATCGTATCCTTCTATTACCTTTGCGATGGCCTTGCCGTCAACGAGGTGTGCATTACGGCCGATCGTATTGGAAAGCATGAGATTGGAAGTAAGACCTACGCATGCAAGGTCATCAGTATTCATTACAAGTGAATCCTGTGCAAGACCTTTGAACCAGTCATAACTGCCGGTCTCCTTGTACATGAGGTATGCGACGGACGACTTTGTTCCTGCACCGTCGGCGTGAATGGCAGTACAGTAATCAGGATCACCTGCGATATCGTCGATCAGCTTGCAGAAAGCTCCGGGAAAAGCGCCTTTAGACTGGTTCTTTACCGCAGCCTTTACCTCATCCTTCGTGGGTGAAACGCCTCTGCTCAAATAAGACTCTGCTGACATGCCAATTACCTCCAAATAATGTTCAACAATATGTTTTCACGCAGACCGGTAAGCCGGGTTCTGTATATGACAATCATCTATCTAGGCCGTGCATTTCTGCATAGCTCAAGCCGTCTCCTCAGGCCCGCGGACCACGGTTAAGCCTGTTTCCTCGACGTTGCTCCGGATGGGGTTTACAAGGCCGCTAAGTCTCCAAAGCGCCGGTGAGCTCTTACCTCGCCTTTTCATCCTTACCCTTTCGGGCGGTTTTCTTTTCTGTTGCACTTTCCTTAAAGTTGCCTTCACCGGGAGTTACCCGGCATCCTGTCCTGTGGAGCCCGGACTTTCCTCATGCGCAGGGCTTTCGCCCAACAGCGCCCGCGATTGTCTCGGTCTGCGGGAAAACATGATTATTATACTCAAAACACCTGTTAAATTACAGAAGCCTTTTCGTTGTTATAATTCACAATAAAATTGAGGCTTGGGAACTGCTGGGAAAGCTTTTCCCTGAGTTTCGGCAGATAGATCTGCTCGGTCGCTGAATGTCCGGCGATGACAGTGTTTATTCCGCACTCCTCAAGTTCCACACAGATGTGATGTTTGATCTCGCCGGAAAGCACGGTATCCGCGCCGCTTCTGACTATTGCCGGAATGCTGTCCTCGTCAAAGGCGCCGCCCTGGACGAACACCTTGGAAACCTTATTGTCCGGGTTGTTTATCGTGATTATTCCGCTCGCACCGAGAGCTTTCTTAGTCTTTTCCGCGAACTCACTGAGTGTCTCCTGCTTGATCTCATAGATTATCCCGCATTCGGTACCTGCAAGATGCGTAGGCTCTTCAGCGCCAAGCGCGGATGCGATCGCAAGATTGCCGAACTCGTCTGTCATGTCCAGATTCGTATGGCAGGCATAGCATGAGATGCCGCTCCTGATAAGGTTCGTAAGAAGACGGCCCTTGTATGTTTCAGTGCTGAGTGTATTAATACCGCCGAATATGATCGGGTGATGCGTAATGATGAGATCAGCACCTGATTTCCTGGCACAATCGATCGCCTTTGCCGTCAGGTCAAGAGAAAGCACGCATGCGGTGACGGCCCTGTCAGGATCACCGGCGAGGATTCCGACATTGTCATAATCCATTGCATTCTCTCTCGGAAAACACTGATCCAAAAATCCCGTTACTTCAGAAATAGTCATATCTTTGCCTCTCTTCCAATGCGTCCCTTACTACCCTGTCGCTCCTTGACCTTATGCTGAAGACTTCATCAAGATGGTCAAAATAGCTCCTGACCAGCTCATCACCCGCCACTGCCTTCTCGATAAGAAGCATTCCGTAGCATTCTTTGTATGCGCCGAGTTCGTAAGGCTGTGCCCCATAGCTCATCCGCATAATATTATAGAAAAAATCCCTGTCGGTGCATACGGACTCATCATCGAAAACAAAGCCCTGTCCTGCAAGGAACTTCCTTACGAGATTAACTGATTTCTGCGGCTGGATGACGAACCTGACTTCTCTTAATAATTCAGGGGTCTCATTCCCTATACATCTGCTGAGTATATCGATGATATTAAGTCCGCCCATGCCGGCGATAACGATGACATCGCCCTTTTGAAGCTTTACCCCGTCAAGCCCGTCAGTTACCAGGACCTGTGAACGGTCTTCAAAGTTTGCTTCTTTCAGAGCATCTTTTGAATGTTCCGCAGGTCCTTCATTGATCTCCGTGCAGATAACTTCTGCCGCAATGTCGTTTTCAAGGCATGAAACGGCAAGGAGTCCGTGATCTGAACCTACATCTATAACTCTGCCGGGGCCCAGTTCTTTTCTGGCGGCACCGACCTGATCATATATGGCTTTAAGCCTGGAAGACAGATTTATCATTAAAGTTCGCCCATCTTTTTTCTCATTTTTTCTTTGTAATCGCTGAGCTTCGTCAGCTTCTCTTCGGCACTTTGGCGGTCTTCCGGCGTTGAAGCATACATTCTCTGCGATATAAGAGATTCTTCGATCTCATTTACACGGTTGATCCTGATCTTATAGAGATAACCGAGATAATAGTCACGTTTGACATTAAAGTCAGGCGCGCTGTCAGCCTTGGTGCATTCATTAAACATAACATCTTCGGCAGGCATGCCGTTAATGGTAACGCGGCTGAAGAAGTCACTCATCCTGGCATAAGAGACGCCCGTTTTTGCATCAAATACGGAAAGGAAGCTCTTAACGAGAGCCTTCATCGAATCGCCCGAAAAATCATCGGGTCTTAAGACATCTTCAAGAGCGACCTGCTTCTGATCGGCAAGCACGGGGCCCAAAGACAAAGCATAAGCAAACAGCTTGATCTCATCGTCTGAAGCCGTATCGACAACTGTATATGTGCTGACCGGTTCTCCCGCAGGCTCAGCTTCCTGTGAGCGGTCATCTTCTTCATATTCGGGCTGCATATTGACGGCATTACGGTTCTTGAGGTCTTCCGCCTTTTGTCTGGCGATCTCCCTCGCATTGTTAAGGTTCTCCCTGGCGTCTTCATTCTCAGCAAGACTGTTCATCCTGTTAAGAACTGCTCCCGGAATGGCTCCGAGCACCTTTGCCGCTTCATTTGCCATCGTTGAACGCTTGATGTCATCAGGCATCCAGGAACCGTAAAGACAGATATCATCCTGATATCTTCCCTTATCTATTCCCTTTTCCTCATCGTAGTTGTCGTTATAAGCTCTTTCGAGAAGATACTCTTCAACATAAAGAGCATTCTTAACGACTTCTGCAAACTTGTCTGCACCCTTCTCACGGATAAACTCATCAGGATCCTTGCCGTCAGGCACTTTCGCGATCTTGATCCTTATCTTCAGACCGGAGAGTTTGGAAAGATATGCAAGCATCATCTTGATCGCACGGATCGCGGCTTTCTGTCCCGCACCGTCCGCATCAAAGAAGAATACTATCTCCTCGCAGAACCTCGCGCATGTCTTAAGCTGGCTGTCAGTAAAGGACGTGCCGAGAGCTGCAACCGTATTGCGGAAGCCTGCCTTATGCATGGCGATGGCATCCATGTAACCCTCAACGACTATGAGCTGCTTAGACTGTTCCTTCTTAGCGAAGTTCAGGGCATAAAGATGGTTCTGCTTGCTGTAGACAAGTGAATCCGGTGAATTGATGTATTTGGGCAGTTCGCCTTTCTTGAGAGTACGTCCGCCGAAAGCGATGATGTTCCCGAAAGAATCAAAGATCGGGAACATGAGCCTTCCTCTGAATAGGTCATAAAGTTTTCCCGTCTTCTCCGATCTCTTGAATATGCCGGAACATTCCATCTCGTCTTCGGTATAGCCCTTACCGGCAAGATAATTCCTCAAAGCATCCCAGCTGTCAGGTGAATAACCTATGCCGAAATGATCAAGTGTCTGCTTGTCGAGCGCACGTTCCTGAGCATACTTGCGTGCAGGAACGCCCGTCTCGGGATCGTTGAACTGCAGATAGTAGAACTTGGCAGCCTCGGTAAGAAGATTCTTAACGCGCTTTGTCTTCTCCTTGCGCTCTTCCTGGCCTGCTTCTTCTCTGGCATCGGGAACTTCCACACCATATAAAGAGCCGAGGAATCTTATAGATTCGGGATAACTTAAGTGCTCGATCTCCATTATGAAGTTAATGGCATTTCCACCCTTGCCGCAGCCGAAGCACTTATAGATGTTTTTTGACGGATTAACGGAGAACGAAGCCGTCTTCTCATGATGAAACGGACACAGGCCCCACATGTTACCGCCTTTGCGGTTAAGTGAGACGTATCTGCCTACGACTGATTCGATATCAGCCTTGAGAAGGATCTCTTCGATTACACTCTCGGGAATCAGTCCCAATTCGTTTTCTCCTTAAACATAAACGGCCCGGAATATGCCGGGCCGGATAATTCCTGATTCGGATAACAAGCTGTGCCTTATGGCTTCACTGTTACTCCTCTTCCTTCTTTTTCTTGCTGCCGAAAAGGCCCTTCTTCTCGGGAGCCGGATCTTTCTTGACTGTTCCGTCAGGATTGAGCCTGTCGCGCTTAACTACTGATGAGATAGCGCTCTTTGTAAATGTAACAAGCGTATTTGCCGCGGAAGTCGAGATGGTGATTTCATTGTCCTTGATGTTGGCAACGAAACCGACAAGACCGCCGATAGTTACAACTCTGTCGCCTACTGACAGCTTGCTCATCTGCTCCTTGAGTTCCTTGTCGCGCTTACGCTGTGGTCTTATCAGTATAAAATAAAATACGATGAACATGAGGACTAAAAGTGCGATAGACGCATAAGAGCCCATCATCGTACCCATCATTTCTTCCTGAGTACCGGTACCTGCTCCAGTTGCTCCGGCAGTCTCTCCGGCCCTGAGAATAAAATCTAACATTTCAAAAAAACCTCCTATAACAAGTTAAACTTGTCATTCTTTTATAGCTTCCGCGATAACATCGGACATATTGTAGTATCCGGCTTTCTTACCACACATAAAGCCGGCGGCTGTAAGTGCGCCCTTGGCGAAGACATCTCTTGTCATTGCACGGTGGCTGACAGTGATGATCTCCTCGTCATTGATGAACATGGCGCTGTGGTCGCCAACGATATTTCCGCCCCTGATGGATGAGATACCGATCTCAGTCTTCTTGCGGGCTTCGTTCCTGCTCTGTCTGTCATAAACATAATCAACCTCTTCAGGGATCTCCTGGGAGATTGCATTAGCGATCATCATTGCGGTTCCGGAAGGCGCATCGAGCTTTCTGTTGTGGTGAGCCTCAACGATCTCAATGTCATACTCGGGATAAAGCGTCTTTGTGCACTTCTTAACAAGCTCAAGCATGAGGTTGATGCCAACGCTCATGTTAGCTGACTTAAATACCGGAATGGTCTCAGATGCCTTAAGGAGCTCAGCAACCGTATCATCTGAAAGAGCTGTTGTGCAGCAGATGAAAGGCTTGTTCCTGGTAAGAGCATAGTTAAGGATCGTAGGAACTGCTTTTGCGTTTGAAAAGTCAATGATGACGTCAAAGTCCTCTGCACAATCCTGAGGATTGGAGTAAATCGGGAAACTGAAATCATCACATGTGGTGACATCGCAGCCTGCAACGACCTTGTATTCGTCGTTGTGCTGGCACATCTTTGCAATGGTGTGGCCCATTCTGCCACAGCATCCGTTAAGGAATATATTAACCATAAGATCTCTCCTAAATTACTTTGCGAGGAATTTTGCAGTTGCGGATGTATCGTACTTAGCGAGTACTTCTTCCATCTTCTTGTGGTTGGCAGCGCTCATCTCGCAGAGAGGAAGTCTGCAGGGACCTGCATTCCAGCCGAGCATGTTCAATGCTTCCTTGACGGGGATCGGGTTAACTTCGCAGAAGAGAGCCTTTACGAGAGGAATCATGCTGATCTGCATATCTCTTGCCTTCTGAATATCGCCGTCGATGTATGAGTGGATCATCTGGCTCATCTCACGGGGCAGGATGTTTGCAACAACAGAGATAACGCCCTTTGCGCCAAGAGAAACCATGGGAACTGCAAGTCCGTCCTCACCAGAGTACATTGCATATCTGTCACCGCAGAGGTTAAAGATCTCAGGAACCTGACCGAAGTTGCATTCCTTTACGCCGATGATGTTCTCACAGTCAGAAAGTCTCAGGAGAAGCTCAGGTGAGATGTTTACGTTTGTCCTTGAAGGAACATTGTAAAGGATGATCGGACAGGAAACTGCCTCGGCAACTGCCTTGTAGTTTCTGTAGAGACCTTCCTGAGTGCACTTATTGTAATAAGGAGTAACAACGAGGAGCGCATCAGCGCCAAGCTTTTCCGCACGCTTTGAGAGATCTACGCAATAAGTTGTATCATTTGAACCGGTTCCTGCGATTACGGGAACGCGTCCTGCAACTGTATCGATGGCGCACTTGATAGCAGCCTCATGCTCTGCGTCGGTCATTGTTGCAGCCTCACCGGTCGAGCCGCAGATAACGATGGAATCGATACCGTTCGCGATCTCAAACTCGATCATTCTCTCAAGTTCCTTGAAATTTACGTCGCCATTCTCAAAAAAAGGTGTAACGATAGCTACAGCGGCGCCGGTAAAAACAGGATTAGACATGGGAATGCCTCCTTTTTCTTTAGATATTTAAAGAATTCACTACGGAATTTTATCACCCGATAATACTTATAGTCAATTATGCCCAGAGGGTGCACATTTGTACTCGGGACACGTACAACAAGGCGCTTTCAGGGCCAATATCAGCCCGAAGGATCGTTGTCGTATGACAGAGGGTACCTGACATGGTCAAAATCCGTCATAACATGCTTGAAAACGGCATTTATTGCTGACCTGTTGGATGCCTTGATGATAAAGCTGAGCCTGTACTTTCCCCTGAGCTCGTAAATGACGGACGGAACAGGTCCGTAGAGCTCAAAAGCATATGCCTTATCCTGATACGAAAGGAAGTCGGACAGATAGTGATAAAGATCCCTGCCTCTTTCCTGGAGTGCGGATTCGTCCTCGAGTGAAAGCACTATCTCGCCGATAGCCTTGAACGGCGGCAGGAGGATCTTTTCCCTGTATGCGATCTCCGTCTCATAGAATGCCCTGTAATCCTGTGTGCATGCATATCTGAACAGAGGATTCTCAGGATTATAACTCTGTATGAAGACCTTTCCCGGATCGTCTCCTCTTCCCGCTCTTCCCGCAGCCTGAGTTATAAGCTGGAACGCGCGCTCTGATGCCCTGTATGAAGATGCCGCGATCATAAGGTCCGCGCCTAATATACCAACGACGGTACAGTCAGGGAAATCAAGGCCCTTGGCTATCATCTGCGTTCCGATGAGGATTGATGCTTCCTTTCGTGAAAACCTCTCGATTATCTCTCTGTGCGCGCCCGGGGATACTGTCGTATCCTGATCCATTCTCAGGACCTTTTCATGAGGGAAGATCGTACCGAGCAGATCTTCAAGCTGCTGTGTACCGAATCCGGCCTTTGTGAAATGAGTGCATCCGCAGAAATCACAACGGGCCTCCGAAGTCGGTATCATGTATCCGCAGTAATGGCAGATCAGGTTCTGAGAACCCGTCCTTCTGTTGTTATGGAGCGTCATTCCTACCGAACAGTTCACGCAACTTACGGGTCTTCCGCAGTCACTGCATACAAGCGTTCTTGCATAGCCTCTTCTGTTGAGGAACAGGAGCACCTGTTTGTTCTGCGAAAATGCAACAGCCATCGCCTGCCTCAGCGGGATCGACAGAATGTCTCCCGCTCCGAGCTTGACCTGTTCCTTCATGTCGACGGGAACGATCTCGGGTAACTTGGCAGCAACCCTTGCGCGCGATTTCAATTCGATAAGGTCATACACTTTCTTACTTGCTGCATAGAAGCTTTCTATCGAAGGCGTTGCCGAGCCAAGCACAAGCGCCGCCCCGTTCTTGTTTGCCCTCATCCTTGCGATGTCCTTTGCGGAATATCTCGGATGTGACTCAGACTTATATGAGCCGTCGTGCTCCTCATCGATAATTATCAGTCTGATGTTTTCGGCAGGCGCGAATATGCCGCTTCTCGGAGCAACAACGACCTTAGCCTTTCCGCTCCTGATCATCTCCCACTGCGAGAACCTCTGCCTGTCGGTGAGCCTGCTGTGAAGCACGGCAACCACTCCTCCAAGGCGTCCTTTTATCCAGCTTATGGTCTGAGGCGTAAGCGAGATCTCAGGAACGAGATAAAGTACAGTACCGCCGTTATCGATCACGTTCTGTGCACACTTGAGATATACCTCGGTCTTGCCGCTGCCTGTAATTCCAAAAAGAAGATGAGTTCCGGGTATGACCTCCCCGTTATCGCCTGTTATCTTCTTTACTGCTTCTTTCTGCTCATCATTCAGGTCGTATGTTTCAGAGAACTTGCCGTCCACAGATACGTCTTCGAGAAGATCTGTGCTTTCGGCAGGATCACTTATCTCTTTCGTAAACCTGATAAGCCCCTTTTCTTCTACAGCCTTTACCTGCGCCGAAGAAGCGGAAACGGCTGCCTGCAGTTCTTTCCTGCTGCATTTTCCGCATTTGAGAAGATATTCGAGTATATTTGCGTGAACCGCTGATCTTAATGTGCCTGATGAAAGAACGCTTTCGGCAGTTCCCTTATCAACGATCTCAACGAAGACCTCGGTCGGTACCTTGTGATTCTCAACACAAGTGGGAACCATCAGTTCTATGACGTCTCCCCTGGTGCAGTTGAACCTGTCTGAAACCGTCTCTACCAGAGCAAGCAGATCCGGCGTGAGCACCGGGTAATCAAGGATAAGGTTCTTTATCTCTTTTATTCCCTTTATTCCTTCACCGGCATTTTCGGATACGGACATTACGACTGCAGTCCGGGTCTTGTTTCCGAACCCGAAAGGCACATTGCAAAAAGACCCCGGAACGACCTTGGTCTCAAGGTCTTCCGGAATCTTGTAAGTGTACTGACGGTCAGTCTCTCTGACGGTGCCTCTCAGGATAACGCTGCAATACAAGGCTCAGCCCTCACATAAGATCAAACAGGTTCATCTGTGCGCTTTCGGGGAGATCATCTAATATGCCTCCGTAGGCAAGAAGTTTCTCGGTAACAGACTGTCCTACTCCCGTCCTCTTCATAAAGTCATCACGGTTCTTAAACGGTCCGTCTTTCCTTGCACGTTCAATTGCTTCACCATTCGCAGGTGATACGGCAGTTATCGCACAGAAAGGAGGTCTTATCAGTTTCGGACCGGCTTTTGCAAACTTGGTGCCAAGCGAATCCTCAAGAGTGATCGGAGCAAAGGTTATGCCTCTGGCATACATCTCTTCGACCAGCTCATAGAAATAATACTTGAGCTTGGTATTCGGATCACCCTTTGCATGCATCTCCTCGTTAAGCTCGATCCTTCTCTCCTTAACCTTCTCAGGTCCGCTGCACATATCTTCAGCGTTGAACAATCCTTCACCTCTGTGGGTAAAGAACGAGCAATAGTATTCTTCAGGATAGTAGACCTTGAACCACGCTACTCTCAAAGATGAGATCGCATAAGCGGCAGCATGTGCCTTCGGGAACATGTACTTGATCTTCTGGCAGGATTCTATGTACCAGTCAGGAACGCCGCATGACTTCATCTCCTCAACATACTCGGGCCATTTCTCAACCTTTCCTGCAGCAACTTTACCCTTACGGACACCTTCCATGATGTCGAAAGCATCCTTGTTGGGAAGTCCCCAATAGATAAGGCTAGTCATGATCGAGTCACGGCATCCGATGACAGAGTTAAGATCACATGTGCCTGCCCTGATAAGCTCCTGGGCATTGCCGGTCCAAACGTCAGTACCGTGTGAAAGTCCCATGAGCTGAACGAGATCGTAGAATCTCGTCGGCTTCGTCTCCTTGATCATTCCGCGGGCCATGTTCGTACCGAGCTCCGAAAGACCCAGCGTGGCAGATCCCGCGTCAGTTGCTTCCACAGGGAATCCCAATGCATCGGTACTCTGAAGAAGGCTCATTACCTTCTCGTCCGGTATCGGTATGTCCGTAATGGTAACGCCGGTAATATCACTGAGCATTCGAAGCACCGTAGGATCGGCATGTCCTAAGATATCAAGCTTAAGGATCGTATCGTGCATCGCGCGGAAGTCGAAATGCGTTGTTATGATTCCGCCGTCCGTCTTGTTTGCCGGGAACTGGATAGGCGTGAATTCATATATATCCATTTCCTTGGCAATAACGACGATACCGCCCGGATGCTGGGATGTAGTCCTCTTAACACCGATGATGTCCCTTGCCATGAAGGCGAGATGGGCCTGGGTAAAAGGTTCTCCCTTTTCCTCGCAGATCTTACGGCAGACGCCGTATGCGTTCTTATCCTGGTAAGCGCCGATCGTTCCTGCCTTGAACGTATGCGTGCCTCCGAAGAGTACGCCTACGTATGCATGCGCTCTCGGCTGATATTCACCTGAGAAGTTAAGATCGATATCAGGCTGCTTGTCACCCTTGAATCCGAGGAACGTCTCGAACGGGATATCCTGTCCGTCGGGGATAAGCTTCTCTCCGCATTCCGGACAATTCTTCGGCGGGAGGTCATAACCCGATCCGTATTTACCGCTGTTGTCAAACTCGGCATAGTTGCATTTGGGGCACCTGTAATGCGGAGGCAGCGGGTTAACTTCCGAGATACCGCACATGGTAGCGGCAAATGAAGAACCGACAGAACCTCTCGAGCCAACAACGTAACCGTCGTTATTGGACTTTTTAACGAGTCTGTACGCGATATAGTACATAATCGCGTATCCGTTACCGATAATGGATTCAAGCTCACGGTCGAGCCTTGCCTTAACGACTTCGTTGAGCACTCCGTTGTGCCGGTACAGTTTGTTTGCCTTTGTATATGCGATATCTCTGACGTCGGCCGCAGCTCTTGCGATCTGCGGCGGGTAAGATCCGTCCGGGAACGGCTTGATACCGAACTCGATAAGGTCGGCGATCTTGTTTGTATTGTCGATTACGACTTCTTCGGCTTTCTCCTCGCCGAGGTAAGAGAACTCTTCGAGCATCTCGTCTGTTGTTCTGAAATACAGGTCACTCTGCATCTCGGCATCATCAAAGCCCATGCTCATCAACATATATTTTCTGTACATGCCGTCTTCCTTATTAAGGAAATGAGAGTCTGTCGTGGCACAGGTGGGCATATTGTGATCATCGGCGGTCTCTACAAGAAGTTCGTCGATTATCCTTATATCATCCTCATCCAGCGGAACATTACTGCCGTACTTGGCAGGAGCCTGTCTCGTCAGGAACATGTTGTTGCACAGCGGCTGGATCTCAACGTAGTCATAAAGGCTCAGTATCTTCCTGAATTCCTCTGACTCATTGAGGAGTTTTCTGGTCTGTGCTTTATCCTTATTGCTGTTAACGTATGCTTTTAACACATAACGGTACAGCTCTCCGTCCACGCAGGCGCCTCCAACGATAATGCCGGACTTGAAGTACTTCAGAAGGCTCTTCGGAGTCCTGGGTCTCTTGGAAAAATAATGTATCTGCGATTCGGATACTATGCGGTAGAGGTTATAAAGTCCCATATTGGAACGCGCAAGATAGATAATGTGATAAGTCGGCGTTACCTGAAGACCGGTGGCCTTGTCTTTTTCCGCCGCTTTGATCTTACCCGGCGTAAAGTGTCCTGAAGCATAGTTTATGGACAGAGCATCGGCAGTACCCGCATCTTTAAGACATGCAGCAAGGCAGGATGCCGACTTGTAGCACTCATCAAACATCGCATCATGAGAGTCACCGGTTGCGGCATAAGTGAAATCGGCGCCTTTAGATGCGAGAAGTTCTTCTACAGTCTTATACTCACCCTTGAAGTATGTCTCCAAAATATCCTCATCGCTTGTCGCAGGCATAAGGAACTTGTGCCTGTAGTAAACGTGATCCTCGATGTTGATACCGTAGCCTGCACGTCGCAGGAAAGCGAGCGTGGTAAAGACATCAGGGCCTGTGATGTATGAGTCTCCTATAAATTCAAGGAGCTCGCCCATTGCGAAATAGGAATCGCAGGGCTCTCCTGTACCCGGATAGATTACGTCATCAAAATCGGCTTGGAAATCCGCGACATGCTCATAAACAAGTTCTGAGGGAACGACTTCATCCTCGCCGTCAGCATATTCGCCGTTGATCTCAAGATGGGTATTGAAAGTCTTTCCCAAAGGGGTATGAGGTTCCATGACCTTGGCGGCAATGGCTTCGTCACTGAGCTTTTCCGGGAATTCGGATTCGTCCCAGAGCGACTTGTCGATATCATGGGAAGCAAACTCCATTGCGTCCTGCTCGGACTCGCCTTCCTCAGCAGGTCTTACCGCCTTATATCCTTTGAGCCTGTACTTGGATGCGCATACAGACGTAAAAGTATCCCTGAGCGCATCATCTCCGTTGCGCCTTATCGTTATGGAAACAAAAGATCCGACGGCCTTGGGTCGTTCAAGGAAATCCAGCGCCGCATCTTCATCAACATCTGCCTTCTTAAAGTACTTATCGTTCTTATAGTCATAAGGCAGATTATAGAAGACCGTGGGACCGTCATCGACAAGATAACCCTCACATCCGAGGATACACTTAATGGGAGCCTCACCTGTGTCTTTGCGTTTCTTGTTGATGCCTTTGGCCGCTTCAAAAACATGCGGAAATGCCTGAACAACTCCGTGATCCGTAACGGCGCATGCCGAATGGCCAAAACTTGCGGCAAGTTTGATAAGATCAGCCGGGTCAGTCGTAGCATCACTCTCGCTCATCTTGGTGTGGACATGAAGTTCAACACGCTTGCGTTTGGCATTGTCTTTCCTTCCTGCAGGTTTTTCCGCAGGGAATGCACCGTTTACTTTGAACTGGATCTCTCCGGAGAAAGTATCTTTCTCGCAGTTGCCCTGAAGTCCGACATATCCGCCCTTTTCAAACTTCTTCTGGAAGCCGTCGGCTTCTTCAGGCTTGAGGAAAGCAATGCATGAGATGCCGTCCGTATCATCAAAGCAGTCAAACTTGGTAATGACTGACTTTCCGCTCTTGGTAAGCCTCAAGTCATCAGTTATCTGGATGCGGCCGACGATATTTACATCCATCTCACCGAGAGTGAGATTTTTGATCTTCATGGAGACCGCCTGTTTCTTAACCTTGCCGAATACTATTTCATCAGCCTGGGCATTCTTGGAATAATCGAAATTACTCTTGCTTTCGACCTTAGCTTCTTTCTGGACCTGCTTGGCCTTATAAGCCCATGAGTCCTTGTTGGATGCGGCATCGTTATCTTCGGCAAAGGCTTCCGTCTCGGTCTTTTTCTTACCGTTCTTCTTTGGAGATGACTTTGCATAGTTGCCGTCATACTCCTCATAAGTGCCGTTCTCCATGGCTCTAAGGATGTCATTCTCGGGAGAATAATCCTCATAGTCTGAAGTAGTGTCTAAAACCTTTATGTCGTATGAATCAGACGGGATCCTGCAGCAAGCGTAGACCGCATTGCCGAAAGCGGATGAGAGATCATATTTGCCGTTGGGGCCGAGCATGCTCTCCCACCATTCGGGAACGTTAAGATCCGCTTCAGGCTTTATTCCTTCTTCAGGATCTCCGTCACTGCAGATAACTCTGACATAATCGGTAAAGCCCTGAAGGCTGGCGCCTCCGTCACGCTTAACCATATACATGATGATCTTCTCGAGGCCGTCTATGTAATCACAGATATTTCCGCCCCTGCACTCATCAAAGACAAAGTTGATCCTGAAACCGAAATCGGTTTCCAGGTCTTCCAGAAATACGGCAGCATCATTGTCAGCCGGCAGGCTTGAAACACCGTTCAGCTTGAGTTCAATGAGTCCCCTGTTCTTGTAGATATCGACCTTGTGAACGGTGATCCCGTCAAGGCCTTTATATTCACGTTTGCCGCTGTTCAGTTCAAACAGTTCGGTCAGTTTTGTTTCTTTCTTCTCCAACTCTGATTACTTCCTTTACAAATTCGTCAACAGCAGATTCCGCAGGTATCTTACGGACGGGTTCACCTTTCTCGAAAAGAAGGAATTCGTCCTTTCCGCCTGCAAGCCCGATGTCACATTCCCTTGCTTCTCCGGGGCCGTTTACGACGCATCCCATGACCGCTACTTTAAGGTTGTACGGCAAGCGGGAGATCTTCTCCTCTATCTTTCCGGCAAGTTCGATCAGCGGTACCTGCGTCCTACCGCATGTGGGACAGGAAATAAAAGTTATGCCTTCGTCACGGAGGCCGAGTGCTCTGAGTATCGATTTGGCGCAATAAACCTCTTCAACGGGATCACCTGTCAGAGATACCCTGATGGTATCGCCGATACCTTCGGCAAGAAGGGTTCCGATGCCTACTGCAGATTTGATCGTACCTTCCTTTACGGTGCCGGCTTCGGTGACTCCCAGATGAAGCGGATAGTCACACATCTTGGACAGTGTCCTGTAAGTTTCTATGGTGAGCTTGGGAGATGAAGACTTGATCGAGATAACAATGTTATCGAAATCCTGGTCCTCAAGGAGCTTTACGGCGCCCAATGCGCTCTCCGTCATGGCATCAGCGTTGACTTCGCCATACTTGGCAAGGATCTCCCTTGAGATAGAACCGGAATTGACTCCGACTCTTATCGGAAGGCCTCTTTCCTTGCAGCAGTCAGCAACAAGCTTTACCTTGTCAGGACCTCCGATGTTGCCCGGATTGATCCTTATCTTGGCTGCTCCGTTCTGTGCTGAGGCGATAGCAAGCTTATAATCAAAATGAATGTCCGCAACTACGGGAATAGGTGAGTTAGCGGTTATTTCCTTCAGGGCTTCGGCTGCCTCCATGTCAGGAACAGCAACTCTTGTGATGTCACATCCGGCATCCTTCAATCTGGCGATCTGCTCAAGCGTAGCCTTAGCATCACGGGTATCCGTGTTGTTCATGGACTGTATCTTTACAGATGCGCCGCCGCCAACCGCAACACCGCCGATCAAAACCTGTCTGGTCATTACCTCTCTCCTTTTGCCGTTATCTGACAAGGATCCTGATTATGTCTGAAGCGAACGCGAATATAACAAGTGCGATGAGCAGGAAAAAGCCCACGACATTGATCACGTTCTCGGCTTTCTTGGAAAGCCGTCTGCCAATTACCATCTCGACGACGATCAGAATGATCTGCACTCCGTCAAGTCCCGGAATCGGAAGGAGGTTCGTGAAGGTAAGTCCGATAGAGATAATGCCGCTTATCACGATCAGCATGTATATCTTCTCACCCACGTCATCATCGACATCGCCGACGACATCATTGACGACCGTGGTAACTCCTACGGGTCCCGATACCATATTGTAAACTTTTTCCTTGCCCTTAAATACGTCAGAGATCGATTTAGCGGACAACATGATTACCGACATCGGGATCTTGGCCGCATAACCGAAAGCGCGGAAAACATTCTTCGGATTATCAGCTCTGTAAGATAAGAGCCTGAGGCCGCGGTCATTGGAATACGTGATCATCGTCTTGATGCATTCCTTCTCCATCTTCTCGCCGTTGCGGACAAAAGAAAGCTTCATCGTATCGCCTTCGCCTAAGTTTTCGAGGAACTCGGTGAAGTCCTCATCAGCGACTGCTTTTCCGTCAACATGAGTCAGGAAGTCGCCGACCTTCAAGACAGGCTTTCCCTGATTCTGGTTCTCGTCGACGTTCAGGACCTCCCATCCGTGATACTTATTATCAACGGTACGGTAAGTGGTTATTCCGAGCATCGGTCTGGTCTTGAGTTCAGGTGTCATGACGACATCATACTTCTTGCCGGTCTCAGCGGACTTAAGGCTTACCGTGAGCTTTTCGGTCCTCGGAACCGAATTGTCCATCATATAGTAGAAATCAAGATACGTATAGACGGCGTGCCCGTTAACGGCGGTAATCGTATCACCTATGGTATATTCCTGCGAAGAGAGCTGGGATCCTTCGGGAGCAGTGCCGATATCAAGGCTCGTAAAGCCGGTTGCCCAGTAAAGAACCGAAAAGATCATTATTCCGAGAATGCAGTTCATGAAAGGTCCGGCAAGGGATACCAGAAGCCTCTTCCACCTTGGCTGGTTGATCAAGAGCTGCGGATCATCGCTAACGACGGCTTCACCGTTCTCGTCGATGTCCGAAAACCTTACGTATGCGCCCAAAGGAATGAGCCTTATCGAATAATCGACTCCCTTGCGCTTCCAGTGGACAAGCCTCGGGCCTACGAAGATCGAAACCTCGAAAGCCTTTATCTTAAGAAGGCATGCGACCCAAAAATGACCTAACTCGTGGCACGTTACGAGCACACCGAGCATTATGATGACTACAACTACACTCCATGCATTCATGTCTGTTATTTCCTCAATATCTCTAAAGCTTTAATTCTGGCTTCGCTGTCTGCCCCGGTAACAGATTCGATATCTGCCTTTTGCCCTGACAGGCCGGCGAACATATCACAAACTTCATATACTGTCTTTTCTATATCCAGGAAACCGATCTTTCCGTCCAGGAAAGCCATGACCGCGGTCTCGTTGGCCGCATTCATGACAGCGGGAAGAAGTCCTCCCTTTTTGCCGACTTCATAAGCAAGGCCGACAAGGCGGAACACATCGGTATCGCACTTTTCAAAAGTAAGGTTATTGCATCCGGCTTCAAACGGATCAAATGGCCTCGTTACGGCCGGACCTCTTTCCGGATAGTAAAGCGCCACAAGGATGGGAAGGATCATGGAAGGCCGTCCCATCTGGGCAAGAACGGATCCGTCCTTCAGACGGACCATTGAATGAACAACGCTCTGCGGGTGAACAACGACATCTATCCTGTCTGCATCGACACCGAAAAGATGGTGAGCCTCGATAATCTCAAGGCCTTTGTTCATCATGGTCGCAGAATCTATGGTTATCTTGCCGCCCATCTTCCATGTGGGATGCGCAAGAGCTTTTTCACATGTAACATCGAGAAGGTCTTCCCTTTTCTTTCCGCGGAAAGGTCCTCCGGAAGCTGTTATCAGAATGCGGTCGAGATTCTTTTCGTCGCCGTTCCTGAGGCACTGCCAGATCGCGGAATGCTCACTGTCTACGGGAAGGATGTCGACGCCTTTTTCCTTTGCGAGCGGCATGATGAAATCGCCGCCGGATACGAGCGTTTCCTTGTTGGCAAGAGCGATCGTCTTACCTGCCTTTATGGCGTGATAGACAGGCTTAAGCCCTGCAAATCCGACGATAGCGCCGACCACGGTATCACAGGAAGAAAGTTCTGCAACAACAGAGCTTGCATCGGGACCCGTATAGATCTCGGTCTTGATTCCTTCTTCCTTAAGCCTCTTGGCAAGCTCTGCACCTTTTTCGGGATTGCTTACAGCAGCTGCCTTAGGATTGAATTCTTTTATCTGCTCATAAAGAGTATCTGTATCTGATCCGCAGGAAAGTCCCTCAACGGTAAAATCAGCCGGTGCTTTACGGCAGACTTCAAGTGTCTGCTGCCCTATGGAACCTGTGGACCCAAGAATGGACAAACGGCGCATTTATCTACCCCTTTAGAAAATGTTCTTGGCTATTATCGCCAGAAGAAGTCCGATCGGCATCGTGAAGAATGTGCTGTCGAATCTGTCGAGCATTCCTCCGTGACCCGGGAAGATATTTCCGTAATCCTTGATGCCGACATGTCTCTTGATTACAGATGCAAACCAGTCGCCAAGCTGACTCATGACGGAAACCAGAAGTCCCATGATGAACGTCATGACGGCAAACGCAGTAAGATCCATGCCTATCTGCTCAACCTTGAAAATGACGAAGACCGAATAGAGCATTACGGCCAGTGCGCAGAAAACAGCGCCACCGATGCAGCCTTCCCATGTCTTCTTAGGCGAGATATGGGGAACGATCTTATGCTTGCCCATCGTAACTCCGACCAGGTAAGCGAAAACATCCGATATCCAGGGTGCAACCAGTCCGATCAGCATAAAATACCAGCCGTTGGAACCTTCAGGCAGGAGCAGCATTGCAGCATCCAGGCAGAACAGCGGGAATGTAACATAGAAGATCGTACCTCCCGTTGCGATGCCGTTCTCCAAAGCCCTGGTATCGTCTTTTCTGGCAACGGGGATCAGTATTCCGCATGCAAGCGTGAACATCCCGATGACCATGACATAGACAGCAAGCGCATTCTCGGCCGAAACCCTGAGGAAAAAGCTTCCGGCAAGGACGATCAGTGCCAGAGCACAGCCTGTTATGATAAGCGAAGTGGAAGGATCGTATTTTCCGTTCTTTAAGGCTTTGATCAATTCATAAACTACAAATGAGCCGACTATCAAAGACATGATAACGGCTGTTATCGGGAACCAGAATGCCGGAAGGAAAAATGCTGCGAACAGGACCGCAAAGATCACGCCTGTTATTACTCTCTGTTTCATTACTTCTTGTCACCTTCATCGGAATCTTTCGCAGAAAGTCCGCCGAAACGCCTGTCACGTCCGGCATAATCTCTGAAAGCCTGCGTCAGCTCTTCATAGCCGAAATCGGGCCAGAGTGTATCTGATACCCACAATTCGGAATAAGCGCTCTCCCAGAGAAGAAAATTTGAAAGCCTCATCTCCCCGCTCGGTCTTATGATCAGCTCCGGATCGGGTACATCAGGCAGATAAAGATTTGAACTTATGGATTCCTCGGTAATGTCCGAAGGATCGATCTCGCCTTTTCTGACCTGCTCGGCGAGTCTTCTTGCGGCATATACGAGCTCTCTCCTTCCACCGTAATTGAATGCAACGATAAGCTGCATCTTGGGTCTGTGCTTTGACCTCTCCTCACCCTCGCGGCAAACGCGCTGCAAGTCTTCGTGAAGAGATGCGATGTCGCCTGTGAATCTTACCCTTATGCCTTCCTGTTCGAGTTCCGGGTCATACTTTTCGAAAAACTCGACAAACAGTTTCATGAGCTGGCTTACCTCGTTCTCGGGCCTGGACCAGTTCTCTGTCGAAAAGGCGTAAACGGTAAGATATTTGACGCCGTAATTGCCGCAGTTGCGGCAGAGCTCTTTGAGGTTCTCTGCGCCTGCACGGTGTCCGGCACTTCTCGGAAGGAGCCTCTTCTTGGCCCATCTTCCGTTGCCGTCCATTATTACACCCAAAGACACCGGGACCTTAAGGCCCGCGGTGTCGTAAGTCTTTATAGTCTTTTTAGATCTTGATGCCACCTGATCAGATTTCCATCAATTCCTTATTTTTCTTGTCGCAGACAGTATCTACTTCAGCAGTAAACTTGTCTGTGATCTTCTGGACCTTCTCCTCGTATTCCTTGAGGGAATCCTCGGTAAGTTCCTTCTTCTTGTTAGCCGCACGCATCTTATCGATGAAGTCACGGCGTGCATTACGGATTACGACCTTTGTCTCGTCTCCGTAAACCTTGACCTGCTTAACGAGTTCCTTACGTCTCTCCTCTGTGAGCATAGGGAAAACGAGTCTGATGATCTTACCGTCGTTTGTAGGATTAATGCCGAGATCTGAAGCCTGGAGCGCACGCTCGATCTCCTTGAGCATCTTGGGCTCCCAAGGCTGGAGGGTGATCATCCTTGCCTCAGGTACCTGAATGTTGGCTACATTGTTAAGAGGAGACGGTGTTCCATAATAATCAACGAGGATCTTATCCAAAACATGCGGATTTGCGCGTCCGGCACGGATAGTGTTGAGGTTCTCCTGGAGGTTTTCGATATTCTTCCTCATCTTAGCTTCAACTTCATCATAATCCTTCTGAGTGATCTCGATCATTGCCATACCATTCATCTCCTTTACTTGTGCAAATTTATATTTTTATTATTCAACGATAGTTCCAAGCTCTTCGCCCCTTGCGATCCTGACGATATTCTCGGGATCCTGCATCGAGAAAACAAGGATCTTGGTGTGGTTGTCCCTGCAAAGCGCTGCTGCGGTTGCATCCATGACCTTGAGGTTGAGTCTTAAGACTTCATCGTGGGAAACCTTGTCGTACTTCTTGGCATCCGGATAAAGATGAGGATCCTTATCATAAACGCCGTCGACCATGGTAGCCTTGAGGAAGATATCTGCGCCGATCTCGGTCGCACGGAGCGCAGCACCTGTATCTGTTGAGAAATAAGGGTTGCCAGTTCCGCAGGCGAAGATTACGATCCTTCCCTTCTCAAGGTGTCTTACGGCCCTCTTCCTGATATAAGGCTCAGCCATCTGTCTGACTTCGATGGCAGAAAGGACTCTGGTTACCGCACCCTGCTGCTCAAGAGCATCGGAAAGTGCAAGCGAGTTCATGAGTGTTGCAAGCATTCCCATGTGATCTGCCGTAACTCTGTCCATCTTCTCCGAGGATCTTCCTCTCCAGAAGTTTCCACCGCCGACTACGATCGCGACCTGAACTCCCAGGTCAGCAACCGCCTTTATGTTCCTGGAGATTTCCTTGAGGACCTCGTCGTTGATGCCGAGTTTTGCCTCACCTGCCAATGCTTCACCGGATATCTTAAGAAGCACACGGTTATATTTCTTCTCGCTCATGTAACACTAACGCTCCCATCTATTGTTTCAATAAATTTTAACAGTATTGGAATGAATGTTGAAGACCTTTTTATTCTTTTAATATAGAACGGAACAAAAAAAGACCGCGCATTGAAGCGCGGTCCTTAAGCAACAATCCTTAATTGGAAGGGATTACAGGCCAGCCTGCTTTCTTACTTCCTCAGCAAAATCGTCCTGCTTCTTCTCGATACCCTCACCGAGTGTGAAACGTGTGAAGCGGACAACAGCAAGCTCTGTGCCGAGCTCCTTAGCTGCTTTGTCGATGTACTGCTTAACAGTAAGATCCTCGTCCTTGATGTACTCCTGATCAACCAGGCAGTTCATCTTGTAGAAGTTCTTGATCTGGCCGGGGATGATCCTCTCCATGACGATCTTCTCAGGCTTGCCCTCTTCGAGAGCCTTGTTCTTAAGGATCTCCGTCTCCTTGTCGAGCTCATCCTGGGGAACATCAGACTCGTTAACCCAACTGGGTCTTGAAGCTGCGATCTGCATGTTGATGTTCTTAGCAAACTCAGCGAACTCAGGCTTTGTGATAACGGAATCATCACCAACACAGATCTCGGAGAAAACGCCGACCTTACCGCCCATGTGGATGTAAGCTGTAACAGCGCCAACACCTGTGTTCTCGTAAACTACGAATCTTCTGATGGAAGTATTCTCACCAATGTTTGCGATAGCTTCCTTCTGGAAGAGCTCAACTGTCTTAGAAGGATCGCTTGCAAGAGGCTGAGCCATAAGCTCTTCAACAGAAGCAGGCTTTTTCTCGATGATGTGTGAAACTACTGTATCGCAGAAGCTCTTGAAGTTGTCTGTGTTGGCAGCGAAGTCTGTCTCAACATTGATCTCAACGAGGACACCGCTCTTCTGATCGTCAGCGATCTTAGCGATAACTGCACCTTCAGCAGCAACTCTGGAAGACTTCTTGTCAGCCTTAGCCATACCCTTTTCACGGAGCCAGCCCTTAGCCTTCTCGATGTCACCGTCGCACTCGATAAGTGCCTTCTTGCAGTCCATAATGCCGCAATCTGTCAGATCACGGAGTTCCTTAACCTGTTGTGCACTAATAGCCATGTGTGTATCTCCTTCTATCAATTATGACTCGGAAGCGATTTCTTCCATGCTCTTCTCGCCTGCTTCTTCAGCTGCCTGCTCTTCAGCAACTTCAGCTGTCTCTGCAGCAGCCTGGGCATTGTCAACGATCATGCCCTCAGAAGTAGCATCCTCACCCTGATGAGCCTCGATAACTGCGTCAGCCATCTTAGCTGTGATGAGCTTAACTGCACGGATAGCGTCGTCGTTACCGGGGATAACGTAATCAACTTCATCAGGATCGCAGTTTGTATCAACGATAGCAATGATCGGGATACCAAGTCTTCTTGCTTCTGCAACTGCATTGTGCTCTTTCTTTGTATCAACGATGAAAAGTGCTGCAGGGAGCTTGTTCATTCCGACGATACCGCCGAGGTTGAGATCGAGCTTTGTCATCTCGAGCTTGAGCTTAGCAACTTCCTTCTTTGTACGGATGTCGAAAGAACCATCCTGCTCCATTCTGCGGAGCTCCTCAAGACGTGCAACTCTCTTCTTGATCGTAACGAAGTTTGTGAGAGTACCGCCGAGCCATCTGTAGTTAACATAGAACTGACCGCAACGCTGAGCTTCTTCCTTGATGGAATCCTGAGCCTGCTTCTTTGTACCGACGAAAAGGATATCACCCTTCTCAGCGAGCTCTCTCATTGCAGCGTAAGCGTCGTCAACCTTCTTGACTGTCTTCTGCAGATCGATGATGTGGATGGAGTTGCGCTCTGTGAAGATGTACTCAGACATCTTAGGGTTCCAGCGACGTGTCTGGTGACCAAAGTGAACGCCTGCTTCAAGCAGCTGCTTCATTAAAATTACCGGCATAAAATAATCCTCCTGTTTTTACTTCCGCATACGCAATGATATTAAGGCTTTGCCCACAAAAGGAACGTATGCGTGATTTTTATGCCCGAGTATTCTAACAAATAGCCCCTGTCAAAGCAAGGGCTATTTCAATCTTTATTATATAAAAGGCGAGATTACTTTCTCTTGTAATGGCGGACGGTGAACTCAACGCCTTTCTCGCTCATTACGGGATCATCTTCTTTTTCGAGTTCCCAATCGGGATCGTTATCGAGGTTCGGGAAATGACAGTCAGCCTCATACTCGGCTCTGATGCTTGTGATTATTGCCTTATCGCAGAGACCGATCAGCGAATTGTACATCGAAGCGCCGCCGATAAGATAGACATCATCAGCCGAAAGAGCCAGGAAATCCTGAAGTTCATCAACAGAATGAAGTATCACGGCTCCTTCCTTCTCAAAATCGTAGTTTCTCGACATGATGACGTTGACTCTGTTGGGCAGAAGTCTCTGTCCCGGGAAAGTCTCAAGGGTCTTTCTTCCGAAAACGACCGTATGACCGGAAGTATACTTCCTGAAAACGCCCTTCTGGTCCTCCGGGAGTGAAATAAGGAGCTGTCCCTTGTTTCCGATTGCCCAATTCCTGTCTACCGCTGCAATTGCGATCATAGCATTAACCTCCGAACATATCCGTGAAATACCCTGACGCCGAAAGCGGTTCACCCGCCTCTGTCAAATGACTTGCATCTCCGAAGACCTGTACCCTGAAAGCCGCTTCTCCGGGAATACGTTCCTCACTGCCTAAGATTGTAACCGATGTCGGAGCCATAAAGAAACCCTGCCAGAGCACCGGAGGGGCAATGCCCGTAAGATATCCGGTAAGAAGCGCCGTAATACCGAAGTGGCAGAAAAACACGAGGACGTCATCGTTATGTTCAACGACTTCGTATACGCCGTCTTCCCTTTTCCTGTAGCCGTGCTTTGCAAGGAGTTCATCAAAAGCCTTAACGACAGCCGAATAGTGCCCTGCGATCTCACCGCTCTTCATGACTTTAGTGTTATACCACCCGTCTTTATCGTGAAGACCGGTATTGGCAACGAAATACTCGGGCATGAAATCCCAGGCTATAGTTTTCTCGCCTGTCTGCTCATCTTCCACCAGGTAATAGAATTCCCGGAGCCAGTCATGGATTACGGCTTCGCGTCCCAATGCCTTTAATGTGAAGGAAGCAGTATCTTTGGCTCTTCCCAAAGGAGAACAGTATATGTCTTTGATGTTCCACTTAGCAACGCGGTGCGAAAGGATCTCAGCCTCGCGCCAGCCCTTCTCGGTAAGTGAATCTATCGTGTAATCAGGTTCTGCGTGCCTTATGAATATCAGCTTCATACAAGCCTCAGACAGCGACCGGGATGCCCTTGATCTTTGGGCCGTACTCGTATCCTTCGAGGTTGATGTTATCTACGGTGAACTTGTAAAAGTCAGTAATACCTTCAGTAAGTACGAGTTTGGGTGCTGCGAACTTCGGGCGCTCGATCAGCTCTTTTACGATATCGACATGTCTGTCATAGATGTGTGCGTCGGCGATGACATGAACGAACTCGCCTACTTCAAGTCCGGTGCATCTTGCGAAAAGATGTACGAGGACAGCGTACTGGCATACGTTCCAGGCATTGGCGACCAGCATGTCGTTGCTCCTCTGGTTAAGGATGGCATTAAGCTTATTGCCGGTAACGTTGAACGTCATTGAATAAGCGCAAGGATAAAGATTCATCTCGTGCAGGTCCTGATGGACATAGATGTTGGTCATTATCCTTCGGCTTGAAGGGTTGTTCTTAAGATCAAAGAGGGCGCGGTCTACCTGGTCCATCTCGCCTTCCTTGTACTTATGCTTTACTCCGAGCTGATATCCGTAAGCCTTGCCGATGGAACCCGTCTCGTCAGCCCACGCATCCCAGATATGGGAATTGAGGTCATGGACGTTATTGGACTTCTTCTGCCAGATCCAGAGGATCTCATCGACGGCAGCCTTGAAATTGATCCAGCGCTGCGTGAACATAGGGAACTCTTCAGCAAGGTTATAGCGGTTTACTATGGCAAAAGCCTTGTAAGTATAAGCCGGAGCTCCGTCATCAGCCCAGTGGGGCCTTACCTTGTCATTGATGGTCGTGTAACCTGAAGAAAGGATCGTTCTGATGTTCTCGTCGAAAATGTCGTCTGCACGGCTCATATGCCCACCGCCTTTGAAAATGATAAATCGATTATAACATTATTGCCTGATTATCAGCAGGACAGTTTGACCCATCCCACGGGAACGTCATATACATTCGGTGCCCTCATCCTGAACATATAGTTCTTTGCGTCCGGGATTACATTTCCGGTGTCAGAAAGCTGCCTCATGTAGAATCTTGCACTGACTTTATTGCCTGAACCTATGTCATAGAGTGCTGCTCTTCCGAGATTGATCTCAGGCACGGCTTCTTCACCTGCACCGCATGTAACCGTGCAGAGACGGTTGAAATCCCTTACAGCATCCTCTTCACTTCTGTAAACGCCATACTTGGAGCCGTTAACAGCATCATTTCCCAGAACCTTCTGTACTGGATCCGTATATGCCTGAGAATCAGAAGCCTTGGGATTTCCGACATGCAATACCATTACTCTCTGGTTGGTATTGCCCTGTGCGGTGTAATAAGGTTCACGCCAGTGAAGCCCTGCCTTGGTCTTATTGGAAGTCTCGTAGAACCACTGTCCGTTCCTCATCTTGCCCTTGCTGTCTTTATGAGTGAAGTTATAGCCTGCGTAAACGGCTGCGTGACCCCAGACAAAGAGATTGCCCTCACCCCTGACGTAATGACCGTTGACTTTTTTCTTTCCGCCGTGAGCGCTGTAGTTGGTCTTGTAATACTTTCCGTTCTTGCAGAGATATGTTGATACATATCCGCCGAAAAGAACGATATCACCGGGCTGCGCGTTAAGTGCCTTCATGCATTCGCCGAGATTCTTATAATTAGAGACCTTTACACCGCCGTAGCAGTTAGGCTTTGACATAAGATGCTCTGAAAAGTTCGTGCAGTGGAACCAGTTTGCTCCGTTTCTTGAGATAGAAGTGCCGTTGACGTTTATGACCTTCCTTTTCTTCATAAGGTTAACGGCATACTTGGTCTTGCTGTTCTTGCTGAAGTTCTTTGCGAACTTGATCCTGAAGCTCTTGCCCTTGCCGACTGAGGTTGCAACGCCTAATGCCTTTGCATAAGCAGAGAGACAGTATGAAATGCAGTCCATGTCATTGGTATAAACGGTGCCTGCCATCTTTCTGCATGCCGCAAGGACTTCATTACCGAAAGCTTCGCGCGTCTTGCCCAATACCTTAAGATCATTATCCGTGATCCATATATACTCGCCTTTGCCGTTCCTGCCGGCAGAAGTCTTACGCCAAGGCTTGGGTGCCTTACCGATATATGCAAGACCGACATTGTATGTTTTCTTGTAATACAGGCCGGGTCTTTTAAGAACGGGGCAGTTATCGAAAGCATCAGTTGCCGTATAAGTAACGCCCTTGCCGCCTGAAACCGTCTTAAGCTTGCTGCAGCCGTAAAATGCCCTTGAACATATCCTTGTTATCGAATTGCCTATTGTAACGCTCTGGATCGACTCATTGCCTTCGAAAGCGGACTGTGCGATCCAAATAACCTTATAAGTGGCATCCAGATATTTAACGCTATTGGGAACAGTGAAAGATGCGACATTGGGATTGACCAGTCCGACAAAAGCAACACTGTTCTTTGAATAGACCATGTATCTGCCGTTGTTTACATAGATCTCGTCTCCGGTGGCAGCAGAAGCCGCACCGGACACTTCAGCATAAGACAGATCAGTATCTGCCAAAACATCCTCTTCAAAAGGATCAACGGCAATAATTCCGAAAAACATCGTCATCGAAAGGAAAAGGCTGATAATACGCTTAAAGACAAAAGTATCCCTCATGGTTAACCTCCAGATAAAGATTCTACCATATGAATCAAACTAAAAAACAAAATGGCTGCCTCAATATGAGACAGCCATTTCCTTGGTCGGAGTGACGGGACTTGAACCCACGACCTCTTGCTCCCTAAGCAAGCACTCTAGCCACCTGAGCTACACCCCGGTTCGCATCGATAAAAGGAAAGTTTTCCGTTGGTCGGAGTGGCGGGACTCGAACCCACGGCCTCTTGCTCCCGAAGCAAGCACTCTACCACCTGAGCCACACCCCGATGGGATTCCTTTTACGAGCCTATAAATCTTATTACAACGAGCAAAAATATGCAAGTACTTAAATCCAACGATTTCAAAATCCTTGAAAAGGCCCCGGATATTGAATCCGGGGCCCTGTTGATCATGATTTGCCAAAAAGAATCAGCAGATTATGCCTGCTCGTCTTCTCCTGCAGGAGCTTCCTCAGCGGGAGCTTCTTCAACAGCCTCTTCACTCTTTACGGGATCGATGGGAGCAACAGCCTTGATGGAGATGGAGATCCTTCTCTTCTCGGGATCGATCTCAGTAACCTGAGCCTGAACTTCCTGACCTACATGGAGAGCATCCTCGGGCTTGTCGAGTCTCTCAGAAGAGATCTGGGAAACATGGCAGAGAGCGTCGAGGTCGGGTTCGAGCTGTACGAAAGCACCGAACTTGGTGAGACGTACTACTGTACCCTTAACGATGCAGCCGAGAGGCATTCTCTCTTCAATGTTGTAGTAAGGATCATCCTCAAGTCTCTTGTAACCGAGAGAGATCTTGTGTGATTCCTTATCGAAGGACTTAACATAGACCTCAACCTGATCGCCAACCTTGAGAACATCAGAAGGCTTAGCGTTGCGGCTCCATGAAAGCTCGGAAACGTGAACGAGTCCGTCTACGCCGCCGATGTCGATGAAAGCACCGAAATCAACGAGGCTTCTGACAGTACCGATGTAGCGCTTGCCTTCCTCGATATTGTCCCAGACTTCAGCGGACTTCTTTGCACGCTCCTCAGAAGCGATAACACGGTGGCTGCCGGAAATTCTGAGTCTGCCCTTCTCAGTGTCGAACTTGGTGATGCGGATCTCCATTGTCTGGCCGATGTAGGGATCGAGTTCCTTAACTTCGCCGTGCTTGATCTGTGTTCTGTGGATATATACGTCGATACCCTTGAAAGTACCGATGAGACCGTCCTTAACGGTACGTGTGATCTTAACTTCTATGGGAGTCTTGTTGGCATATGCCTCTTCGATCTCAGCTCTGCCCTTTTCAGCCTCAACATCATTCTTGGAAAGGATGATCTCCTTGCCCTGATCGGAGTTCTTGATGCTTCTTACCTTAACGGTAACTTCAGCATGCTCGGCAACAGCCTTCTCGAGATCGAAATCCGGATCAGACTCGAATTCCCTGCGGGAAATGCGGCCTTCGGATTTATCATGGACGTCAACGTAAACAAAATCGCTATCTGCTGATGTGATAGTACCTTTAACTATGGCGCCTCTCCTGACCTGCGCTAATGAATCGAGCGCGTTGGCAAACTCGCTGTCAAGCTGCTGATTCTCAATCTTCTTGTTCTCGTCTTCGTTCATTTTTTGAACAACCTCCAAAATAATAGCTTCCGGTGTAGATGCACCCGCTGTAATCCCTACCCGGTCTTCCGGAAGTATCTTGCCTTCGGCAATCAGCTTCTCTACCTCCCCGGCGGAGTTTACAAGGAATGTTCTTGCACAGCGACCTTTGCAGATGTCCAAAAGCTTAGTGGTGTTCGAACTGTGAGACGAGCCGATGACTAGCATCGAATCAGACTTCGCAGAGAGCGACGCGGCTTCCTTTTGCCTACTTTCAGTCGTAATACATATTGTATCAAAAAGATATTTAAATGCAATTTGATTTTCTGCTTTTTTACAAATCTCTTTAAACACTTCTGAAGAAAATGTTGTTTGAGACACCAATATCGCCGAAGAAAGCGGAAAATCAAGCTTTTCAAGCTCTTCAGGTGAACTGATGACCGCACATTTCACCCCGGTTCCGTATGTTTCACCGCAAATTCCGACTACTTCGGGGTGGCCTTTGCCGCCGGTAACGATGATATTTTTTCCTTCAAGAGCATGTTCCCTGACGATCTTATGGATCTTGGAAACAAAAGGACATGTGCAGTCCTTTATCTCGCATCCCCTTTTCTCAAGGTTCTCCTTCTCCTCAGGTGTAATGCCGTGAGCGCGTATCAGAACGAAAGATCCCTCCGGGACCTCCGATGCGGTCTCTGCCACGGTGAAGCCGCCTTTTTTGAGGCTGTCGACCACCATCGTGTTGTGGACGATGTCACCCAGCATTACCAAAGGCTTGCCTGAAGGCGGAGCTTTCACAGCCTCTTCGGCAGCCTTCACCGCATTCTTGACTCCAAAGCAGAACCCTGATGACTCAGCGACGGTTACTTTCATTTATCCTCTTCGTCCAGATGGCTCAACAGGAACGCTTTTGTTCCTTCAATGTCATACTTGCCGGTATCGATGACGATGGCTTCGGGAACCTGGATGAGCGGTGATGTGGCTCTCTTGGAATCCTGCTCGTCACGGTAAATGATGTCTCTTAAGACTTCTTCCTTTGTCTGTGAATGATCGCCTGCAGCTTCAAGCTCGGCAAGTCTTCTCTCCGCCCTGACCTCAGGTGCGCATACTACGAAGAACTTGTATTTGGCGTCAGGAAGAACAACGGATGCGATGTCTCTTCCGTCAAGTACAAAGGTCTGGTTCTTTGCAATGTCCCTCTGAAGCGAAACCATTGCAGTTCTTACCACGGGATGGGCAGATACGTCAGAAGCGGCGATGGAGGTCTGCGGAGTACGGAGTTCGCCCGTAACGTCTTCTCCGTCGAGGATCATGTGCTGTACGCCGTCAATGAACTTAACCTCGATCCTTATCTCGTCCATCATCTTCTTTACTTCGTCGGGATCCTTGGCGTTGATGCCTTTCTTGATGGAAGCAACGGCGCAGGTACGGTACATCGCTCCCGTATCAAGGTACATGATGCCCAGCTCCTTTGCTACGCCCTTTGCGAGTGTGCTCTTTCCTGATCCTGAAGGTCCGTCGATAGCGATCTGAAAAATACCCATATAAATATCTCCTTAATTAATAATTTTAGAGTACATAGTCGCTGTCATCCTTACGGTCACGTCCGGTCTCATAAACACGGTACTGCGACCACAAAGTCTCAAGCGATGCCAGTGATTCCTTGATGTGATCTTTCCTGTGCATTCCGAGTGTCACCAGAAGCGCATTGATAAGCGAAAGCGACGCGGTCAGCGAATCCACGAACGAAGCCATGGAAGACTTTGCAAAAAGGCTTATGTCGGCATGCTCGGTCATCGGGGTTCCGCTCTTGTCAGTTATTGCGATCGTAGTCGCGCCCTTCTTCTTTGCGTATTCCATGGAGTTGATGGTTCTTGCCGAATATCTCGGATAAGATATTCCGATCATGACATCGCCTTCTCCGATCGGCATGATCTGCTCGAAAAGCTCGTTTGTGCAGGTGCTCCTTACAAGAACAACGTCGTCAAAGAGTACCGTCATGTAGAAATGCATGAACTCAGAAAGGGCCTGTGATGCCCTGATGCCCATGATGTAGATCTTTCTTGCCTTGAGTATCGCTTCGACCGCACGTCCGAACTCTTCATCATCAATACTCTCAAGAGTTTCCTTGAGATTTGTAATATCCTGGGTCATGACAGCCTTAACGGCTTCAGCGTCGCCTGCAAACTTCTCGGTATAGTCAAGACGCTGCAACGAAGTGAGTTTGGTCTTGAGATCTTCCTGGAGCGCCTTTTGGAACTGTGGATAGCCTTCAAAACCGAGTTCGGTCGTGAATCTTACTACCGTGGACTCGGATACGCCTACTTCCTCGCCGAGTTTTGCGGCCGTCATGTAAGCAGCTTTGTCGTAACTTCTCAGGATAAAGTCAGCTATTGCCTTATGGCCTTTGGAAAGGCTTTGGTATTTCTGTTCAATGGTACCGATGGTCTCAGTCGTCTCCATTGTCTTCTTCCCCTTCCGTTTCCGATTCAGGCTTTGCTCCACCCATCAGCGCATCGATCGTGATCTGCTTGTCTTCTCCGCCAGCAGCCTCACGCAGCGAGTTCTCCATGTCCCTGATCGTCTGGTAGCTCATGAGCTCCATCGGCGGGAGATCGTCAACAGACTCGATACCGAACTCAGTCAGGAACTGCCTTGAAGTTGCAAATAGCGCAGGTCTTCCGGGAGCGTCCAGGCACCCTGCCTCTTCGATCCATCCGCGATCTAAGAGCCTTGAGATGATGGAATCGGAAGAAACGCCTCTGACGGTCTCTACCTGCGCCCTCGTGCAGGGCTGGTTATATGCGATAACGGCCAGCGTCTCGTAAGATGCCTGAGAGAGAGGCACCTGGGACTTGGGCGCATAAAGTCTTTCAATGAACTTCTTCTGTTCGGGCCTCGTCATCATGGCATACGAATCCTCGATCTTCCTGATCTCGAGTCCGCCCCAGGGATTGTTCTTATACTTGGACATAAGGCTCTTGAGAGCTTCTTCTACGGCTGCTCTTTTAACGTTGAGGAGTTCTGAGAGCTTGTCAATAGAGATCGGGTCACCCGATACGAAAAGCAGCGATTCAATAGCGCCGGGAAGTTCTTGTGCTGTTACTCTGAATTCTGTATCCATAATCACTTTCTCTTCTCTTCGATAAGAATGTCTTCAAAGCTGCCCTTCTGAACAGCGGTAATGTCGTTGTTTCTGACAAGCTCAAGTATCGCAAGGAAGCTGACGATCTTGTCGATCTTTTCGGGCTTTTTGCCTGCAAAGAGTTCAGAAAAGAACATCTTTCCCTTCTTTGTGATCGTGAGCCAGAGTGACTTCATCCTCTGTCTGACGGATATCTTGTCACGCCTTAAGATATGCTTGATCTTCTGTGAGATATCAGTAAAGCGCATCTCATTCCTGCTGTTGATATCAGATACCGCATTCTCGAATTCTTCTTTTGAAAAATCAGTGGATATCTTCTTTGTATCAATGCCGAGCTCCTTGGCGGTAGCTCTCGTCCTGAACCTCGCGCCTTCGTACTTGGCGCGGCGCTCACGAAGTTCATTCGCGAAAACGCGGCATCTCTTGTATCTCATGAGCGAAATGACGAGTTCTTCCCTCGGGTCGACTTCACCGTCATTTGTCTCGCCGTTCTTTTTACCGGGGAGCATCATACGGGACTTGATGTGGACCAGCGTCGCTCCCATGAGAAGGAATTCGGAAGCGATATCCATGTCGAGCTTTTTCATCGCGGCAAGATAGTCCATATACTGCGATGTGATCTCAGCGATCGGTATATCGCAGATGTCTATGTCATTCTTTTCGATAAGATGGCAAAGAAGGTCCAACGGACCTTCAAAGTGCTGTAATCTCAATTCCGGTTTGATCAAAGCCGCTGCCATCGGTATCTGTCCTTTACCCCAACCCGAATGCCATGTAGATCAGATTGCATATTGAGGTGATGGCAATCATGAACGGATACTGAATATACATTATGAGCATTCCGATGATGTCAATGTCGCTGATACGGCTTATGATGAACAGTACCCAGATCGCATAAGGACTGAACATCTCAAACTTGCGGTATCCTTCCTTGCTTCTGATCCTGTACGGGAGAAGCTCTTCAAGGACATGGAATCCGTCGAGCGGCGGAACCGGAATAAGGTTAAATGCAAGCAGCATCAGAGAAAACGACTCTGTGTAGGATAATGCAGAGATTACCGTGGAGATGGCTATAGAAGCCGTACCGCCCGGCGCTATCCTTCCGTTAGCGATGCATGCGATAAGCGTCGCAATGACCCCGGAAACAAGTGCGAGGATGAAGTTTCCCGTTACACCTGCGAGATGAACCATTATGTTCATCACCCTGGGGCTCCTGAACCTGTTGAGCCTGTTAGGGTTATACATGACGGGCTTGCCCCATCCGAATCCGGCAACCAGAAGCAGAAGCGTTCCGACAGGATCTAAATGAGCCACCGGATTCAATGTCAGACGGCCCATGTTGCGGGGCGTGCTGTCGCCGAGCCAGTCAGCCGTAGCTGCGTGCATGAACTCATGGATGGAGAACGACAGTGTCAGTGCAAAGATCATTATAAGAGCAAGCAGGATCTTCTCCTGGATGCTCATATCTGCCTGTAACAGCCTTATCAGCATTTATCTCTACCTCAAGCTTTAGCGACCGAGAATGTGATCTTCTCGCCGTTAACGTTCCATTCCTTGGCATTCTCGCCGTCACCTGCGATGATATCGGTTGCGAGGACCTCTGATGCAAGGAATTCCTTCTTCTTCTCAATGATCGCAGCAAGCTTGTCGTTACCGGCATACTTGAGAACGATACGGTCTGTGACCTCAAGACCTGTTTCCTTACGCTGAGTCTGGATCTTGGAGATCATCTCACGGACGAAACCGTCTTCGATAAGGTCTTCTGTAAGAACCGTTGAGATCGAAACAGTAAGATCTCCGGAATTCTGTGTGGAGAATCCCTCAGGCTGTGTTGTCTCAATGAGGAAATCCTCTTCTGTCATCTCATATTCTTCACCCTCGACAGTGATCTTTACGGACCCTGACTTGAGAGCATTGTATGTTTCCTTGCCCGGAAGATTTGCGATGACCTCCTTTGCGGCATTGAGGTTCTTACCGAACTTCTTTCCGCATGTACGGAGCTGGGGCTTGAAAGTGTAATCAACAAGCTTTGAAGCATCTGCCAGGACTTCCATCTCCCTGATGTTGAGCTCGTCAAGAACGATGGACTTGTACTCATCATCAAGGGTCCTGTCGGATACTACATAGATGAGGGACAAAGGCTGGCGGTTCTTGAGGCTTGCGGACTCACGGCAGCTGTGACCTAATGTAACGATCTCCTGAACGAGCTCCATCTCGTCCTCAAGCTTAGTATCGATGAGGCTCTCATCAGCTACAGGATACTTGGCAAGGTGTACTGACTCGGGCGCGCTGCTGTCAACAGAACGTACGATGTTCTGATAGATCTCTTCCGTCATGAAAGGAACGAAAGGTGCGCACAGTCTTGTGAGGTTGTCGAGAACAGTATAAAGAGTCATGTAAGCATTGACTTTGTCCTGTGTCTCCTCAGCGCCCCAGTATCTGTCACGGCAGCGTCTTACATACCAGTTGGAAAGCTCTTCGGTGAAATCCTGGATAAGCCTTGCGGACTGGGAAATGTCATAAGCATCCATCTTCTCGGTTACTGTCTTGATGAGAGTGTTGAGACGTGAGAGGACCCATCTGTCCATTGCGCCCAATGTAGCCTTATCAAGTGTGTGCTTTGTAGGATCGAAGTTATCGATATCGGCATACATTACGTAGAATGCATATGTATTCCAGAATGTACCGATGAACTTCTTAATGCCGTCGTTGACTGCTTCCTTGGAGAATCTTGAAGGCAGCCAGGGCTGGTTTGCAGTATAGAAATACCATCTTGCTGCGTCTGCACCCTGTGAATCAAGAACATCCCAAGGATCAACAACGTTACCCAGATGCTTGCTCATCTTGATACCGTCCTTATCCTGAACGATACCCATGACGATGCAGTTCTCGAAAGGTGATCTTCCGAAAAGGACCGTGGAAATGGCGATAAGCGAATAGAACCAGCCTCTCGTCTGGTCGATACCCTCGGAGATGAAATTGCAGGGATAATGTGACTCGAAGAATTCCTTATTCTCGAAAGGATAGTGATACTGGGCAAAAGGCATTGAACCGGAGTCGAACCAGCAGTCGATAACCTCAGTGACTCTCTTCATCTTGCCGCCGCACTTGGGGCACTTGATGTGAACGCTGTCAACATAAGGCTTATGAAGCTCGATGTTTTCAGGGCAGTCATCACTCATTGACTTGAGTTCTTCGATGGAACCGATGCAGTGTCTGTGTCCGCACTCGCACTCCCAGACCGGAAGCGGTGTGCCCCAGTAACGCTCACGGGAGATACCCCAGTCGATTACGTTTCTGAGGAAGTCGCCCATACGGCCGTCCCTGATAGTCTCAGGCATCCAGTTGATCATGTTGTTGGACTTGAGGAGCTCGTCCCTCTTCTTGCTCATAGCAATGAACCATGTGCTTCTTGCAAAGTAGATCAGAGGTGTGTCGCATCTCCAGCAGAAAGGGTATTCGTGCTCGAACTTGGGAGCCGAGAAAAGGAGATTCCTTGAATCGAGGTCCTTGAGGACTTCAGGATCCGCATCCTTAACGAACATTCCTGCAAAAGGAGTCTCCTCCGTGAGATTACCCCTTGTATCAACAAACTGTACCATAGGAAGGTCATTGTCTCTTCCTACTCTTGCGTCATCTTCACCGAAAGCGGGAGCGATGTGAACGATACCGGTACCGTCTTCCATCGTTACATAATCGTCGCAGACTGTGTAGTGAGCCTTTTTCTTCTGGTTTGAAGCTTCCTTTGCCGCACCTTCATAAAGAGCGACATAAGATCTGCCCTTAAGGTCAGTACCCTTGTAAGACTCAAGGATCTCGTATGCCTTCTCGCCGTCCTTGGCAAGGCTGCCGAGAACTGTATCGAGGAGCGCGGTTGCCATGTAGTAAGTGTAACCGTCGCAGGCCTTTACCTTTGAATACTCTGCATCAGGATTAAGGCAGAGAGCAACGTTTGAAGGAAGCGTCCAGGGTGTTGTGGTCCATGCGAGGAAATAAGCATCCTCGTCAACGCACTTAAATCTTACGACAGCGGACCTTTCCTTGACGGTCTTATAGCCCTGTGCAACTTCGTGAGAAGAAAGAGCGGTTCCGCATCTCGGGCAGTAAGGAACGATCTTGTGGCCTTTGTAGATGAGGCCCTTGTCCCACATCTGCTTGAGTGCCCACCACTCGGACTCGATGTAGTTGTTGTCGTATGTGACGTAAGGATTCTCCATGTCAGCCCAGAAACCGACGCGGTCGCTCATGTGCTCCCACTGATCCTTGTATGTCCAGACGGATTCCTTACACTTCTTGATGAAAGGCTCAACGCCGTAGCTTTCGATCTGAGGCTTGCCGTTGATGCCCAAAGCCTTCTCGACTTCAAGCTCAACAGGAAGGCCGTGTGTATCCCAGCCTGCCTTGAAGACGATTCCCTCGCCCTTCATTGCGTGATATCTCGGAATTACGTCCTTAATGACTCTGGTCTTGATATGACCGATATGAGGCTTGCCGTTAGCCGTCGGCGGGCCGTCGTAAAGGGTAAAAGTCGGAGCGCCGTCCGCTTTGGGAGCGATGCTCTTCTTGTAGATGTCGTTCTTCTTCCAGAAATCGAGTACCTGCTTCTCTCTGTCGACGAAGTTGAGGTCTTTTGAGACTTTTTTGTACATAAACCTGAGTCACCTTTATATATAATTTTGCAAGTTAAAATTATATATTTTCAGATTTTGGAAATCAAGCAAACAGATTCCAGGGAAACCCTTCGGGGATCGGAGCCTCAAACGTAATGAATTCGCGCTTTACGGGATGTTCGAAAGATAATTTGAAGGATTCGAGCGCAATATCTTTGCAGCGATTGTCCTTCAGACCGTATTTCTGATCGCCCACGAGCGGGTATCCGTTATGAGCCATCTGAGCCCTTATCTGGTGAGATCTGCCCGTCCCCAGCCTGATCTCCGTCAGCGTAAGGCCGTCCTTTGTGGCAATTGCCCTGTAATCAAGGTAAGAAGCCTTGTATCCGGGCTTTTCGCTGTCCGAAACCGTTACAATGTTCCTGTCTTCATCCTTGGAAATATAATTTTCCAGCCTTCCCGATCCCTCAAGAACGCCGTTGACCACGCATCTGTAAAACTTCACCACTTTTCTCGTCCTGATCTGCTCGGAAAGCCTCGATGCAGCCTTGGACGTCCTTGCGAAGACCATTACGCCCGAAACAGGCCTGTCCAGCCTGTGGACCAGTCCCAAATAGACTTCTCCGGGCTTTCCGTACTTCTCCTTGATATACCTTTTGAGAATGGTAAGCATGTCAGGAGCACCTGATCCGTCACTTTGTGAAAGTACGCCGGCAGGCTTAATACAGACGATCACATGATTGTCTTCGTAAAGTATCCTTATTCCATCGAAAACGGTTACTGCGGAGTCCATCTGGCTACTGAACCGCAGGGCAGATTGATGCCCATCCTGCTTACGGGAAGTCCTATCTCACCCGCATCTACCCTGCCGCCGTTAATGCCGAGAGACAGGATCTGTCCTGATGCTTCCGCCGTGATCTCGGTCGCATATGAACTGGCTATAAAGAAAAGCGGATCATCTGACAAGAGATTTGAGGTCAGGTTAACAAGGCCATAGAAAGAATCCTCAAGCTTCCAAAGCTCACCGGAAGGGCCTCTTCCGTATGAAGGAGGATCCATTATTATTCCCTCATATTTCCTTCCGCGCCTTATCTCGCGCTCGACAAACTTCTGGCAGTCATCGGCAATGAAACGTATATAGCTTCCGGTGAAGTCACTTGCCGCAACATTCTCTTTTGCACGTGCTATCATGCCCTTTGAAGCATCAACATGAACGACCTCCGAAGCGCCGTGAGCGGCACAAGAAAGAGTCGCTGCGCCCGTGTAGGCGAACAGGTTTAAGATCCTTATCTCCTTCTTCCCTTTTGCCGCAGCGTCTTCGATAAGCTTTCCGCAGAAGTCCCAGTTTACGGCCTGTTCGGGGAAAAGTCCCGTATGCTTGAAGCTTGTGGGTTCGATTATGAACGTGAGCTTCTTTCCGAGCGAATCATAAGAGATCTTCCAGGAAGACGGCATCTGTGAAAGCCTGGTCCATGAACCGCCGCCGGAACTGCTCCTGCTGTAACGTGCGTCAGGAGAAGAAACCTTGTCCATTGAGGTTACTTTGCCGCCCTCTATGACAGGCCATACAGCCTGCGGATCGGGACGCAGGAGCTTTACATTGCCCCAGCGCTCATACTTCTCGCCTTTTCCGGCATAAAGGATCTCATAATCCTTCCACTTGTCTGCTACAAACATCAGTTAACCCTCATAACGTCCGATACGGCTACGCTTTTGTCTTCTGTCTCAAGAGAAACGGTATAGGCGCCCTTCTCAAAATTTCCGATCCCTTCAAGACCCGCCGAAAAATCGATCTCGCTGACGACTTTTTCGCTGATCCTGAAATCTTTTACCGCAAGCTGCTTTCCATCTTTTTTCAAGACTGCCCTGAAAGCGCCGGTAACAGGTTCATTGAAGTAGAAAACACACTTCAATGCATATGCATCGTTCGAATCTATCGAAGTGTAATCTACCGGATTGTCTTTTTCGACATCATACCACGCGGAATAGATATAAGCCTTACAGATGCGTTCATAACCGGTATCGTTCTCACCCAATGTCGCTTCGGTCTCACTTTCATCAGAAGTACCGTGATCCGATGCTGAAGCTTTCACTCCCGAAGACCGGCCCGAAGGATCATCATCTTCAAGTATGCTGCATCCCGGCATGAGAATGAACGCCGTCATACACAAAACAGCCAAAACGGTCTTTGAAAAAACATTGTAAGGTCTCTTCGTAATTTTCATCTCAACGATTATAATATAGCCATGAAAATTTTTCTTGTATTTTACGCAATAATGACCGTCATCACGTTCATATTGTACGGAGCAGACAAAGCCAAGGCCAAGAAAGGCAAATGGAGGATCCCCGAAAAGACTCTCCTTCTCTTTTCCGCGTGCTTTGGCGGTCTGGGCGCCTTCCTTGGAATGAAGATCTTCCGCCACAAGACAAAGCACACTTCCTTCAAGGTTTTAGTCCCGGTCTTCATGATCATCCAGTTCATCCTGATAGCAGCCGGTACGTACTTCCTCTTTTTCAAAAACTAAAACATCAAAAACGGCAGTTCTCAAAGGAACTGCCGCTTCTTTTTGCATTTTGTCTGCCGGGAGATCAGTTTCTGTAGCTTGAAGCCGTCTGTGACAGGATCTGGCACTCAGCGATACCATATATCGTCTCCTTGTCTTCAGAGAAGATGGCCAGGATATAGATGCCGGGCCTGAAGCTCTTTCCAACCTTCGTCTTGAGACCCATGGCATAGAAAGTACCCTTGCTGTTAACGATCGGCTTGGAAATGCCGCTGATGGCAGGAGAATCAGTCTTGGGTCTGATCTTCATGGCTTCGGAAACCGTGGACGCATAGTAGTAAGCGAAGTAAAGATTCTCTGTCATTGAAGGATCTACCTGCATCTGGAAAGAGATCGTCGTAGCATCAGAACCGTAAGAAGCCGTAGATACACGCTTATTATCAATATTGACCCATGATGCGGTAAGGACTTTGGCTTTAAATTCACTGTCATTAAAGACATAGCCCTTTGAAGAAGTAGTCGTACCGCCCGTTGTCTCTGCGACTGCAACCGTTACATTGGCATCCTGGGATGTGATGACAGTTCCGTCTTCGGTCTGAAGCTTGAAAGTGTAAGTGCCTGCTGCAAGATAATTGGATCTGAGTTCAGCATCAGGATTCTGAGTCGTGCTGTACTGAAGAGTGAGCCTGGTGCTTGATCCGATTTCGGCAGTCTTGCTCTTATAGACCTCGCTGCCGTCTTTGGAAACAGTATAAAAGATCTTGACGCCCTTGCCTGCAAGTTTGCTGATGTCAGACTTGAACTCTATCTGAAGAGCAAGTCTTCTCGTGTTCTTGTAAGAACCGTCATCTGCGCCTGACCAGGAAGTCTTTTCAACAATATCAGTGAGATCCACTGCGAGAGCTCCGATATCGGAATCCATAAAATCGAAGATACCGAGGAAGCTTGAGCCCATGAGGTTATCAAGGAGCCACTGACCGTCTTCTTTTACAAATCTTGCTCCGTAAGTAACCTTGATGGTGTCTTCACTGTCATTTACGGCTGATACGAGCTCATCGATATTCTTATAAGTGCCCCTGAGAAGAGACTTATAATCAACGATCCTGAATTCGATGTCGACAGAAGCTTCATTGCCCTTCGCGCTGAAGGAATCCTCGATGATCTCATAACGGATCGTCTTGCGGACGGCATCGCAGAATTTCTTTGTCTTCTCGTCAAGGTATTCGCCGTTAAGGCCCTTCCGGAGATCTTCCGCCTTTTCGCCGTTCTTGTTAAGAGTTGAAAGATCAAGAAGCTTGTCAGCATCGAAATCCTCAATATTCTCAGCTACGTCTTTTGCAGCAGCGAGAACATCTTTCTTGCTGAACATGCTGCATGAGCAGAAAGACAATGCCATTGATAAGATAAGGACAACAGCTCCTGTCTTTCTGGAAATATTCCTAGAATTCATAATACCCTCCTGTAAACAGAGTGATTATATATCCGTATTCTAAAAAAGCAAGAAATGCTTTATGTGTAAATTATACATAACATTTGTATTTTTCATATAAAACAATATATAATGGATGAAACTTATAAAGGGAATTATGATCTATGAACGGACAACCCAACATTCTGATTTGTGATGACGACCCCGTTGTTCACGAGTCACTCGCTTTATATCTTGACAACGATAACTTTACCCACACTGATGCATATGACGGCAGACAGGGTCTTGAGATGGCTCAGACCGGCAATGCCGATCTTATTCTTCTCGATGTCATGATGCCTGAGATGAGCGGCCTCGATGTATGCCGTGAAGTCCGCAAGACGCTTTCCACACCTATAATCATCCTCACCGCAAAGGGCGAGGAGATTGATAAGATCTTAGGTCTTGAGCTCGGTGCAGACGACTATATCGTCAAGCCTTTCTCTCCCCGTGAAGTTATCGCGAGGATCAAGGCTGTTCTCCGCAGATTCGGAGATACACAGCAATCTTCTTCAGTACTTAAATTCCCCGGTCTCGAGATCAACCTCGGAAATTATTCCGTCAAAGTTAAGGGCGAGACTGTTCCCTGCACTCCTAAGGAAGTCGAGATCCTCTATCTTCTTGCATCCCATCCGGGTCAAGTCTATGAAAGAGAGCAGATCCTCGAATCTGTCTGGGGCTTTGATTACAGCGGCGATTACCGTACCGTTGATACACACATCAAGCGCATCAGACAGAAGATCGCTTTTGAAGGCGCTTCCTGGAGCATCCAGACGATCTACGGCGTAGGCTATAAGTTCGAGGCAGACTGATGTTTCAGAGCACGCTGCTCAGAAGGACAATGTCACTTGTCATCATGTCGCTGATCGCATCGGCGATCCTTGCCACGATCGCTTTTATCGTGGCCGGACGTACTGCCACCATCGAAAGCGAGACCAGAACGGCCATAAACCAGGACATCATATACCGCCAGCAGTTTCTGTCAGACACCTCACTGCTTGACGAAGAGGATTCCCGTAATTTCTTTTTCAAGACTTCTTATGCCACGGGGCATGACTATTTCCTCATAAGTCCTGACGGAAAGCTCATCCAGTGCACCCCGCTCGAAAAGATGAACATTTCCTCGAAAGATATCGACCATGTCAACAACACCCTGAACTTCAATGAATTCAAAGCCGATATCAGCGGTCTCTCCTCCAGGAGATTCAGCACTTCGGATCCTATGAGAGAGATCCTTGCGATAAGCCAGCCCGTTATCTTTCAGAACGAACAGTGCACACTCCTCTCTCTTTCATATCTGAACGCATCCAACAGTCTCATAGTCCAGTACATCAACATTCTTATCCTCTCGACCATGATGGCTGCCTGCGTAATGCTTATCCCTGCATATGCTCTCGTTACCAGAATGGTCCTTCCTATCCAGGAAATGAACGAGATCGCGATGGAATATGCGAGCGGCAACTTTAACGACAGAGCGGATGAAAGCCACAAAGGCGAGATCGGTGAGCTCGGTGCTTCATTCAACTACCTTGCCGATCAGCTCTCGAAATCCATCAACGACCTTACGATCGAGAAGAACCGTCTCCAGGAGATCTTCGATGTCATTTCCGACGGTATCGTGGTCGTCGATGCAAATTCCAACCCGGTAACCACGAACAAAGCCATCAAGACGCTCTTCAACAGAGCCGAGAAGAACAACATGTTCACCGAGCATCTGCAGCTCATCCCTTTCGAAGAAGTCTGGCAGGACTTTGAAGACTGTATATCCACCGGCGAGACAAAAACAAGAACGATCGAAGACAGGAGCTATGCTTACCAGTCAACGATCATTCCCAAATACGATACTGAAGACAAGGACAGGATAATCGGTGCCACCGGCTTCTTCCGCGATATCTACGAAGCCCAGAAGAACGAGCATTTCAGACAGGATTACGTTGCCAACATCTCACACGAGCTGCGTACTCCCCTTCAGACTTTAAGAGGTCTCATCGAGCCTCTTTCCGACGGCATGGTCAAGAAAGAAGAGGACCGCCAGCGTTATTACGGCATCATCCTTAACGAGACAATGCGTCTTTCAAGACTCATCGACGACATGTTAGAGCTTTCCAAGCTCCAGTCCCGCACGCTCGCATTCAAGACTTTCCCGTTCGACGTAAACAAGCTCATCAACAGCATCGAGATCAGGTTCGGGCCCATCATGGCTGAAGCAGGCATAAAGTTCTCAGTACAGAACACATACGGCAATCTTCCTACGGTTAACGGTAACCCCGACCGTGTTGAGCAGGTCCTCGTAATCCTTCTGGACAACGCGAAGAAGTACACCCCCCGCGGCAAATCTATAACCATCATCACAGACTATATCGAGACGGAAAAGAAAGTATACATCTCCGTTGCAGATACCGGACAAGGTATCCACGAATACGATATCGATCATATCTTCGACAGATTCTTCAAGGCTGACCGCGCAAGAGGAAAGAAAGGCTCGGGCCTCGGTCTTTCCATCGCAAAAGAACTCCTCACCTACATGGGCGAGACCATAAGTGTCACCAGTAAGTATGAGGAAGGTTCAACCTTCACTTTCACCCTTTCAAAGGCGGAAAACATCGATGTCTGGGAGTGACCCGGAGAAGTCCGCGCCTGAAGGTATCAGGCTCAACAAATACATAGCTTCATCAGGCATATGCTCAAGACGCGAGGCTGACAAGCTGATCGAATCCGGCAAGGTTTCGGTCAACGGAGTTGTCGCCGATCTCGGAACTCGTGTTTTGGAAGGCGATTCCGTCGAAGTCGAAGGCCGATCTGTAACTCCCGAAGATTCAATGATCTACATAGCTTTCAACAAGCCTCTCGGGATCACGTGTACCACAGACAGAAGAGATCCTTCCAACATAATCGATTACATTAACTTCAGTGAGCGCATATTCCCTATCGGCCGTCTGGACAAGAACTCTTCAGGCTTGATACTGCTCACCAACAACGGTGATATCGTTAATACTCTGCTCAGATCTGAGAACGGTCACGAAAAGGAATATGTGGTCACCATCGACAGGCCTTACGATAAGGAATTCATTAAGACCATGTCCACCGGTGTTCCCGTTCTCGGCCGCATGACGCTGCCTGCAGAGGTTATCCCCGTTAATGCCAAGACATTCAGGATAATACTTAAACAGGGCATGAACCGTCAGATCAGACGCATGTGCGAGCACCTTGGGTACAAAGTCACCCGCCTTAAGAGGATCAGATTCATGAACGTTAAACTCGGAGATCTAGAGACCGGTAAATGGCGTTATCTGACAGCGGCCGAAAAGAAAGAACTGATCAAATAAAAAAGCGGATCCGTTAAGATCCGCTCTTTAATAATGAATATGTAGTTTGATTATTCTTCTGAATCCTCTTTTTTATCGGATTTCTCTTCGTTTCTGGCCTCTTCGATTATCTTGTCGATATCAGCCTCTTCGCCGTCAGCCTTCTCATCAAGGTTCTTCTCATAGTAGAACTTGACCTTGTCCTTGCTGTTGCGTGCGCCGTATGCATCAGCGATCGCGAAGCAGTCAGCCTTGAGCTTGTTGAAGTCATCCTTGGACTCGAGATCTGCAATCGATGTCTGATAACATGCATCCTCAAAAACATCGTCAAGAACGAGGTAAGCGTTCTCGCCCTTCTTAAAATTCTTGTCGATAAGAGCCTCTGCCTGATCTGGAGCTCCGTCTCTTGCATCAAAGTTCTCGAAAGGGATCAGGATCTTGCTGTAACGATATCTGAGAACGATATTCTTTTCGTTATAGTCAACAGCTACTCTGAACTTTGCAACGAGGAAAGTCTGGCAGAACACGAGAATGAAGCAGATGGCAAGAACTATGCCGGCTCCGCCAAGAGCGATCATCATAACACCGTTCTTCATATTTATGAAGCCTAATACTGCAAGAGCTATGCTCACCAAGAGAAATACGATGGATACGATCCTGTTCCTCATAATCTTACCGGGGTTCCCCGCATAGCAATGCACACCCTCCTTGGGCAGCTTTGCTATCAGTTCCTTGTTCTGAAAATCCTCAACGTTGGCCATAGTATTTCCTCCTTATTTGCTCAGAATAGCTATTCTGTCAACGATACTCTTATGCATCTCCTCGTATTTAACGAGTTTTGCCCTCTCCTGATCAACAACTGCTGCCGGTGCTCTTGATACGAATGACTCATTTGCGAGCTTGCCGCTTACACGATCGATCTCACCTTCAAGACGCTCCTTCTCTTTATCGAGACGTTCGAGTTCCTTGCTGATATCGATAAGGTCCTCAAGAGGCAGATAGATCTCACCGCCCTTGAACATCGCAGCAACTGCCGTTGAAGGTATTCCTTCCTTGTCCTTCCTTGTCTCAAGGCCATTTACCGAAGCAAGTCTTGCAAGGAATCCTTCTCCGTTAACGAACATAGAAGCAGTCTTATCAGAAGGCGTGACTACGATGATGTGAGCCTTTCTGGAAGGTGCAACATCCATTTCCTTTCTTACTGCACGGATACCGCGGATGGCATCCATGAGTGTCTCCATCATCTCTGCTTCATCAGGTGATGCAGGGATCTTATCAGCATCAGGCCAGTCAGAAATCATGATGGATTCGGACTTACCGTCAAGAACGAGGTTGGAGTAAACCTCCTCGGTGATGAACGGCATGAACGGATGCAGGAGCTGCATTGATACACCGAGAACATAGTTGAGCAGATAACGTGCCTCAAGGCTCGTCGGGCAGTTCTCATCGAAAAGTCTGCTCTTGCAGATCTCAATATACCAGTCGCAGAAGTTATCCCAGATGAAATCAACGATCTTGGAAAGCGCTACGCCGAAATCGTAATTATCGATATTAACCGTAGCTTCGGCAACGACATTATGGAGCTTTGTAAGGATCCACTTGTCTTCAAGAGTATATTTCGCGGGATCGAGACCTGAGTAGTCGATCTCGTCAGGCATATTCATGATGACGAATCTCATGGCGTTCCAGATCTTGTTGGAAAGGTTTCTTCCCATTATGATCTTATCTTCCTGGAATCTCTGGTCGTTGCCCGGAGCATTACCGGTAACGAGCGCGAATCTCAGAGCGTCTGCACCGTGATTCTCGATGATCTCAAGAGGATCGATGCCGTTGCCTAAAGACTTACTCATCTTACGGCCCTGGGAATCCCTTACGAGACCGTGAATAAGCACATCCTTGAAAGGAACCTGATCCATGTGTGCCATGCCGGCTACCATCATTCTGGAAACCCAGAATGTGATGATGTCATAACCTGTTACGAGCGTATCAGTAGGATAGAAACGCTCCAGATCCTCTGTCTTTGCAGGCCAGCCGAGCGTTGAGAACGGCCAGAGAGCTGAAGAGAACCATGTATCGAGCGTATCGGGATCCTGACGCATCGGCTTGCCGCACTTAGGGCAGACAGCGGAATCTTCCTTGGTAACTACGATCTCGCCGCAGTCATCGCAGTAGAATGCAGGGATCCTGTGTCCCCACCAGAGCTGTCTGGAAATGCACCAGTCGCGGATATCTTCCATCCAGTTGAAGTAGTTCTTGGAGAATCTCTCAGGAACGAACTTTGTCCTGCCGTCTCTTACTGCTTCGATCGCAGGCTTTGCAAGAGTCTCCATCTTAACGAACCACTGGAGTGATACTCTCGGCTCGATCGTCGTGCCGCAGCGGTAGCATGTACCTACGTTGTGCGTATAGTCTTCGATCTTGATAAGGAATCCGCCCTCTTCAAGATCCTTGACGATGGCTTCCCTTGCCTCATATCTGTCCATGCCAGCATACTTCGGGTAGTCTTCAGTGATCTTGGCATCTTCTGTAAGAACAGTGATTACCTCGAGACCGTGTCTTGCGCCTACTTCGAAGTCGTTGGGGTCGTGACCGGGAGTGATCTTAACCGCACCGGTACCGAATTCAACGTCAACATAGTCATCGGCAACAACAGGGATCTTGCGACCTACGAGAGGCAGTACGAGCATCTTGCCGATAACGTCCTTGTAGCGCTCATCCTTGGGATTTACCGCTACGGCAGTATCGCCGAGGAGAGTCTCAGGTCTTGTTGTAGCAAGATTGATGTATCCGGATCCGTCCTCGAAAGGATATCTGATGTGCCAGAAATGACCAGGCTGCTCCTCATACTCAACCTCAGCGTTGGAGATCGATGTAAGGCAGTGCGGGCACCAGTTGATGATGCGCTCACCCCTGTAAATCAGCCCCTGATTATAGTACTTAACGAATACTTCCTTAACGGCGTCTGAGCATCCTTCATCCATTGTGAAACGCTCTCTTGACCAGTCACAGGAAGAACCCATCTTCTTGAGCTGTTCAACGATACGTCCGCCGTACTGTTCTTTCCAGGCCCATGCACGCTCAAGAAACTTTTCCCTTCCGATATCTTCCTTGAAGATGCCTTCCTTACGCATCTGCTCAACGATCTTAGCCTCTGTGGCAATGGAAGCGTGATCTGTTCCCGGGAGCCAGAGAGCGGCATAACCTGCCATTCTCTTATATCTTGTAAGGATATCCTGAAGAGTGTTATCGAGCGCATGTCCCATGTGAAGCTGGCCGGTAATGTTCGGCGGGGGCATAACGATCGAGAATCTCTTTTTGCTCTTGTCCTCTGAAGGCTTGAAATAGCCTTTTTCCATCCAGTTCTTGTAAAGCCTTGGTTCCTCTTCATTAGGATTAAAGGTCTTGCTGATGCTATCAATTCTAGCCATTTATATATTGTTCCTCTTTTCGATTTATTTACTTCTTGATCATTGAAAGCGCGCCGTAAAGGATCGAATCGTCACCCAACGCAGCCTTCTTGAAAACTACTGTCTCCCTTATCGACGGCATGCAGTACCTGTCGACTTCAGACACGATCTTCTGCAGGAAGACATCGCCCACGGCTTCGATTACGCCGCCGCCGTACACGACGATCTCAGGGCTGAATGTATTGACGAGATTTCCGGAAGCTATTGCCAGATAATGGCATGCACGGTTCACGGCTTCAATTGCAACAGGGTCATTGCTGTTAAGTGCAGCCTTAAGGAGCTTGGACTTGAAAACGCCGTCCTTTACGGCTTCTGCAAGAGCTGACTTCCTGCCTCTGGACACCTGCTGCCTGATGTAAGCGCTCATGCCCTGCTTGCTTGAAAATGCCTCAAGGCATCCTCTCTGTCCGCAGTTGCACAAAGGCCCCTCAGGATCGAGGATCATATGTCCGTACTCAGCTGCCTTGAACTGGTTGCCTGTGTAAAGCTCACCGTTAAGGATGAGTCCGCCGCCCATTCCGGTGCCAACGAAAAGGCCAACCACGTTCTCGTAGCCCTTGGCGGCACCGAACTTGTATTCGCCTAAAACGCCTACGTTTACATCGTTTCCGATATAGAAAGGAACACCGAACATGTCTTCGATCGGTTTCCTGATGTTATAGTTCCTCCAGGGAAGATTGGGTGAGAAAAGAACTACTCCGCTGTCCTGGTTGATAACGCCGGGAGCGCCTGCGGCAATTGCATGGATCTGGCTCTTCTTAATGCCTGAACCGTCGAGCAGATCTTTTACGACACTGATGATGAGATCTTCTATGTTCTGTGAAGAATCACCGCCGGACTTTGTCTTCTTCTTCATGCGGTAAACTATCTCACGCTTTGAATTGAAGATAACGCCGAGGACTTTTGTACCGCCGATATCAAGACAAAGATTATAAGATTCTGCCATGTTTATTCTCCCCTCTGAAATTGTTGTTCCCTAGATCATCAGCTTACGCCGAGTGCGGTACTTCCGCTTCCCTCATTGGTTCCCACAGGCTTTTCGCTGGTACCGTTCTTGTAAATGAGGATCGGCTGCTTGCCTTCTGTAATGCATTCCTTCTTGATGATGCACTCCCTGATATCGTGCTCGGAAGGAACGTCAAACATTACCTGTCTCATCGTTTCTTCGATGATGGCACGGAGTCCTCTTGCACCGGTATTCTGCTCTACAGCCTTATCGGCGATGGCTCTGATGGCATCTTCCTCGAACTTGAGGTCAACATCGTCCATCTTGAGGATCTTCTGATACTGCTTAACGATAGCATTCTTGGGTTCTGTGAGAACTCTTACGAGCGCATCTGAGTCAAGCCTGTCAAGTGCAACGGTTACCGGAATACGTCCGATGAACTCAGGGATAAGACCGAACTTCATAAGGTCATCCGGCTTAACTTCGTGATAGTAGATACCGCTGTTCATGTCGCGGCGTGACTGGACATCCGCACCGAAACCGAACTGCTTCTGCTCAACACGGTTGGCGATGATGTCATCAAGACCGTCAAACGCTCCTCCGCAGATGAAAAGGATATTTGTCGTATCGATCTTGATGCATTCTTCGTTCGGGTGCTTCCTTCCGCCCTTGGGAGGAACGTTTGCGATGGTGCTCTCAAGGATCTTGAGGAGCGCCTGCTGTACGCCTTCTCCGCTGACGTCTCGTGTGATCGAAACGTTCTCTGATTTCTTGGTGATCTTGTCGACCTCATCGATGTAAACGATGCCGATCTGGGCACGCTCGATATCGTAATCAGCCGCAATGATGAGCTTTAAGAGAATATTCTCAACGTCTTCACCGACGTAGCCTGCCTGTGTAAGGCTGGTGGCATCAGCTACCGCAAAAGGCACGTTGAGGATCCTTGCAAGCGTCTGAGCAAGGAGCGTCTTACCCGAACCTGTAGGTCCGAGGAGCAGGATATTACTCTTCTGGAGTTCTGTCTCATCTGAAGGAAGATCTGTATAAACCCTCTTGTAGTGGTTGTAGACAGCAACAGAGAGCGCAACCTTGGCATCATCCTGACCAACGACATACTGATCGAGCATGTCCTTGATCTGATGGGGAGTTACGAGCTTCTTAGGCTTGATGGAGCGCATCTTGCGCTTCTTATTGACCTTCTCTTCTTCGGCAATGATCCCATATGCCGTTCTGATGCAGTCGATGCAGATATAGCAGTTTACGCCCGAAAAGAGTCTCGGAACTTCGTATTCGGACTTTCCGCAGAATGAGCAGCTCAGGATCTCCCTGGAATCTCCGCCGCCGTATGTATTTTTAGAATTCGCCATTTTGAACTCCCTTTTGGTGTTTCGGAAAGACTGACAAAGACAGTCCGACCGATATATTTTATTACAATATAAGTAATTATACAAAAGTTCTGCATTACTTATATTTCAAGTGCGTGAAAATGCTGTCACAGACGGTCGGAATCAAGGATTATCGTGAATGGTCCGTCATTGGTCAGAGAAACCTGCATGTCGGCTCCGAATTCGCCGCAACCGACTTCATTTACTGACTCTGAGCACTTTCTGACTATATAGCCGTACAGTTCTTCCGCCCTTTGAGGGTCGCAGGCATCGGTAAATCCCGGTCTGTGGCCTTTTTTGCAATCTGCATACAGGGTGAACTGTGATACAAGAAGCAGACCGCCGCCGACCTGGGAAAGGTCGAGATTGGTCTTCCCTTCACTGTCGGCAAAAATACGCAGACCGATCATCTTGGAAATAAGCTTGTCGGCAATTGCCTCATCATCGCCTTTCCCGATGCCGATAAGCACCATAAGGCCTTTGCCTATGCTGCCTTTCGTCTTTCCGTCTATGTCGACTTTAGCCGAAGTTACGCGCTGGATAACGAATCTCACGAATCGGACTCCCCTTCCGTCATTTTCTTTACATAGTCCAGATACTGCCTGATCTTTGTCTCATAACCGATATCGGTAGGCTCATAATAGGTCCTGCCGAGCGTCTTGTCGGTCATATACTGCTGTTTTGTGACATGTCCCGGGAAATCGTGCGGGTACTTGTATCCTACGGAATATCCGAGTTCTTTCATTCCCTTTGCAGGAGCATTCCTCAGGTGCATCGGAACGACTCCGGTATCACTGTTGCCTACGTCTGAGAGCGCCTTATCTATGGCAAGATACGATGCGTTAGACTTAGGCGAGGTCGCTACGGTAATGCATGCCTGCGCAAGCGGGATCCTTGCCTCAGGCATTCCGACCGCTTTAGCGCAGTCATAAGCAGCTGTGGCAACGAGAAGAGCATTGGGATTGGCCATACCGACATCTTCAGATGCGCAAATCATGATCCTTCTTGCGAGGAATTCTATATCCTCACCGGCCTTCAAAGCCCTGGCGAGATAAAGGATCGCGGCATCCGGATCAGAGCCCCTCATGGACTTGATCATGGCGCTGATGTTGTCGTAATGATATTCGCCGTCCTTGTCGAAGATGACCGCTCTGTTCTGCATACATTCCTTCATGACCTCGTCTGTTATGACGACAGAACCATCAGAAGAAGGCGGAGTGGTCACAACTGCGAGTTCAAAAGCATTCAGCGCCGAACGGGCATCTCCGTTGGATGTCTCGGCTATCTTGAGAAGAACGCTCTCATCGCACTTTATGTCGATGTTTCCGAAACCGCGTTCCTTGTCTTCCATTGCATTTCTTAAGACTTTAGCAATGTCGGCAGGCTCAAGCGGCTTGAGCTGCAGGACAGTTGAACGCGAGACCAGAGCCTTGTTGACCTCGAAATAGGGATTCTCGGTCGTTGCTCCGATCAGCACGACAGTACCGTCCTCCACGAACGGAAGGAGCGCGTCCTGCTGAAGTTTATTGAATCTGTGGATCTCGTCGATGAAAAGGACTGTCTTGCGGCCTTCCGAAATTATCGGATTTCGCGCATCTTCCGTGACCTTCTTGATGTCAGACACACCTGCAGTAACGGCATTGAGCCTTTCAAAACGGGACTCCGTGGTGTTGGCGATGACTCTGGCCAGAGCGGTCTTTCCGACTCCGGGAGGCCCAAAAAGGATAATCGAGGACAGACGGTCTGCCTCGATCATTCTTCTGAGCATTTTGCCCTTGCCTATTATGTGTTCCTGCCCGGCATACTCATCGAGAGTACGGGGAGACATCCTAAAAGCCAGGGGCTCTGATTTCCCTTTGCTTAAGTCAGCCAAATCGTAATTCCTTACTTAATGTCAGGATAGATGGGATACTTATCGGTAAGAGTCTTAACTCTTGCGATAACATCAGCCTTCTTGTTCTCATAGTCGAAGATGCAGTCAGCGATGCACTCTGCAACGACCTTGCAGTCTTCTTCCTTGAAGCCTCATGCAGTAACTGCAGGAGTACCGATACGAACGCCGGATGTAACCATAGGCTTCTCGGGATCGAAAGGAATCGTGTTCTTGTTAGCTGTGATGTTGCAGTCGTCGAGTCTCTCCTGGAGCTCCTTACCTGTAACGCCTGTGCCTCTGAGGTCGATCAGCATGAGGTGGTTGTCTGTGCCGCCGGATACGAGGTTAACACCTCTTGAAAGGAGCGTTTCGCTCATAGCCTTAGCGTTGCTGATGATCTGAGCTGCATACTGTCTGAACTCAGGTGAAAGAGCTTCCTTGAAAGCAACAGCCTTAGCAGCGATGATATGCATGAGAGGGCCGCCCTGCTGTCCCGGGAATACCGCGGAATTGATCTTCTTAGCGTACTCTTCCTTGCACATGATGATACCGCCACGGGGACCGCGGAGTGTCTTATGTGTAGTTGTAGTAACGAAATCAGCGTAGGGAACCGGATTCGGGTGAAGTCCTGCAGCAACAAGACCTGCAATGTGTGCCATATCTACGAAGAGATAAGCGCCGACTTCATCAGCAATCTCTCTGAACTTCTTGAAATCGATGATCCTGGGGTATGCGGAAGCTCCTGCAACGATGATCTTAGGCTTAACTTCGAGAGCTCTCTGACGGATGGTCTCATAATTGAGCATCTGTGTCTCGGGGTCTACCTGATAGAACTCAGACTCATATGTTCTGCCTGAGACATTGAGCTTCATACCGTGTGTGAGGTGTCCTCCGTGTGAAAGGTCAAGACCTAAGATCTTGTCACCCGGTTCGAGAACTGCAAAATAAACAGCCGTGTTAGCCTGTGCGCCGGAGTGAGGCTGAACGTTAACATGTTCGGCACCAAAAAGCTGCTTTGCCCTGTCGATAGCGAGCTGCTCAACGATATCAACATACTCGCAGCCGCCGTAATAACGCTTTCCCGGATAACCTTCAGCATACTTGTTGGTGAGAGGAGAACCTGCTGCTTCAAGAACTGCTTCAGATACAGTGTTCTCAGAAGCGATCAGCTCGATCTTGGTGCGCTGACGTCCGATCTCCTGCATTATTGCGGAATAAACTTCGGGATCTTCGAACTTAATGTGGTCGTACATATGGAACATCCTCCTTGGGATTAAAGAAATCTAACGAGGGTATTTTATATTAAAAATATACATTAGTAAACTTGAATAAAAGGACAAAATACCCAAAAGAAAAAGGCTATGCGGTCCTGACAGTAACCACACAGCCCTCTTGAAATTTCTGGCTTTAAGAAATTGTCATTTGTCAAATGCAAACTCGGGGTTGGCTGCTGTAAACCTTGCCCTCATCAGCAATTTGTCAAATTATATATATA
>R21__coassemble_159_pt1 | contig 57410 bp, 60 predicted proteins | sample R21__metabat2_high_PE_008 | metagenome-assembled genome bin R21
GATATTGGCGCAGTTTCCGATTTCTATGGTACAGATATGTTATTTACTTTAGCTCTTGTTTACAGCGGGACCCGGCAGTATAAGGAAGTTGTAGCCAGGTCGCACTATGTGGAAGGCGACACCCTGCATCTCGGGAAAGCGGCTCAGGTCTACAATGATATGTATATGAACGAAAAAGAACCGCTTTGGGGCAAGAAATGGGATTTTACCGATCCTTCAAAGGCAGACCGTTATATTACCGAGAATAGTGAAGAATTCGACAGGGTATTGCTTTTATTCCCTCAACGGGTAAGACCGGATGCTTTCCTTAACGATAATAACGGCATGTTCTTAGCGGGCAGCATGAGCGATCTTCAGAAGGCATACGATAAACAGGAAAACGAAGATGTTAGCTTTGAAAGATTGTTTAAGGAATTTAGCGAAAAGAAGTTTGTAAACGGGAGATACGTTTACGACGTCAGCAGGAGTACTGAAACAACTAAAATAAACGGTCAAATTGATTTCTACAATATCAACGGAAAACTCTACATGATCGAGAGTGTTATTACGACAGTCTCAGCCGGTGTTTTCCTAAAGCCGTTCTATATATTGTCTGCAGTCTTACTGTTATTTGCAGCAGCTTTGATCTCATGCATCACTGCCATCAGACCTTACAGCCAGTATAAGAAAGCCTATGAGAACAACATTTTCAAGAATAATCTCATCGATTCGCTGGCCCACAACATGAAGACGCCTCTGCAGATCCTCGGAGGTTATGCGGAGAACCTTAAGGATGTCTCAAGTGATGCGGAAAAGGATCGTTATGCGGAACAGATCCTTGTGAAGACAAGCGAGATGAATAAAGATATTGAAGCGATCCTTAGGACGGTTGAAAAAACTGACCGTAAGTTTGCTAAAGAATCAGTTCGTTCATGTATCGGCGAAGTTGCCGCAAAACTCGGTGAGGATGTTCAGATCAAGGGTGATGCGCAGATCAAGATGGACAAGGAATACTTTAAGTCTGCTCTGTATTGCCTGCTGGATAATGCTGCGAAATATAAGAGCAAGGATTCCAAGATCGAGGTTGATATTACATGCAATGCAGTCATGATCAGGAACAAGACTGATAAGAATAATTTCACTCCGGGAACCGGAATCGCTATTGCCGGAAGGATATTGGAGCAGCATAAGCTTCATCTGGAGACAATGATAGGTGACGGTGTTTTCGAAGCCCGGTTCGGCAAGCATCCCGGTAAGCAGAAAAAGAAATGATATGAAGGGCCGCCTCTTAAAGTGAACTCATCACTTGAAAGGCGGCCCCTTTTATCTATTCCTGTTCCCAGAATAATTCATCAAGAGTCTTTCCCAACACCTTGCAGATCGAGATGCAAAGGTTGATAGTCGGATTGTAATCCCCTTTTTCTATTGCATTGATCGTCTGCCTTGACACGCCGACTTTATCAGCCAGCTCCTGCTGGGACAGATCAAGGGCGGCGCGGGCAGACTTAAGCCTCAGATTCTTCATCTTCCTTTGCCTCCTTCTTCTCAATGATACCGTGTACGATCATCTCGATTCCCAATAATGTGAAGTAAATGCCGGAAACAAAAGCGGCGACAGCGAGTTCACGGACCGTACCGAATCTGAATATCAGGTTGTAGAATCCTGACATCATCAATTCGACTACTCCCACTATAGTGTAAACGATGGCAAGAGGAAACCTTTTACCTCTCAAACCTATGAAGGCATCGTTCAGATCAGCATTGATCAGGAACGTCAGGATGCCTGTCAGACAAACTATCATTCCGGTCTCATATACAGACAAAGGAAAAGAAGATGTTGTGCGTGATATGATTCCGATACCGAATGCTACTATTACCGTTACGATCAGGGCATTCATGGCAGCAGAACCGCGTGCTTTAAGCTGTCTCTCGTCATAATCCCTGTTTGCATTTTTATTGACCATGAATATGATGAATGCTTCAAAGATGATTATCAATATTGCCGATACATATGCCATTACATTGGGCATGGAAGAACTCTCCGATCTGAGGATGATTCCGTACCTGATCAGATACTCCTGATCTTCCAAAGTCTTTTCCTTGATTTCCGGATCGATCACGATAAAGATGCTCTTGTTATCGACGTTCAGTTCACCGGTCGTAATGGTAGCGTTATTTGCGGAAGTATTGTATAAGGGTTCGTTCCCGATTGAACCCGTTATGATCCTGATGTTTGAAATAAACTGATCCATCCCCGATATGTCGATCGTAAAACTGCACTTTTCACCGACAGGCTGAAAGTAGACGGGTGCGGGCTTTTCGGATGTGATCTGATTGTTCTCTACTTTAACCGGTATCGAGAACGTCAGATTCTTTTCGTTGCTCTTAGCGGATGTGAAAAGTGCAATGAAGATTATGGTTAACACTGAGATAATGACCGATATGATCGCTGTTTTGTTTTTCATGGTTCTATCCTCCTTGTTCGTAAGCAGAGAATAGCACCCGCCTTACAAAATGTCAAGTATATACGACAAAAAGCAATTCATATTTTGCATCTTTATTTCGCCGTACCTGTTGGCAAACAGGGCATGATGTTGTAATGTTTAGACGAAGGATCATTGTCTGAATAGCAAAGGGTGGACCATGACGCGTATTCTCATAATAGAAGACGATAAAGATATTAATAAGATAATGTCCGGACTTTTAAAGAAGAACGGATACGAAGTCGAATGCGCGTTTAACGGCAAAGAGGCTGACCCTAAGATAAAGATGATTCCTGATCTCATCCTTATGGATCTGATGCTTCCCGATACAACCGGTGAAGAATTACTGAAGATTATCCCTGGCAGTATACCAGTTATCGCCGTAAGCGCGAGGAGCAGTGTCGATGACAAGGTCGATCTCCTGTCTCTCGGATGCGTGGATTACATCACAAAACCGTTCGATAACAAAGAGCTTCTTGCAAGGATCGAAGTTGCACTGAAATTCAAAAAGAAAACGCAGTCATTTTCCTTTTCAAATCTTACGATGGATGAATCTTCTCACGCGATTACAGTTGATGAAAAGCCGGTAAGATTTACTCCGACTGAATACGCGATAATTAAGGTGCTGCTGATAAACAGCGACAGGGTAATATCAAAATCAGAACTCCTCGAAGCGGCTGTAAAATTCACTCCTGATCTTGTTGAAGACTCGCTTAAGGTACACATGAGCAACCTGCGCAAAAAGCTCAAACAGGCAGGTTTTGGCGGCGAGATAGAAGCGGTCTGGGGAATAGGGTTCAGGTTAACCGTTTCTTAACTGTTTTTGAAAACTGCCATGGTATATCCTCTAGCTATGGAGGTGGAGACCATGGACTATATTTTGACAACAGATTCACTTACGAAAAGATATAAGAAGCACGAAGCATTGAAAGATGTTTCGATCAATGTCCCCAAGGGTTCGATCTTTGGCCTTATCGGCAAGAACGGTGCCGGCAAGACGACTTTGATGAGAATAGTATCAGGCCTTCAGGAACAGAATAAGGGAAATTATAATATCAGCTGCCCGGTCATAGGAGCATTGATCGATACACCTGCTTATTACAGAACACTTAACGCCTACGAAAACCTTAAGATACAGTATATGAACCTTGGTCTCACTTCGTATGAGACGATACCGGAGATAATCAATCTTGTCGGCCTTGAGATAGCTGGCAAAAAGCCCGTCATGTCTTATTCATTCGGTATGCGCCAGAGATTAGGCCTTGCGATCGCGCTTTGCGGGTATCCCGATCTTATAATCCTCGATGAGCCTATTAACGGACTCGATCCTCAGGGAATTGTGGTTATCAGGGAACTTATCTTAAAGCTTAATAAAGAACGCGGCATGACGTTTATCATTTCGAGCCATCTTCTCGATGAGCTTGCCAAGGTGGCAACTGATTTCGCATTCATCGACGATGGAAAGATAATCAAACAGATCAGTGCAAATGAACTGCACAACAATACCGGAAAGACAGTTAATGCAAAAGTGTCTGATACTTCAGCGCTTTGCAGACTGCTTGATGATAAGAGCTTTAAGTATGAGATCAAGGGCAATAACAGTCTGACGGTAATGGGCGATATTACATTGACTGCCATGAATGAATTGACGGAAGAAGCAGGATGTGAACTGCTCGAATTCAATTATGCGGATACAAGCCTCGAAGGCTATTTCATTAATCTTTTGGAGGGATGATATGTCACGCGTATTTAAATCAATGACATACCGACTCGTTCACAGTAAGCTGGTATGGATCATCATCGCAGCGCTCATCCTTCTTGAGGTGTTCACGTTATTTTTCGGCGGATCTAACGGAAAGTATTGTGAGTGTTTTGCCAATCATAAAAAATATGCACATCATGATCATGACACTGAGACTGAAGTGATTGAATTTGCGAAATTTGAGGAAGAGGATCCGCTTGTTGTCAGCAAACTCACACAAAACGTTTACACGGGTAAATTTGATTTTCTTCAGGGTCAGCAGAGTAAATATGAAGTATCAATAATGAACTGCGGATCGGTCAGTATACTTTTAGCTGCTGTTCTGCTCATTATATTTGCAGCTGATGTAATATTCATCATGGCTTTTTTCGGTGACATGTTTTCGAACGGCGCGGTGCGCAACCTGGTTACTGTTAATATCCGTAAGGTGACGGTCTTTCTTGTGTCTGTGATCATTAATCTGATCATGTGTCTTGTCATGTATCTTCTTGTGTTTGCCGTTCTTGCAGCATGCGTGCTTATCGCAGGTTATTATCCGATCATCTATGTGCCGGCTTTCGCTATGGCGGTACTTACCGGATTTCTTGTTACTGCTGCAATCACTACGCTTTTCATCCTGATCCTCTTTGTTGACCAGAATCCGGTCGTTTCATTTATTTTCTGCTTGTCGCTCATTGCGCTCACAGTCCTAAGCTTGTCCGTGGGTGACGCGGTCTTTTCAAGACCATATATAAATGATGATGTTATGACGGATAACTTCTTTAAGGGTGGATATAAGATCTCGGGTGAAGGTGAATGGTATTTTCCCGTTGATGATTTCCGCATAGGCAGAGTTTATTATCCGGAAGACAATGAGACAGTCGATTTCCAGTCGGAGAGACCGAATTCGTATTACCCCGGTGATACGATGGTACGGGCGGCACAGGCACTCTATCGTTCAAACATAATGAATCTGCCGTTCGAGATGAATATGTTCCTGATCTATCCGATGTACCGTGACGGATTGTTTGCCAGATATGCCGTATTCTCTTCCGGGTATCTGCTGCTCATCCTGACAGGCGGGTGTTACATCGTTAACAAACGCAATTTTAACTGATGGGAGGATACCATGATAAAACTGATCAGATCCATGCTCTACAGAGCAACACATGATATTTTTTTCTATCTTGCCATTGCCTTTTGTATTTTCTTTTCATTGTTCATCGTGAGTTTTTCGGGTGCGAGATTAAAGAACCATGTTACTTCAAAGTATGATGAGAATGTTACCGTTGAATTTGAAAAGGAAGACGCTCTGAATGTCGCAAAACACTATTTTGCAAGTGATTCCTATGTTCACAATATTCCCGGAAAAGACATCTTATACAGGGATTCGCTGAACAACGTTGAAACGGTAGACATTCTAGTGTTATATGCATCAATTGTTGTGCTGATCATCCATGTGCTGTATGGCGTGATCTTTTTCGGAGAGCTTTTTTCAAAAGGCGCGATACGCAACATGATCGCAGCAGGAGCCGGCAAACGCAAAGTGTTCCTTTCTTCTTTGGTGATCAATGCGTTCCTGCTGTTTGTGTTTTCGGCCATTTGCATTCTTTCCATGAGTATATATGCAATAGCAAACGGACTCTATCCGATAATTTGCTTTCAGTCTTTTGCAGTAATGCTGCTGACTGAATTATTGGTTGGAATTGTTATCAGTTCACTTGCTGTTATGCTTATGTTTATTACTCAACGTCCGCTTAAGGCACTTCTCGTCATAATAGCCTGCGTTGCTGTGTATTGCGCTGCCGCTGATACAATGACAGGTTCTGAAGCGTATGCACCGAAATATGAGTTGAATATAACCTCCTATCGGGTGTTCATGTCAAAGGTCGAGGATAGCGACCTGGGTTTTGAATTTTATTTTCTAGTTAACGGATTCAATCTGTATTCAGTACGAAAAGCTGACGGAACGATATATTCTGATTTTATGACCGATAAACCGGATCCCGAATACCCGGGAGATTCAAAGGTTGCTCTTGCAAGGATCATATGGAGGATGAACATCTGTATGCTACCGATGGAAATGATGGCCTGGGGACAGTACCCGGTCTACAGGGATGGTGTCCTGTTCAGATATATTGCTGTATCGGCGGTCTATATGGTGATCATTGTGTATACCGGATGTGTTGTCGTTAAGCGGAGGAATATTATATAATCGACTCATGTTGCAGGCTGTCCTCATCTGTATCTGTGCCGCATTGGCGGTAACCGTAACAGTCCTTATCATTAAGGTGCTGCTGCTCGAACGCGCATTCGGCGAGATTGACGGTCAGGTAAAAGATCATCTGGATGGTACGAATTCTTCTGCGTTCGCGCTATCTACATCAGACAGGAACGCGCGTAAGCTTGCCAACGGCCTGAACGGAGCGCTCCAAGAGCTTCATGAGGAACGGGTTTTTCTTAAGAACGGTGACAGACGCATGAAGGCAAATGTTACCGCCATCTCACACGATATCAGGACTCCTTTGACAGCCATCAATTCATATGTTGAACTGCTCGAAAACGAGACTGATGAAACCAAGCGGAAAGAATACCTTGAACGCATCAAGGAAAGGACTTCGGAATTAAAAGATCTTACGGGAGAGCTATTCAAGTATTCCGTGTCTTCGGAAATGCAGTATGATTCTCAATTATCGACAGAAGAACTTGATCTTCAGAGCATAATCGAGAACAGCCTCATTTCTTTTTACAAAGAACTCACTTCAAAAGGCATCAGTCCCGAAACGGATCTTCCGGTTGAAAAAGTTATGGTTAATGCCAACCGTAAAACGCTTATGCGTATATTTGACAATGTTTTCAGCAATGCCGCGAAATATGCCTCGTCATTGTCTGTTAAACTGACAGAAGACGGTGTCGTAACAGTTTCGAACGATGCTCCGGAACTTACTGCGGTTCAGGTTTCCAGATTGTTCGACAAGTATTACACAGTCAGGGACGGCAGCAATTCCACAGGCCTCGGACTTTCCATTGCGAAGGATCTTATAAGCAAGAACGGCGGCAGCATTTCCGCCGACTTAAACGAGGGCATGCTTACCATCACTCTGAGATTCAATTAACTGTCCGCATATTCAATTCAAGATCCGTTAAGATGATCTTTCTAAATGATATAATCAATCAGGTGATCATTTGAAAGGGGATCTGTATGGAAGCTGAATTATATGTTAAAGAACTCAGGCCCGGAATATTTCTGATGGATGAAGGCCATATGGCCAGCGGCTATATTGTAGTCGGAGATGAGAAGGCTGCCGTTATCGATACCATGAACGGTCTCAATGATATTCATGCTGCTGTCAGAAAGATAACCGATAAACCGATAGTACTGATCAATACGCACGGTCATCCGGATCACATTTTCGGAAATGTATACTTTAAGGAAGAAGCTTATCTTAATCCTAAGGATCTTCCGATGGCTGAGTCTTTCAGGAACCTGCCTGAATTTGCCGATGCATGCAAAGCACGCGGAGTTTCAATGCCTGATTTCAAGCCTGTGAAAGAGGGGGATGTATTTGATCTCGGAGGCAGAACTCTTGAAGTATATGAACTTCCGGGTCACACTCCAGGCGGGATCGTTCTGCTCCTTAAGGAAGACCGCATTCTTTTCACCGGAGATGCAGTAAATCACTATCTCTGGATGATGCTTGACGGATGCCTGAAGCTCTCTGATTATGTTAAGTCTCTTGACAGGCTTATGTTCCTTGAGAAAGAGGCGGACTTTATCCTTCAGGGTCATGCCCGGGAATTTGAGGATATCTCGCTGATGAGATGCATGCGCGACGGCATCGTGGAGATCGTTGAAGGAAAGACTGAAAATGATGAACCTTACGAGTGGTTTGGCGGAGTCGGTAAAAAGCATCCGTTCAAACTCGAGGAAGGAAAGAAATACTTTCCGACTGATGAGACTATAATCTGTTACAATCCTGACAATATCTGAAAATCACTAAGAGGAAAATATATGGAACAGCTCAATAAATGCCCTAACTGCAATGGCAAACTGGAACTTTCATCTAACAGAACGAGACTTGTATGCCCGTACTGCGGAAGCGAATTCAAACTTGATGAGACGACAAAGCAGGAGATCGGTGATAATCCGGTAAACAAAGACTGGTTCATCTATGAGTGGGACTTTGACAAACTTAATGCGACACCAAAGTGCAGTGATGCCGTACAGGCGTTTATTCGCACTTTGAACGACTATGATTCATCTGAGAAGGTCATTTCATATATGCGTGATTATCTGATGAATTTTGATGAGATCTCAGCGCCCGGTATCCGTGAGGATAAGATGAGAGGCATCGCCGGAAGAATAGCAGGCAGCATGTCTCCTGATGAGAAGATAATCTGCTACAACGATGACGGCATTTTCGTTCATGGCAAGACCGGAGTCGTTGTAACTACCAGGAGAACTTTTTTCGTTGAGAAGAAAAACATCAAAGAGATAATGCATACGGCAGTTCCATATATGCTCTTTGGATATTCCATAGGACTTCCGGAGATAAAACTCGGAGAGACTTATGCTAATAATATCAGCACATTCACATCCCATTTTGATCTTATGGGAACCGTAGCTGCACTCATCTGCATGCTTGCGTTTGAACAGAGACCTGACAGACCTAAGATTAGACTTACGAGCAATGTTAAGTGAGATAAATATGGATAAGCAGTTAGTTGATTTTCTGATAAGAGCAAAACAGGCAACATATGCCGGCAAAGGCGCTGAGACGGCTTCTTCCAGAGTCAAGTCGCATGACCTTGTCTTTAAGGAAGGTGAGTATATGTATTACGATACTTACTTGGGCGGAGATAAGTTTGCAGGCGAGGAAGCTCTCTGGATCTCTGAGGTTCCTTATTGGAGCATGAATTACGTCGGCAGGGTAACGGGAGATGATTTCAGCGGAGATTTCCTTAAGGAAGCGTTGCTGCGTGTGCCTGAAGATAAGCCTTTCAGAGGTCCTGAAGAATACTCGGAAGGTGACTACACTTATAAGTGCAGCATCGAAGGCGATTATGAGTGGTTTCAGGGCAAAGAGATCATCACATTAAAAGGTGAGCAGATCTACGAATGCTATTTTCACGGCGGATTGATCAAATAACCAATCTGTCATTTGCCGGCAGGGCTCCAGTTAGACGGGTCGTGCGGATTGCCTTTAACGGTTAACCATGCTCCCGGAAGGAAAGTGTTTCCGTTGTTCTCATCGACATTGATGATGTCTGAATAGAAGACAGTCTGAGGGCCGTTCTTTCCGTTTGTGTTGATAGGATTTCCCGTAAAGGGATTAACGGGATCTTTGACGAGCCCGGAAGTTGCCAGTGCAGGTGTATCCGCATTGGTCATGAGCTCTTCGCTGAAAGTGAAACCTTTGGCACCAAAGTCTTTTACCATGAGCAGCGGCATGAAGAATTCAAGATCGAGATTCCCGAGTCTCTTGTCAAACTGACCGAGATCGTCACCGTGGTCTGATACGATTATTATCCTTGTGTTGTCGTAAACTCCGTTTGCACGCAGATAATCAAGCCATTCACCGATCTTCAGGTATGCGGCCATATTGCAGTTATAGTGATTGACCTGATGAATGTTTGTCATCTTCATCGTCACGCCGTTGAGCGTATATTTCTGTATGACATCTGTATTCCATGCCGTATTGTCGACTTTGATGGCCGGTACATAATCAGGCTCCTGAAGCAGGCAGGGAGAATGCGTTGTGTTGTTGGTCATCATAAGGAAAGTATTCTGCTGATCATCTGTTATCTTTGTGATCTGAGGCAGCTTGGACAGAACGGAATATGCTTCAAGGAAATTCTTGTCGTAGCCTGTTGCAGTGAAGACCGTGTTGGTCTTCTGATTGACTGAAGAGATGACGAGACCGCTGTCGCTGCCGGAATTGGAACTGTTATAAGTGCCTCCGTCGTAAATTGTTTCCTGGAAGACAACGGGTGCGGCCTTCATGAGTGAGAACATGAAGAAGTTGCGGTTCCTTACTTCCGTTACGCGGTTGACCATGTCCACTGATGAACTGCCGTTGTCATCGAAATAATTGAAACGGCCGTTGGTGTTGTAGCAATGGAAATCAGGGTAAGCGCTGTAGATAGAAAGGTCTGGGATCCACTTGTAACCTGCATAAGGCGGATCGCAGATGGTAACGTTATATCCGTTCTTTCCGAAGATGTCCGGCATGACCTTCAAAGCTTCGTTGTGCTTGCTGACAAGGCTTTCGGAGGATCTTGCGTTGATCTTTTCGGGAGTGTAATCGTATCCGCCGAAAAGCGCAGGCGCAGCGAAATTTGTGTGTGCACCGTAAGAGAGCGTATTGGGATAGTATGTAAATCCGTCAAACTTTTCTTTGAGCTCGGGCTTTTCGTTGAAGATATAAGGGACCTGAGTTCCCATTGCGCGGTCCATCATAAGGACGATGACGTTCTTTCCTGTTCTGCTCAAGGGAATGGACGGCATTTCTTCAGATGGTCTTGCAAGATTTCCGAACCATGTGTAAGTGCCGATGATGCCTGTGAAATGAAGGAAACCTGACATGAAGACAGTAAGCACTCCGATGATGAGGATATACTTGATGATCTTCGAAAACTTCTTGTAAAGGAGTCCGCCAAGGATGACTACAGCTGCAACTGCGAGAGCATTAATAAGATATTCGGAGACCTTGAAAACGGGTGTCTGATCGAACTGAAGCGTTGAAGACATTGTTCCGAGATTTCTTCCGAACAGCAGATAATCGATTGCGGAAACAGCGCTGATGATCCAGATGGCCCTGCAGAAAGCATACTTTCCCTTGTCGCTCATGAAGAAGTAGAACACGCCGCCCCACAGTACCCAGAATCCGAACGAAAGCAGCATTGAAGTGCAGACATATTGAATGGGATTTGCGACGTGTACGCTGTCGATGAATTCGAGTGCCGCAGCATCGATTACGGTTGAAGGAACAAGCAGGCCCGTAAACAGTGCCATCAGTATTGTTCCCGTAAAGAAAACGCCTTTGTCACCCTTAAGATCATGGTTCTCTTTCTTCCTGCTCAGGACTCCTGTTATGAGAGGAAGAGCGAGCAGTACTCCGCCTGAGATAAGAAGGATCTTCTGTCTTACATCAAATGCAGGCTTGATGAGTGAAAAGATAATGACTGCGGCACCTGCAGTGGCAAGAACGATATTGAGAGCTTTCTTCGGCTCCTTAAGTTTGTTGAACAGGTTCTTAATGAGCGAGAACACGTTGTTTAAGAGCCAGTAGAAGACAAGTCCGGAAGGTGAGCGGTAAAGCAGGATAAGGAAGACGGCAGCAAGACCGTATACCTGGATCTTTTCTCTTAACGGATGACCTTTGGTATAGATGACCGCTGTTACCACGTTGATGAGCGTCATAAGTATCGGCAGGACGTTTACCGGGAAACTGCCGATCGTGAACACGGCATCTTCCTTGCCGAGGTCTGAGATAAATCCGAACGGTACGCCGCTCAGGCTCTGCATGCCTGAAAGCAGCCTGTAGGCTGCGATGAAGAACGGGATCTGGAGAAGAAGTGATGCCGAGCTCTTCAGGGCATAGACAGGCTTATAGTTATTGATGCGGTAGTATTCCTGGAGCATGAAGAAACGCTCGTCGCCTTTGAACGTTTCTTTGGTGCGCTTGATCCTGTAAGCCATCTTTGCTTGGATGTCGCGCTCTTCCGCCTGGAGTTCATCGGCGCGCTTATACAAAGGCAGGACAAGGAAATTCACTGCGATGCTGAGGATCACAATTGAGAAACCGGCATTGCCGACGAGTCTGAATGCGATCGAAAAGATGACTTCAAAGAGAAGCTGCAAAGGCGAGATTATCAATGTGTAGAGCATGGAAAGGAACGTCATTTTGCAGCTCCTTTCTTAGCTTTGACAGGCGCCTTAGACTTTTTGGCGGATGTTTCTTTATACTTTTTGATGATGAAATCGGCAGATCTTTTTGCGCTTTCACCGATGTTTGCCCAGATATCTTTTCTGGCCTTTTCGCGGCCTGCTTTGTATTGGCTGTCATCAATGCTCTTATCGATCAGATCCTTGATTTTATCTGCGTTTTCTTCGCTCAGCTTGGGACCAAGTTCCGGGAGTATTGAAAATGTCCACGGAGTCTCTTCGATCCAGTCGGCATCGTAAGGTCTGGGATCAAATTTAGTGTCTGTGTAGATTACCGGCTTGTCGAAGACCATTGCGAATTCGAACATGACACCGGAGTAGTCTGATATCAGGACATCGGATCTCATAAGCACATCGAAATTATCAGTGTCGCTGTTCCACTCGACTTTTGAAGGATCGTTATATGCCGACATGAGTTTATCGAGCATGTCCTTTTCCGAAACGAATGACTGGGGATGAGGTCTTACGATTATCTTGTAACCTGTTGATATAAGGGCATCTATGAACTTCACGCCGAACCTTGAAAGAATGCCGCTCTCGCCCCAGGAAGGTGCCAGGAGCACCGTGCGTTCATGAGAGGGGACAGGCTCTGCGTTTTCTACTCTCTTCTTCATCTCGTCAAGGTAAGGAACGCCACAGATCTCGTAATCCCTGGGTTTGATGCCGCGCATTTCCTCCATCTGCCTGATCTGCTTTACCTGAAGCTCTCCTGAAAGAATGAAGGCATCGTAATGGTCAGTGCCGTACATGCGGTACATCGTGATGTCTTTGGCGGCATGCATTATGTGAATGTAGCAGTCCACGTCCTTTGAACGCTTCCACTGGAAAACATCAAGGCTCGGGGTAGTGGATAAGAGTACGCAGGCATTCAGGAGATTGAGTTTGGAGAATGCCTTGTTGCCTTCACCGATGAATTCAGGCTTGATATATTTGTAGTCTTTTGGAAAACGGGATCGTCTTCTGATCCTGTAAGATAAACGATCTTCTGCTGCTTCTTTTCGAACTCGTCCAAGATCGGTTCAAAGATGTTCCAGTATCTCTTGTGTTCGCAGTGAATGGCGATGGGGATCTTTTTCGAGCTGACCTTGGAACTTTCGCCACTGACACGGTACTTCATTCTAATTATGAGCGCACGCAGTGAGAATACGGCAACGCTGAATACACCGAAAAGAACGGTAAACAGCATTCCTCCCGTGCCGGGATCGATATACAGAACGTTAATGATATCAATCAATGAGCAGATTCTCCAAGTCAAAACAGCTATTTGTCATTTAACAAATAAATATTTTATTACTTTTAGGAACCTGCTTCAACTTTGCCTTCCGGGGTGATAGTAAGAGCGGTCGTTGAGACATCGAGCCATGTCTTAAGACTTTTTGTCCTGACATAAAGGCTGTTCAGTATTACGCTATTGGGATGTTTAACATCAGTCGAGCCGGGAGCGGGGGCAACAAATGATCCGCAGGCGCTGATGACAAAAGGCTTTCCGTCGACGGTGCCGAGATAGATCATCATGTGGCCGGGCATTGAGATAAGACTTCCCGGAGCAAGCTTTTCGATCACTTGGAGCTTCTGTTTTGAATTCATCTTGCTCATGTTGACCTTGTGGACGCCGTTCACGTTGGACTGGCCGACGCGGGGCATGAGGATACCGAAGCAGCGGTAGATCTCCCTTGTGATCCCAGTGCAGTCATTTGCCTGGAGATCGCCGGCCCAGCCGTATCTGTCGCCTAAGCGCTTGAAAGCGAGTCTTACGATGTTCTCGGAAGTCAGAGGGAGGTATCCGACGTTGACATCATCAGAAATGGGGATGAGAACGTATTCGTCCTTGATGTTTCCTTCGGAATCCCGTGTAGGAACTTTTACCACATAATCACCGTAGGTCGTGCGCTGATGGGTGCTTTCAGGTGCTTTGTCCGCAGGGACCAGCTCCATCTTCGTGCCCATAGGCAGTACGAGGTTCGAAGTTTTCGAATTGTAGGGATCGTTGCCCAGTCTGAGTTCCCTGCCGGTAACGACGAGCCACTGTCCGGGATCCTGGCGGGCCTGCCAGTCAGCTCTGTCAAGGCAGATCGCAACGGCGTCCTTTTTGACCCAGGCGGCATAGCTGTCAAATACGACGTAAAGATATTTCCCGTCAGTGCTCTCGTGAAGCACCGCGACAGGCATGTAGGGCATGCACTCGGAGAAGATCATGGAATCGTAGTATCTGTCTGAAGTCTTCTCGAAAACGCGGTCTTCGGTGGGGAAGAGCCTTATCGTCATACGCTTTGTGGTAAAACCGAATCTGACGTTTATCTCATCCGGGATACCGTCGATGTTTGAGAGCGCGATGAGCTCCTGCCAGTATTCAGAGGTGGTTGACTTCCCGTTCAGATAGTACTTTGAAGGATCCTTGGGAGCAGCTTTCGCATTGTCGTTCAGGAATGAACGCAAAACTTTGCCGTCAAGCGTATCCTCGAATTCATCGAGCTTGGGAAATTTGGTCTTGTCCTTTGCCGTTATTACCCCGCGGTTGTTCCTGTTGAACTTCGCGATCTCGTCTGCGGTCATGAGGACTTTGCCGCTGTCTTCTTTTATCCAATAGCCTGCCTGCATCATCTCGGGCTTCACGCCGTCGATCAGGCGGACGTAGGATGTGTCCACCACGGTCTTGCCGTCCGGTGTCTTTAAAACGATGCTTTCGGATATCTTAGGTTCCGTTGTTCCGGTTGTGGTTGTTTCAGTAGTCATAGCAGCCGTTTTTTCCGTAATTGATGTCTCTTTTTCAGGTTTAACAATGTTACATCCGCCAAATACAGGCACTGTCACAGATAGTGCGAGAAGTGCAGAGATCAGTATTTTGATGCGGTTCTTCATATATTTGCTCCAGTTTTGCGGTGTTTTTCTGCATTTATAAATTAATAATAGATAATCATTCTGAGCGCAATGGTACAATAGGGCAATTATGAATAACAAAGAGGCATTTATGATCCGTTTCATAGAAGATAAAGATGAGAAAAGAAAGATATCCAGGGAAGTCCTGGAGGCTCTGAAGGAATGGTTTGAGGTCGATGAGAGCAGGGAACATTACATCAGGGAGTCAGCTGACCAGCCTTTCTGGGCTGCTTTTGAAGATGATGTCCCAGCAGGATTTCTTTGTCTTAAGGAGACAGGAAAAGAGACCATGGAACTTGCCGTCATGGGCGTAAAGAAGGAATTTCACAGACACGGTTTGGGAAGAAGGCTCTTCGCCGCTTCAAAAGATTATGCGGCACTAAAGGGATATTCCTTCATACAGGTCAAGACCGTGCGCTCAGGCATGTATGAAGACTATGACAGGACCAACGAGTTCTATAAGAGCCTCGGCTTTAAGGAACTGGAAGTCTTCGAGGAATACTGGGATGCCGCAAATCCCTGTCAGGTATATGTCATGAGCCTCAAGAGCGCGATCGGCACCATTTCTGTCAGACACAGCTACCGGGGACGGTTTTCTTCCGATCCGGTTCCGAGAGAGGACCTCATTGCGATAGCAGGCGCAGGCATCAACGCACCTTCGGGCTGCAACAAGCAGACTACGGATCTTGTGGTGGTTGACGATCCAAAGACACTGGAAGCGGTCAAGGCCGTCATAGAGCCGCCCGTAGCGCAGACGGCACCTGCGATGATCGTTGTGCTTTCAAGAAAGATAAATGCTTACCGCGACAGGTGCTTTGCGATACAGGATTATTCCGCTGCGATCGAGAACATGCTTCTTGCGATAGTCGAACTCGGATATCAGAGCTGCTGGTATGAAGGCCACATCACCGATGATGACAGGATCTGCGACAAGATAGCTTCCGTTCTGGGAGTGCCTGACGGATACGATGTTGTCTGCGTGCTTCCCGTAGGAAAAGCTCTTGATGATTTTCACGCTCCGTCGAAAAAGAAATTCGCAGAACGCGTGAGATTCAACAGTTTTGATGATTTATGCAGGTGAGATGTATGAAAAGAGTGATTTTGCTGACTGCTTTAATGTTATCCGCCGCATGTCTTTTCGGATGCGGCGCAAAGACACCGGAAACCACGATCCCGACAATAGATCAGACGGTTAAGAGCAGAAACGGCGATAAGGTTCTGTTCTTTGAAGGCGAAGATGTGGAGACGATAAGTCCTTCAATGGATAATTTCAACAACGTCTGGCTCAAGATCGAAAACGGCGAACTCTTTGTCGCACTGGAAGACGACGGGATATATTACAGGACCACGATGACAAGCATTGACGGGATCTTTGTTGACGAAAGAAGCGTGGACAACGGAATTGTCGGAGATGTGTACATATTTCGCGGGAACAGGATCTTATACAAGATCTCACTTTATTCGGAGGGGTATGCACCTTTCACCAAAGAGGATCTTGAAAAAGGTTTCGGAACACTCAGGAAGGCCAAATGAACGAAGTAAACAAGACATTATATATACCGCTTTACGGTAAGTCCTTTGTCAGCAGGAAGGATATCATCCTTCACGATGCAAAGGCCGAAGAGATCTGGGCAAAAGAGGGCTTTGAGCTTAAAGGAAAATCCAAGTCGAAATGGCTTGCATACAACATGGCAATGCGCGCCCGCGTTTTCGATGACTGGACGGATCAGATGCTCAAAAACAACCCGGATGCGATTGTCCTTCATATAGGCTGCGGCCTAGACAGCAGGTGCCTGCGCGTAAAACAGCCATATAGCTGCTGGTATGACTGTGATTTCCCGGATGTTCTCGAAGTCAGGAGACATTATTATCAGGAATCTTCCTCATATCACATGATGGAACTCGATGCCACTGACACAGAGAAGATAGATCAGCTTCCTGAAGGAAATACGGTTATCGTCGTCCTGGAAGGAATTTCCATGTATCTGACCAACGGTCAGCTTAAGGCTCTTATCGCTGCGCTCAGGAAGAAATATCTCTATGTGCACGTCATGCTCGATGTCTATACCGAATTCGGCGCGAAAGCGTCTGAAAAGAAGAATCCGATAAATGATGTGGGCGTTACCAAGGTTTACGGTGTGGATGATATTGATGCCATATGTGAAGGCACTGGCGTGATGAAAACAGCCGAGCATTCTTTCACTCCGAAGCACCTTATCGATGAACTGAAGCCTGTGGAAAGAGGCTTTTTTAAGATGCTGTTTACGGGGAAGACGTACGGCAGGATCTACAGACTCTTTGAGTTGAAAAGCATTTAATCTATTACATTTGCGCAAAACTCCACCATTGGTTGGGAAGCCCGGAAAAGCTCTTTTTAGGGCAACTCAACCATGGGTTCGTGGTAAAATAACCGTGACTGATTTATTGTCCGTGGTGAAAGGAGGATTCCCTCAAAAATGGATCAGGTCAAGATCGGAAAGTTCATAGCAGAATGCAGAAAAGCGAAAGGATTGACTCAGGCTGCCCTCGCGGAAAAGCTCGGTATTACGGACAGAGCTGTTTCCAAATGGGAGAACGGAAAGAGCCTTCCGGATGCTTCGATAATGCTCGAACTCTGCAAATTGCTTGAAATTGAAGTAAATGAACTCCTGACCGGGGACCATATCACCATGGAAAAATATAAGGATAAGGCAGAAGCAAATCTTTTGGAGATGAGCGCAAAGGTTGAGCAGAAAGATAAGCTCCTGCTCAAAGTGGAAAAGATCATGATCGCCGTCGCGATCCCTTTCTATGCCGCAATGATAATTATAGGTGCCTACGTCTGCAAAGGCGGTAATATTCCGCTCGGAATTGCCTTGATCGTCATGGCAGTTGCTCTAGTAGCCGTTTTGGCCTGTATCGGTCTTCAAATCGAACACGATGCCGGTTACTATGAGTGCCCAAATTGCGGTGAGCGCTATGTGCCGACAATGAAGGCTGTAGTCATGGCCCCACACATGGGCACTTCCAGAAAAATGGTATGCCCCTACTGCGGTCAGAAGGGATATCACAAGAAGGTTATTTCCAAGAATAAGGGAGAGAATTGATCTAATATGGAAAGCTTTAACTTTGGTCAAGTAAGCACTTCATCATTTGTGCTGATGGGAATAGGCGCATTTATCGCTATCGTTGTTCCGATCGTAATCGCGATAGTATGGTGCAGGAAAAAGAAGGAGCCCTTTACGACAGTCCTGATCGGTGCCGCGGCATTCATGCTGTTCGCCGTCATGCTCGAAAAGACCATACAAAACTTCTTGATCATACCCGGTCAGATGGGACTGCCCGAGACTCCTGTAAGTATGTTTATCAATGCAAGACCTTTCCTGCTCGCATTCCTGTTAGGACTGTTTCCGGGCGTTTTCGAGGAGACCGGAAGGCTCATTGCATTCAAAACCTTGCTTCGCAGGAGAACCTGGCGTGAGACATCGATATCTTACGGAATCGGTCATGGCGGAGTGGAGGTCGTGTTCGCTGTAGGAATATCCTTGATCGCATACATCGCGCTGGGCTTCGCTATCAACAGCGGTGAAGCAATAAAGGAGTTTGAAGAAACATTAAAAGAGATGGATCAGCCCTGGATGATCGAGCAGATGAACAGTCAGATGAAGACGATCACAGGCTTTGATCTGACTTCTCTTTGTACTCTTCTGATCGAGCGCGTATTTGCCGTGTTATTCCATATCGGAGCTTCGATACTCGTGTTTTATGCCTGCAGGGATAAAAAGAAGTTCTGGCTCTATCCTCTGGCTATCGTTATACATACACTGGTCGACGGTGTTGCCGCGCTGCAGATCGTTCAAGCGGTCGAGATCCCGTCCATTGCAATTGAGATCATATTCATTGCCGTTTCTATCGTTACGTTCTTTGGGGCATACTTCCTGCTTTACCGTAAAGATGCCCGAAAGCCTGAACTTATTCAGGGGCAATAATTTACAAAGTCGTTAAAACATTATCTAAAATTCGTCAAAACGGGTGATTAGAATGTAACCATAGTTAGTACCTGCTCAGCTGAATGTACGGACGGATTAACATGGTAAAACGCAGAAAGATCGCCGTTTTTTCTTCAAGTATCTACGAACCAATGGTCCGCACCATGCTCAATGGTGTTATTAAGGCTGCTGAAGAGATGGGCGATAAGGTGATCTGTTTCACGAGCTTCAGTGATTCCTACAGCAGCAAGACATACGATAAATTTCATCTTTACGATGAAGGTGACGTTGTTGCCATAGAGCTCCCCGACCTGAATGATTTTGACGGCATCATAAAGGTCGATCAGTCCATGAATGGTCATGCTCACAGCTGCCTTATGAAAAGGCTTCAATCAACCGATCTTCCTGTAATCAACGTCGGAAGCAAAGAGGACGGCCTTATCAATATCCTCAACGATGAAGTTGCATCGTTCAGCGATATCGTAGATCACGTTATCAAGGTTCACGGCTGCAAAGACATCTACCATCTGGCAGGCATCAAGGGAAAGTATTTCACCGGCGAGAGATTAGAAGCATATAAGCAGACACTTATCAGGAACGGCATTGAATTTGATCCTGAGAAAGTCTATTACGGCACTTTATGGAGAAGCTGCGGAGAGGCAGCTCTTGATTATTTCCTCGAGCAGAGCAAGAAGCGCGGCAGGAAATATCCGGAAGCAATAATTTGTGCAAACGACTATTCCGCAGTGGGACTCGTTGCAGCCTGCAAAGCCAGAGGGATCAGGGTGCCGGGAGATATCATAGTCACGGGATATGACGGAGTTGAGGAAGCATATCAGGGACTTCCTTCGATAACTACATCCGAACAGCCCTTCTATGAGTCGGGTTATCAGAGTGTTTATGCGCTTCACAGAATCTGGGACGGAGAGAAGATAAAAGACAATATAAGGATCCACGGTAAGCTCATGTGCATGCAGTCGTGCGGATGCAAGGAACTGTCAACCGATTCGATCGAAGACATAAGAAAGCTTTTCCAGGAAAGGCTCAACGGCGCATCTTATCTTTCACAGTCAATGATCAATCTTTCGCTTGGTGTGTCAGGTGCTGATACTATCGAGGACTGCTTCCGTGAGATATCGGAAAATGCAGCGGTCGATACGGGATTTGAAGACATGCTCTTGTGCCTGCCTCACGACTGGAACAAGAAAAGGACCATCGATGTGCATTTCCACGAGACCGATGAGGAGATGACAGTAGTTGCCGGCTTTATCAACAGAGAACCTGTTGAAAAGCAGACGTTCAGGAAGAAAGACTTGCTCCCAAAGTCGCTTATGGATTCTGATAAACCATACTTCATATATCCGATCCATCATCTTCAGTACTACATGGGTTACATGATCGTCTCACCTGAGGACAAGACTTACAACAAACTTACGATGCTCGCATGGATAGTCAATCTCGGATGTATGCTCGACAACTGGAGAGTCAGACAGGAATTGAGTTCTGCGGTAAGGCACATGGAAAACCTTTATAACAGGGACATGCTGACCAATCTGTATAACAGGCGCGGTTTTGAATTGTTCTTCGATGAGCTCTGCAGTGAAGGCATCGAAAAGAAGACGCCGGTCGCTCTGCTGCTCTTTGACATGGATGACTTAAAGCACATCAACGATTACTATGGTCATGCAGAAGGCGACTACAGCCTCTGCGCGATCGCGGAATCAATGAACTTTGCGGCTAAGAACGGCGAGATATGCGTAAGGGCCGGCGGTGATGAATTCACCATGATCGCCAAAGGTTATACGGAAGAGATGGCAAATGAGTTCATCTCAAACATGAGAGAACATCTCACACGCATCAACAAGCGTGACGGAAAACCGTTTGCCGTTGATTTCAGTGCGGGCTACTGCATAATGGTCCCTGAAGCTGGAATGGGCAGCATTACGGAGATCTCAGAGAAGTATCTGAAAGCTGCGGACGAGAAGATGTATGAAGAGAAAAAGAGACATAAGGCGGGAAGAGGCCGGGACTGACATAGTACAAACTAAAAACGCGTATAATATTTCAGGTAAAACAGTGTAAGAGGGGTTGTCAGATGCAGTTCAAAGAAGGTCTTTGCTGGAAAGCATGTTATGACGAAGAAAGAGACATCTATACGGCTGAACGCAGCTGGAGAGGTTTTTATCAGCTTTGCCAGATCGATAAAGAGACCTATGACAGGCTTGATGATACGCTTACCGGTGATGACAGTCCCGATGCGCTGATAAGCAAGGGACGCCTGCTTTTCGAAGCTGGTGGCGAGGATATTGAATCCGCTTACTGTATTATCCGCGATGAGAAATACAATGAACTGGCACCGTGGTCACGCGCCAAGGCCAGATATGAGAGAAGATACGGCAAGGATTAACTGCCGCCATCTCCAGCGCTTATGAGATCGTTAAGCTTCCTGTAGTGAGCGGAACCGCGTGACATTTTGATTGCTTTAAGTAAACTTTTCAGCAAATCTCTCAGGGTCGATCTGATACAGTTCTTCGCCTAATCTGTCGCTTATCTCGATAAGCATGCGCTCATATGTGCACTGCAAAGGCGATACCTGATTCTCATTGCCGGTATTCATCCTGTTTGCGCATCCGCATGAATTCGTGCAGCGCTTGACGAGATCGCATCCCTTGCATGTCTCGGGAGTCGAAGACTTTTTGGCAAGTTCTGTAACCTTTTTATTGTCGATGCCGTCAAATACATTGCCTAAAAGATAGTCTTTATCTCCGATAAATGAGGTGCAGGGATAAAGCTCTCCTGAAGGCGTGACAGGGAGCTGTCTTACTCCAAGATGGCAGCGCTCAGCCGTGTTATTGCCTCTTATGCAGTCGCTTATCTTGGAGTCTAAGGCGGACATATAGAACCTGTCTTTTTTGATGAAGAGTTCCTTAAGATATGATGCAGTAAGATCAAGCTGTTCTCTTAACAGCTCAAGATCGCTGTCGGTCCAGTTTACTTTATGACCGTATGCGATGACGAAAGATACGTGCTTAAATCCGAGTTCGTGAAGATACCTGACTGATTCTGCGTAAAAGGGAACAGCCTGAGGCGCGATCGTGGCAAGCGCGGATGCTTCAGGCATATATTTAAGAAGAAGTTTTGCTTTTTCTTCAACAACAGATGAAGTGGGCTTTCCGTTTGCAAAGATCCTGCAGACGTCCTGCGCCTTGCCGTCAAAGGACATGCCTATTCCGAGATGAGCCTTAACCGCACGCTCAAGGAATTCCTCATCGAGAAGAGTACCGTTCGTGGTCATCTTGCAGTCGAACCTTATTCCTGTCTCGGCCGCTTTCTTTTCACAATAGTCCAGGGCTTTGTATATGAGGTCCTTCTTGAGCAGAGGTTCGCCGCCGAAAAAGCAGAGGCCCGCGCGCGTTCCTTTCGAGAACGCAAGATCGCAGGCTTTATAGAGCACCTCTTCGCTCATGTCTTTGGGGCATTTCTCGCGGATGCAGTAGCTGCAGTCCATGTTGCAATTATCTGTAAGGTGAAGTGTAAGGTTCATAATCTGTCGTCAGTCAACATTATTCGAAACTATTCCGTCCGTGATCAAGGGCTTTTCAGTTTCTGTTGCAGTTTCTTCAGGCGCCACAGCCACGTCGCCGGCTAATGCAACTTCAGTCGTCTCGGTGGGGCGGACATCCATTCCGCCCGCATAGTCGGGACCTTTGCCGGGGTCTGTGCATCCGGATACTGATGCCGCCATGATGACTGTTGCTAGTCCTATCGCATAGAGAGGTTTTCTATAGTTTTTAGCCTGTGTTATCTTCATAGTCTTGATCTCCTTTTTTGTGCCTTCAACCTATATACAGATAAAAGGAGAAAAATGTTGCAGAAGATTTTTTGTAAATCCGAAATATGATATAAATTTTCCCTTTTCTAATAATATAGCAGTTTGTTTGATGATAGAATTAGTACATTATAAATTTTTCTTGAGAGGAGAATACGACCATGTTCGATTTCAAGTACTATACTCCCACAAAAGTCATTTTCGGAAAGAATACAGAGAGCAAGGTAGCTGACCTTATCAAGGAGTTCGGAGGAACGAAAGTACTGGTCCATTACGGCGGAGGAAGTGTCGTCCGTTCCGGTCTTCTCAAGCGCGTTACGGATACACTTGATGCAGCGGGCATAAACTATGTCGTTTTGGGAGGAGCTGTTCCCAATCCTCATCTCGGACTTGTTTATGAAGGTATTGAGCTCTGCAAAAAAGAAAAAGTTGATTTCCTCCTGGCCGTAGGCGGCGGAAGCGCTATCGATTCTGCGAAAGCCATCGGTTACGGTGTTGCAAACGAAGGTGATGTCTGGGATTACTACGATTATAAGCGTCAGGTAAACGGCTGTCTTCCTCTGGGCGTAATCCTTACGATCGCCGCAACCGGAAGCGAGATGAGCGATTCTTCAGTCATCACCAAGGAGGAAGGCCTTGTTAAGCGCGGATACAGCAGCGATTACGGCCGTCCGAGATTTGCGATCATGAACCCCGAGCTTACGATGACACTGCCTGATTATCAGACGGCATGCGGATGCACAGACATCATGATGCATACGATGGAAAGATATTTCACGAACGGCGGCAACATGGAGATCACGGATGCTCTTGCTGAAGGACTCCTGCGTACAGTAAAGAAGAATGCAATCATCCTGAGAGATGACCCCAAGAACTACGATGCAAGAGCAGAAGTCATGTGGGCGGGAAGCCTTGCGCATAACGGCCTTACAGGCTGCGGCAATGACGGCGGCGACTGGATGACGCACAAGCTCGAGCACGAACTCGGAGGCCTCTACGATGTTGCACACGGTGCAGGTCTTGCCGCTATCTGGGGATCATGGGCACGTTATGTATATAAGAACTGTCTGCCGAGATTCAAGAAGTTTGCTATAAACGTCATGGACGTCAAAGATGAAGGCACGGATGAGCAGATCGCTCTCAAGGGCATTGAGGCGATGGAGGACTTCTACAGAAGCATCAAGATGCCTACGAACCTGCGTGAACTCGGTGTCAATGCAACCGAGGAAGAACTTGTTACCATGGCGCACAAGTGCGCTGTAGGTGTCGGCGGAGAGATGGGTTCGGCAAGTGTCCTCAATGAGCAGGACATGCTTGAGATCTTCCGCATGAGCATGTAAGAGGAGGTGTTTGATATGTCAGTAAAATGGGGCGTTTTAGGCACAGCTAATATTGCAAAGGGATGCACTATCCCCGGCATGAAGGATGCTATCAACTGTGAGCTTTATGCCATAGCTGGAAGAAACGAAGAGAAGGTCGCCGAGTACAAGGAAACCTTTGGTTTTGAGAAAGGTTATGTCGGTTACGAAAAGCTTCTTGAAGATCCGGAAGTTCAGGCAGTATACATCCCGCTTCCAAATCACCTTCATAAGGAATGGGTCATCAAGGCGTTGAATGCCGGCAAGCACGTTCTCTGTGAAAAGCCTCTCGCACTTAATGCAGAAGATGCAAAAGAGATGTTTGCCGCTGCAAAAGAGAATAACGTGATCCTTATGGAAGCGTATGCATACCTCCATACGAATTACATTTCTTCTCTTAAGAGTGATATTGAAAGCGGCATTATAGGCGATGTTGATTTCATCGAGACTGCTTTCTACACGCAGGGTTATGTCGAAGACATCAGGATCCACAAGAGCATGGGCGGCGGAGCAATCTATGATCTCGGCTGCTATTGCACTACGATGATCCTTTCGCTGATCGATTCGGAGATCTGTGATGTGAAGGGAAGTGCTGAGTTCAATGATGAAGGCGCAGATCTCATGGCATCAGTCATCCTGAAGTTCAAGAACGGTGTGAGAGCGGCATTTAATGTGGGCATGGTGTTTGATCCCGGCAACAACGGGAGACTGGACCGTCTTTATATTCACGGCACAAAGGGAACCATCGTTTCTGATGTCGAGTATAACCAGTCAGGCAGGCTCACATATACGATAAAGACTGGTACGAAAGAATATAATCCTACGGTCAATGCAGTGCAGAATTACATGCTCGAAATAGAGCAGCTCGGAAGATGCATCGAGATCGGTGAAGAACAGCATATCAAGCCTGAGTTTTCCATCAGGAATGCAGAACTTCTTGACATGATATTAAAGCAGATAGGATACTGAGGTGACCATGGAAAAAAGATTCAAAGTATTAATGCTCAACGGAAGCCCCAGGGAGAACGGAAATATCTCGGTTGCTTTCCGTGAGATGGAAAAGATCTTCGATGAATTGAATGTTGAATACGAAGAGGTCCGTCTCGGTAAGAAAAACATCAGAGGATGCATTGCCTGCGGTTCATGCGGAAATACGGGCAAGTGTGTCTTTAACGATGAGGTGAACGAGATCGCCGCCAAGTTTGAGAAGGCGGACGGCATCGTTGCAGGTTCACCGGTTTACTACGGCTGCGCAAACGGTACACTAGTGTCTGCGCTTCAGAGACTTTTTTACAGTTCGCATTTCGACAAGAGTTTTAAAGTCGGGGCCAGCGTTGTCTGCGCAAGGCGTTCCGGCTGCACTGCCACTTTTGACGAACTCAACAAGTTCTTCACGATAGCAAACATGCCTGTTGCGACGAGCCAGTACTGGAACAACATCCACGGAGGCGCTCCGGGCGAGGCTGACTCTGACGAAGAAGGCAAACAGACGATGCGTGTTCTTGCAAGGAACATGGTATTCCTTATGGAGAGTATTGCTCTCGGCAGGGAGAAGATCGGATTACCCGAGACCGAAGAACATGTCTGGACAAACTTCATTTAAACAATGGAGAAAGACACTAAAAAAGTTATAATTAAAACAGATTAAAACTCTTTACCGGAGGTTAAAAATGGCAGACGACAAACTCGATATTTCTTCCATCTTTGGAGATACTTTTAAGCAGATCTCTGACGCTTTGTCAGGCGAGTCTCAGAAAAAGAAGACGACAAAAAAGAAGACAACTGCGAAGAAGACTTCTTCCAGCAAAACAAATTCCGCTCTTACGAGTGCCGGATTGAAAGCCGCAAATGCAGGAAAGACTGCCTCAAAGAAGGCTTCTACAGCAAAGAAGACAACGGCTAAGAAGACTACTGCCGCGAAGAAAACGACTTCATCTTCCAAAAAGAGCGGCACCATCATGCTCGAGATCAACGGCAGACAGATCGATTTCAAGACGATCGAGGCAAAAGCTGCTAAGCTTGGCGGCAATTGCTATGTTGTCGTAAACGAGAAGAAGATCTATAACGAAGACGGCAAGTCGGTAAGTCTATACTGATCCTTTGTTACCGGAACAGCAAATGAGAAAGGCAGCTACTCAGCTGCCTTTTTTGAATGATGCTTTCTGCCGCGTCTGTCGTGGTCCGTGTAATATGCTTTCTTGTCGGAATACATGAGAGAATCGATTTGGCTTACCAGGTCATCCATATTATCATGCCTGGAGTCAAAGATCCTTCCGCCGATGGCTGCCGCGAGTTTATATGGTTTGCTTGATGCCTCGTTGTACTTCTCGAGATTTGCATTTATTTGCTCTTTGTAGATTGATATGTCATTCCCTTTGAACTTGGGGATCAATATGATGAACTCATCACCGGCAAATCTTATTACTATCCCTTCTGCCGCAATTGTTTCCGACAGGATGGATGCAAATGCGACCAGTGCATTGTCACCTTCCTCATGAGAAAATTCGTCATTTATGGATTTGAAGTCATTGAGATCGAGCATAAGTGCGGCGATCCTCATTTTGCGCTTAAATATGTGGCCTTTTAACACTTTATCGAGCTCGTAGCGGTTATAAACGCCTGTGAGCTTGTCGATATAGATGCACTCATTCTGAAGCGATATCGATATCGCGGAAAAAGCCACGGTAAAACTTATCGGAAGAAGTGAGATCCCATAACTCTGCATCTGTATTGCATTGCCCAGCAGGATCGGAGTAAGGAAACCGATAACGGGGAAGTAGCGGAGAGACGGATTACGCAGCTTGTTGATCAGGTAGTACAGGTATCCGTAGAATATCAGGATGAATCCTATTATGACGAAAAGCAGGTAATATGGGCCCCTGTGATAGGTGTTGTTTTCGTCTATCCTGAATACTACGGGATTGAAGAAATTGATGATAAGAAGCACGGCTTCGGTTGTTACTATGATCCAGAACAGCAGAATATGCCAGCCTTTAGCTTTCCGGTCTATGTGCTTGATTATCAGATATATGATCCCGATGCCGACGATAAGATTATAGAAATACAGATAAGAGTTCCCGATAAGCAGGATATAGTAGTATTTAAGTCCCGGCAGGCCGTCGCAGCCGAAGACATAGATGTCTGCGATGCAGTTCAGGATGGAAAAGAGAAGCAGGCCCAGGAGAATATGGCTTTCATCTTTGCGCGCAGGCAGATTCCAGCCTCTTGTTGCCAGTATGACCACAAGAATGGTTATTCCGACCAGATCGGTAACATATACGGCTTGCAGGTTGATCGCAGTATCCATGGCAGTCCCTTGTAGAAAGAATTGGCCGATCACTTACTTTAATTATATCTTTCAGGGTTTCCATGAAGTTGCCTTGATGTAAACAAATTACAAACTATTGCAGTTCTAGGGTTAAAAAAGCTCTGTAACATTGTTACAAAGCATTAAGATCAAGGGTTATCTGACGATCAGGCCTCCGCCTGCAACATGACCGCCTTCATCGTAGAAAACAGCAGACTGACCCGGTGAAACCCCTTTGACAGCCTCATCCAGTTTAACGCTTACAAGTCCGTTATCCAGCATTTCTATGGTGGCGGGACGCTCGGTCTGATGATATCTGGCCTTGGCGAGACACCTTATCTTTTCTCCGGCTGATGGCTCTGGAATGCTCTGGAAATTGACATCCCTGCAAAGGAACGAATCACACATAAGAGCTTCTTCGGTTCCCAGAACGACTGTATTGTTCTCAGGACATATCTTCGTGACGAAGGCAGGGTAGCCCAGAGCAATGCCGAGGCCTTTTCTCTGACCGACAGTGTACTGGTGGATCCCCTTATGCTTTCCCAGGATATTGCCTTCCTCATCCACGAAGTTGCCTTCACCGGGGAGGACTTTATCCGTGTGTTCGCTGATAAAATCAGTATATCTTCCTTCGGTTACAAAGCAGATCTCCTGAGATTCCTCTTTGTGGGCGCAGGGAAGACCCGCATCTTCGGCGATCTTACGGACCTCATCCTTGGTGTACTGTCCGAGAGGCATGAGAGTTCTTGAGAGCTGTTCCTGTGTCAGTTTATAGAGCATGTATGTCTGGTCTTTGGCGATCTGCGAAGCTTTGCGCACTGCAAATCTGCCGTTATCCAGCTTGTCGATGTAAGCGTAGTGACCGGTCGCGACATAATCTGCCTGGAAGATATCTGCGAGCTCGATCATCTTGGCCCATTTGACGAAGCGGTTGCATTCGATGCAGGGATTTGGCGTAAGGCCTTCAAGATATGCATCCACAAATGGAACTACGACATTCTCTTTGAAAAGGGCGGTGCAGTTATGCGGATGGTACTTAATATCGAGAAGCTGGCAGATACGCCTTGCCTCATCGATCTCGCAGCACCTGCTGTCGCCTTCCTCGTCAGAACCCCAAACGCGGAGAGTTACACCCAGGACTTCATAGCCCTGTTGCTTCAGCAGATATGCTGCAACAGCGCTGTCGACTCCTCCGGACATTCCTACGATTACTCTGGCCACGTGATTACCGCCTTACGATTTTTCGACTGATATTGTTTCACATTTGGGAGGGAAATAAAAGAGGCCGCGCCTGGTGGCAGCCTCTCGGATGAACATATTGTTCCTATTTCTTCTTGACCGGGATCCAGATCGCGCTGTGATAATCCTTGTCAGTAGGCATTGCCTTGCAGTCGTACCATTCAGCCGTGGCATTGCCTGAGATCTCGTAATCGGGATTGCCGGGGAGCCACTCTGTGAAGATCTTGGTGTTTACTGACTGGAGAGCACCGGGGCAGGGGCCGTAGATATCAAACACAGCCCAGTCGCCATTCTGGAACTCATAGACTTCCATGCCTTCAGGAACTTCGCCGCCGGTATATTTTCCTGCGATCAGATATCTGAACTTGTTGCCCGTCATATCGTCGATGCAAATTCCGAACTCGCCGATGTTGTTGTCTGCTACTGCTTTCTCATCAGCGTCAGCGGGTGCTTTTCCTGACCAGATGTGGCCGAACTTTGCGGAGATCTCATCCCAGAACTTCGGGATCTCTGCGTAAGAAGTCTCAGTGTCAAATACCTTCTGGAAACCGATAACCTTGAAGTTATTCATTGGTGTGATCTTGTAATCCATGTTACTTCCTCCTTGGACAGTTAAATTGATCTTAATCGGAAGGAAAGGCTTGAACGGAGTGCTGTTCCTTACCTGTGAAGGCGTTACTCCGTGAAAACGCGAAAAGGCTTTTGTAAAACTCTCGGGTGTTTCATAGCAATAGCGGTAGGCGATAACAATTACCATATCCTCCGTGTTGACCAGATCGAGCGCTGCCTGATACAGTCTTCTGTTGCGGATGTACTCGCCGATGGTGTAACCGGTCATTAGCGAGAAACCGCGCTGCAGAAAGATAGGAGAGATAAAGACCTTGTCAGCGACATCCTGTACACAGATGTCAGTTTCAAGATTGCTCTCGATATAATCTATCGCTGCCCTGATGCCCGTGAGCCATTCCATTCCGTGTTCTCCTTCCTTGATGAGGTCAGTTTAACTTTTGGGGAGATCAGATTCCTGTCATTTTCGATACTGTTTTGTCCGTTTCACAACGGTTATATTTTAAAGCCTGAGAATGTATCTGTCTTGGGTAATTTGAAGGTAACTGTCCGTGCTGATTTAGGTTAAAATAGCTATATGAGTATGAGAGTTGGAATAATCGGCGGCGGAGCAGCGGGCCTTTTTGCGGCCTGTCAGTTAAAACGTCTTAAAGAAAGCTGTGACATTAAAGTTACTGTCATTGACAGGAATCCCGTACCCGGAAAAAAGCTGATACTGACGGGTCACGGGCGCTGCAACATCACCAACCGCAAAGATGCTTCTGCGCTTAAGAAGTGTTATCACGAAGCTGAGAAATTCATCTATCCCGCGCTTAAAGAATTCGGTCCTGAAGACACAATGTCTTTTATCGAAAATGAACTCGGTCTTAAACTTAAGGAAGAAGAGAACAACAGGATATTTCCTGTGTGCGACAGTGCGGTTAGAGTCAGGGATGCAATAGTCGGTTATATTTCTGACAGCTCGGAAATACTGCGTGAGACCAAGGTGACCGATATTAGAAAGGCTGATGATTTTGAAGTCATTGCCGATAAAGGAACGTATTACTTTGATCAGATAATACTGTCCTGCGGAGGGAACTCATTCACGCATACCGGTTCGTCAGGAGATTCCTATAAGTTTGCGAAAAGAGCAGGCCATACCGTAAATCCCGTTAAGGCTTCGCTTGCACCGGTCAGGGCAGATGAGGGTTCTGTTTCACTTTGCAAAAAGCTAAGCGGAGTATCGTTAAATGCGAAAGTATCGGTCTTTTCTGAAGATAAGAAGATTGCGTCTTTTGAGGGAGATACCCTTTTCGCTGATTTCGGACTTACGGGACCTGCTCCTATGGAGATCTCAAGAGAGATACCGTCTGAAGTCAAGGATAAGAAAGTATATCTCGAACTCGATCTTGTTCCTTCACTGAATGATGAAGCTTTTGACAGCGAACTGCAGGAACTCATCGGAGCACATTCAGACACGAAGATAGTAACGCTTCTTTCAAGATATGTTCCTTCTTCAGTCGCATTAGAGATAGCACAGCTGGCTGATGCCGCTGACATGTACGCTCAGGGATTCCCGAAGGAAAGGCGAAAGAAGATATGCCGGCTGATGAAGCATCTTCATATCGGAATAGACAGGACGCCTGATCTCGAAAAGGCATATGTTACCAGGGGCGGCGTATCTCTTAACGAAGTCGACAGAAAGACTATGGAGTCAAAGATAGTGCCGGGACTTTACATCATCGGTGAAGCGCTTGATATCGACGGCATCAGCGGAGGATACAACCTTCAGGCATGCATGAGTGAAGCATATCTGGCCGCAAAAGAAATCATTAAACGATCTCTATCTTAAAGCATACCGGTTTATCTGAAACAGGACTCTTATCGAGCGTTATCCAGAGGCCTTCTGTACAGCGCTCTGTATTAACGATTGCAAGATCACCGAGGACTTCAACAGTTCCGGTTACTATGTCAAATTCACCTTTGATCTTCAGCGAACTGATATTGAATTCATTTGAATCAGGATGCATGCAGAAGGCATAGAGGTATCCGTTCTTATAGGTGAACCTGTAATCCTTCGAAGTGAATATTTTCTCGTCATTATCTTTGAAAGAACCTTCAACATTGTTTGTTTCACCCTCGCCGAAAACCTTCCACGGGGTGGTCCCGTAGATGCCTTCGCCGTTGACTTTCAGCCATTCACCGGTCTCTTCAAGTACTTTGGTTTCCTCATCAGTGATCGTGCCGTCGGGCTTCGGACCGACGTTTAAGAGCAGCATTCCGTTCTTGCTGACGATATCGACAAGATCGCAGATTATCTGTCTTGCAGGCTTGAATTCGTTGTCTTTAATATATCCCCAGGATTTCTTGCCGATTGCGGTATCTGTCTGCCAGGGGAATGGTGCAATACCGGTAAGAGCACCCCGCTCCACATCGTATGTCGCGACATCGGGCGGGAATGCGTTGTGCTTGAAGTTGATCGTAACTTCCTTTCCCCATTCAAGAGCGCGGTTATAGTAATACGCGCAGACCTTTTTAAGATATGGCTTGAATGCCGCGTTATGTATCCATGAATCGAAGTAGAGGATGGAGGGCTTTAACCTGTCGATAAGTTCACATGTTCTTACGAGCCAGTCAGTAAGAAAAGCTTCATCGGGCTGAGCTGCAAAGATATCGTTGATCGTTGCGAAGACTGTTGTATCTGATAACTCCGGAGTAAGGACTGCGGGACCGTAGAAATCAGCAAATTCTTCATCATTGACATCGCTGTTTATTGTCCTTCCCATGTTCATGAAAAAGTAGTGCTCTGCTCTGTGTGATGACGCGCAGAAAGTGAGACCTTTATCTTCACACGCGCGTTTTATCTCCAATGTTATGTCTTTGCAAGGACCCATCTTAGCTGCATTCCAGCGGTTGAATTCAGTATCGTACATCGCAAAGCCGTCATGATGTTCTGCGACGGGCATTATGTATCTCGCGCCTGCATTTTTGAAAAGCTCAACCCACTGATCGGCATCAAAGTTTTCGCCTTTGAACATGGAAATGAAATCCTTGTAACCGAATACGGAAGGATCTCCGAAGTTCTTTTTATGAAATTCATACTCATGTGAAGTGGGGTTATACATCCATCTCGGATACCATTCGCATGCATAAGCGGGAACGCTGTATATGCCCCAGTGGATGAAAATTCCGAACTTAGCTTCATAGTACCAGGCAGGTATCTTATGATCGGACAGGGAAGACCAGTCAGCCTTATATCTGCCGTTTGCTATCGTATCGTCTATGAGCTTTAAGTATTCATTAACGCTTGTCATAGTTTTTTGGAAAAGAAATACTTGGAAAGCTTGGGGTCTTTGTCTTCTCTTACAAACTCAAGTTCAAAGCCCTGTTTCTTGTAAAAGTCCGGAGCCTGAAAACCGTATGTCGTGAGAGTGATCTTGTCGAATCCTTTGCCTTTGTATGCGTTCTCAACAGCAGAAACCAATCTGCTTCCGATGCCGCCTTTTCTGCATTCATGTCTGACGATAAGATCCACTACGTGGACTTCATTGTAGGTAGTGCGTCCCGTGATGACACCGAGGATCGAACCGTCTTCATCTTCAGCGACGAAACAGAACTCATCGTAGTTCAAGACGACTTCGTTTTGTGTTCCATACTCGGAAAACTCTTTGTTTATAAACTCGCCAACCGAATCGCTTACTTCGTCAAAACGCTTGATGTTCATTTCTATCCTCACAGTTTGTACTGCATGAAATTGCCGTTATGGACAAAACCATAGGCTGTATAAAGTTTAACACCCATGTCAGATGCGGTGATATGTACGGCTCCGCATCCATATTCCCTTGCTTCATTGACAACACGGTCAAGCAGTTCTCTTGCTATGCCCATGCGTCTGTAACCGGGATCGGTGAACATGCTCGAAAGAAGTCCGATCCTTCCTGTCGGGCAGCTGAAATAAGGCGGCTTTTCGACAAATGACATTCCGCTTGTCCCGATTATTTTCTCACCGTCTAAAGCGAGCCATGAAACAAACGTGCCGTCAGCTAAATGACGGTTGTAGTAATCTTTAAGAGCTGGTACGAGATCGATGTTTTCAGCCGCACCTTCCTCTCTTAACTGGTTGATGCGCATGCTGATGAATGTATCAAGATCCGCTGCTGTAAGTTTTCTGTATGTGATAGCCATAAACATCAGGCCGTCATGTTGATGACTGCATCAAGGTTTGCTACGTCTACTGTGATCCCGGATTCCCCGAAATCGATTATTGCACCCAGCTTGAGCGGTGCGGTTTCATTGGCCTTTTTAGCGGTAGTCAGGACTTCGTGAAATGACATGTTCATCAGAAGATAGCCTGCACGTCCGGCTTTTTCGAAAAAATCGATCGCCTTTGGCTCGGTGGAGAAAACTGGCAGATAAGCTGTTTTGTCAGGTCCGCTGATGACGAACATTCTATGACCGCCATCCTTATGATCACCGAATGGCGTGGAAAAATAAACTGTTGTCTTGCCGAATTCGTGAAGAAAGCTCCCGACGTCCAGTTCACCTTTGTTGTACTTTTCGAGGATCTCAGTTGCTGATAACGTGTTTGCCATAGAATATCTCCTTTTAAAGATCGTTAAAAAAATTCGAATCTTTCTTCTGCTGAAGGCGCAGGTAGTAGCCTGCGATCATGGAAGAGAGCATAGTGGTGAGTATCAGCACCGTAAAGAATTCCAGACTGATGATATTGTATGAATAAGCGACGGTAGCAAGTACGATGCCCGGGCCTCCTCTTGCATTCATCGTGATCGCAAAGTTCATCTTGGTGCTCATCTTAAGGCCTGAAGGCAGGAGCAGGAGCCATGTGCCTATGAACTCGAGTCCGAATGCGATAACGAAGAACAAAAGGAATCTCGCAAGAGAAAAATCGTGGATGACATTTAGCTGTATTCCTACCAGTGCGAAATAGACCGGAATGAAAAATGAGAAAGCGATCTGCTCCAATGAATGCATGCGTTCCTTCGTTGTCTCAGCTGTTCCGAATATGGCTTTGATCAGATAACCGATGATGAACGCTGAATACATAATGTTGATTCCGGCCATGTAAAGAAGACCGCAGGTAAGGAGCAGAAGGACGAAACTGAGCGAATAGAAAGTTACAGGCTTCCATTCGCTCTTTATCTGTTTGACGTGCTTTGATATCAGTGCGATGACAACGAAGATGCCGATGGTGACTGCAACGATCACGATCATCTCGATAAGCTTGATCTCGCCTGACTGTGCGATCTTTGTCGCAACATTTAAGAGTATCCAGAGGCACAGATCCTGGAACGTTGAAACGGTCAGGACAGTGTTTGAAAACTTCGTGTTCATTATCCCCATGTCAAAGAATATCTTCGATATTACCGGGATGGATGTGATGGCAACTCCAATTGCGAAAACAAGGCAGTAAGCCGTGTTGTTATTTATGCTTCCGATGAAGTGATCCCTGAACATTCCGAAGAAGGGAATGCTGCCTGCCATGGGAAGAAAAGTTGCTCCGATGAATACCAGGCTTATAGTTTTTGCGTTGGTCTTATCGACTTTGATATCCGTGTTGTAGCCTGACAGGAACATCAGGAAGATAAGACCTAACTGGTAGAAGATATTAAGTACTTTTCCCTCTTCAGGATATGCAAAGAATATCTGCTGTGAAAGAGAGGGGAGGAGCAGGAAAAGGCAGCTTCCGCCCAAGATCATGCCGCCTAAGATCTCACCAACGACGCGGGGTCCCTTTATCTTTTCGAGCAATGTGCCGAAAGTGAACGCGAACAGCAGCAGGAGCGCTATCGCGATCAATGTCATGATTATCTCTTTTTCAGAAAGTGTTGTAAGTCTCATATCAGTGCAGTATTGCCTTCAGTTTCTCATCAGTAGTAAGGAGCGCTTTGGCCAGTTCTCTATATTTCTCTTCATGAAGATATGTGTGCCTGTGGGGCTTCATTGAAGGAGCGAGGTCGATAGCCTTTGCGTAATCGGAGACCTTGAGATCGAGCGTTGCGCAGTAATCCCAGAAGCCGGTCTTAGTAAAGACAGTGTCGACTCTCTGCCAGCGGTGATCTAAGATCTTGCACATGATATATGTTGCAATGCCGACCTGAACGCCGTGAAGCTGAGGGTGCTCCAGGAATGAATCGAGGGCATGTGATATGAGGTGTTCGCTGCCGCTCGTGGGTGCGGATGATCCTGCGATCTCGTTTGCAACGCCGCTCATTGCAAGGGAGTCTAATAACTCTTTCAGGAAGAGCGGTTCATCGATCGATTCGAAAGGTGTTCTTACGAATGAGTTTGCTGCTTTCTTTGCGATCATGAAAGCAAAGTCGTTTACCTCTCCGTAGCCTAAGTCTTCCTCGTGCTGCCAGTCGTATGTTGACTGGATCTTCGCGACCATGTCGCCGACACCGGAGTGCAGGAATCTTACAGGGGCGCTCTTTATGACATCAGTATCAACGAGGATGCCGTAAGCCATCTTCGCAGGAAGGGATTTCCTGTGTCCGTCAACGATAAGAGATGCTGTTGAACTTGAGAAGCCATCAGATGATGAACTCGTCGGGATGCTGATGAAGGGGATGCGCAGGATGTAGCCGATATATTTAGCTGCGTCTATGACTTTTCCGCCGCCCATGCCGATGATCGCCTGAGTCTTGTTTGGAAGTTCGAAAGCAAGATCTGTGATGTCCTTGAAATCAACAGTGTCCATCTCCTGGCTGTGAAGGACCTTGACGCCTGCCTCGTCAAAAGACTTGAAGACGGTATCGCCGAACATGGAGATAAGCCCGTTTCCGAAAAGTATGACGACCTGTGTAAAATCTTCCGCCTTAAGATATTCGCCGATGTGTGCTGTGACGCCGCGCTCGATCTTGAGGATAGGGGGAATTGAGATCTCGTCTTTGGACATGTTTATTTCCTCGCTTTCTTATGATCAGATAACTTCGGGAACGACCTTTGTAAGTTCATCAAAACTGTTGATGTAAGGAACTTCGGCATTGATCGTGCCGAATCCGTATTTCGCATGGATGAAAGGGAAGCCGGCCTTGACCGTTGAATCGTAATCACTCTGGATATCACCTACATAGCATGCCGCGGTAAGACCGTTGCGCTCTGCAATCAGTCTGATGTTCGCATCTTTCTGAAGGAAGTTGTTTCCGTAGCACTCGATGTCTTCGACAAGGTCTTCGGGCTTTCCGTAGGGTATTTTGTAGAATTCAAGGAATGCTTCAATATATCCTGCCTGACAGTTGCTTACGATATAGACGTGATATCCCATTTCCTTGAGCTTGGCCCAAGTCTCGCAGATACCGTCGTAAAGGATGCCGCCGTGCTGACGGAGATATTCGTTCTCGTAGTTTTCGCAGGAAGAACGAAGTGCATTTCTTGCCTCGCCTTTTTCGGCATAAAAGAAAAGATTGTCTGCGATCTCATCCATGGGTTTGCCCATGTTACTCTGAATGTCTTCGCGTGTAACTGTCCTGTCTGTATATCCTGCTTCGTGGACCTTTACAGTCCATGCCTTAGCGACATTTTCGGATGAGTCCCAGACTGTACCGTCCATGTCGAAAATAACGCCTTTTTTCTCCTGCATAATAACCTCTTTCTGATCAAAATTCTTTTTCGCTGTTCTTCTCGGAATTCTTAAGAAGGATCTCCGGGATGCCGCTGTGCTTGACTATGTAGGGATCCTCGCCGTATTCGGAGAAGAGAAAGTTCTTTTCGATCGCGGGAACATCATCGACCATTCGTGTGTATCCGATGCCTCTGGGCGAATACTCACTGAGTTTGCATGATGTATCTCCGAAGTCGTTGAACTTCCTCAGTATAAGATATGTGATCATGATCGCATAAGATATGCCGGTGAATATTATCATTGAGCCGTATACCAATACAACTACCAGTATGCTTTCTTCTCTGGTCATAGGCTTTATCACTCCTGTCTTTTCTTTACATATCTGAAGATGCCTTCAGACTGAGTCAGTCTCAGATTCTTAAAGATCCTCTTAAGCCCCATTAATCCCTTGGTGAAGAAGAGCATGGATGTGACGAGTAATGCCGCAACAGCATTCACGTAAGTGTTGCCGAAGTGTCTTGCGGCCCCGTTATTAAAGCCTAAGAAAAAGAAGCCGATGAATGCTACTATGACCGCAAAGAGGGCTGCGGCAATAGCATAAACTCGACCTTTTGTCCAAGGCAGCGTTCCGACGACTTTCCCGGTCTGCCCGTTTACGAGGATGGTGTACGGTTTGTCTTTGTGCTTAAAGGTAAAGAACCATACGGGCATCATCATATAGACCGGATCATCATGTATGTCGACCCAGTATAAGGAATCTCTGATCTTAACGTTCCTGGTGCCTCTGGGGATCGTCTTTACCACTTCCTCTGTAAAGAGCTTATGGCATCTTTCGGCAGCGGATCTTCTCAGATCGTAATATCCGAGATCGGAAGTGTTCGAATAGAAGCCGTTCAGATAATCCTCATCAAACTCAGTCGCTTCTTCGAGATGAAAAGGTTCAAGTTTGAGGCTGGTATCGTCATTGAGGATCCTTGATCCGTCGATCGGGAGATTGTGAAATCTCGTCTCGCCGGCTCTGGAATAGTACTTGGTAACAGTACTCTTTCCGCGCTTGACTTCGCCGCTGATGTAATCTGCTTCCGAAAAGTCGGCAGTGATCACCCAGTACGGCACATAGATGCCGCGGACATTATCCGGAACGCACTTGGCCTTGACCTCTTTAGGAACAAACGGGTTTTTGAGAAACCTTTTCTTGATGGTTTCGACCGCCTGCTGCTTTGTGATCTTGAACGGGATGAGTCCGTCGGGTCTGTATTCTTTTGATACCCTGCTGAAGACTATTGCCGGGTTGCCGCAATAAACACAGAATGTCGAGGATTCAGTGTCGCTCGTAATTACCTCAGCGCCGCAATGACCGCAGGTATAAACCCTGGTGTCGTAGAATTTCGTGCCGGCTTCAGCGTATATGTCCCTGACGTCTTCCGGCCTGAATGAACTGCCGCAGGTCTGACACTCCAGCTTCTGAGAAGCCGGATTGAATATCAGCTTGCCTGCACAGTTACTGCATAATACAGCCATAGTTTATCATCCTTTCTTATTCCGTAATAAATAATATAGCATAAAATAAATAATTCATGATAATTATCGTATTTCACTTTGTTTCCTTGACCTGATGGCCATCTGATGATAGATTATGCGTGCCTGTAAACACCCCTACCGGCCGACAGTTCGTTTGTGCCATCCTGTCGCTAAATAAAACCAGGACTTCATTTGATCATTAACTGTGCATGCACCTGCATGCTCGTTTGGTTTTATGCGGCTCCTGAAAGGGGGCCATTTTTTATTTGGAGTTTGGATTATGAATGAATCAAAAAACGTATCAAGACTTTTCATGTGCATCGGCATTGTCTTTGTGACATGCCTTCTGCTCTCAAACCTTGTGGCAGGGAAGATGTGGGCTGTAACCCCCGATATCACGCTTCCTGCTGCGGTCATCCTTTTCCCGCTGACATACATCATCGGTGATGTATTCACTGAGGTCTACGGCTTCAGAAAAGCGCGTACCATCATATGGCTCGGCTTTGCCTGCAGCTTTTTTGCGGTAATGGTCTATCTTTTGACGATCGCGCTTCCTCATCCCGGATACTGGGAGAACCAGGAGGCGTTTGCAACCGTACTCGGAACGACACCCCGTGTTGCAGCTGCGTCATTTGCGGGATATCTGTTCGGCGAGTTCTCTAATGCTTTTATCCTTTCCAGGCTTAAGGTCGCGACCAAAGGAAAGAACCTCTGGCTGCGCACTATCCTTTCAACGGTTGTTGGCGAGGGCCTCGATTCCGTCATCTTCATCATGATCTCTTTCTGGGGAACGATGGAGAACGAGGTCGTTCTCAAGATGATCCTTTTCCAGTATCTGTTCAAGGTAGGCTACGAAGTCCTCTTCACGCCCGTAACTTATGCTGTGGTCAGGGCAGTCAAGAGGGCTGAAGGCATCGATGTCTATGACGAAGGCCTCAAGTACAACTTCATCAGGGGGTAATCGGATGCGCGAGAAAGAAGGCCTCACAAAACTCGGCAGCAACGGCACGAAGTACAGTCAGGATTACGATCCGTCAGTGCTTGAGACTTTCGTCAACAAGCACCCCGGCAACGATTATTTCGTAAAGTTCAACTGTCCAGAATTCACAAGTCTTTGTCCGATCACGGGACAGCCTGATTTTGCAACGGTCACGATCTCATATGTTCCCGGTGAACGCATGGTGGAGAGCAAATCATTAAAACTCTATCTGTTCTCTTTCCGCAATCACGGTGACTTCCATGAAGACTGCGTGAACATAATCATGAAGGATCTGATAAAGCTCATGGATCCCAAGTACATTGAGGTCTGGGGAAAGTTTACTCCGCGCGGCGGCATCTCGATCGATCCCTACTGCAACTACGGAAAGCCCGGAACAAAGTGGGAAAAGGTAGCTGAAGACAGGCTCTTTAACCACGACATGTATCCCGAAAAGGTCGACAACAGATAATCCTTTTGCAGTCTTCGTGGCAGGTTAGTATAATATCTGCATGAAACTCTGTGTTTTTATCGGTGACATGTACAGGGATTTCGCTTTGGGGATCCTGAAGCGTCTGGATTACTATGCGCGCGAGAAAGACTATACGATCGATGTTTTCGGCATTTGTTCGCTGCCTACGAAGAACCCTCTTCATGTCATCGGTTTCAAGAGCATACTGTCGCTGCCTGACGTACACGATTACGATGGCGTGATCCTGTGTTCGGATACCCTGATCCACGAGGGCGTTTCAAAAGATCTTATTGAAGACCTTCTGGCTGATAACGAAGCCCCGCCGGTAATCTGTATAAGAGCCGAGATCTCGGGTTTCTATAACATTATCCCGGATAACAGGCTTCTTATGTATACGATAGCCAAGCACGTGATCTCAAAGTGCAAGACGAAAGATATCGGCTTTGTCACGGGAAGAGACGACATTGACGATTCCTTCGCGAGAAGACAGGGCTTTGAGGACGCCATGGCCGAGGTCGGGTACAAGGTTTCCGAGAAGAGGATCTACCACGGCAACTACTGGTTCGATCAGGGACCGCAGATGGCTGATTTCTTCATCAAGAAAAACGGCAAATTACCCGAAGCAATCATCTGCTCAAACGACTATGAAGCACTGGCTCTGTGCAACGAACTGCGCAGGCGCGGTTATGTCATCCCGCAGGATGTCATGATCAGCGGCGTGGATAACGTCAGTGAAGTGCAGGATTACATTCCTTCCATTACCACGGTCGGTATCTCCAATGAGGCATTTGTGGATACGGCGATCGAAGTCCTCGAAGATGTTTTAGCGGGAAAACCGAGAGAACTTGAGACATATGTTCCCGAGACACTTATCCTGCGTGAGAGTACCGGCGATCTTTTTGTCGAAAGAGATGTCTTCGCGGCTCTTTGCGATCTGAAGGCCGAAGTATCAGTGACAAACGAGAGCGGCAGGGAATATGTAGTCATCAGCGACCTTTTCGAGGGCGCTCTCACCAAAGAAGACGGCAAAAAGGTTGCTCTCGACCTGTTTAGGAATATTGAAAGCGTCAAGTCCTGCTATATCTGCAGATACAGGGAAGACAGCAGGGATGTCGTAGGATATTTTGAAAATAAGGGCGAAAGCGTTTTAGACTACATATCGTATCCTGACAACAGGATATTTCCCGAGGAACTGGAAAAGAACAGAAAGGGAATGCGCATTCATTTCCCTCTGGCATATAAGAACGAAGTCTATGGGTATCTTGCGATGGTAGTCGATACGGAGGTGCCTTCATTCCTTGATTTCAAAGTCGAGTATCTCCTGATGAAGGTCGGCGAGAACATGAATAAGTTCGAGCTTTATGAGAAACTCTTCGGTATTTCAGACGTCATGAGCCTTTATATCAAGGATCCTCTTACGGGAATACTCAACAGACGAGGTTTTGAAAAGAGACTTTCCGAGAAGTTCGACAAGGAAGGCAGGATGAAAAAGCCGCTTGCCATCGTGTCGATCGACATGGATAACCTTAAGGCTGTCAACGATACCTATGGCCATAACAGCGGTGACGATGCGATCGTGGAACTTGCAAAGTGCGTCGATAATGCGCTCAAACCCGATGAGTTTGTTGCCAGGATGGGCGGAGACGAGTTCGAGGCGGTCCTTGTCCTGAGTGAGCCCGGAAGGGTCGGCAAGTTCATAAGAGGAGTCAGGAACAATATGCGCACCGTCAATCAGAGCGGGAATTACCAGTTTGAGCTCGGTGCTTCGATAGGCACATGCAACATGACAGACTGGCACGGGGTCGGTGAATGCATGAAGAAAGCCGACAAAGCCATGTATCTCGAAAAGAAAGCAAAGAAAAAGGGCCGCAGCTGATCTGCAGCCCTTCTTTTTCCGGTCGGACAAAATATCACATCGGGAGGTAGATTCAGCCTACTCCGCCGCCTTGTTCGATGCTGGAGTTTGCGATGTGATTCTTTGCATCATAAACGATCTTTACGTTCTTGAAAGATGCGCTGTCCGAAGGGAGGAGCTTCACCTCGGGTTCGGGTCCTTTCCAGTTGCCGACGTAAACGGTATTGCCGTCTTCGTCCGTGCTCTTCTTCCAGAATTTATCGAAAGAAACAACTTTCTGTCCGTGATCCTTCATCCTCTGAACCGCATCATCATAATTGCGATTCATGAATATCTTAAGCTGGTCTTCGGTAGCCTTGAAGCAGATAATCGTACCGTCATTGCCGGAAGCGTTGCTGCCGACCCAGTAATTTATGTAGAAACCGTCTGAGAACCAGTCTGTTTTGGTTGTGTTTAATAAATAGAATAATTCATCGTTCTTAGAGGCCTTCTTAAGATCCAGGATATTCATTTTCTTATCTGCATAGTAGTTAGCGAGTCTGTTGAGTTCGGCATCTTTGTAATAATCAGCTTTTACCGTGACATCCTTGTAGAACTTATCTGTCTTTTTGTCTTTTGCTGATTCATTTGCTGAAATCTCGGCTCTCTGGTCGGAAGGAAGGTCTTTAAGCCATTCCTGGCGCATGTCTCTGTTTTCCTTTTCTTTGATCTGGGCGTCGGTAGCTCCCTTTGGAACCTCAATGTTGAATATGGCTCTGATGCTTGCATTGATGACATTGCGCGAGGTGGGAACTGCCATCAGGACGCCCATCGTTGCAGCAATGGCGGCTGCCGCTATTCCTGCCTTTGCCCCCTTGCTGAGGCGTGTTGTCTTTGCACGCTTGCCTACTTGTTCTGCTTTGACTTCAGTTGCGGCTGAAGCCATTTCATTTTCCAAAAATTTTCTCATTTCTATTTTCCTGTCCTTGTTCATCTGTATCTTTTCGATAGCTTTTACGTATTCATCCTGCATAACTGCTACCTCCCACGAAACGTTTTCTTAAGATTTCTTTTGCTCTGGTAAGTCTCATTGACACTGCCGACGGGGCTATATCCAGAAAGTCAGCGATCTCTTTGAGGGAGTAGCCTTCGTAATAATGAAGGTGTATCGCGACTCTGAGTTTGTCCGGAAGTTCGGATACCGCTGCATACATTTCCGTATCATCTTCATCTATCTCGATGTCTGACCCTACATCTGCCGCATCTTCGAACGGTGCATTGAAAGCGACGCTTGCCGATTTCAGAAAATCCCTGCACTTGTTGGCGGTCATGGTAAGGATATATGATTTTTCTTTTCCTTTTGTGATAGTGATATCGGACTTTATGAGCTTGACGAAAACATCCTGAACAACATCTTCGGCATCAGGTCTTGAGCCCAGATACGAGTATGCCAGACGGAATGCGTCATCAGCAAATGTATCGAACAGTCTCAACACAGCTTCATTGTTCATTTAGCCTAACCTTCCTTTTCGTGATTTTTGAGATCTCACCTATAAGACGAATGAGGTCATACGATTTCACACATTTTTTCGATTTTTTTCGGGCGGCCGGCCGGGACAGGTATTTCGGCCTCAATGAATGATACCCGAAAGCTTTAGATCCGTCTAATCAGAGCCTTCACGTTTTGCGTCACGTTTTCAGTCGTTTTCGTGACGGGTTTAGTGAACAGCCGGCACTTCAAGGTAATCCTTAATCTGCTTCAGTGTATTTATGTTAGTTTCAGTATAAGGAACGAAAATGATCCCCGTGTGTCCGTCCTTGCCGTACATGAACAGGCGGTGGGCACAGCCAAACCCGTTTAACACTTCATCAAAGTGGAACGTCATCCTGCGCAGCACGTCCTTTGAGTTAGTCAGAAGTGCCAGCCTGTGCAGCCTTTTTAATGCGTTATTATTCCCGAAAAGAAGATAACCGTACCTTTTATCTTTCTTATAGCCTTTGGGGAAGACCATCTTCCTCATGCCCCAGTAGGCGATGCTGCTCTTGTAGAAGTGGAGAAGTCCGCAGTCGGTTATGATGCCTTTGTAACTGTAGCTGCGCTCAGGGAGCCCGTAATCAAACCTCATCATGGGATCGACACATAAAAGGGCTTCGGCTACCGCAAGGACAGCTCCTGATGAATGTCCCGCAATATAAAGCTGTTCAGGATCGCCTTCATATTCAGAGGCGTGATCCAGGACATACCTGACGGCACTGTCGATGTCCTCTGTCTGGTCAAAGACCGTCCATTCGGGGTAAGCGATCCTGACGTTGAGGTCAAAGACGGTAAACCCGAGGGAGGCCATGTAGCTGCCGAACATCCGGTTCATCGCTTTGTCTTCGGAGATAAAGCCTCCGCCGTGAATGTCAATGAGAATGGGCTTCTTTGTGCCGTCTTTGCAGACATAGGCATCGAATGTATGGCCGGAAAGCCCGTCTTTTATATAAGGAATATCCTTTATCTCGGTAATGTTTTCGGGCAGACGGGACGGATCGATCTTTGCGAGATCGACTTTAAGTGCCTTTTCGCCTGACTTTTTCATAATCCAATTGATCATAAGGAGATTATACATTGTTGCGTATTTTAATGTTCGGTTAATGTTTCACGATCATGAGATTAATATACGGGGATTATCATCTCACTATCAAAGCAGGCGCAAGGACGCCAAAGGAAATAAGGAGATGAACTAATGAACACGATTCTTAAAATAAACGGACTGACCCGCAAATACGGATCAAAGACCGCGCTTAACAATGTTACATTTTCAGTCGAAAAGGGCAGGATCTACGGCTTTATCGGCGAAAACGGAGCAGGCAAGACCACAGCCATCAGGGCAATTACCGGTCTGTCCGAAGTTCCCGAAGGAACGATAGAACTTTTCGGGGCAAGCGACAGGAAGAGCATCCTTAAAGCCAGAAAGAAGATGGGATATCTTGTCGAGCATCCGATCCTTTCGATGAATGAGACCGCCCAGACAAATCTCAGGATGCAGCAGCTCCTGTACGGTCACAAAGACGAGGCCAAGATAACGAAGACCTTGGAGCGCGTCGGCCTCGGCGATGTCGGCAGAAAGAAGGTCAAGAACTTCTCATTGGGAATGAAGCAGAGGCTCGGTATCGCGATGACCATCATCAACGATCCGGAGATCCTGATCCTCGATGAGCCGGTAAACGGCCTTGACCCGATGGGTATGGTCGCTGTCAGAGAACTCCTGAAGTCGCTTTGCAACGAAGACGGCATCACGATCGTTATCTCGAGCCACATCCTTGCAGAACTCTACCAGTTGGTTACAGATTACATCATTATCTCCCACGGCGAGATCATCGAGCAGATATCCAAAGAGGAACTCGACAAGAAGTGCACGTCATACATCCTGATCGAGACAGAACAGCCGCAAAAGGCACTGCAGGTACTCGAAAGCTGCGGTTTGAAAGACGTTGAGATCGACGGCGACACGATTAAGATCCATGACAACGTCGAAGAGAAGCAGGTGGCAATGATCATGTTCAACGCGAGCATCATACTCACGCAGCTGACACGATACGAAAAGTCACTTGAAGACCACTATATCGAGCTTTTAGGGAGGTAATAACATGAACCTTTATAAATGGGAAATGAAGCAGATGTTCAGAACAAAGGTGTTCTGGTTCATCGGAGGCGCGTTTATTTTTCTTATGTATTTGCTTCACAGCGAGGACCTAATCAAAGGCGGCGTCGGAGGGTACGAACTTTTCTTGAACCTGTGCAGGGATTTCAGATCGGCGTCACTGTTCTTCACCGGAATATTCGCAGGCCTTCACATAACAGGAGCGTTTGATGACAGAAGGATGCAGGCTGCGGTCATGGCAGGCAACAGCAGGGCGAAAGTGCTCTTAACCAAATTTGCATCATTTGCATCTGCGATCGCTCTCTATTTCGCAACATCCGTACTGCTCCCGGCAACCATTGGATTTATAAGATTCGGAACAGTCTGTGAGGACGGTTCGTTCCTCAGGAACGTGGTAGCAAGAGCACCTCTCTACTTACTCACAGAGATCGCTGTATGTTCAATTTGCTTCATCATCTCGATGCTCTGCAAAAAGCCCGGCATCGCAGTCATCGTCAACATGGTAACAACGCTCACTGCAAGCCTTGCAGTTCAGTTTATTGCACTTAAGCCCTGGGGAGAAAATGTTCTTCAGTATCTGCCTCACGGACAGAATGCGATCGTTTTCTCTGACATGAGCAATAAGAACTGCGTTCTCGCTCTCGGTGTCTGCATTGCTTTTATTGCCCTTGTCATTATGGGAAGCTATGCAAAGTTCAGAAAAGAGGAACTGAAATAATAGTATAATAGGATCAAAATTTTAAACGGGGGCCTGTTTATGCCTAACATCCTTATAGCAGATGACGAGAAAGAGATAATAAGACTTCTCAAGATCTATCTGAACGACTATAACGTGCTTGAGGCAAATGACGGGCAGCAGGCCCTCGCGATCCTTAATTCACAACATGTTGACCTAGCCATCGTGGATATCATGATGCCGAAGGTCGACGGATATCAGGTAATTACCAAGATCCGCGAAAAGAGCAGTTACATTCCGGTGATAATAATCTCCGCGAAAGTAACACTCTCCGACCGGATCTTAGGCATGGATATAGGCGCCGACGATTACATAACCAAGCCGTTTGAGCCCCTTGAGGTACAGGCAAAGGTCAGGGCGCAGTTAAGACGCCTTTCGGCTTCGGATGCTTTTGCAAAGACAGAGACTGTCACGGTCGGTGACGTTACACTCAATGTTTCTGAATGCACGGTGACCAAGGACGGCGTGACTGTTGAACTCACGAAGAATGAGTTTAAGGTCCTTGAACTCTTAATGGGCAACCCCAGAAGAGTCTTTACCAAAGAGCAGATCTACGAATCCGCCTGGTACGATGCGGACAGCGTTGATGACAATACGATAAGGGTCATAATAAGCCGCCTTAGAGACAAGGTCGGAGCAGAGCACATCAAGACGATAAGGGGATTGGGCTACCGCTATGAAGAGTAAGAACGGTATGGCGAGACTTCGAAAAAAGATAGTGATCACGTTTATCTGGGTCACTCTTTTATGCGGTACCATAACTGAGATCCTTGATCTTATCTTTGCATCGCTCCAGCCCTTGCTTTCAGGTGATGAAAGGCTTATCATCGCATCTTTGCCCGTAGTTATCCTTTTTAACTTCCTTGCCTATGTTTCCTGCGGACTGATCTTTTACATTGTCGTCAGGAGTGCCATCCGCAAGGAGAGCGAGCGCCAGGTGAAAGAGAATAACCTGATGTATGCTGCGGTCGCACATGACCTCAAGACTCCGCTGACTTCGATCCAGGGCTTCGCAAAAGCACTCGAAGACGGTAAGGTCCCCGAAGAAGAGAAGAAGGAGATTTCAGACATAATCGCAAAGAAGAGCGAACGCATGAATGAACTTGTAGATCTTCTTTTTGAGTATTCTCAGCTCGGAACGGCAGAATATAAGCCCAATCTTTCTGATTTTGACATAGCCGGGCTCATGCGCGGGATAATCGCCGAGAATTACAGTAATCTTGAAGATCACAAGATAGATGTCGATGTTCACATACCCGATACTCCCGTGACCGTAAATGCCGATAAACGCGACATTACAAGAGCGCTTTCAAACCTTGTGATCAACACTTACAAGCATAATCCCGACGGGATCACATTTTATGTCAGGATGGAGAAAGCAGGCGATAAGTGCGAGATCATCCTGGCTGATACCGGGAACGACATACCTGAGGGAATGAATATCTTTGAGCCTTTTGTCACCGAAAACACGGCAAGGTCAACAGGCGGCGGAACAGGCCTCGGGCTTGCTCTGACCCAACGCATAATTGACCGCTACGGTGGAACGATTGCTCTTGTTCGTGACGTTCCCGGATACACGAAGGCTTTTAAGATCAGGCTTAAGTGCAGATGATCTTATCAACAGTTGTGAGGTGAGAAATCAATGAAGGACATTGAGAGATTCGAAAAGCAGATGGCATTCATCCGCGAGATCGACAAGGAGAAGATGATCAAGCGTCAGAGCTACCTTTCTGATTGCGAGACGCATGAGGATGATGCCCAGCACGCCTGGCACATGGCGATAATGACGCTCCTGCTCAAGGAATATTCAAACGAAGATATAGACGTCCTCAAGACGATGTCGATGCTCCTGATCCACGACCTCGTTGAGGTCTATGCGGGCGATACCTATGCGTACGACGAGGAAGGTAAGAAGACTCAGGCAGAACGCGAAGCGAAAGCTGCCGACAAGCTCTACGGGCTTCTTCCGGAAGACCAGGGCGAATACCTGAAATCCCTCTGGCTTGAATTTGAAGAACAAAAGACTCCCGAAGCAAAGTTTGCAAGGACGATGGACTGCTTCCAGCCGCTCATCTTAAACGATGCTACTGACGGCAGGGCATGGAAGGAACATGACGTCAGAAAAAGCTGGGTAATGAAGCGCAATCAGAATACCCACAAGGGATCAGAGGACATCTGGGAATACGCCAGGGAAAACCTGATCGAAAAGAACGTCCAGAAGGGAAATATCATAGATGACAGCAATGAGTAAGATAATCAGAGCTGGATATAACGATCTGCCTGCGATCCTTGATCTGCAGTACCTTGCGTATCAAACTGAGGCAGCCAGATTCGGCAGAAACGACATACAGCCGCTTACGGAAACGCTGGATGAACTTATACAGCAGTATGAGAGCGGTATTTTTCTTAAGCTCGTGGAAGATGACGGCTCAATAACAGGTTCGGTCCGAGCTTATTCAAAGGACGGAACGGCGTATATCGGCAAGCTTATGGTCCATCCGGATCACCGCCGCAAAGGGTATGCCACCATGCTCCTTTCTGAGATCGAAAAGTGTTTTCCTGGCTGCAGATATGAGCTTTACACCAGTACAAGGAGCAAAGAAAACATAAGGCTTTATGAGAAGCTCGGATACAGGATCTTTGACCGGAGACAGGTAGATGATGAACTTGTTTTCGTCTATCTTGAAAAGATTTGAGATTTCAGCAGAAAGGACTAAAAAAGAGAGCAAAAGCGGCTGCTGACTTGCTTGAATTTTACCTCATTTATTCCACTTCTTTCGTTATAGAATTACCTCGGGATCGCATTGGACAGCGGCCGTGTTTCCGTGCCCCGGAATTGCGGGTGTGCTGAAAACAGTAGGAATTCTTACTGTAAACGGTTAAATGTGGCCCTTGTAAGTGAAAGGAATTGAAATTGTCAAATAATAGACATATTTATAGCATATATTAGAAGATAACGAATACAGGAGATAGAAATGAAGAAGTTTCAGACGACAATTGGCATAGCACTGATGATGGCAATGACCGCGGGTATCGCGGGCTGCAACGTCACGCCTGCCCAGACGAGTCTTCCGACTGCCTTAACGCAGTCAAGCGAGACGACTTCGGTAACCGCAACGGAAGAGACCACAGAGGCAACTTCGGAAACGGAAGAGACGACCGAAGAGACGACAACAGAAGAAACAACGACAGAAGAGACCACGACTGAGGAGACGACCAAGAAGGCAACTCCCACACCCATTCCTGAATCTGATGCCAAGACAACAGTTAAGGATCAGTACAAGCGCGGCTTCAAGGTCAACGGAAAGACGCTTTATACTCACATCCCTCAGGTAATTATCGAAGACGTTGATACAAAAGCGTTTAACGCCGAGGTCTTAAAGAAGTTTCAGGACATCGCCAAAAAGAACGACAGCCGTGTCTACTATTCCTATTTTGTCGGCAAAAAGGCTGTTTCGCTTTACATCACGATAGAACTTGAATCAGGCAATTCGCAGCAGAAAAACTTCTATGTGTATAACTGCTCGAGAACTACAGGCAAAAAACTCTCCAGAGAAGAAATGCTAAAGATAATGGGCGTAAGTTCTTCGACGTTCAACAGCAAAGTTAAGAATGCAATAAAGAACATGTGGAAAAAGAACTACAGTAAGGATACCAGCGCTGAAAAGAAAACGATGGAAAAGAATTCCCTCAAGACAAAGATGATCAACAGCGCCATACCTTATGTGAACAAAAACGGTAAAAAGGCATATCTGGTCAGGCAGATCGAAGTCCCGGGTCAGATGTCCCATATAGATCTACACGGTACATTTTCATAAAACAGGAAAGCGGAGGTAAATTGAAATGAAACTGAAATCGATCGTAAGTGCAGCATTGATCCTTTCAATGACTGCAGGCATCGCAGGATGCGGTCTCCAGCGTAACGAAACAGATCCTACTACTACAACAACAGCAGCAGAATCCAGCGAAACTACAACAGAGACATCGGAGGAGTCAAAGGAGTCCAAGGCATCAGAAGAATCCAAGGCTTCCGAGACTTCTGAATCAAAGGAGTCAGGTGAATCCAAGCCGGCTGAGTCTACAAAGACCACTGAGTCTTCTAAAGCTTCTGAGTCCAAAGCATCAGAGTCAAAGACCACAGAGACATCTTCATCTGATACTACAAAGGAAACAGGTGAGAATTCCGGTCTTGCTACAGTCTCTATCTACAATGCATACAAGAGAACATTCAAGAAGGGCAAGAAGAGCTATAAGACACAGTATCCTAAGATCATGGTTGCAAACGTCAACACATCCAAGGTTAACAAGGAGATCGCTGACAAGTTCAAGCCCATCGCAAAGAAGAACAACAGCAGAGTCGGCTACACATACTATGTCCGTAAGTACCTTATCTCTGTAGTTGTTTTCGTTGAGAAGACACCCGGCAATTCAAAGACCAGAGATTATTATGTTTACAACGTATCCAGGATCAACGGCAAGAAGCTGACACGTGCACAGGTCCTCAAGTCCCTTGGCATGAAGGATAACACCTTCAACGTCAAGGTTAAGGCAAGCGTTCAGAATTACTGGAAGAACAACTTCAAGAAGGATACAAGCGCCGAGAAGAAGGAAATGGAGAAGAAGTCTGTTACCATTAAGTCTCTCAACGGTGCAATGCCTTACATGAACACAAACGGCAAGATCAGTTATGTTCTCCGTCAGGTTCAGACTCCTAACGGAAAAGTTGATCTTAAAGGTACTTGCTGATCTGAACCATGTTGAAGCAGGTTGTCTTTGATCACATAAGGGACCAATACGGAATCGAACCGGACTATCCGTTCGAAAAATATCCTGAGATAGTTTCCTTCCGTCACAAGGACAACAATAAGTGGTTTGGGCTTATCATGAATGTGAGTGGTGTCAAGCTTGGTCTTGACACCACTTCTTTTATTCCCGTTATCAATCTGAAGATCGATGACCCTGTATTCCGCGACATCCTGATAGAGCAGCCGGGAATCATTCCTGCATATCACATGAACAAGCGGCAGTGGATAAGCGTGTTCCTGGATGGAACAGTGCCGATGGAACGTGTGGCAGATCTTATAGATGCAAGTTACAGCGCAACCGCTTCGAAAAAGAAGAAGCAGAATGACCGTCCTGTGAAAGAGTGGATAATCCCTTCAAATCCCAAGTACTACGACGTCATCAAGGCTTTTGAGAAAGCTGATGAGATAGACTGGAAGCAGGGCGCGGGAATTAAGACGAGAGATACGATCTATCTCTATGTGGGAGCGCCCGTATCTGCCATTCTCTATAAGTGCAGAGTAACTGAAACAGATATTCCGTACAACTATCAGGATAAGAACCTGACGATAAAAGCGTTGATGAAGATAAAACTTCTGAAGCGCTATAACAAAAATCAATTCACTTTCAAGATACTTAACGATGAATACGGTATCTTCGCCATAAGAGGCCCAAGAGGCGTTCCGTTCAGTTTGAGTGAGGCATTGAACAATGAATGATGAGAAGGCCGTAAAACGCATACAGGAGATGGAAGAGATACTTGACCACGCAAACAAGGTCATTAATGAACTTGAATCCAAGATCTCTGAATTAGAGTCGATCCAGCCTGACATTCAAAAACTCGAAAAGTACTACACTGGAAAAGACTGGAAAGCAGACTTTAAGCTTGACGAAGAAGGAAAGCTGCCGCCGGATCTCAAGCGGGGTGTGCTGTCCGAAGACGCGGTTTACGATCTGCTTGAACAAAATAAGAGATTAATGGCAAAGAATAAGCAATAAAGACTGATAAGGATAAGCGATATTATAAAGTGACTCGGCACAATGATGCCGGGTCGTTTGTTTTAATGGCAGAATATAAATAATTCGAATTATTTGTTATATAAATGTGAAATCAAACATATCCTTATTTTGGTGTGCTATTATCCCAAATATATTGATTTATATTGAAGGGGCGCATATGAAAAAGGTTGGTGTTATAGCAATTTCCATTGCTTTTGCTATTGCTTTGCTGACTGGCTGTTCGTCCGGTCCTCAAAACGTGACAAAAGGAACAGAAAACGAACAAACCAGTGTTACCGAAGATACAAGCGAGTCTGTTAATGCTGAGCATTATTCAAAAGCTGAAGATCTAGCAGCTAAAGGTAATTATGCTGAAGCAATAGAAGAATATAAGAAGGCGAATGACTATTCTGATGCAAACGAGAAAATATTCAAAATCTATTGTTCTCTGGCTGAAAAGGCTCAGGCTGAAGATAAATACGATGAAGCTATAAGCAATTACCAAAAGGCTTCTGAATATAAAGACGTATCAGATAAGATACTAGCTATTTATTATGCGCAGGGCGAAAAGGCATTTGCTGCTGGAGAATTTGATAAAGCAGTCATTTTTTATAGAAATGCAGGGGCATACAAGGACTCGAAAACACGCTTGTCTGAAATAGCATATTTTTGTGCTGAACAAGCCTTGAAAAACAAAGATATTAAGTCGGCCGCTTCTTATTTTTCTGACGCGGGGGATTACAAAGATGCACAGATCCAAGCTCAAAAACTGTACTATAACCTTGGTATATCAGCGCTGAAGAATAAGAACTATGAAGAAGGTGCAAAGGATCTTCAGTCTGCCGGAGATTATCCTGCTGCAAAGAAACTGCTTGATACAACGATTACGAATCTGATTGCTCAAAAGGATTATTCCACTGCCGAGAAAATGGCTGCGTATTACGAAGATTCTAAGGTTGCGGGATTAAAGGATTATATTCAGGGCAGGAAAGCATATAGCGATGGCGATTATGCTGCTGCGCTTTTAGCGTTTGAGAGGGCCAAGGATACCAAAGATACATCTCTTTATATAAAAGCAAGCAATTACTTCCTTGGTGTAAAAGCGTTAGCTGATAAGGATTTCAAGTTAGCACAAACTTATTTTTCCAAAGGCGAAAACTATAAAAACTCACAAGTGTTACTTAATGTTTGCTTAGCTGAGGAAAACATTGCCAAGAATGACTACAAGACTGCGGCCACTTTCTACAGCAAGGTACCCAAGAGTCTCAAGGTTAACGGAATTAATATTTCAGCGCGAAAGTCGTTGATGAGCAGAATAACAGCGTTTTCAAAGATAAAAGGTAATTACTCTGTTAAATCGAATAGGATTCAAACTACAAAACGAAAATATAACAATAAAAAATATAAGTATTATTGGTATGTTAAGGGAATAGTTAGTCAGCAGTATTTGAGGTTAGACTATTCCGTAAACAGAGATGGAACGATAAACCTATCCGGAACAGTATGCTATTATCGTTATACTAATTATTCAGATTATAGTGCTTCGCTAAAAAGGAAATATGAAACGGTAAGTTTTAATATTAGAAATCTTAAAAGCATTCCTACTAATGTTGTGATTGGTAATCATCTGCGCCTGAAATACAAGAAGGGGATTTTTACTGTTGTTTACTATGAAAAGTATAATTACAGCCAGTTTAATTACCATGTCTATCAGACAACGGTTAACTTTAAAAAACGTTGATTCAATTTGATTTAAACAAAAGAAAAACGATTTGATTAATCAATCGGTTTTCTTTTTGAGATAATCCTGCGGAATAAATCTGTTAGAAAGTGATATAATCTCACAGGAATATTAAGACAGGGGATAGGACAATGGAATTTGTTATCAGCCACTTGGTTAAGAGCTACGGCTCAAAGCAGGTCCTTAAGGACTGCGATTTTGTGTTTGAAGAGGGCAGGATCTACGGCCTTCTGGGACGTAACGGCTCGGGAAAGACGACGTTCTTCAACTGCATCAACAGCGATATTGATATCAACTCAGGAGAGTTCTATTTCCGCGAGGGAAAAGACTCAGCCGCAAAGACGGCTTTGCAGCCAGAAGACATCGGTTACGTCGTATCCACGCCCACGGTTCCCGAGTTCATGACGGGACGCGAGTTTTTGAAGTTCTTCATTGAAGTCCATGAGGAGATAAAGCCCGAAAAGACCATCGATGAATACTTCGATTACATGATGATACCCGAAGACGACCGTGACCGCATCCTCAAGGATTATTCGCACGGTACGAAGAACAAGATGCAGATGCTCGTAAACATCATTGCAAAACCGAAACTCATGCTTCTGGATGAGCCTCTCACTTCGCTTGACGTTATCGTTGCCGAAGAGATGAAGAACGTGATAAGGAATCAGAAAGAGGGACATATCACGATCTTCTCAACACACCTTCTTGATGTTGCCGTGGATCTTTGTGACGAGATAGTTCTGTTAAATCACGGAAAGCTTGAGCCGATCGATAAGAATAACCTTGGCGACAGCGACTTCAAGGAGAAGATCATTGCCGCGCTGAGGGATGAAGAAGATGTTTAAGGACTTTTTCACGATCCTGCCCAAGGTTCTTCATTTAAGGAGCATCATAGGTTTTAACAGCCTTGTGTTCGCGCTTAAGAAGACACCTCTTATCGGTAAGGTGATCCCTGACCGTTTGTATAAGACGACCTTTCTTAAGGTCATATACTGGATATTCCATATCATTAAAGAAGTCGGAGCCCTGTTTATCGGTAAGATGGCCGGCATTTCCTGCGTATATATTGCTGCATGGGTATTATCATCGGCATATAAATCCCACGATATGATCCCGGGCATGAGCGAAAGCAATATTTTCGGCATGTTCGCTCTTTTCTTCTTTATCCTGTATGCGCTGATCGGAGTGCTTCTTAACACTAATATATTCAAAAAGGCGCCCGAAAAGGATTACCTTGTCTTCATGATCCGCATGGACGCAAAGAAGCTCAACAACACGCTCTTTGCATATGATCTGACCAAGATGTTTATCGGATACTATCTGGTAGGTCCTGTGACAGCAATTATCGGCTGTCCTTTCTGGGCGTGGCTTGTAATACCGTTCCTTGCTGTGTTCATCAAACTTTTCGGTGCGGGATTCCTCTCTTTAAGATATAAGATGCGCAGCATAAAGCATAAGCCGCTTCGGAACAGCTATGCCGGAGACGTGTTTAAGCTGGTTGCGATCATCTTGCTGATGCCGGTCCTGATGATAATGATAATCAACGGATACTATGTACCTCTGCCCGTTGTAATTGCATGCGTGATCCTTCTCATGGTTCTTGGAATCATTGGCTTCTTTGTGCTTAAGAATACGGATTCGACTCTTCACCGCAAAGCGCTGCATGACGGCTTTGTTGTTGAAAAAGCATCAACAGTCGAAGCGAAAAACCAGACCAGGTCATTTAAGAAGATCAAGGCAGACGGAAGCTTTAAAAGCGACAAGAAAGGCTTTGAATATTTAAATGCATTGTTCGTAAAAAGACACAGGAAGATGTTAATCATGAAGCCTGTTGTTTTCTCGGTCATCTTGCTGGCTTTACTGGCATTCATCATCTATCTGTTTATTGCCGTTTATTATGAGGATAACGGTGCTGATGCATGCCGGAACATGGTTATGAATAACCTGGTCAATCTTTTCACGTTTAAAGGATTTAGTGATCCGCTGGTAAACCTTGAGGATTCTTCGTTCCAGTTCTTCAGGTGGTGCGCTTCTTTTCAGCTGTTCGCGCTTTTAGTTCCGATAACAATAGCTGAGAACTCATTTAAGTGCACTCAGGCAATGTATATCAACTGCGACAACAGCCTCATGACGTTCAGTTTCTTCAAGAAGAGGGAAATGATAATGAAGTTGTTTGACATCAGGTTTAAGCAGCTGTTAAAGATAAATCTTCCGCCAGCGATCATTTCTGCGGCAGGTGCAAATCTGGTACTGTTTGCAACCGGCGGTCAGGATTATCCGTTCCAGTACCTTGTAACGTTCATTATCGCAGCGGCGATGACAGTTGCTTATTCGATGAGCTGGCTTGCCCTGTACTATCTTTTCCAGCCTTTTACTACAACGGTAACGGTAAAGAGCGGTGCTTATGCTGCTGCAAGGACAGTATTTTCAATCGTAGTGGCAATCGTTATGTTTATCCCTGCTCATTCGCTTATCGTGTTTGGAGTAACGGTAGTCTTCGCGGTCTTGTTTGTATTTATCATGAGGACGCTCGTTTCCAGAAAGGCTCCAAAGACATGGAGAGCTAAGGCATAGATTTAATCTTGACAATGTAAAGTTCCGCGTTATACTCTATCTTGACGGTGTCAAGTTTGGAGTATCTATGAGAGCGAAAAAACGGATAATGATTGCAGTTCTTTGTGTTTTGGCAGTTCTTCTGCTGCTTTTGGCAGTATGGGCAATATTAAGCCCGGGGAAGATAAGAACATATAACGAACCGGAGAGTCTTTCGGAGAAATTCGTAATGGATGTTAACGGTGCCCCGAACGGATTTTTCATTAACAGCAGGAACATTGATAATCCTGTTCTCCTTCTGGTTTCAAGCGGTCCCGGTACGGACGATTATGTTTTCACAGACAAATACAAAGACATGCGTCTTGAAGATGATTTCACGCTTGTATACTGGGACTACAGGTGGATGTGTATCGCATATGATGATTCCGTAAGGAAAGACGAGATCACCCTTGATAATCTTCTTGATGATACTCAGAAAGTAACGGAATATCTTAAGGAACGCTTCAACAAGGAAAAGATCTACATCATGGGCTTTTCGGGCGGATCGCATATCGCTCTGCGGGAAGCTGCAAGACATCCTGAAAACTACCATGCTTATATCGGTATGGCGCAGTGCGTAACGGATTCTTATGAGAACGATACACTGATGTATGACTTCATGAAGAAAGTCTTTTCGGGACGCGGTGACAAAAAGAATCTTTCAAAACTTGAAGCTTCAGTCGATCATGTTGAAAACGGCAATGTCAAATGCAAAGACTGGTATTCGTATGTTATGCAGCTGCATAATGCGGGCGGCGGAACGATCAGGGATAAGGATGAGTTTAAAGGCATAACATGGCCTATAATTACCGCTAAGTGTTATACATTGAAAGAGAAGATAAACTATGTTGTTTCAATGAAAATGTACAGGACAACACCGCTTGCTTCTGAACTGGATGATTTCGATTACAGGCAGAGCCTGAAAGAACTAAAGATACCGGCGTTTTTTATCAGCGGTGAATACGATTACAATTGTCCATGGGAACTCGTAAGGGAATACAATGAAAAGATAAGCGCGCCGTCAAAAGGATTCTATAAGATCACTGACGCTGCGCACAGCCCGCTGTGGGAAAACCCTGATGAAACATGCAGGATCTTAAGAGAGATAAAGGAGATGACGCAAAATGGCTGACCGGTACCATCACGGCAATCTGAGACAGGCACTTATCGATGCAGGAATAAAGATAATCAATGAAAACGGTGAAGAGGCTTTGTCTCTGCGTAAAGCAGCTGCCGCGTGCGATGTGTCACAT